>Ga0100377_1000917_pt1 | contig 25445 bp, 14 predicted proteins | sample CryGeymeta201501_FD_83664 | JGI IMG/M metagenome (GOLD analysis project Ga0100377, IMG submission 83664) | Groundwater microbial communities from Crystal Geyser aquifers in Utah, USA - Crystal Geyser metaG 2015-01 | ecosystem: Environmental > Aquatic > Deep subsurface > Groundwater | place: USA...
GCCGAAAGGTCGACCATATCGAGCTCTGCGCGCAACGCGACGTCGAGTACCGCGAGGGGGCCCTGTTCGAAGACGTTCAGCTCGTGCACGACTCGTTGCCGGAGCTTGCTTTGGACGAGGTCGACCCCTCGACTTCGCTCGTCGGCCGCCGACTGCGCGCCCCAGTGTTGGTGACTGGGATGACGGGCGGCGTTCCGGAGGCCGCGACCATCAACCGCGCCATCGCCGTGGTCGTGGAGGATTTGGGGCTCGGGATGGGCTTGGGGTCTCAGCGCCCCATGTGGGTAGACCCGAACGTCGCGTACAGCTACCAGCTGCGGGCGCAGGCCCCCACAGCGCTGATTTTGGGCAACATCGGAGTGGTGCAGGCCCGCGACGCCTCGCTGGAGTCTCTGCGCGAGCTGGTCGACGCCATTGGCGCCGACGCTCTGTGTGTGCATCTGAACCCTGCACAGGAGATGGCCCAGCCCGGTGGGGATCGAGATTTTCGAGGCTGCCTTGCCACCATCGGCCGGCTGGTCAGCGACCTGGGGGTGCCCATCGTCGTCAAAGAGACGGGCTGTGGCTTGAGTCCCGCGGTGGTCGAGCGACTCAGCCAGGTTGGCGTCGAGGCGTTCGACGTCTCCGGTGCTGGCGGCACGACCTGGGTCGGTGTCGAGGAGCTGCGTGGGGATGCGCATTCCCGGCCAGTCGCTGCGGCGTTCCGCGAGTGGGGCATCCCGACGGCGGCCATTCTGCTGGGCCTGCGCGGAGCGAACCACACTCTGATCGCCTCGGGTGGGATACGCAGCGGTCTGGACGTCGCCAAAGCGGTGGCGCTGGGTGCCCGGCTCGCTGGCCTCGCCCTCCCCGTCTTGCGCGCGTTCAAGTCCGGCGGGCGGGAGGGAGTTCACGCCAAGCTGAGTGAGATCGTCATGGCGTTGAAGACCGCGATGTTGCTGACCGGGAGTCGGGATCTCGAGAGCCTGAGCCGAGCCCGACTACATTGCGGAGAGCGATTGCAGAGCTGGGCGCGCTCCCTATCGCGTTGACAAGAAACGTGAAATAGAAAATTAGGATGGTTCTAGGTGCGCGGAAATTGACGCAAGTCAGAGCCAGTGCGACATTGCCCAATGCGCAGCCTTTACAGAAGATCGAAGATGCTTCGTCCTCCGGAGCCCAGTGGCGCCTTTCAGTTGGCCATGCAAGGAGACAGGAATGCCGAACCCCAGCGATGGCGGCGCGCAGACGTCAGACAACGACAAGACTCCCGTCCCTGGCGAGAAGGAGATGGTGTTCGTCGTGGATGACGACTCGAGCCTGGAGTTGGCTGCTGCCCTCGAGGAGGCGGCCGACGCGATGAATGGAGCGAGGGGCAAAGAATCCGTCAAGCCTCACTCGTTCCACGACATTCCTGCGCTAACGCCCGAAGCGTTGACCCCCGAGATCGTCGACGACAACGAGCTGGTGTTCGAAGACGTCGAGATTGTGGACGAGTCCGTACCGGATACTCAGCCGGCCGAGCCTCTGGAGGAAGAGGTGCTGCGCTCGCGCATCACCGAGCTCGAAGACGAGCTCCTCCAGACCCAGCAGCGAATGATGCGCATCGCCGCAGACTACGAGAACTTCAAGCGCCGCTCCGATCGGGAGAAGGACGAGATCCGGCGCTTCGGGACCGAGAAGCTTCTTCTCGAGATGATCCCTGTACAAGACAACTTCGATCGGGCGCTCTCACACAGCCAGAACTCGGAGGACCGTCAGAGCCTGCTCCAGGGTGTGGAGATGGTGAAACGTCAGTTCGAGGGGGTCTTGCGAAAGGCTGGATGCGAACCTTTCGAGAGCCTCAACGCGCCTTTCGATCCTCAGCGGCACGAGGCGGTGCAGCAGATCGAGACCGCCGAACACCCGCCCAACACCGTCGTCGAGGAGTATCAGCGGGGATACCACCTCAAAGAGCGCTTGATTCGTCCCGCTTTGGTCGTAGTCTCAAGGCTTCCGCCCGGCTCTGAGCTCCCCAAAGTTGAGGAGATCAACGATCCCCCAATCGCCGTCGAGCCCAGCGGCGAGGCCCGTCCCAGCCCCCCGCCTTTGGAGTCAGTAGCTGAGGACGAGGGTTCCAAACGCGAATGATGAGGCTGTTGTGGAGCAATCATGTCACATGTGATCGGAATCGATCTGGGTACGACCAACTCTTGCGTTGCGGTTCTTGACGGAGACCAAACCACCGTCATCCCAAATGCGGAAGGTTCACGAACCACCCCATCCATCGTCGCGTTCGGCGCGGACGGGGAGTGCTTTGTCGGTCAGATTGCCAAGCGTCAGGCTGCGACAAACCCGAAAAACACCGTGTATTCGGTCAAACGGCTCATCGGCCGACGCTTCGATGATCCCGAAGTGGCCCACGCCATCGAGAACTCCAGCTACCCAATCGTGAGGGCCACCAACGACGACGCTTGGGTCTCCGTCGGCCCGCGAGAGTATGCGCCTGCAGAGATCTCAGCGCTCGTTCTCGGAAACATGAAGCAGATCGCCGAAGACTTCCTTGGCGAGAGGGTCACCGACGCCGTCATCACGGTCCCTGCATACTTCAACGATGGACAGCGACAAGCGACCCGCGACGCCGGGCGCATCGCCGGCCTCAACGTGCTGCGCGTCATCAACGAGCCCACTGCCGCCTCTTTGGCCTATGGCTTCGGCAGCGTCGCCACCGACGAAACCATCGCCGTCTACGACCTCGGCGGCGGCACGTTCGATATCTCGATCTTGCACCTCGGCGACGGACTCTACGAGGTCCTCGCCACCAACGGTGACACCTACCTCGGCGGTGAGGACTTCGACGCGGTCATTGTCGACATGCTCGCCTCAGAGTTCCAGCAGGCTCACGGCGTCGACCCGCGGACCGATCCCATGGCGCTCCAGCGCCTCAAAGAGGCAGCGGAGCGCGCGAAACACGAGCTCAGCGTCGCCGAAACGACCGACATCAGCCTGCCTTTCTTGACCTCAACCGATGGGGCTCCTCTGCATCTCAATCGGGAGCTGCAACGCACCGAGCTCGAGACTTTATGCATGCCCCTCGCCGACCGCACCCTCGAACCCTGTCGTACCGCCATGGCGGACGCGGGCCTCAAGGTCTCCGACATCACCCAGGTGGTGCTCGTAGGCGGTATGACCCGGATGCCGCTCATTCACCGGAAGGTCACGGACTTCTTCAAGAAGACCCCGAACCGCACCGTCAACCCAGACGAAGTCGTGGCCGTAGGCGCGGCAATTCAAGGCGGAGTGCTCTGCGGCGACATCGAAGAGGTCATCCTCCTCGACGTCACTCCGCTCTCCTTGGGCATCGAGACGATGGGCGGCATCTTCACCAAGTTGCTGGACAAGAACTCGGCCATCCCTTGCCAAGCCAGCGAGATCTTCACCACGACCATCGATAACCAAGACATGGTCAGCGTCCACGTCCTCCAGGGAGAGCGAGAACTGGCGTCGGGAAATCACTCCTTGGCGCGCTTCGAGCTCTATGGAATCCCGCCTGCTCCTCGCGGCCAGCCACAGATCGAGGTCACGTTCAACATCGACGTCAACGGACTGGTCTCGGTCTCCGCTCGCGACATGAACACCGGACAAGAGCAGATCATCCGTGTCGTCGCCTCTGGTGGGCTCAACGAACGCGAGATCGAGAACATGATCGCCGAGGCCGCCGAGTCCCGTGAGGCCGACGTGCTCCGCAAGCAGAAGGTCGAGCTGGGGAACAAAGTCAAAGGCCTGATGTACACGACCGATCGCTCGGTCAAAGAGTACGCCGCCTATCTGAAGCCCGCCGAGACCGAGGCGATCGACGCTGTCATCGCCCACGCAGAAAACCTGATTCGGCAGATCGAGGACGTGCCTCTCGAGGCGCTCCACGAGGCGCTCGGGGCACTCGAAGAGTCCGCGCAGCGAATCGGCGAGGCGATGTACGCCGAGATGATGTACAACCCGGAAAACAAAGAGGAATAGGACGTCTTCAGCCTCTTCGTTCCTCGACCCTCGATGCCTGACCACTATCGAAGACTTGGAGTCGCGCCCGACGCGACCTCGGAAGAGATCAAGCACGCCTATCGAACACTGGCGCGCGCGCTGCACCCGGATGCCCAGAGCGGCACCGCCGATCCCGGCGCTGGCTTCGCCGAGTTGAACGACTCGTACCGTCTATTGCTCGACCCTGAGCGCCGCGCCGCCTATGACCAGGAACGAGTGATGGCGGCCACCCCTTCGCCTGCTCCGGAACCCTCCTTGAGTGAGACTCTGGGCACCTGGGTCGGTCAGGCCTGGAGAAAGATCAAGAGCAAACGCGGCGCGGACCTCACCTACGAGGTGAAGGTGCGCCTCGAGGATGTGCTCGAGGGCGTCGACATGGTGCTCGAGCTGGAGCGGGAACACAGCTGCACCGTCTGTCGAGGCGCCGGTGTGCTCGAGAGAGAGCGCTGCCCCCACGGCGCCGACGACCCCGCTCACTGCCCACAATGCCAAGACGACGGTCCCAAAGAGTGCCGCAGCTGCGGCGGACGCGGCCGCGTGACACACAAAGTTTCACTGCCCACTCAGGTACCCAGGGGTGTGATCGACCGGCAAAAGATCCTCCATCGAGGCCAGGGCCAAGGGGGGCGGGGCGGCGGCGAGGACGGGGACCTCTACGTCGAAGTCAAAATTCAGCGACACCCGCTCTTCGTCCGTGAGGGGCGAGACCTGCACTGCAAGGTCCCCGTGAGCCTCGTCGATGTGCTGCTCGGCGCCGAGCTCGAGGTCCCGACGTTGACGGGCTCGGTCTCCATAAACATGCCTCCAGGGACTCGAGACGCTAAAGTCTTCCGTTTGAGGGGCAGAGGATTGCCTGCCCTGAACGAGCTGGAGCCCGGCGACCTGTATGTGGAGATCGAGATCGACTTGCCAGAGACGCTTACCCCTCGCCACATCGAGTTGCTGCGGCAGCTGCGCGAGACGCGATTCGATGGCCCCAAGCTCGAGGTCTTTCGTCGACGACTGCGCAAACACCTCGCATCGCACGAAGACTGAGGCAAGACGCGGCGCCGATTGGGCTGTATTGCCCCCCTCTCCGCTCGGCCGTCTCCTGGTCTTGGTTTGGTTCGCCATCGGGCTCGCCCCAGCGGCCGCCTGGGCGGAGGAGCCCGTCCGGATCGGCGTGGTGCTGCCCCTCTCGGGGGAGCACGCCGCCCTCGGAGAGGCAGTAACCAGCGGCCTCGAGTGGGCCACGGACCAACTCTCGACGCCCGTGGAATGGGTCGTTCGGGACAGCGAGGGAAGTGACAGCGTGGCGGCAGAGGCCGTCCGTGAGCTGTGCGAGGACCCGACGATCGCCGCCATCATCGGTCCGGTCGGCGTGAGCGAAGCCAAGGCCGCCGCCGAACAAGCCGAAGCGCTCGAAATGCCAATCCTGACTTTGACCAGCGCAGAGGGGATCGAGAACATCGGCGACCACGTCTTTCGCCTCCGTCTCTCGCCCGAGAGCCAGTCTAGAGCGCTCGCCGTGTTCGCAGTCAATGCCCTACAGCGCAAGCGCCTCGCTGTCTTCTACCCAGACGACGACTACGGCCGAGCGTGTATGCGAGCCTTCGTCGACGCGGCGAACGCCGCTGGCGCCGACGTCACCACGATCGAGGCGTACGACCCCGACGACAGCAAACCCGACACTGAGGCTGAGCTGCTCAGCGGCAAGAAGATGCGCAAGCTGACCACGAACACCAGCACGAAGAAGGCTGCCGAGAGTTCAATACAAAAGCGCCGCAAACCTTCCATCGATTTCGACCTCCTCTTCATCCCAGACAAAGCCCCGCATGTGGTGCGCTCCCTCGCGTTCTTGCAGCTTTCGGGCGTGCCGCTGGGCTATGGCGGTTCGGTGCAACTCCTGGGCACGAGCGCCTGGGCCAGCGGCGATCTAGGAGGCAGCGACGGGCTCGCCGCGGGTGCGTTCGTGTCGCGACTGTTCGACGCCGAGGTCTCCGACGCGGTGCTCACCCGAGTGCAGAGGTTCGTAGACCGTTTCGAGCGTCGGCCCACCGAGCTCGAGGCCCAGACGCACGACGGAATCCTCCTTCTGGGTGAAGCACTGGAGGTCTGCAAGCCGGCGAGCAGAGGTTGCGTGACTCAGCAACTCCGAAGCGGGGGGAGTGTGGAAGGGATCACGGGCGAAGTTGGGCTGACCTCGAGTGGCGGTCTGAGCCGCAGCATTTTTATTTTTGATGTGGACGAACAGGGAGGGCTCTGGCCAGCTTACTGAGCGCGGTCGATGGGACGACAACAAGACTTAAGGGCTTTGAGACGCAAGGATTGGCCTTGCCGCTCGCTGCAACACGGTCGACGATCGGCGGCGTTCTCCTCGCGGACAGCGCCGGACCGGTAGGGTGACGAGGGGGTCCGACCACGTGGCCGAGATCGGAGACCCTTTGCACCGCTTGACACCGAAAAATACACGCGTTTTACTTGCCCCGTGGTGTCAGTCTCGCTTGTACGCAATCTCGAAGCCGATGGTCTTCGTGTTTTTTCTGCAAGAGAGACGAAGTCGCCTGATTAGTGTAATGGAGTGCGAGACGCCCGAGTGTTTCGCCCGTTTCCCATCACTGAAGCCACGAATGACAGACGACCCCAAAGATCTTCGGCCCATACGCTCGAGCACTTCGCGTCGAGGGACCCGGAGAGGGCTCCGCCGCTCCAAGACCCTCGTGGTGAGGAGACTGTCTCGCGACGAAATCGCGGAAGCCACTGCGCTCATCGAGAGCCTGGACCATCTTCGACCTGCAGCGCGGGGAGACTGCCGAGCCGCCCAGAGGCCTTGTCCGTGGATCAGCTGCAAGTACCACCTCTACCTTGACGTCAACCCGCACACCGGCTCCATCAAACTGAACTTCCCTGACAAGGAAGTCTGGGAGATGGACGAGACTTGTGCGCTCGATGTCGCCGATCACGGTGGCATTACGTTGGAACAGGTCGGGACCTTGCTGAATCTGACCCGCGAGCGGATCCGTCAGATCGAGCTCAGTGGCCTGCAGAAGCTGCGAGCGTTCGTGGACGACGAAGCCGAGCCTCTCCCAGAAGAAGCAGAAGAAGAAGAAGAAGACTTCGAAGACGAAGACTGAGTCTTTGGCGGGACCCCATTTTGCCGACGACCGATTTTCGCACCGCAACTCTTCGGAACATTGGTCGTGGGCGAGCCCTCTCCTAGAATTCAAAGGTCACGCTCGAGCGAGGCCTTTCCCCGCTCGTTGGCGGCCCGTGTTCGGACCCGAACCGCCGTCTTTGCGCTCGGGTTCCTAGGGCTCATCTTCCTCTTTCAGCTCCTTCGCGCCGCAACACTGCTCCCAACTCACGGCTTGCCCGTTCGGATGTTGCCCGAGCTCGTGTTGTACATCGCCCCATCGCTGCTCTCCCTGGCGCTGCCCATGAGCTTGGCGCTCGCCACGGCGGTGACCTTTGCGGACGCCGCCTCTCACGGCGAGATTGACGCCTGGGAGGGTCTCGGCCGCTCGACCTGGGAGCTGGTTCGCCGACCGTTGAGACTTGGGCTGTGGGTCACCCTGTTCGTCGCACTCCTCGTGACATGGCTTGGTCCTTGGTCGCTGCGACGCGCCGCCGAGGTGATGCGTCGCTTTCAGCTCGAGGCGGCCACCGACACTCTCGATGGCGGGCGCGGCGTGCGTTTGGCTGAGGGGAGCTGGATCTGGGGCGAGGGACGGCTCGACGAGCAAGGCCTGCTCGAGCTCAATGAAGCGGTGGTGGTCACGGCCCAGGCAACACCTCGAGCGAGTCTGCAATTCGCCGGTTCACTGGGCTGGTCCTCCAAAGGGCTGGAGGCTCAAGAGCTCGGTTGGCTCCAGGTTGATGAGGCGGGCGCCTGCCAATTCAGCGGCGCTGAACGGCTGACGGCGAGCATCCCCTCGCCCCTTGGACATGCGTTCGAGCTGATCCCTGTCATAGAGACGCAGTCGCTGTGGTTGCTGCTCGAGAGCTCCGGCCCAAGACCCCGAGGCCAGGTATTCAAACGCCTGATGGTGTTGTTGCTCCCTCTCCCCATGCTCTTCGTCGTGCTGCGACACAGCGTCCGAACCAAGCGATTCCGGCGTGCGGGAAACGCCGCGGTCTTGGCGCTGCTGCTGTCAGCCTCGATGTTCGGAGTCACCCGTGTGGTGGAGCTGAGCGCGAGGGAGGGAGTCTGGAGTGGGGTCCTTACCGGCGTTTTGGCGCTCTCGGTGTGGGTCATGGCTGGGGTCGGTTGGCCAAAGCGTTCCTGAGCCATCGTTCGCTTTTCTTTTGCGGACGGTGCGCTTCGTTGGGAATCAACCCCAAAGAGACGGCAGTTGTTCTGGATGAGGAGTGGCGGAACGACGCTGGCGACGGCGCGGTCCGCAGCGACCAACCCCGAACTTCGCCGAGACGAAACGATGAAGCGACAGCGAGTACCCCACCGAGCGTCACCCTCCATCAGGTTAGCCCGAGGGGGTCTCGCCTTAGTCAGCGTGGTTGGGCTCACAGCGCTCCTGCTCTGGGGCACCGGGCGAATGAGCCACTATCAGTCGGAGGTCACGGAGGCTCCGAGCACGCAGCAGGCCGAGAGCCTCGAGGTCGAGAAGGTCGTTCCTCCCCGCGTCTTGGTCTTCTTCGATCCTTCTCGAACCGATTGTGTCCAGTGTGAGCTCCACGTCTGGCGTTTCGCCTATTACACGTTTCAGTTTCAGAGAGCAGGAGCTGAGGTGATCGGTGTGGCGGCAGGGTTGAGGAGTGGTGTCGCCCAGCTGGACTCTAAGCTCGCCTTGCCATGGGAGACCCTTTACGACCTCTCGGCGCAGCTGCAGCGGTTCTACGGGGTGAAGTGGGACGCCAACCCCAACCCCGTAGTCTTGGTGGTCGATTCACACGGGGACGTGCTCTACCGAGGACAGCCTCAGGACGTGGACGATCGCCTCGAAGGCAACGTGCTGACCACGGTTCTGGCGGCGCAGCGAGGCGCCGACTCGACGGTCGCGCAACAGGTGGACTGAATTCGGAGCCGGGATTGGCGGTGAGTTGTGTAGACCTGGCGCAACCACCTCACCGAGGGCCTGCCGCGATCGCTGAAGCGACGGTGAGGACATCCAACCTGGCGGACTGGAGCAGCTCCGGCACAAAAGGCGTCCGTGGTGTGTCGGGAGCGGCGACGAATTTGGCGAAGAGGACCTCGGTATTTTCGAGGCCCAGGACGCCCTCTCGTGCGAGTCCGAGCGCCTCGAGCTCAAACAGCTCGAGGGAACCAAAACCGACGACCACCTCGAGTTCAGGTCCGAACCATTCTCGGATCGAGGCTCTGCAGCCGGCATTACCCACTGAGCCGATCCAAAGAAACGCCTGCACGCACCCGTGGGCCAACGCCAAGAGCTCTGGGTCGGGAGTGGCCCCAGGGCTGAGCGCTTGCTGACGAATGCGCACCCCAAACTCGTCGACTCGGGCGAGGGAGAGCAATTGCCACGGCCCACTGGCGACGATGGTCCCAAAGAGACAGTTCTCTTGTTGAGGTGAACCGAGCATGACGTTGCCGTGCGGGGTCCCCGATGCGATCAGGTGTTCGAGGCTAGTGTGGACGAAGTCTCCGCGTCTAGCGATTCTCTCCAGCGCCCTGGCTCGGCGAGAGTTCGCCTGTGAGCGGTCGATCGCAGTGTTCCCTTCGTGACTAAGACCAGCGAGTTTTGTAGACATCGACACCCCTCCTTGGTGAGTCGGACTCGGCAGCACTGAACGACCGAGCAGCCTGAACGCATGTATAAGTGAACACATGCGCCGTTGCAAGAAACGAAGGTATGGCGGAACGAGGTTCGTCCAAGACCGAAATACGACACATATCTATTTGTTTTGTTTACACTTCTTGTCTCGTTCTCACGTATTGAACTCTCCGGGATGACCACACCCCATGGCAAACGATGGGCGCAGGGGCGCGGGCGAAAAGTGCCGTGGGCGATGTCGCCGACCTGCTGACGCTGCCGTCTGGGGTATGGTATGGTCCGCGACGCTTCGAGGCTCTACATTTCACGACGGAGCGGTCAGTGTAGTTGTTGGCTGCGCTGAGGTTGATGAAGAGGAAGGCTTTAGCAGCCAGGTCGACGCAGCCCGACGTATCTCTGTCGGGGAGCGAGCGGCACTCTCGAGGTGGTTTCTTTTCTCGCTCGATACGATGTTTGATGGGGGTGATCCCTGATGAGCAGCCGGTTGAACTCACTCCGAGACGCGTTTGCGGCCGATCCTCGCGACGACCGCGCCTTCCTCGCGGTCTACACGGAGTTGCTCAGCAGCAGGGACTTGGAGGAGCTCGTAGAGGTTTACCGGCAGCGGGCCTCGGCGGTGGACCTGGAGCAGGCAAGGTACCTCTATCTCACGGTCGCAGAGGTTTGGAGCCAGCGCTTGGGGATGCCAGGACTCTCGACGGAGGCGTTGTTCTCGGCCTTCGAGCTGGATCCCAGGTGCCGGCCGGTGCGTGACAAGCTGCGCGAGCACCTCGAAGCGCAGCGCGACTGGACGATGTTGGCGCGCATGTACGACCTCGAGGCGCGCAACGCGGTGGACGAGTCCGAGCGAGGACGCGCCTTGCTCCGCTTCGGTCATTTTCTGTACGAGAAACTGCACGACGTGAGTGAGGCGGCTCAGGTGCTCGGGCGGGCAGCGGACGCTTCGCCAGAGGTCTTCACGTCAGCGGTCATCGCGCTGCAGCGTCTGCGTCGCCTCGAGCCGAACTCGGCCGAGGTCGCCCGCATGTTGTTGTCGCTGTTGGGCAGCGTTCCGGACCCAGCAGATTTGGTCTCGGTGTTGGACGAGGAGCTTCGCCGCATCCCGTCCGAGGACCGTGAGCGACGTGCCGAGGTGCTGTGTCAGCTCGCCCAGGTTTACCTCGAGCAGCTGGGTGAAACGACGCGAGCGTTCGAGTTGTTGAGCCGGGCACACGAGGTTCACCCGGACCTCGGCCCGCGAGTTCGGGTCTTGCTCTCTGCATTGATCGACGCGGAGCCTGATTTCCTGCCGGCGGAGCAACTGCGCTTCAGCCTGGATGTCGAGCTTCAAGACTGGGAGGAGGCGGTCGCTGCCGGCCGAAAGGTCGTGGCGATGGCCACCGATCCTGCGGTACAGGCGGCTGCCCTGCTCCAGACGGCCAAGATCCAGGTCGAGCACCTCGACCAGATCGAAGAGGCCGTAGACAGCTTCGTCGCGGCCTATCATCGAGACATGGAGTCCGGCCCGGCGGTCATCGCCGCTCTGCGTGAGCTGTTCATCATCGACTCGCTCAATCTGCGCATCCGCGAGACTATCGTGGAGTTGCTCGAGAGCGAGGGCGATCACGAGGGGCTCTTGGCGCTCTGGGGGGAGATCGCCGCCAACTCCCCGAGCACTGCAGACAGAGCCTTTGCGCTGTGGCGAAAGGGCTGCATCGAGCTGGAGCAGCTCGGCGACCAGAACCGTGCGTTGCTCGCCTTCCAAGCCGCCGCCGAGCTCGTTGGCGACGACCAAGCCGGGTTGCTGCTGGCCGACGTCGTCGAGATCTTCGAGACGCCTTCGCTGCGTGGTGAGGTCATTGACGTCGTGCGTGTCCTCGCAGCCAAAGCGGGCCGCTGGGACTCTCTGAGTGACCTGCTCTCGCGCTACGCCGACGACGCGGTGGAGAAGTCGGAGCGGGCCCAGCTCCTGCGAGAGCTCGGGAGCATACAGGAGCTTCATCTGGGGGACCTAGAGAGGGCGCAAGCGACCTACCGGGCCGCAGTGAAGGCCGACGCGACGGATCCCGACTCCATCGCTGTGTTGCGAAACCTCGCACAGCGCAAGGGCGAGTTCGAACAAGCTCTGGCGTTGCTCGACGTCGAGTTCGGCCTGACGCTCAACCCCGGACGCCGCGCCGGCTTACAGGTCGAACGCGCCCGGCTGCACCATCTCAATGGCGATCCGATAGCCGCGCTGTGGGCTTTTGGGGAGGTCTTGCTCTTCGACGACGAGGGCCCCGATACCGCCTACGAGATCGAACAGCTGCTCCAAGCACAGGGCAGCGTCGTCCTCGACGCGTTCATTGCCCGCGCGTCTGCCGAGGAGTCTGGCTCTCTGGGCTGGAAGCTGCTCAGCGCCATGGGCATGGCTCTCTACCGAAACAACGGCCAGAACCCCATCGCGATGGAGCTGCTGCTCGCCTCTTTGCGAGGAGATCCCTCGCGCTTCGACGCCTACGTCCCTCTCATCGAACACCTGCGCGGCAGCGACACTCCTGCAATTCTAGCGGAAGTGCTGCAGTGGCTCGTGCGCACGACGTCCAACGAGGAGACCAAGCGCACGGGGTTGCAGGAGCTTGACGGCATCTTCGAGCTGCACGGCGAGATCGATGGGTTGTCCGAAGCGATTGGATGGACTCGGCTCGAGGTGGATCCTTCGCGCGAGCGCTTCGATGTGCTGGTTGAGCATTTCGAAAGAACCAACAACGCCAGCTCTCTCGCCCAGGTCTACCTGTGGGCCGCCGGCCGAGCGCCGTGGTTGCAATCCGCGCAGCGCGCCGAGAAGTTGGACTTCCTGCGGCGTGCAGCTGCCCTTTACGACGTGCCTCTGGGGGACCAAGGCTCGCGCGCCGCGGTGTTTCGGCGAGTTCTGGACGTCGACCGCAACGATGAGGGTGCGCTGGACTTCTTCCGCGAGCAGCTCCTCGTCGAGCCCCTTGCGTACTACCAGATCCTCGCGCCCAGCGCGCCGATGGCGAAGACCGCCGAGCAACGTGCGCGCCGACAGATCGAGCTGGCGCTGCTCAGCCAGGAGTCCATCGGCGACGTCGACCGGGCGATCTTCCACTGGAATCAGGTTTTGGGCATCGAGGACGCGCCTGTCGAAATGGTCGAAGAGGCGTTCGGTGCGCTGAAGGCCATCTACGTCGAGCGAGATCGGCGGCAGGAGCTGATGGATCTCTTGCGGACTCGCGCTCGAGCCAGCAGCGATCCAGAGCAGAAGGTCGACTTTCTCTGGGAGATCGTGACGCTGCAACGAGAGCAGGGCCACGACGAGGAGGGCACTCAGCATTCTCTCGAGCAGATCCTGAGGATTCTCCCTGACGATCCACGTGCCTTAGCCAGCCTCTCGGAGTTGGAGCACATCAATGGCAATCACTTTGCCGCGGCCGAGCACCTCAAGAAATTGGTCGAGGTCACGGAAGGGGAGCCGCAGCGGCGGCACCGATTCCGTCTGATTCGCCTTTACTGCGAGCAGCTCTGGGACTGGCACGAAGCGCTCGCGATCCTGAAGGTCGAGTTGCGCGAGAGGCCAGGAAGCTCGAAAGGGATTCGCGAGCTCGAGAAGCTCTTGCTCGATGGCGACTGGGAGGTCGACGAGAGGCTCCAAGCCTGGCTGGACACCGTGGACGAGCAGCTCGAGGGCTGTGAGCCCGAGCGGGCGCTCGAGCTCGAGATGATGAAGGCGCGAGTGTTGGAGAGTCACACCGAGCGCACCGAGGAGGCCATGCAGGCGTGGCGCCGTGCGCTGACACGCGCGCCCGACAACCAAGAAGCCGCCCTCGCCTTGGGTTCGCTGCTCGAGCACGCTGGGCAGTGGCAGGCCGTGGTCGAGCACTACCAGGGTCTGCTTGAGCGAGAGCTGCCGCGGGAGCTGTCTTGTCGGCTCTACATCGCCATTGGAGACGCCTACTTCAACGGCTTGGAGAGCAAGGATCTGGCGGTGGAGGCCTATCAGCGCGCGCTGCAGGTGGAAAGTGGGAACAAGGCCGCGATGGGTGCGCTGCTGCGCTGCGCTCGTGAGAGCGCGGACACGACGCTGCATCTCGAGAGCTTGGAGCGCTTCGTGGCGCTCGATCCTGGGGTCAACTCGGCGCCGTATTTGGGCGAGATGGCGAGTCTGTACGAGCAGGCCGGGGATCTCGAGCAGGCCTCGAGGACCATCGAGCAGCTCGTGGACACCGACCCGCTCGACGAGGCCGCGCTCGGGCGTTTGCAGAGCTTGTACAAGCGCCTTGGGCATTCGCACCGACTCGCTGGGGTGCTTGGCCGTCTCGCCGGGCTGTCTGTGGACGACGGCTACAGACAGCACCTCATGCTCGAGCAGGCGAACCTGCTCCAGAATGAGCTCGGTGACCTCAGCGCGGCCCTCTCGGTGCACCAGCAGATCTTGGCCGCAACCCCGCAATTCGTGCCCAGTCTCGAGGCCGTCGTCGCACTCAATCGTGTCCTTGGCGAGTTCGAGGATGCGCTGGAAGCACTCGAGGTGCTGATTCGGCTCGAGCCTGATCGGCGCATTGATCGCATCCTGTTGTCGGCTGAGATCATGGCCCAGGAGTTGGGCTTGTCGGAGGCGGCGTTCACGCGCCTGAAGTGGGCTCACGAGCTCAGCCCGCTGGACGAACGGCCGGTCCTCGGCATGTGGACGCTCGCCCGAGATCGCAAGCTCTGGCCGAACCTCGTCGATGTTCTCGAGCAGGACGTCTTGCACATCGACGATCCCGACGAGCAGGTTCGCGTCCTGAGGAACGTGGCGGAGCTGGCAGAGGACGAGTTGGGCGATCTGGCCCGGGCGTTCCACAACCTGCGCCAAGCACACCTGCTCGCTCCGCGCTCCCCCGAGCTCATCGAGGAGCTCGAGCGCGTCGCTGAGCTCTCTGGGCACTGGCTGGATCTCACGGTGGTCTATCGCTCCATGGTCGACAGCATGGAGTCCGTCGATGCGCAGGTCGCCTGCCTGCAGCGGGTGGCGGAGATCACGGCGCAGCGGATGGACAATCCGGATGCCGCCTTCGACGTGTTGCTCGAGATTCTCGACGAATACCCTGGAGAGGAGTCGACGATCGAGCGCCTCAACGAGGTTGCCGAGGAGTTCGAGCTGTGGGGACGTCTGGTCGAATTCTATGACGAGGCTCTGGCGCACAACACCGACGAAGCGGTCAACCGCACGCTGTTGCTGAACTCTGCCCACCTTTGCCTCGAACGGCTCAACGATGGTGACGAAGCGTTGGAGCGCTTCATCAAGGTGCTGCAGATGGGCACCCCCGACGCCGACGTAGTGGACGCGATCCACTCGCTGCCGTCGATGGACGAGCGCGCCTGGTCCCGAGTCATCAGCGCCGTGATGGCCCCTCGGCCCTTGAACGAAGAGGGTCGCATCGAGCAGGGCCTCCTAGCCAAGCACATCTATGAGCAGATCCTCGGCGACGGCAACGCGGCGTTTGGGATCCTCCTCGAGCTGGTGCGCGAGCTGCCGCTCGCCGTGCGGGCGTTCGAGGCAGCCCTCGAGGTCGGTGCTCGTCTCGAGCGACTCGGCGAAATCAGCGCCCTGCTGGAAGCGGCGCTCGCGAAGACCCTGGACAAGAGCGTGGCCCTAGCGCTGCTCGAGGGGATCGTGCAGGTCTACGAGTGCCAGAAGAACATCGGACAGGTCGTCGATACGCTGAGGCGTATCCTCGAGCTCGAACCCAGCCATGTCACCGCGACCGAACGACTCAACGCGCTGACCGTCGACACCGAGCACGCTCAACAGTTGCTGCGTACCTTGGAGACCCAGGTGCAACGGCTGACGAGTCCCGAGGAGAAGGGGGCCAAGCTCCTCGAGATCGCTTCCCTCCTCGAGCGCATGGACCGGCTGGTGGACGCGGCCTCGTCCTACGATCGGGCGCTCAAGCTCTGTCCCGACCTGGTAAACGCCCGTCGTTCGCTCATCGCTGTTGCGAGCCGCCTCGGTCGCTGGCCGACCGTGGTCCAGCACCTCGAGACAATCCTGACCAAAGACCTCGCACCGCTGCGGACCCGCGAGGACAACCTGCTGTTGGCCCGAGTGTACGTGCAAGAGCTCGGTGACACCGACAGAGGCGCCCTCGTCCTGCGCAAGCTCTTGGAGCAAGACCCCAGCGATCGAGAGGTCTTTCAGAGGCTCGAGAAGCTGCTGGAATCCAATAAGCGCTGGTCGGAGCTGCTCGCCCTCTACGAGCGGCAGCTCGAGCACGCTCCCTCCGACATGGAGCGCAGGCGGTTCCTGTTCGAGCTCGCCACCATCGCGCTCGACCACTTTCAAAACAAACCCAAGGCGCTGGCTGCGCTCGAGATGCTCGCCGCCGAAGAGGAAGTCAGCGTCGAGGTGTTGACGCGGCTCAATCGCACCTACCGCTCGATCGATCGCTGGCGAGAGGCCGCTCAGATCACCCAGCGACTGGTGCTGCGCACGCGAGAGGTCGAGGAGCGTGAGCGGCTCCTGTGGAATCTCCTCGAGATCCAAAAAGACCGTCTCAATGATGCGGAAGAGGCGTTGCAGACGCTCTCTCTGCTGGCAGAGCTCCTTCCCAGCGACGCCGCTCCGTGGATCGCCAGAGCCGAGATCCTGGAGAGCCTGGGCCGCCAGCACGAGGCGCACGCCCACTATCTCGAAGCCGTCTCCCGCTTGGATGGCATCGCGCTGGCCAACGTGTGGTATGCGATCGGCAGGCTGCGACAGGAGTTCCTACTGGATCCTGAGGGGGCGCGAGAGGCCTTCCAGAACACCGTCGAGATCGACCCACGGCACAAACAGGCGGTGATCGGGCTCAAGCAGATCGCCCACAGCGGGGACGACGAAAAGCAGCAGCTGGCCTTGCTCAAGCTCGAGCTCGAGCAGGCCAATAGCGACGAGGAGCGGGCCGTCGCGTTGTGGCGTAAGGCGGTCATGGAGCGCGACACGTTTGACCGTGCCCTCGACGCCGAGGCCACACTTCGACGCGCCCTCCAATACAACCCAAGACAATTTGCGTCCCACCGCGACCTGGCCGACCTCCTCTTCACTCGAGGAGAGTGGGACGAATCGGCGGCGCACTACCAATCTCTCCTCAAAGAGCTCGCTCAACGCGGCGAGCACGAAGAGCTTGGCTTTCCCCTTCATCGGCTGCGTGGCTACGAGATGGAGGATACACCTGACCGCGTGCTCTTCCAGGTCCGCTTGGCCATGTGTCACGAGCACCTCGGGGACTTCCACAAGGCCTCCGCCATCTATGGCTCGGCGGTGGACTCCAACCGAGACAACCTGGGGATTTTGGTGGGGTTGGCGCGCAGCTACTACAAGACCGGCAATTGGAGCGGTGCTCGCAAGCACCTCGAACGGCTCTTGCTCGAGGAGAAGCACGAGCTCCTCGCCACAGACCAGGCCCAGCTCAACTTCTATCTTGGGGACATCCAGCACGGCTCCAATCAGCTCACCGAGGCCTTGGACTCCTTCGAGCGCGCGCTGAAACACGACCCGAGTTTCCGCCCTGCGGCTGATCAACGCCTCGCCATCCTGATCAAGGACTGCCGCTGGACGCAGACGATTCCAGCGTTCGAGCACCTGCTCGAGCTGACCAACGACAAAGAGGAGCGAGGCGCCATCTACTCGCGGATGGGGGAAGTCTACGGCTACTTCCTGAACAGTCCCAATCAGGCCATCGTGGCGTACGAGCACGCCATGGTCTTGGGCGGAGACATCTTCGACGTGCCCGAGCGCCTGTTGCACCTCTATGTCGCCAACGAAATGTGGGACAAGGCCAGGGTGCTGGCCGAAGCGCTCGTCGAGGAAGGGGCTCCAACCACTCACGCGCGAGTCGAGTACCTGATCGTCCTCGGAGATGTGCTCTCCAACGGACTCAACGAGCTCGATGCGGCGCTCCAGGTCTACGAGCGCGCCTTCAGCGCCGACCCCTCGAACATCCTAGCCCTCGAGCGAATTGGGCGACTGCATGGTCTGCAAGGCAACCAAAACGCCATGGCGGACCTCTACAACGAATACCTCACCGCGATGGGCGACGACGACGTCAGCACCCGAGCCGAGGTGCTTTTCCGCTACGCGGATCAGCTCCTCGAGACCTGTGACGCGCCGGACTCGGCGGTGGTGATCTTCAAACAGCTCAACGACCTCGTGCCCAACGACGTGCGAGTGCATCAGAGGTTGGCCTCGCTCTATGGACATCGCCACATCAACGAGCCGGAGAGCGAGCTGCACCACCTGCGCAAGTTGGTCGAGCTGCGGGAGGTCGAGAGCGCCGACCTAGAGCGGATCTCGGTCCTCTACGAGCGCATGAACGAGTTCAACGGCAGCGCCGCCGTCAACGCGCTGCTGCGCTTCATCGCCAACGAGGCGGACAACTCGGTGGCCGTCCGCACACTCCAGCCGAACACCCTGGCGGGGGATCTCTACGAACGCCTGATCGTGCCCACCTATGGGTCGGGCCCACTGGCGCGGCTCTTCGAACACCTGGCCGAGCTCGGCACCCACATTCTCGGCACCTCGATCGAGGACCTGAATCTGCCCAATCTAGAGGAGTTGACCGCGCGCAAGACGACGCCAGCCGTCGCCATCTTCAGGGAGCTCAACCGCGCCATGGGATTGGGGGAGCGGCGACTGTTCATCCAAAAGGCGGCGGAGATGCCCGTTCGCATCGTCGCCGACAAGATCCCCTGCGTCGTTCTCTCGGACGAGGTCTTCAAGGGCCTGATCGGCCATGAGCTTCGGTTCTTCCTCGCCCGAGCACTGGAGCTTACGCGCCCGCGTTTCCTTTTGGCCTCGAGCATGGGGGCGTTCGAGCTGTTGACGCTGCTGCGCACGCTGTTGTGAGAGTTGGCGCGCTCACGCACGCCACCAGCCAAGCCCTCGTTGGTCGAGCGACAGACGCAACAGCGAGTGAGGCGCTTCCTGGCAGAGCTCAGAGCCAAGCGCTCCATCGAGGTGCAAGAAGAGCTCGAAGGGATCGTCGAGCAGGTCGAGCGATTCCATATCGACGACCCGCCCAGCGCCAAGCGCTATGTCGATTCGGCTCGCGCTTCTTCCATTCGCATGGGACTCATCGCCAGCGGCAGTCAGTCCGCTGCCCTCAAGCGGCTCCTCAAGGAGGACCAGGGCAGCGCCCTCTACCGCCCCAAGTCCTTCGACGCGTTTGTCGAGATGTTGTCGGTCTCTGCCGACTTGCACAATTTAGTGTCCTACCTGCTCAGCGGCGAGTATCTCGAGGTCCTCAAGGCGGTCTACGGACCTGGCGAGCCTCAGGCCAGCAAAGAGCCTCTCGCTCGAGCCGCCGCTAACTCAGCCGGGCTCTTCGACGGGCTCGAAGAGATCGCCGAGGCAGCGCTCGGCTCGCTCGGTGAGCTCGACGAGCTTCCCGTCTCCTCTTCCTCGCCAACGGTGTTCCCGGCGGGCAAGACTAAGGTCAGCTCCCCCTTGCCGCCCGGCGCGTCGGGGGAGAGAGCGGCCAAGAATTCCATCAGAGATACGGATCTCGGCCTCCCCTCCCCCGTGCACTCAGACCGAGAGCCATCGAGGGTTGTCGCCGCCGTGGCGCCGATCCCTGCCCAAACCCCTGTCCTCGTCAAAGCCCCCGTTAAGAACCCTGTCCCCACCAAGGCCGCATCTACACCTAGCCTGGTGCCTGTCGCCAAGGCGCCTATGCCGGCCCAGGCGTTCTTCTCTCGCCAAGCCCCCCTAGACCCCGCCGAAGCCCCTGCCCCTGGCCGGGCCCTGGTCCCCACCGAGGCTCCTGCAGCGGCGAAGGCCCACTTCCAGTCCCCCTTTGCGGCGATGGCTCCCACTGCTGCGAAAGCAGGCCGGACAGCGCCGGCCGCCAACCCGCCAGGAACGGGTCCCGCGGCCTCAGGGCGCGCGGTGTTGCATGCCGAGCCCCAACCTCCGCACCGCCCGCCGCTGACGGACCCACCGGTCGAAGGACTGGGGCAGTTTCTCGCCCCTGAGTCCGATGTCATCGAGCTGCTCGACGCCGACTTGGAGGAGTCCCAAGGCCCACCGCCGCCTCCCGATCCCTTCGACTTCAGCGACCTAGACCTCGCCCAGATGTTCGCGCCGCCGGCGCCCTCTGACCCGGTGGAGGTGCTCGATCTGAGCGACGTCGCGGTGATGGAGGAAGAGATTCATCCTGACCGTAGTGACGCCGAGGCGGCCGCGGCGTTCCTGACGATGGGGTCCACCCGCGACACACGGGCCGCGAATCGCATCGACGCGCCGCTCACCACGACCCCGCCCAGCAGTGGGATCAGCTCCATCCTCGACGGCCTCGATGACGAGAAGCCGGCCTGAGACAACGCAATGATTACCCAAGACTATCTCCTCAAGGTCATCGAGAGACTGGGACTCGTGCTCAGAAAGGCCAGGCGCGCTCGAGACGAGGAGCGCAACGACGAGGCCCTCTGCCTCGTCGAAGAGGGCTACCAGAGCGTCTTCGGTCTCGACATACAGCTCGCCTCCTTGATGGATGCGGCGACGCTCCTCTCGTTCCTTCGAACCTCAGAAGAGGCGCTCTATCTGGCCCGACTCATGGCGGAGGAGGCCGAGCTGCGCGCGGTGACCAAGACGGGGCCCGCCGCGGCGACGGCGAAGCGAACCTTGCAGCTCTTCGCGGAAGCCGCGCGCCTGTCTCCCTTGGGCGAGAATGACCGCGAGGTGGCGCAGCGCTTGCTCGCTGCGCACCCCGGACTCAAGCTCAGCGACTCCGACTACAGTGCGTTGACCGCCTCGCGCTAGGCCTCAGCGCTCGTTCCACTTGTGCCGCCCAGAGGGCTGCCGGATCAGGACTTTGATGGGCGTGCCCTCGAAGCCGTAAGTCGCGCGGATTTGGTTCACGAGGAAGCGCCGGTAGCTCGTCGTGATCGCCTTGGGCGCGTTGCACTGGCAGACGAACGACGGAGGCCGCACCCCCACCTGGTTGAAGTAGTAGAAGCGGGTGACGTGACGGTTGGCGGAGGGCGGTGGGTGCCGCGCGACGATCTCCTCCATGACCCGATTGAGCTCTGGCGTCGCGACGCGTTGCGAGGCAGACCCGTACACCTGGTCGATGAGATCGTAGATCTTGTGCACTCGCTGTCCGGTCAGCGCGCTGAGCGTAATCACCGGCGCGAAGTCGCAGAAGGTCATCTGGTCTCGTACCGCCTGGGTGTGGTGGACTGGCGTTTGCGTCACCTTCTCCGTCACGGAGTCCCACTTGTTGAGCAAGATGGCGAGCGCCTTGCCACGGTCGACGGCGAGCTGGGCGATGCGGGCGTCCTGGTCGGTGGCCCCTTCGAGGGCGTCGATGACCAGCAGCACGACGTCGGCCGACTCGATGCTGCCGATGGCCTTGATAACGCTGAACTTCTCGAGTCGCAGCGAGATGGCGCGCTTCTTCCGTACGCCTGCGGTGTCGACGAGGATGTAGCGCCCACCGCCTTCGCGTTCGACGAGGTTGTCGATGGAGTCACGCGTGGTGCCAGGGATCTCGCTGGTGAGCAACCGCTCGGCGCCCAGCAACTTGTTGATCAGCGTGCTCTTGCCTGCGTTCGGCTTGCCGACCACCGCGACGCGGATGGCGTCGGGCTCGGGCGCCTCGAGGACCTCCTCGCTGACCCTGGGGAAATCGGCCGCGATGGCATCCATGAGGTCGTCGAAGCCCGTCCCGTGTTCAGCCGAGACGGGAAACACCTCCGGCAGGCCAAGGGAGTAGAACTCCGCCGCCTGTGAGGCCTGTTCTGGCGTGTCGAGCTTATTGACGGCGACGAACACCGGCTTGTCGGTCACGCGAAGGATCTGCGCGATGGTCTCGTCGCTGCCCATGCGGCCCGTTCGACCATCGACGACGAAGATGATGACATCCGCCTCTTCGACCGCGACCTGAGCTTGCTCTTTCATCTGCTCGAGGATGACATCCTGAGCCTCCGGCTCGAAACCGCCAGTGTCGATGAGCGTGAAGAGCCGGCCGTACCACTCGAAACGGCCGTAGTTGCGATCGCGGGTAACCCCGGGGGTGTCCTCGACGATGGCTTCACGGCGCCCGACCAAACGATTGAAGGTGCGACTCTTGCCGACATTGGGACGTCCGACGAGGGCGATGACGGGGAGTTTGCCGGTTGTCGTGCCGAGGATACTCATAGCTCTCTCTCGTGGCGGCCGCTGTTGCCGCTCAAATGAAAACCAGTGACGGGGACTGTCCAACCGATTCTTCAAATAGGCCCAAATAGACCGCGAGCGCTGGGGCTCAAGGCTCTTTGTAGCCGAGGCGATTCAAGCTGCGTTGATGATGTGACCATTCCTTCTCGACTCGCACGAACGTCTCGAGGAAGACCTTCTTCCCAAAGAAGCGCTCGAGCTCCTCGCGGGCGCGTGTGCCGATCTCTTTGAGCTTCGCCCCCTTCTTGCCGATGATGATGCCCTTTTGGCTCTCTCGCTCGACGTGGATCACGGCGCGCATGCGCAGGCTCCCTGCCTCTCTCTCTTCCTTGAACTCTTCGATCTCGACGGCCGCCGCGTAAGGAATTTCCTTCTCGGTCAGCAGCATGATCTGCTCGCGAATCATCTCTGCGGCCATGAAACGCTCGGCCTGGTCTGTGTAGAGCTCTGGCGGATAGAGCATGGCGCCCTCGGGCAGCCGCTCCAGCACGAACTCGACCATCTTCTCGACGTCCTCGCCCGCGTTCAGCGCCGAGATCGGCAGGATCGCTTCGAACTCGCGCTGCTTCCCGTACGCGTCGATGATCGGCAAGAGCCGGTCGACCCGCTCCAGCAAGTCGATCTTGTTGATGGCCAACACGATGGGCGTTCCGAGGCTGCCGATGGCTTCGAGGATGTAGAGCTCGAGCGGGTCGACCTCTCCTTTGCCTGTGAGGGCGTCGAGGGCGTCGATCAGGAGGATGGCGACGTCGGCGTCGGCGACCGCCGCCAGCGCCGCCTCGACCATCAGCTGGTTGAGCTTCTTCTTCTGCCAGAGATGGATCCCTGGAGTGTCGACGAAAACGATCTGACCGCGGCCCTCGAGCGTGTGGATCGCCCGAATGCGGTTGCGCGTTGTCTGGGGCTTGGGCGTGATGATGCTGACCCGCTCACCGAGGATCGCGTTCACCAGCGTCGATTTGCCGGCGTTGGGTCGTCCGACCAGGGCGACGAAACCGCTTCGGAACGGGGTGGAGACGCTCGTCACGTCATCGTCACTGGGCTGCGTCATGGTTCGCTCTCTCTTGCTCACCCGTGACGCCTCACTTCCGAGGAAGACCAGGCTCGGTGTGGGCGACTGCGGTGGGAAGGTTCATCGCGCGTAGGAACGCGAGCTGGCTCGCTTCGAGCCACCTCAGTTCCGAGGTGCGCGCGAAATCTGATCGCCTGAGGCAAAGCCCACTCGGCGAGGATGGGGGATAGGTGATCTCGCTCTATGGCCGCCCTCGTGTGGCTGCAAACCACGCGGGAGGGTCCAAAGGGAAAGGCGACTGGGGTTCCTGCTGGACACTCGTCCTCCCGCCAGGTCCGCACACCTTCGGTGCGAAGAACGGCGAGAGCCAATGGCTTCTCGTGAGGCGATCCCTCGCGAATCTGGCCAACCGTCATTGCGACGGCCGCGGCAACCTAGTATAAGCACGCCCTGGCCGCAATAGTCGTTTTTCGTCGGCCCTCGTCGCGCGTTCTTTTCTTGGTCGCGACGAGGTCGGTCGACGCGGAGGCCAAAGAACATCATGGGACGCTGGCCGCACAACTGGATGGGAGCTCTAGCCTTGGCGCTCGCCGTAGCAGCCTCCGCCTGTCAGCCCGCGACCAAGCCACACCGTGAGGTCTTCGAGGAAGCGGAGCAAGCCTACCGTGCTGGCCACTACGACCGCGCCCTCGAGCGCTACGAGGTCTTCCTCAAGAACTCGCCCGATCACCAGCTCGCTCCCTTGGCGCAGCAACGTATCCTCAGCATCGAGCGCGAGTTGGAGGTGGTCATGGGCCGCCGAGAGGGGCCTCGGCCCATTTACCTGAGGCCCGTCGGTGACGAGCCAGAGGGCCCCTTGAGCAACGACGAGTCCAGTGGCAACTAGCGGCGCGCAGCATCATCCGTCGACGCATTGGGGACACCTCAACGCCCTCGTCAGGGTCGCCAGGCAGCGACTCTCTCACCGGCTGGGTGGGGATTCGGTCAGTGTCGGCCGCATCGTGACACGCATCGCCGCGTCGTGCCTCTGTCTGGTCGGTGTCGGCTTCCTGCTCGTCCCGTTCGAGGTCCACCGCGGCAATGAGGCGGATCCCGGTGGCGTCGTGCTCGAGATGGCCTTTTGGTTCGCCTGCCTCGTCGCTGCCCTGCAGTCGTTTCGAATCATGGAGACCCTCTATCGCACTGGGGACGCCCGAGCCCTGGCGCCGCTCCCCGTACGCGCCTCCAGCCTCTTCCTCTACCGCCTCTTCTCGAACGCCGCGGAGTCGGTTGGAGTCGTGCTCGGCGCCGCACTGGCCTTTCTTCCCGTGTTGTGGCGCGGCGATCCAGGACTCTACTGGGCCTGCGTCTGGGTTTTCTTCGCGGGCGGTGTACTCACGCTGTCCATCGGCTTTGCCGTCCAGCTCTACGCCGGTGTGGCCACCGTGCGCGGCGACAACGACTTCGGAAACTTCGGGCCGGCGAGCTTCGCCATCTCCCCAGGTGTGGCGTTGGGGATCTCCGTCGGCATTATCCTGCTCGAGAAGCTGGTCGCCGAGGAGCTGCTCAGGGGCGGCATGACCAAGGGGGCGCAGTTTGGCCTGTCGGTCGGCGCGGCCGTGGTCGGGCTCAGCCTGGTTCTTGCGTATCGCTGGTTCGTACGTGACTTCTATCGCGCCCTGGCCATCTTCATGGAGGCCGACTCCGTCGTCATCGACGTGGGCTATGAGTACTTCAAAGGCGGCGCGCCCCAACTCAGGGGATGGGAACGGCTGCTGTCCCGAGACCTCATCCCCTTGGTGCGCCGCGACCGCCTGCAGTACCGCAGGCGCTTCATGCTCTCACGCCTGCTCGTCTGGGGCGCCGCCCTCGGCTTCATGGTCTTGCTTCTGGTCAAGGGAGACGAGGCGGTGTCCCGCGGCCTGTCGATGGCCGTGCCCATGCTGGTCATCTCCCTCTTTGCGCGCCCTTGGGGGCGGCTCTTCGAGCTCGAGCTCGAGCCGGGCTTCGCCCACACCTTGCCCATCGACGACAACGTTCAGCTGCGCAGCAAAGTCCTCGTCTCCTTGCGCGAGACCGCGGAGCTCGGCGTCGTCTTCTTCTTCACCCTCGCCATCGGCATCGGACTCGGCTTCCGGGGTTGGGATTTCGGAGTGGGTGCGGCTGGGCTCGCCAGCCTGATTCCATTCTCTGCCAGCACCTTGCTGCTCGTCCTCGCACGGCGACGACGGGTCGCAGCGGTCCTCGCCGGCCTGGTCATCGTCGCCGGCACGGCCTTCCTCGGCTCCCTCACGGTCTTCGCGCTCCTACCGCTGGCGATCATTCTGTGGTCCAGCGGAGCGCTGGCGCTGCGCTCCTCCGCCCCCCGCAATCACAAGCAGAGCGGACGCGCGAGCGCGCCGCGGCCCTTAGAGCTCGACGCACTCCCTCCATCGCAAGGCTCCGAGAGATGAACGCATCCGAACCCTGCCCAATCTTGGCGGTCGACGGCCTGAAGAAGACCTACGCCACCGTTGTCGCCGTCGACGGGCTGAGCTTCACCATCAACCCCGGTGAGTTCGTCGGGTTCATCGGC
>Ga0100377_1000925_pt1 | contig 25390 bp, 18 predicted proteins | sample CryGeymeta201501_FD_83664 | JGI IMG/M metagenome (GOLD analysis project Ga0100377, IMG submission 83664) | Groundwater microbial communities from Crystal Geyser aquifers in Utah, USA - Crystal Geyser metaG 2015-01 | ecosystem: Environmental > Aquatic > Deep subsurface > Groundwater | place: USA...
CCCGGCAGGAGCCACACATGCCGGTGCCATCGACCATGATCACGTTGAGGCTGACCATGGTGGGGATGGCGAGGGGGCGGGTGACCTCGGCGCAGGCGCGCATCATCACCATGGGCCCGATGGTGACGACCCGGTCGGGGCGGTCGGGGCCCGCGCACAGCTCGGCCAGGGCCAGGGTGACGAAGCCCTTGCGGCCCGCGCTGCCGTCATCTGTACACACGATGAGCTGGTCCTGGGGCCCGTCGCAGAGGGCGCGGAAGCGGTCCTCCCAGAAGACCGACCCGGCGTCGCGGAAGCCGATGATGGCCGTGACCCGCAGGCCGGCCTGCCGGGCCGCACGGAGCTGGGGGTAGATGGGCGCCACCCCCAGGCCGCCGCCGACGAAGACCACGTGCTGGTCCGCTTCTTCGAGGTGGCTGGCCAACCCCAGCGGCCCCACCAGGTCCTGGAACCAGTCGCCGTGGTCGTAGGCCCGCATCATCTCCACGGTGGTCCGGCCCCGGGCCTGGACGACCAGGGTCAGGGTGCCGCGCACCTCGTCGTAGTCGGCGATGGTCAACGGGATCCGCTCGCCGCCCTCACGCAGCCGCAGCATCACGAACTGCCCCGGCCGGGCGGCCCTGGCAATGTTCGGCGCGTAGACCTCCCACAGGAAGGTGTTGTCCGAGAGGGTGTCGCGGCGGAGGATCTGGAAAACGGGGCACCTGGGGCCTGCCCCGGAGTGGATCCGGGCCGGAGCGGGGGCACGCGAGCTACCTACGCCGGGCGGCGGCCTGCACGTCCAGGTGCGACAGACGGGCCTTCAAGCACCGGTTCAGCCTGGGGTGGCGCAGATCGCCAACATGGGCAGCGCGGCGAGCTGCGCCCAGGGAGCCTGCAGCGTCGCGGCGGCGGCGCGGGCCATCTCCAGCTCCTGCCGCTCCCGGGCTTGGAGCGGCAGCCCGGCCAGCAGCTCGAAGCGCTCGGGGGCCGGGGCTGCCAGGCCAGAAGGCAGCAGCACCTCGACGGTGAAGCCGCGCGCGGCCAGGGCGCCGGGCAGGGCGCGACCGACGTGGGGATCCGCCCCGGCGCGGCGCAGGCCGGCCTCCCACAGGGGGCGCAGGGCGGTCTGCGGTGGGTGCTCGACCAGCCCGCCGTAGTCCGGCTCGATGGCGACCAGGGCCCCGCCCGGAGCCAACACGCGGCGCAGCTCGTCGAGGACGGCAGGCAGCGGCATCCACATCAGGGCCAGCTGGGTGAAGACCAGGTCGAAGGCAGCATTGGCAAAGGGCAGCGCCGCCGCGTCGGCCTGCACGCAGGTGGCCCCTGGCACCGCGAGGGGCACACGATCCACCGCCGTGACTCCGCCCCCACAGCGGCGCAGCAGCTCGACGGTGACGGCGCCCTCGCCTGCGCCCAGGTCGAGCACCACGCGGCGATGGGCCACCCCGCCCCGCCGCAGGGCCCGCGAGCGCAGGGGCGCCAACCAGGCGGCCTGGGCCTCCTGCAAGGCGCGGCTCGGGCGATCCGGCGCCAGGCTCACCGCCCTCCACCCGCGCAGGCGCAGGCGCAGGCGCAACCCGCACAGGCGCAGGCACAGCCCCCACCTCCCCCGCGGCCGCTGCTGTGGGCGCTGGCCTTGACCATCGCCGAGAGCACGGCGCTCGACGCCCGATCGATGCCCGAGAGGTCCAGGATGGCCCCCTTGCTCATGTCCGGCATGCCCAGCGAGGCCGGCGTCAGCGTCGTGGCCAGCCCGCTTGCGGTGTGCTCGGCCCAGCCCGCGAAGCCCGCCGCTACGTCGGTGAGCGAGGAGGTGCCGGGGGCGCCGACCCGCGGCGCGCTCGACGGGGCGCTCAGGCCCGCCGTCGGCCGAGGGCCCAACCGCACCGGCACGGGGAACCAGGCGGGGGTCCAGGCCCGGCCCGGGCGGGACAGGACCGAGGTCCCCGCGGGATCCATCAGCAACCACTCCAGGTCCTTGTCCGCCGCGCTGCCACGGGCCGGCAGCTCGGGAAGGCCCTCGACCTGGCGCAGGGCCCGCGTGATGACGTGGCGGTAGTAGTCCTGGGTGTCCGAGAGATCGAAGCCCTTCATGCGGCCGACAGTCTCGGCGATGAGCGCCTTGAGGGCGCGGCTGAAGTCCTGGTCGGGCAGGGTCCCAGCGTTGTGGCTCACTGCAATGTCAGCAAAGCTGGTCTCGTACTCGGTCAGCACGATGCCGCGCTCCTGGGCCGCCGCGGCGAGCGCCGTCGGGTCGTGGATCACGGCGTCCAGGCCCTCACCTGCCAAGGCGCGGCCCGGCTCGGTCGGGTCCAGGCGCAGGATCCCCTTCTTGAGCAGGCCGACCAGCACGAGCTGGAGCACCTTGCCGAAGGGCAGCTCCAGCAGGATCGCGGCCTGGGGAGCCGTGAGGCCCCGCTTGATGCCGCCGCCCTCGACCTGGGCGATGGGCGGCAGGTAGTGGCCCTTCTTGCGCCGCAGGGCCCGCTCGTTGAGCACCAGCAGGCCGACCAGCGGCAGCGGGGCCAGGAGCTGGGCCCCCGGAGCCACCGAGAACAGCCCCACCAGGCCCAGGGCGAGCGCCCCGTAGACGACGCAGCCGGTGCGACCGCTGAACCGGAAGAACACGAAGGCGCCGACCACCAGGATCCCCAGGCCCCAGGCCGCGCGGAGCTGCGGGTGGTCGACGAACCACTCCACCGCCAGGTCCCAGGCCGACTGCTGCACGACCCGGCTCATGACCCGGCGCGGGAAGGACAGTCCCACCAGGTGCGGACCGACCAGGGGGGTGTCGGGGAAGGAGAAGAGCACGGCCACGCCGCCGTCGACGATGGCCTTCTGCGTGAAGGCCTGCTGGTGCCACACGAGCTCGTCCGGGCTCAGCTCGCCCGGCACGATCACGGTGATCTCGAGATCGGTCTGGCCGCGCACGTAGGCAGCACCAAACCAGGTCGGCGTGATCCGGAAGCTGGCGAGGTCGCCGCTGGTCACATCCTCGAAGACCATGTCGGGCTGCGTGTACTCGAAGTGCAGCGTGCCGGACTGCCCCGCCGGGATGGCGGCCTCGCCCAGGTGCACCTCGACGCCGGGGTGCACGTACTGGCTGGGGCGGATGTCGGTGAGCGGCTTGCCGTCGAGCGCGGCGCTCATGGAGACGCGGGGGGTGCCCTCGGCCGGCAGGCCCACGTCCACGATGTCGATGGGCGACATGCCGGGCATGTTCTGAAAGTCGATGTCGTAGACGACCTGGACCGATGCGTCCGGCTGCACGGTGGCGGTCATCTTCAGCGAGGGGACCGCGAAGCCGTAGGTCTGGGCCCAGGCCGGGCTCTCCAGGGAGAAGGCAACCAGGGAGAGGAGGAGGAGCAGGACGTGGAAGAGGAGGCGCTTCACGAGGCGCTCCCGGCCGAGAGGGGGCCCGCGCGGAGCACGGCCTGCAAGGGCCGACCGGCCGCCGCGACCGGCGGGTTCCAGATCAGCACGGCGTTCATGTGGCTGCCCAGCGCCTCCACCCGGGTCGCCGCGGCCTGGACGGCCTCCGGGGACAGCCCGCCTGCGGTGTCCGTCACGGCGAAGATCGACAGGGTGCGCAGCCCCAGCGCGGTGACCGAGGCGACGGTCTGATCCAGCGCGTCCACGGTCTCGCCGACCAGGGCCAGCTCGGCGATGGCGCAGCACTCGGCGGCCTGGACCTGGTCCAGCACCTGGCGGGCGGCGGCCCGGTCTCCGGTCCCATGCCAGCGGTCATGGACCTCGGCCGTGGGCCCGGTCCAGGGCACGGTGACCGCGTCCACGCCTGCCTCCAGCAGGCGCCCGATCCGCCCTTCGGCCGCCAGGCGGCTGCCCGTGGCCCGCAGGCCGGCGATCATGCCCAGGTCCTCGGCCCGCTCCACCGCCGCGACCAGCCAGTCGGGCTCGGCGTCTGCGCGGTCGAGCAGGGTGACGAAGGGCACGCCGCGGGCCCACAGCCCTTCCAGGGCCGGCCGCAGCGTCTCGGGGGCTGCGCTGTCCAGGGCGACCTGCAGCGGATCCCCGGCGGCCCCTCCCGCCAGATCACGCAGCGGGAAGCGACCGTCTCGTCCCAATGCCAGGGCCTGGAGCGCCTGGTCTACCTGGGCCACGTCCTGCCGGACCCGGGCCCGCCCGGCGCCTGCGAAGGCCGCCAGCACATCGTCGGTGACCTCCTCGGCGCCGCGCCCCTCCAGCAGCCCCACCGCCATCCGGACCCCCGTCGGCTGCAGTCGCAGCCCGGCGCTGGCGTTGCAGACCAGGAGCCCCCCACCGTCCGCGTCGATCCGCAGGTGCAGGCGACAGCGTCGACCGTCCAGCTCGCGCTCGAAGCTGCGCAGGCCGGCCGACAGCGGGGCCGCCGGTCGCGCCGGGCGCGGCAGGAGCTGGGTGTGGAGCCAGGTCGCCAGTCTTCCGCTCATGTGCCCTCCCCAGCCTTGCGGGCCCGTCGAGTCAATGCGGCCCCCGGTCGGAAGCCGCGTGCCTCCTCCATGCGGGCCAGCATCCCCTCGGCCACGCCGCAGTCGCTGCCCGCCCCCTTCGCCGTCCGCACGCCCTCTCGCGCCTCGCGCTCGATGCGGCAGCCGCCCCCACACAGGGGCAGGTCCAGGCAGTCCCAACACTTCTCGGGCAGCCCCGAGCCGGCCGGATCCTGGCCCCGCTCGCGGAAGCTCCGGAACAGCTCGCCCTTCCAGATCTGCTCCCAGGGGTCGCGCAGCATGTTGCCGGCCGCCACGTAGAAGGACTGGCAGGGAAGCACATCGCCGTTGGGCTCGATGCAGATCGAGTACTCGCCCGCGTTGCAGCGCTTGGCCCCGATCTCCAGCTCGACCGGCGACATGCGGCAGTACTCGGTCGGCGTGTACCAGAGGAAGCGCATGCCGAGTGCGGCAGCGCGGTCGCGCACCGAGACCAGCAGCGGCGGCATCTCGTCTTCGGGGATCGCGTCGGGATCGGCGAAGCCGCCTCCCGAGAAGATGTTGCCGTTCATCGCGAAGGTGCGGACGCCGTGCTCGTGCAGGAGGTCGACGATCTCGACCAGGTGATCGCGGTTGCGCCGGTCGATGGTGGTGTTGGTGATGGTGTGCAGCGGGCTGGCCAGGACCGCGTCGAGGCCGCGCAGGGTCTGCTCGAAGGCCCGGGCGCCGTTGATGGCGTCGTGGACGGCCGCGCGGCTGGAGGAGAGGGTGATCTGGACGTGGTCCAGGCCGGCCTGCACCAAGCAGGCCAGGAAGGCGGGCTGTGCCAGGCGCCGCCCGTTGGTGTTCAGCCCGCAGACCAGGCCCAGGCCGTTGGCGTACTCGACCAGGCCGGGCAGGTCGGGGTGCAGGGTGGCTTCGCCCCCGGTGAAGATCATGTGGGGCACACCGACGCGCGCCAGGCGGTCGAGCACCTGTCGCCACTGCTCGGCCCTGAGGCTGGCCATGCCGACCCGGTCCGGCTCGTTGTAGCAGTGGGAGCACGCGTTGTTGCAGCCGTAGGTCAGGGCCAGGTCCGCCTTGAAGGGGGCGCCCGCCGGCAGGCTGAACAGCGCCGCCCGGCCCATGGCTTCGAGCTCGCAGCTGGGGCAGGCGGACTCGTTCCACAAGCGGCCAACGAGCTGGGCCAGCGCGTCGATGGCCGGGGCCAGGCCGGTGGCGTCGGGGTGGCGGCGGCGCAGCACGGCCCGCGTCCGGGCGGCAGAGGCCCCGTCGAGGAGCAGGGCGACGGCGGCGGCGGCGGTGGCGTTGAGGTGGATGACGTCGGTGACGTCCACGAAGAGCAGGCCGTCGCCAGCGGGGCCGGTGCGCAGGTGGACCCGGCGCCGCCAGCCCTCTCCTCCCCGCTTCCAGGTGCGCAGCCCCGGACCGGGCAGCGGCGGGGGCCGCAGCGCCGCCCAGAAGGCGCCCAGGTCATCCCGCAGCCAGGCCAGGGCGTCTACCACTTCGGCGCCTCCTCGAGCTGGTAGGCGGCGTCGCAATTCGGGCAGTGCACGAAGACGGCGCCGGCCCGCACCTGGATGGACTTCGCGCTGAGCGCGGCCCCACAGGACCGGCAGCTGAGCTGCTCGGGGCTCACGTCGCCCGACAGCTCGATCTTCTGGACCAGGGTCGTGGTGCCCGTCGGCCGGCGGGCCAGCACCACCAGCACGATCGCCGCGGCGAGCAGCAGGACGCCCACGACCATCCGGCCGACCAGGCCCTGGCTGCCGACCAGGAAGACCACTCCCAGGGCGCCGAGCACCCCCGCGAGGCCAAGGACAAGGACCTTCACCGGCGCCTCCTGCTTCCGGACCCGGTCCGCAGTCTACGCCGGAGGCGGCGCTCCCCAGCCCACGACCCGGGTCCCCTTGGCCCGCAGCTCGCCGTGCACCTCGGCCCAGACGGCGCCCTATCGGTAGAAGGGCACCCGCGGCCACAGGTGGTGGACGGCGTGCAGGTCCTGGCCGAGCAGGAGCACCCGCGAGCCGGGGACGAGCACCACCCGGGTGTCGATGTAGCGGCCCTGGACGCAGTGCGGATGGTGGGGCAGCCAGTCGAAGGCGAAGCCCAGCAGGCCGATGGCCAGGCAGCCGGGCAGCACCCACAGCAGCAGGACCAGGGCGCCGTGGCCCATGGCGACCAGGACCGCGGCCGCGACGAACAGGACCACGTAGCCAAGCAGGGCGGGCCCTCGCTGCTGGCGCATGGCGCTGCAGCAGCGGGGGCGCTCACTCCGGATCCACCGCCGTGATCTTCATGCTCAGGTCGGCCCAGGTCGCCTGGTGGATGAGGCCGCCCATGCTGACCAGGTCCACCCCGGCGACGGCCACCCGGGGCAGGCGCTCGGCGTTCATGTTGCCGCTGGCCTCGACCAGGACCAATTGTCCCCCCTGGTCCCGCCAGCCCCGGACCCGCTGGACCGAGGCGGCCAGGGCGGCGTCGTCCATGTTGTCCAGCAAGACCGCGTCTGCGCCGGCCTCCAGGGCCTGCTGCAGCTCCTCCTGGGTCTCGACCTCGACCTCGATGCGCAGCAGGTGGTGGACCTGCTCCCGGGCGGCGGCGACCGCCGGCCCGATGCCGCCGGCGGCGCGGATGTGGTTGTCCTTGATCAGCACGCCGTCGTACAGGGCGAAGCGGTGGTTGGCCGCGCCCCCCACCCGCACCGCCCGGCGCTCCAGGGCGCGGTGCAGGGGGGTGGTCTTGCGGGTGTCGACGATCTTCAGGCCCGGCGCCGCGGCGACGACCCAGCGCGTGTGGGTGGCGATGCCGCACAGCCGCATCAGGAAGTTCAGGGCCACGCGCTCGCCGGTCAGCAAGGAGCGCAGCGGCCCCTGGACCCGGGCGATGTCGGCGCCAGGGCTGACCTCCCGCCCCTCCTCGACCAGGGCCGTGTAGCGGGCGCCCACCTGGGAGAAGACCTCCTGGGCGACGTCGTGACCGCAGACGACCAGGGGGGCCTTGGCGCGGATGAGCGCGGTGCCGGTGCGACCGGCGGGCACGGTAGACTCGGTGGTGACGTCGGCCGGGCCGACGTCCTCGGCCAGGGCCAGGCGCACCAGCTCGCTTGCGTTCACGGGACCTCCTCTGCGGTTGCGCTCCCCAGCCTCAGGACAGCGTCCTCAAGACAGCGCCGTCAGCGCCCCTTGCAGGCGCTCTCGACGCTCGCGGGCCGCCTGGAGCTTCTCCTCGAAGTCGGCCACGACATCGGCCGGCGCCTTGTCGCGGAAGCCGGGGTTGCCCAGCCGCCGCTCCAGGCCGCTGATGTCCTTGTCGGACTTCGCGATCTCCTTGGCCAGCCGGCCGCGCTCGGCGTCGACGTCGACCAGGCCCTCCAGGGGGATGTACAGCTCCATGCCCCGCACCACGGCCGTGGCGCAGGCGCCCTGGCGGCCGCCGATCTCGATGCTCTCCACCCGGGCCAGGTCCCGCAGGGCCTGGGAGTGGGCCTGGAAGAGGGCCGGCGAGGCGGTCTTGATGTGCAGCGGCTGGCGGGGGGAGATCTCCATGTCGGCCTTGATCCGCCGCAGGGCGACGATGGCCTCCTGGATCACCGCGACCTCTTCCAGGGCCGCCGGGTCCTCGGGGAAGGACGCGGCCCGGGGGAAGGCCGCCTTCATGACCGTGCCGCGCGGCCGCCCGTCCCAGGTGGGCAGGCTGTGCCACAGCTCCTCGGAGAGGAAGGGCATGAAGGGGTGTAGCAGGCGGGCCAGGGCGTCGAAGACCTCCAGCAGGGTCAGGCGGGCACCCTGGCGGGCAGCGCGGGCCTGCTCGCTGTCGTCCTCGCTGTACAGGGTGCCCTTGCTCAGCTCCAGGTACCAGTCGCAGAGCTCGGACCAGGTGAAGGCGTAGACCTCGGACGCCGCCTCGTTGAAGCGGTACTCGTCCAGGGCGCTGCGGACGCGGCGCACGGCCTCGCCCAGCCGGGCCAGGATCCACTGGTCGTAGGTCGAGCGGGTCGCCGGCGCGTTGACGTCCAGGTCCTCCAGGTGCATGCGGGCGAAGCGGAAGGCCTGCCAGATCTTGTTCTGGAACTTCACGTAGCCGTCGGCCCGGGCCTCGTTCCACAACACGTCGCGGCCCTGGGCGGCCATGGCGACCAGGGTGAAGCGGAAGGCGTCGGCGCCCAGCTTGTCGATCATCTGCAAGGGGTCGACCACGTTGCCCTTGGTCTTGGACATCTTCTGGCCGTGCTCGTCGCGGACCAGGGCGTGGATGTAGACGTCCTTGAAGGGCACGTTGCCCATGAAGTGCAGGCCCGAGAACATCATCCGGGCGACCCAGAAGAAGATGATGTCGAAGCCCGTGATGAGCACGCTGGTCGGGTACCAGCGGGCCAGGTCGGCGGTCTTGTCCGGCCAGCCCAGGGTCGAAAACGGCCACAGGGCGCTGGAAAACCAGGTGTCCAGCACGTCCTCGTCCTGGGTCAGCACGACCTCGGGCCCCAGGCCGTGCTTCTCGCGGACGGCCTGCTCGCTCATGCCGACGTAGGTCGTGCCCTCCTCGTCATACCAGGCCGGGATCTGGTGGCCCCACCACAGCTGGCGGCTAATGCACCAGTCCTTGATGTCGCGCAGCCACGCGAAGTAGGTGTTCTCCCAGGGCTTGGGCACAAAGCGGGTGAAGCCGTTCTCGACCGCGGCCAGGGCCGGCCCGGCCAGGGGCTTCATGTGCACGAACCACTGGGTCGAGAGCATGGGCTCGACCACGGCCCCCGAGCGCTGGCTGCGCGGCAGGGCCATGGTGTGGGGCTGGCTGCCCCGGAACAGGCCCAGCTCCACCAGGCGGGCCTTCACGGCCTCTCGGGCGTCCGCCACCGTCATGCCGGCGAAGGGGCCGCCCTGGCCGTTGAGCGTGCCGTCCTGGTTCAGGATGTTGAGGAAGGGCAGCTCGTGGCGCTTGCCCACCTCGAAGTCGTTGAAGTCGTGGGCCGGCGTGACCTTCACGGCGCCCGTTCCGAAGGCGGGGTCGACCAGGATCGCGTCGCCCACGATGGGGAACTCGCGGTCCAGGATCGGGTGCCGGACCTTCTCGCCGATGAGGTGCGTGTAGCGCGGATCGTCGGGGTGCACGGCCACCGCGGTGTCGCCGAGCATGGTCTCGGGGCGGGTCGTGGCAACGACGATCTCGGTCGTCACCGTGCCATCCGGGCCGGTGACCGGCGTCGCCAGGGGGTAGGCGAAGGACCAGATCTCGGTCTGGAAGTCTTCTTCGGCGTCGACCTCCAGGTCCGACAGGGCCGTCATGCCCACCGGGTCCCAGTTGATCAGCCGCTCGGCCCGGTAGATCAGCCCCTGCTCGTGCAAGCGGACGAAGACCTCCCGCACGGCCCGGGACAGGCCCTCGTCCATGGTGAAGCGCTCGCGGCCCCAGTCGCAGGACACGCCCAGCTTGCGCAGCTGGTGCACGATGGTGCCGCCGCTCTCGGCCTTCCAATCCCAGACCCGGGCCACGAAGGCCTCGCGGCCCATGTCGCGGCGGTCCTCGCCCAGGGCGCGGAGCTGCTTCTCGACCACCCACTGAGTGGCGATGCCCGCGTGGTCCGTGCCGGGCACCCACAGGGCGTTGAAGCCGTCCATGCGCTTGTAGCGGATCAGCACGTCCTGCAGCGTGTTGTTCAGGGCGTGGCCCATGTGCAGGCTGCCCGTCACGTTCGGCGGCGGGATCACGATGCAGTAGGGCTCGCCGGGCGCCGTGGGGTCGGGCGTGAACAGGCCCTGGCGCTCCCACTCGTCGTAGTAGCGCTCCGCCGCGGCGTGCGGGTCATAGGTACGGGGGAGCTCGGCGCTCATGGGTCCGTCCTTCGTTCGGGCGGCTGGCTGAGTGGGCTCGGGCCGCGCGGGTTTTGGGGTCGAGTTGCTGGCTAGTCGGAGGCGTCGTCCCGCAGCTCGCGCTCCCGTACTCGCTCCCGCACGACCCGCTCGGCGATGTCGGGGAGCTGGGTGCGCACCGCCTCGTCCACAGCGACCTCGATGAGGTCGCGGAACTCGGGGGAGGAGACCAGGCTGTGGCGCAGGATGCGCTGGACGACCTCGGGGAGGATCTCGAGGATCGCGCGCTCCAGGGCCGGGCCCACAACCTCGGGGTCGACGGCGACCGGCTCGATCTGCTGGTAGTCACGCGGCAGGAAGGTGGCGACCCGCTCGTCACTGGACGGCGGCCGGGCTGCGGCGCGCGAGGCGCCCGGGCCCCCCACCGGCGCCCCGAGGGCCAAGGGCTCCAGGTCGGAGTTGCCGAGGTCTTCCAGGCCGGGGTCGTCGGAGTCTGGGTCGGCGCCGCTGCCCAGCGGCCCCAGGGCCTGCTCCAGGCTGGCGCGCAGGCTCTCGGGCGTGAAGGGCTTGCGGATCTGCCCGACGACGCCGGCTTCCTCGGCCCGCTGCCGGTTGTAGACCTCAAAGCCGCCGGCCAGCAGGAAGACCGCCGCCGCGGGGTGCCGCTCGCGCAGGCTGCGGGCCAGCTCGTAGCCGTTGCCCTTGGGCAGCGAAGCGCTGGACAACACCACGGCGAGGTCCATGCCCTCTGTGCTTGCGAGGGCTTCCGCCGCATCGCGGGCGGTCAGGAAGCCGAAGCCGGATCCGTACAGCGCCTCCTCCACCCGGCGGGCGGTGGAGGGGTTGGGGTCGACGACCAGCACGTAGGATTGGGGCATCGGTGTACAGCCAGCGGGGGAGTATCACACCCTGCGAGCCAGCGCCTGTCAACGCCGTGCCTCGATGAGCGCCCCTGGGCGTGGCCGAGCGGCGGGCTTTGGGCTAGGCAAGCGGTGCCTCGCGGACCCCGCGCGGGCGTCCACCCGCCTGGGGGCGTGGCGGAATCGGTAGACGCGCTCGACTCAAAATCGAGTGGCCATCGGCCTTGTGGGTTCGAGTCCCACCGCCCCCACCCCGCCCTCTCCCGTGCCGGTCGCCGGGCGGCGACGCTGGAGCGTCGTGCCCCATGGTCCGCCCGACCCGAGCGCATCGAGCGGCGAGGAGCAGGGCGCGCCGCGGGCCTGGGCGCGCGAAGACCTGGTTCGGGCCCTGACCGAGGCCCTGGCCAGCGAGGGCCACCTGCTCGCGGCCGGGGAGCAGCACATCGCCCGGAGCTGGCTGGCCCTGCCGCTACCGGCGGCCAGCCTCTACGCGCGGCTGCACGGGCGCCGGGGCGCGGTCTTCCGCCTGGACGAGCTGCGCTACGCCGAGGTGCCCGACGTGGCAGCCGCCGCCGACGAGCTGGTGCGGGCCGGCTTTGCCTGGCACGGCGCGCAGCTCCTGCCGGCGCGCCTGCTGGCCACCACGCTCACGGTGGTCGAGCTGCGGGCCGCCTGCCGGCAGCTGGGCCGTGCCACCGGCGGTCGGCGCGAGGAGCTGCGGGAGCGCCTGGCCGACCCGGCCGCCCGGGCCGCCCTGGTGCGCCCGAGCCTGCTGCTGCGCCACGAGGGCCTCTTCGCGCGGCTGGCCCGGCTCTTCCTGGGCAGCCGGGACGGGGACCTCACGCGGCTGCTGCTCGCCCGGCTGGAGGTCGTGCGCTACCCCGCCTACGCCCCCACCGGCGGCCTGGGGCTCTTCGTGGACCGGCGCGATCTGCTGGCCTGGGAGGAGGGCCTGGCCCGGGACGCAGCGCTGGGTGTCTTGCCGGCCGCCGAGGCGCAGCAAGCCCTGCTGGCCGGGCGCGCCGAGGACCTGGAGCGGGTCGAGGGCAGCCCGGCGCCGCCACCCTGGCGGGCCCGCAGCAGCGCCCGCCGCCTGGCCGCCGCCCGCGTCGCCTGGGCGGGTCGGGAGCTGGAGCGACTGGGAGAGCCGGCCCTGGCCGTCGAGACCTATGCCCGCTTGCTGGCGGCGGGGGGCGTCGAGCCGGGGGAGCTGGTCCAGCGGCAGGCCCTGGCCCTCGCGGCCCTGGGCCGGGGGGCCGAGGGCGCCGCCTTGTGCCAGGCCTGGGTCGACCAGGTCTCCCCCTCCTCCCGGGTCGCCGTGGCCCGGACCGGCCGGCGCCTCGCCCGCGCCTCCGGCACCGGCTGGGCGCCCCCTCCTCCCCTGTGCAGCCCGCGCACCCGCAGCCTGGAGCTGGCGCTGGCGGCCACCGGCGGGGCGCGCCCCACCTGGCACAGCCCCGACGGTCCCCTCCCCCTCGAGGCGGCCCTGGTCTCACAGCTCGCCCAGGCCGGCCGCGTCGCGATCCACGCCGAGGGCCTGCTGTGGCGGACGCTCTTCGGCCTGCTCTTCGCCGAGGCCCTCTTCGCACCTGTGCCCGGCATGCTGCCCACGCCCCTGCGGACCCGCCCCCTCGACCTGGGGGAGGAGGGCTTCGTGCCGCGCCGCCAGGCCCTGGTCGACGGCATCCTCGCCGCCCTGCGCGCTGGCGAGGCCCCCGATCGCCTGGCCGTTGCCTGGGCCGCGCGTGAGGGTGAGGCCATCGCTGGCGTCGCCTGGCGGGCCTTTCCCCTCCCCCTCCTGCAGCAGGTCGCCCACGACCTGGGTGGCCCCGCCCTGGCCGCGGTCCTGCACACGGTGGCTTGGGACTGGCGCGCCGCGCCCCGAGGGCTGCCCGACCTGGTCGTGCTCGCCGGCCCCGCGCTGCGCCTGGACCACAGCCGCCCGGCCCGCCTGCCCGCCCACGTTCTGCTGGCCGAGGTCAAGGGCCCCGGCGACCAGCTCCGCGACGCCCAGCATGCCTGGCTGGACCGGCTGCTCTCCCACGGTGTGCCCACCGAGCTGTGGCGGATCCGACCGCTTCCTGCCTCGCCGGACCAGGGTTAGCCCGGCGCACACCCCACAAAGGAGCCCCCATGTCGATCCTCGACGAGGTCAAGACCGCCATCGAGTCCTCCATCCCGAACGCCGTCGCCACGGTGAGCGGCGGCGGCGGTCACTTCGAGATCGAGGTCGTCTCGCCGGCCTTCGAGGGCAAGCGCATCCTGGAGAAGCAGCGCCTGGTGCTCCAGTCGATCCGCCACCTGATGTCCGGCGACGCCGCGCCGGTGCACGCCGTCGATCGGCTGGTCTGCTCCACGCCCTGATGGTCGCGCGCCTGCTGGCTTGCTCCCACCGTTGCGCTTGGGACCCGCTACGGGTCGGCCGGGCTGTGCCTCGGGGATCCCTGCCTGCGCACCCGTCGTCGCGCTGGCGCGCGCCTCCAGAATGTGCGCTGGCAGGGACCCCTCGGCTGCGCCTGTCCGACCCTGCGCTGGCGGGAACGCCGCATCGCAGCCCGTAGTTCATGGCGCCCGCTGGCTTGCTCCCCCCGTTGTGCTTGGGACCCGCTTCGGGCCGGCCGGGAGCGCTGGCCAAACCCCAGACTAGGGCGCGGTGGCGGTGCCGGTGGTGGTGCAGCTCGTGTTGTTGGCCCCCGGCGTGCCGAAGTCCATGCTGGTCAGCACGGTGTCCGCTTCGCACCAGTAGGCGGTGTCGTCGTTGCTGACCGCGTCGTGGTAGGCGCCGTCGAGCTGCCAGGTCTTGGTGCCCGAGGGGTAGGTTGGCGTCGAGTCCACCACCGTGCCGTCGGGCATGCTCAGGATGACCGGGTCACCCGAGTTGCTGAAGTTGGGGCTGCTGCCGTACCAGGCGTCGGGCAGCATCACGGCGTAGAGCTCAGCGCAGTCACCGACCCAGTGCGCCTCGGTCGACTTGGCGAGCACCGCGTAGCCGTGGGAGGGCACGATGAGCGAGGCGCCGATGCTGCCCGAGCTGGCGTCGTCGTCGCCCACGACCAGGTCCTGCAGGTCGATCGTGCCGGGAGTGGCGTTGCTGACCTCGATCCACTCGCAGTAGGTGTCGTCGCCCGTCCGCGGGTCGGCCATGACCTCGGTCACGACCAGGTCGCCGGGGGCCAGGTCCCCGACGCAGCGGTCGGCCGGGCAGGGCACGGCGGAGTAGCCCTCCAGGTCGCTGGCGTTGCGGGGCTCGATCTTGTAGGTGCCGTAGGCGTAGTGGACGATGCCCTGCACGGCGGTGAAGGTGTCACCCTCGTGGATGGGGCCCGCGTCGTAGAGCAGGTTGTCGACGAGCAGGCCGCCGTTGAGCTCCCACTCGCCGCCGTCCAGGCCGGTCGTGGTCACGGTCAGGGCCGCGGCGACGCGAACCAGGACGCCCTCGTAGCTCTCGGCCGTCGCGGGGTCGGCCATGTCGGCCAGGCTCACCAGGGCCGGGTCAGGCTCGGTGCCGGTGCCGGTCACGGTGAGCATCTCGGCCGCCGACAGCTCGACCTCGGTCACGCTGCCGCCGGTGGTGTCGGTGTCGGCCGCGTACTCGGCGAGCACGCCGGTGATGCCGACCATGTCGCCCTCGCTCACCTTCACCTTGACGCCGTAGCCGTGGTAGACCCAGACGCCGCTGTAGGGGCCGCCCGTCGCCTCGGCCACGAAGAAGCCGACGCCGTCGGTGGGCGAGGTCACGACCACGTCGTTCAGGGTCACGACGGTGCCCACGTCGACCTTGCCCTGCTGCAGCTCGTAGACCGTGTTGTCGACGTCGGTGTCGGTGTCCGTGTCCGTGTCCGTGTCCGTGTCCGTGTCCGTGTCCGTGTCCGTGTCGGTGTCGGTGTCGGTGTCGGTGTCGGTGTCGGTGTCGGTGTCGGTGTCGGTGTCGGTGTCGGTGTCGGTGTCCGTGTCCGTGTCGCCGCCGCTGTCGCCGCCCGAGGTGTCCTTGCCCTTGTCGCCGCAGGCGGGGAAGGTGGCGAGGGCGAGACCGAGGCCCAGGAGGGCCAGGAGGGGGCTGAGGTTCTTCATGGTGGGCTCCAGCTCGGCAGCGACGGCGCCGGGAACGAGCGTGCCGGCCACAGGGGCCGGCACACGGGGGGAAGGATGGTAGCTCAAGTCATGGGTGGCCGCGGATCATCCGCAAGCCACGGGAGGTTCAGGCGCCAGCGTACCAGCGACCTGCGGAGAAGCGGACCCGACCCTCGCGACGCAGGCGCCGCAGGACCGTCAGGACCTCCTTGACCGAGACGTCCTCCCAGGGGGCCCGGTGACGCGAGCCCGCGACGAGGATCGCCTCCTTCAGGCCGGAGGGGTAGTTCGACAGGCGCTCGTTGACATCGCCCTCGATCCACAACACGCGCCGCTCGTCCACGGCGCTGGCCGGCGTCGACTTGCTGGCGGTCTTGCTCTTCGAGGGCGTCGCCAGGCGCGTGACCCGCGAGCCGTTCGGGCTGGTCTGCTCGACGACCCGGGGCAGGGTGACCGTCTCGGGCTCGCTCTGCTCGTAGTGGATCACCAGCGCTTCGAGACCGCGCTGCGCCTCTGCGTTGCGGGTCTCCTCGATGAGCCCGAGGATCGCCTTGCGCAAGCAGGCCGGGATCTGCGAGGGCGCCAGGGCCGCGAACTCGGCAGCCCAGTCGGCCCGCAGCGCGCCGTCCGGCTGGTCGAGCAGCTCTCGGAACATCTGCCGCTGGAAGAGGCTGAGCTCCTTCACCATCGCGCCCGGGATCTGGTCTTCGCCCAGCTCCGAGAGTGCGAGCAGGTCGGTGAGGGTGCTTGGCTCGATGCGGACCAGGGGCGTGCGCAGCACGTCCTGGGTCAACACCTGGAGGGTGGTGGGGTCCGCCTTTCGCAGACCCGCCACCGAGACCAGCTTTTTCTTCTCGTCCACGAGATCGGCTCCGATGGGTTTCGGGTTGGGGCTGATGCCGCCCGGTAGGCTCGCGCTGACGCCGCAGCAGCCTCGCCCGCTAATGAATGCCAGTATCACGTCGAGGGGGCCCGCGCATGGATGCCAGGGTTCTCGCGAGCAGGGCGTTGAAGGTTAGCTCGATGTCTCCCACTCTTCCCAGGATCCAAGCATGCGCATCACCCGGGTCTACACCCGCACCGGCGACCAGGGCCTGACCCGCCTTGCCGGCGGCCAGCAGGTCCCCAAGGACCACGTCCGCATCGAGGCCTACGGCACTGTCGACGAGCTCAACGCGGTCCTGGGCCTGGTTCGGACCTTCAACACGCGCTCGGGCGCCGAGCCCGCCGCGGTCGCGACCCTGGAGGCGATGCTGCACCGCATCCAGAACGACCTGTTCAACGTGGGCTCGGACCTGGCCACGCTGCCCGCCGACCGCTGGCAGGACATGGTCATGGTCGAGGATGAGGACGTCGCGCGCCTGGAGGGCTGGATCGACCAGCTCAACGCCGACATCGGCCCGCTGCGCGAATTCATCCTGCCCGGCGGCGGCCCGGTGGGCGCCTTCTTCCACCAGGCGCGCACCGTCTGTCGGCGCGCCGAGCGGTCGCTGGTGAGCCTGCAGCGCGTCGAGCCCGAGCTGGACCTGCGGGCCTTGCGCTACCTCAACCGCCTGAGCGACTGGGCCTTCGTGGCCGGGCGCTGGGCAGCCCAGGCCCTGGGAGAGCCCGAGTACCTCTGGGAGCGCAAGCCCCGACCCGCGCCGGCCGACCCCCAGGGCTGAGAGCCCTGCCCGCTGGGCAGGAAGCTCAAGTGCCGTCGACCCGGCAGCGCCCGAAGCCGCAGCGGACCGTGCGGTGCTCGCCGGAGCCCACGGTGACGCTGCAGGCCTCGACCCAGGCGTCCCCCTCCTGGACCATGACCTTGTAGGTGCCGACGGCCACGCTCCCGGGCGAGCTGCGGCCCGCCGGGCCCAAGAGGTAGGCCCCAGGGGCGCCGACCACGCTGACCGTGCCCTCTCCGCTGCTGTCGGCGGCGGGCGCCTCGGTGCTCGCTGCGCTCGGAGCCGCCGCGCTCGGAGCCGCTGCGCTCGGAGCCGCTGCGCTCGGAGCCGCTGCGCTCGGAGCCGCTGCGCTCGGTACCGCTGCGGCCTTGGGCGGGGCAGGCGCAGCCGCGCGGGGGGAGCTCGCCGCAGGAGCCACGACCCGGGCGGTGGTGGCCGCCGTGGAGGTCGCAGTGGTGGCCGCTGTGGAGGCCGCTGTGGAGGCCGCTGTGGAGGCCGCTGTGGAGGCCGCTGTGGTGGTCGCTGCGAGCGCCTTTGCGGCCGGGGCAGGCGCCACGGGAGCGGGCGGGGCTTCGACCACCGGCGCTTCAACCACGGGGGCTTCGACCACCGGGGCCTCGGCGCTCGCGCTGCCGGTGTCGGTGGGCGGCGGCGCAGGAGCCGCGCGTGCCGGAGCTGCGGCCACGGGGCCCGCCGCTGGATCGGGGCTGGGGGCGGCCACCTCGTCGAGCAGGGAGCGCGTCGAGCGAGCCGGCGCCACGACGATCGGGGGCGGGCGCGGCCGAGCCAGGAGCAGGCCCACCAGGCCCAGGGTGAGGATCTGGCTCAGGGCCAGGCCTGCCAGGGCGCCCTTCACCCAGGTCGGCACGCCGGCCGGGGCCGGCAGGGCCCGCTCGCGAGCGGTGGCCGCCGCAGGGATCGACGCGGGGATCGACGCGGGGATCGACGCGGGGATCGACGCGAACTGCCGCCCGCTGCCCCCACCGGACGACAGGCCGGAGGACAGGCCGGAAGAGCGGGCGGTGTCGGGCAGGCCCGGGACGGGCGCCAGGGCCTCGGATCGCTCGAAGTCCCCCTCCTCGATGGGGGCCTCCTCGGTGGGGTCATCCGAGAGTGACTCCTCCTCGCCCAGGGGCGCGACCAGGTGGGGGCCCGGCTTGCTGTCCCCCAGCCCGCGGTCCCCCAGCCCGCGGTCCCCAAGCCCGCTGTCCCCAAACACCTGGGCCTCGCTCCCACTGTCCCCAGCGCCGCCCTCAACTCCGCCCTCCACTCCGCCCTCCACTCCGCCCTCAACTGCGCCGTCAACCCCGTCCTCCGCCTCGTCCACGGCCCCCTCCTCCACCGCGACCAGCTTTGCGGGGGGCAGGCTGCCGCCCTCTTCTCCATCTGCCCCGGCGGCCAGGTCGGGGGCGGCCAGCCGGGCGGCGGCCACCGAGGAGCGCATCACGCGGAAGCGGCGGGCGAGGCCCTCGAAGTCGCCGGCCATGACCAGGGGGTCGAGGTAGCGACGGCCGGGGTCGATGGAGAGGGCGCTGTCGAGCAACTTCAGGGTCTCGCGAGCGAGCTGGGCCTCGAGCAGCTTCTGGCCAGGGCCGAACAGGCCCTCGACCGCCTCGGCCACGCTGCGCCGATCCCGGTCGGGCAGGCGGTCGGGGTACAAGAACTGCCGCGGATCGAGGAGCTGGCCCGCGAAGAGGCCGGGCTTGCGGCGCAGCAGGTCCTCGACCAGGGCCGAGCGGTGGCTGCGCAGGTGGGGGCTGTCGGTGCCGCCGCCCGGCAGCTCTCCGCGTCGACCCCGCACATCGCCGGTCAGCACGGCCCGCATCTTCAGCAGGCTGAAGAAGGTCGCGCCCACCGCCCAGGTCAGGGCGGCCATGGGGTGCTCGGAGCGCGCGTCGAACAGCTCCTCGGGCGGGCGGAAGCCGCTGACGGCGGCCAGGATCTCGGTGCCTTCGCCCGGGGGACCGGTGTCCACACCGGACAGGTCCTGGGCCCCGGAGTCGGCTCCAAAGCCCGAGAGCACCCAGCGCCCGCTGGCGGTGCGCAGGATCCCGCGGGGGCGCAGGCGGGGTGCGGCCCGCGCCAGGCGCTCCTGCCGACGCGCGGCGGCGGACCAGTCGGCCACGCGGCGGCAGACATCGGCCAGGGTCAGGCACAGGTTGCGGAAGCTCTCGGCTTCCAGCGCCACCTCGGCCCACCACTGCTCCAGGTCCGCCGGGCACCAGTCGACGACGGCGCCGACGGTCCCCTCGGCCAGCCGCTCGTGCAGCCGCAGCCCGGGGGAGGCGGCGGGCGTGGCCCCGAGCAGCTCCAGGGCTTCGAATTCGCGGATCAGCCCCGCAGCTCCCTGGCTGCGCAGCGGCACCATCAGGCCCAGGCGGCGGCCGGCGGGCGGGTCGGTGGGGCGCTCCCCCTCCCCCACCGGCACCACGGGGATCACCCGGTGGCTGACACCCTCACGGTCCCCGACCTCGGCTACGCGCTCGTAGCTGCGGCCGCTCTGGCCCGTCCACGGGCCCTGGGGATCAGAAGCGGCGCCCAAAGACCAGCCCCGGCGTGGAGTCGAGCTGGATGCCGACGATGCCGATGCCCATGCCCACGGCGAGCGTCGCACCCGAGGCGATGACCAGCGTGTTCGTCGCTGTCTGGTTGGCCAGCAGCTCGTCGGTGGTGGCGGAGCCCTCGAAGCGGCTGTGGGCCGGGAAGGACATGCCGTAGATGACGCCGCTGACGACGATGCCGACCGCGCCCGTGATGAGCAGCGGGGTCTTGCCGGCCGGGCGGACGCGACGAACCGCCTGGACGGCGAAGGGATCGACGCCGTCGGTGGCCGTGACGGTGGCCAGCTCCTCTCCCTTGCTCTTCTTGTCCTTCTTGGCCTTGTGCCCATCGACCTCGGCCAGGGCGGCCACGCGGGCGTCGGCCTCGGCCTGGGTGATCAAGACCTGGGCCGGGAAGTCGTTGCCGTCGATGAGCCAGCCCTGGCTGACCTCGCGGGTGATGGGGTCCACCACCTGGAGCAGGTGCGGGCGACCGCTGGTGGCCTTGGTGTCATGCACCGGGCGTCCGTCGAGCCACAGCTCCTTTCCCGGCGGCGCGTCGAGGACCATGCCGTCCACCGGCACCGCGGCCTGTCCGGCCATGGCGCGCTCGCCCTCGAAGGCGTCGCGCAGGGGGTGGCCCTGGGGCAGGTCGTTGACGTCCCAGGAGAAGGCGGAGTCGACCTCGAGCGCGGTGCGGAACCAGCGCGTGCCGATGTCCTTGTCCCCCGTCAGGTAGCGCCAGGCGCCCAGGAAGCGGTAGGCGCTGGCGTAGGCCGCGACGGGCAGGGCCTCGGTCATGCAGGGCAGGCCTGTGTCCATGCGCTCGCCCGCCTTGTTGAAGGCGTCCTCGTCCAGGCTGCGCAGGGCCAGGTTCATGGCGCCCAGGTCCTGGGAGACCATGGCGGAGGTGTAGGGCGTCTGGCAGTCGTCCGCGCGCGCCGGGGCCCCCGTGGCGAGGAGGGCGAGCCCGAGCAGGGCGGGAACGAAGAGGCGGCGCAGCGACATCAGGGCCCTCGGGTCCACGGAACGGGCGAAGCAGTCGTCTTCAGGAGGCGGCCCCGACCGTGACTCGGAGCCCGCCGGGGACCCTACCACGACCTCGCGGGGGGCCGAGGCGCAAGCCCGAGCTCCAGCCCGTGCGCAGGGGGCGAGCGCAGCGGCGAATGCAGCGGCGAATGCAGCGGCGAATGCAGCGGCGAATGCAGCGGCGAACTCAGGGGCTGGGCCGGACCCAGGCCACGGGCTGGCCGGGGCGGATGGCGGCCCCGTCGGCCACGTCGATCCGCAGCAGGATCCCGGCGTGCTCGGCCCGGACGGGGCTGAAGGTCTTCATCACCTCGATGAGGCCGATCTTGTCCCCCAGCTCGACGCGTTGGCCAGGCTCCACGAAAGCCGCCTGGTCAGGCGCCGGGCGCAGGTAGAAGGTGCCCTCCATGGCGGCGGTCACGGCGACGGCGCCCTCTTCTGGCGCGGGCACGGCGGCGCGGTCGGTGGCGACGACCGGGGCCTGCACCTCGACGGCGGCCCGGCGCCCGCCCGCCAGGATCTCCAGGTCGTGGATGCTCCAGATGCGCGGGTTCTTGATGCGTCGGTAGCCCGTCGACTGGTAGGCCATCTCGGCCAGGGCGACCAGCCAGGGCCGCAGCTCCCGCATGCAGATCAGCTCGTCGGTGTCCATGCGCGCGGCGGCCTGCACCGGGTCCATGTCGGCCTCGATGCGGGCGGCGACCCGGGCCATGCCCTCCTCGATCTCCTGGCGCTCGTCGGGGTCCTGGGTGGCGATGCAGAAGTCGTCGTCGAGCTTGCTGTTGTAGGTCGCGATCGACAGGGTGCGGCCCTCCATGACGCTCTGGCGGGCCAGGGTCGTGGCGAGCTGGATCACCGGCTCGTAGGGCAGGCCGGCCATGGCGTAGTAGCCAGCGCCCGAGGCCTTCCGCAGCAGCACCGTGAACATGGGCGTCTTGTTGGTGCTGTTCGTGTAGATGAGGGAGCTGCCGTAGCCCAGCAGGCCCTGGGCCTCGGCCTCGACCCCGATGTCGAAGCCGGCGACGTCCTGCAGCCAGACCAGGGGGATGCCGTCGTCGTTGCAGGCGCGGCTGAAGGCGGCCAGCTTGGCGATGCCCTCGCGATACAGGATGCCGCCCGGGCGCCGCCCCCGGCCCTCGGGGTGGGGCTGGGGCTCGAGCACATTGGCAGCGAAGCCCATCCACAAGCCGCCCACGCGGCCGATGCCGGTCAGCACCTCGTCGCCCAGGCCCGGCATGAACTCGTGGAACAGGCTGCCATCGACCAGGCGGGCGACGAGCTGGCGCACGTCGTAGACCTGCCGGTGGTCCGGGGGGAGCAGCGCGTCGAGGTCCTCGACCGGGAGCAGGGGCTCCTCGGGCCGCACCCCGTGGCGGTAGAAGTCGGCCCCGCTGCCCGGCAGGCGGGCGATCTCGGCCCGGATGTGGCGCAGGCAGGTGCGGTCGTCGGGCACGCGCACGTCGGCGCAGGCGCTCTGGTGGACGTGGACCTCGGGCCCGCCGATGTCCAGGCTGGTCAGGTGCAGGCTCTTGGCGCCCTTGATGAGCGCGGCGCCAGCGATGACCATGTAGGCCTGCTCGGTCATGTAGACGCGGTCGCTGATGATCGGCATGTAGCCGCCGCCGGCGATGCAGTCCCCGAAGACGCCGGCCACCTGGGGCACGCCGGCCGCCGACAGCTCGCTGTTCTTCTTGAAGATGTGGCCCGCCCCGGTGCGGCCGGGGAAAGAGCGGCTCTGCTCGGGCAGGAACAGGCCCGAACAGTCCACCAGGTAGACGACCGGCAGGCGCAGATCGAGGGCCATCTGCTGGGCCCGCTCGATCTTCTCGGGGGTCAGCGGCCACCAGGCCCCGCTGGCGACGGTGTTGTCGTTGGCGATGACCATGACCCAGCGGTCCTGGACGCGGCAGAAGGCGGTGACCACGCCAGCGCCGGGGGCGGCCAGCTTGCTGCCGGCGAAGTCGCGGCCCCAGTTGACCAGGGTGCCGACGGGCATGGGCCGGGTGCCGGGGTCGACCAGCAGGGCCAGGCGCTCCCAGGTGGTCAGCTTGCCCTTGCGGTGCACCTTCTCGGGGCCCCAGCCGTGGGCGACGACCGCGCGCTTGGCCAGCAGCGCGTCTTCGAGGGCGCCGAGGTGAGCCGCGGCGTCGGCGCGCTCGTTCGGACTGGTCGGCAGCTGGCTGCCGAGGGGGGACAGGCGCAGCTTCACATCAACTCCTGGGCGCGCGTCAGCAGCTCGGGCAGCGCCTCCTCCAGGAAGCGCGTGTCGTAGGCGCCACCCTGGAAGCGCGGGTGGGCCAGCACCGCGCGGTGCAGGGGCGTCGTCGTGGGCACGCCCTCCACCACCAGCTCAGCCAGGGCGGCCTGCATGCGGGCGATGGCCTGGGCGCGGTCGGCGCCGTGGGCGATGACCTTGGCGATCATGCTGTCGTAGTGGGGCGAGACGCGGTCGCCTTGGGAGAGGTGCGTGTCGACGCGGATCCCCTCCCCCTGCGGCAGCACCAGGCGCGTGATGGCCCCGGGCACCGGGCGGAAGTCCTGGAAGGGGTCCTCGGCGTTGATCCGGCACTCGATGGCGTGTCCGCCACCGCCGACCCCGCCGCCGTCGCTGACCAGGCCGTCCAGGTGCTCGGGCAGGTCCTCGTTGGCCGCGATGCGGAGCTGCCAGTGCACCAGGTCCAGGCCGGTCACGGCCTCGGTCACGGTGTGCTCGACCTGCAGCCGGGTGTTCATCTCCATGAACCACAGCCGGCCGTGCTCATCCATGAGCATCTCAATGGTGCCAGCACCGCGATAACCCAGGGTCGCCACGGCCTTGCCGACGGTCTGCACGATCTCGGCCCGCTGGGCCGGCGTCAGGGCGCAGCTCGGGCTCTCCTCGATGAGCTTCTGGTGGCGGCGCTGCACCGAGCACTCGCGCTCCCCCAGGACCAGGGCCCGGGTCCCGTCCCCCAGGATCTGCAGCTCGATGTGGCGGCCTCGCTGTATGAGCCGCTCCAGGTACATGCGCCCGTCGCCGAAGGCGCTGCGCGCCTCGGCCGAGGCGTCCTGGAAGGCGGCTGCGACCTGGTCGAAAGCGTAGACACGGCGCATGCCGCGGCCCCCGCCGCCCGCCACGGCCTTGAGGAGGACCGGCAGGCCCACCTGGTGCGCCGCGTCGAGGGCGGCGTCGGCGTCGCCCAGGGCGCCCTCGGAGCCAGGCACGGGCGCGACGCCGAGGGCTGCCATGGTGCGGCGGGCCTCGGCCTTGTCGGCCATGCGGCGCATGGTGGCGGAGTCGGGGCCGATGAAGCTCAGACGCGCCGCCTCGCACATGGCGGCGAAGGTCGGGTTCTCGGACAGGAAGCCCCAGCCGGGGTGCACGGCGCTGCAGCGCTCGGCCTCGGCGGCAGCCACCAGGGCCGCGGGATCCAGGTAGGCCCGGCGATCGCCGAGCGGGACGACGGCGTCGGCCAGCGAGAGGTAGGACAGCTCGAGGTCCGCGTCCGTGGCGACGGCCACCACCTCGATGCCCAGGTGCCGGCAGGTCCGGATGACGCGGGCCGCAACCTCGCCTCGGTTGGCGACCAGGATCCGGCGGAACATCGGGGCCTCGGGCGCAGGGGTGTGCAACAGCAGGGGGGGGCCGCATATCCGGAGCGGCTCGAATCCGCCGGTCACAGCGGTCAGGGCGTCGCGCCCGCGGGCCGACATGGCTCCATCCGGCGCTCCTCGCGGCGTGGTTGACACCGGCCCCCGGGCGACCGACGATGGGTGGAAGTGGCGTGCGGCGGCGGGCCTGTCTGCCGTGCCTCCCCACCCGGCCTCCCCACCCGGCCTCTTCACCTTGGGGCGGATGGGGTGGGCGGGCGTGTGTCTGCCCGCTCCCGCTTCCGGAGGTCGATGTGCTCAGCTCCCTGGTGACCCTCCTCGCGCTGTCGGGCGGCGCCTCTGCCGCGGACCTGCTCCTCGACGGCGCCACCCTCACCCTCGACGGCACCGTCAGCTACGACAGCGTCCAGCTCCTCAACGGCAGCGTGCTGTACGTGACGGCCTACGACGGCACCGGGACCACGGGGACCCTGCGGATCGTCGCCGACAGCATCTACGTGGACGCGACCTCGTCCATCGTAGCCAGCTCGGCGGGCTACCGGGGCCAGCTCAACGCCAACGGCGAGGGCCCGGGCGGCGGCACGGGCGGGAGCTGCTGCCAGGACGCCGGCGGCGGTGGCGCCCACGGCGGGGACGGCGGGGACGGCTCCCTGGACGGCTGCATCAGCGGGGGGGGCGCCGGCGGCGCGGCGTATGCCGACGACAGCGTGCTGGGGCACAGCATGGGCTCGGCGGGCGGGGCCGCCGGGGCGGCCGATGGCGACAGCGGCGGCCAGGGCGGCACCGGCGGCGGCTCCATCTGGCTGGAGGCCGCGACGGTCGAGATCCTGGGCACGGTCCTGACCGATGGCGCCAACGGCGCGCTGTACAACAACGACGCGGCCGGCGGCGGGGCGGGCGGGGGCGTGCTCATCGTCTCCAGCACCCTGAGCTGCAGCGGGACCATCCGCGCGCGAGGCGGCGACGGCGCCAGCGTGGACGACGGCGCGGGCGGCGGGGGCGGCGGCTTCGTGCGGCAGCTCTACGACGCGGCGGGCTCCACCTGTGCGGTGGACACCACCGGCGGGGCGGGGGGCTGCGGCGGCATGGACGGGGCCAGCGGGCTGAGCGCGAGCAACAGCCACGACTTCGACGGCGACGGCCTGACCGCGGCCGACGGGGACTGCGACCCGACCGACGCCAACGTGTATCCGGGCGCTCCCGACACCTGGTACGACGGCGTCGACAGCGACTGTGCCGGCAACGACGACTACGACGCGGACGGCGACGGGCACGCCAGCGCGGCCTACGGCGGCGACGACTGCGACGACTCCGACGCCAGCGTCCACCCCGGGGCGACGGACACCTGGTACGACGGCGTCGACAGCGACTGTGCCGGCAACGACGACTACGACGCGGACGGCGACGGGCACGCCA
>Ga0100377_1000929_pt1 | contig 25346 bp, 18 predicted proteins | sample CryGeymeta201501_FD_83664 | JGI IMG/M metagenome (GOLD analysis project Ga0100377, IMG submission 83664) | Groundwater microbial communities from Crystal Geyser aquifers in Utah, USA - Crystal Geyser metaG 2015-01 | ecosystem: Environmental > Aquatic > Deep subsurface > Groundwater | place: USA...
CGCACCTTGCAGGAAAAATTGGTGATGGAGAATTACTACGCGGCAACCCGTTCGTTGTTGGGTGACTTGAAGATTTTGTGCGGGATAGCCGCTCAATTCACGGCCAAGATATCCAAAACCGCGTAACCGTTCACGGTGCAAACATCGACATGGTTCAGAAATCCCTTGTTTTAGGTAACGGTTGCCACCGTCATTCCCGTTGGCGGCATGCGGGAGTGGCGATAGCGATAGCGAAATGAGGTGGGATAAGCGCCGGCGGGATGAGGGGGGTGACGGTCCGGTGTTACCCTCAATTGACCATGCCCAAACATCGAATGAACCGCAAAGACGCTAAGGGCGCCAAGGTTCGCGAAGGGCAAGTTTGGAGGAGATGATTTTCTGCTTGTCTTTATGCCCTAAACGCTGTTGCGGTGAACGTTTTCAAATCCGTTGCTGACTCTTCAGTAAGCCAAGGTTATGTGTTCGGAATGGGGTGTGCCCGGTTAACACTTATTATTCATTACAATATCTTGAATATCGGGAAGGAACACCAAGCTTGAGAAATCTATTAATATACTGCCGTGTGGGTTACAAATTATTCAATCCGAAAAGTGCAATTGTACATGGCGGTGCCGAACTGGATTTGTACAACATCGCTATTCGTCTCGCCGATTCATACCGGGTTTATTTCCTTTGTGAGAAGGATGATCCCTTCGAAAAGGAAGAACACATCCAATCAGTTCGAGTGGTTCGGATCGCTCGCCTGCACAAGCGCCTTCCCCTGAAGCTCTTTTCCCTGGCGGCCCTGTTCTGGGAAACGCTGCGACTGCTGCACAAGGTCCGGCCTGCTATCATTTTTCAGGAGACGGCCGCGTTTGAGACCGGTCTGCTGTGCGGGCTGAAGGGGTCGGCTAGATTTGTCTATCGGGTCGCTCATGACATGGACATTGATCGGAAATTCATCAGCTACAAGCCATGGGTGGGAAAGATTTATGAATTCGGTCTGCGGAACGCCGACCAGGTTATCGCTCAAACCCGCTATCAGCAAGACATGCTGAAGGCCCATTACGGTCGGGACTCGGTCATCGTCAGAAATGCTCAAGAGATCCCGGACCACGGCGGTTTGTTGCCGATTTCCAGGAGGAGCAAGATTCTGTGGATCGGCCGATTGACCGAAATGAAACGGCCGCGGCATTTTCTTGATCTGGCGAAAGCCAACCCCAATCGTTCATTTGTGCTGGCGGGCAATTATGAGGACCGAACGCCCTATGTCCGATCGCTGCTGGAGGAGATTGCGCGAATTCCCAATCTCGAGGCCCATTGGTTTCTGAATTGGCGTGATGTGTTGTCTCTCTATCGAGATGCCGCCGCGTTTGTCGTCACGTCGGATCCCGCGGGCGAGGGATTCCCAAATGTTGTTGTGGAAGCCATGAAATTCGGTTGTCCCCTATACAGTTTATCTTGGGATCGAGACGAATTGATTGCATCACAACAACTGGGGAGGATATTCAATGGCGATGTACCACTATTTATCTCTGAACTTGAATCTTTCTTGGTGGATCATCAAGGGCTGGAACGTTTTTCATCCAATGCTTACAAATATGCATCCACCTACAACAACATCGCCAATGCCATGCGGGAATATAGGCGAATTTTTCAGGATTTATTGTAGTCGTACCATAGAGCCAAGACGAACAATGACCACAATTCCAGGCTATGGTCGCGCGCACCTCGTAGGTGGTCGCGCAGGAGTCGTTCAATGGGTTTGAAATTGGCAATACCCAGCGCCTGCATTTGCCTGGCCGTCACCACATCCAACAAGGCGTCACGCAGTTTGGTGCGGAACCATTCCGCCACCGGCACGCCAAAACCTTGTTTGGGGCGATCCAGGAGCTTCTTCGGAAGCCGTTGGAACAGGACCCGTTTCAGCAAATGCTTGTCGCGAACGCAATACAGCGGCAACCGCAATGCGAACTCCATCACCCGATGATCCAAGATCGGCGCGCGCGTCTCCAGCGAACAAGCCATTGCCGCCCGGTCCACCTTGGTCAAGACCCCCTCGGGCAAGTAGGATACAAGATCCGCCAACATCAGGCGACGTCGTAGGGGGAGGCTCGACAGTCGTTGCCAAATCTCTTCGAATTGAAAGAAGCGCGGGAAATCGTGCAGCAGATCGAAGACATCCGCGGCTATGAAATTGCCCACCACCATTTGATACATCCGCTGGGGCGATTCCCCGATCATGCTGGCGGTGCGGTAGAACTTTCCCGGCAACAGGGCCAGCATGGGGGACACCAGGCCGCGCAGTGGTGCATTGACGGCGGCAAGGGGATAGAAGAATTCAAAGTTCCGGTAGCGGGGATACCCACCAAAGGCTTCGTCTCCTCCGTCACCGGACAAACTGACGGTGACCTGCTTGCGTGCAACCCGTGAGACCAGGTGGGTGGGCAAGGCCGACGGATCCGCAAAAGGCTCCCCGTACATGCTCGGCAATTCGGTGACGAGCTTCAACGTATCGGCTTCGGTCAGGTATTCGGTGGTGTGTTCGGTGTGCAAGTATTGGGCGACCGCTTCGGCGTGATCCGCTTCATTGTACCGAGCCAATTCGAAACCGATGGTGAAGGTCCGGACCCTTTGGGTGCTCAGTTCGGCCATCAAGCTCACCACCATGCTGGAATCGATCCCACCGGAAAGGAACGCACCCAGAGGCACATCCGCAATCATTTGCTCACGCACCGCCTGGCGCAGGAGTTCCTCAAGTTGGTCCTGGAGCACCGGTTCCGGAAGGTTCAACCTGGGCGCCAGGGCATACCGGGTTGGGTCCCAATAGCGCCAGAGGGTTAACTTTCCGCCTTTCACACGCATTGCATGGGCTGGCGGCAACTTGGACAGTCCACGATAAATCGTGTGGGGAGATGGCACGTATTGGTAGGCCAGGTAGAGAGCCAGCGCCTGTTGGTCGATCGCGGTGTCGAAGCAGCCTAACGATGCCAAACACCGGACCTCGGAGGCGAAGGCAAAACCACGACCATTTGCGGCATAATAGAGCGGTTTTTCCCCCAATCGATCGCGTGCCAGAAACAGTTGCTCGCGCTCGGCATCCCAGATGGCGAAGGCAAACATCCCGACCATCCGGTCAAGGACCGCCTCACCCCACTGGGCATAGCCCTGAATCAAGATCTCGGTATCTGATTGGGAAGCAAAAACCCGTCCCTGCTCTTCGAGTAATCGTCGCAACCCGCGAAAATTGTAGATTTCGCCATTGAAGACCACCACGAGCGATCCATCGGCCGAGACCATGGGTTGATTACCGCTAGGGGAGAGATCGATGATCGCCAGCCTTCGGTGACCAAGCACCAAGTCGTTCCGCGCCGCTGACCATAGGGCACCGTAGTCGGGCCCCCGATGGATCTGTCGGGCCAGCATCTGTTCAACGGAGCGACGCAGCTCCCTGGGATTCGCATGAGCCGACCAAAAGCCGGCAATGCCGCACATAGTGTCCGTTCTTTTCCGAGCGAATGACTGGCGTTTACCGCATGCCACCGTGGCGGAGGATCGAACCTGCCCGCCGAGCGCTGGGTCCTCTTGGACCTCCCGCGCCCCGCCACGATGACGATAATGCTCAGGAGAGGTTCAGGCCATCTCCGAGATCATCTCAAATGAAAACCTCAGGGAGCCGGGAACACCAGGAACTCGGCCCTCCGATTCAACGCTCGGCCCTTTTTGGTCTTGTTGCCGGCGACCGGCCGGGATTCACCATAGTCCACCCGCTGCAACCGATTCGACTCGACCCCCTTGCTGGTGAGATACTTATAGGCGGATTTGGATCTCCGATCGGACAAACTCACATTATAAGCGTCACTGCCCATATAGTCGGTATGCCCCTCGATGACCATCCTCGCTTCTTTGTGCTGTTTCATATAGGCCACATGATCATTGATGATCGAAAGGTCGTTCTTCCTGATGTAATACTTGTCGAAGGCAAAATGGATCGGGGCCAGTCGTTGTCCCGCACTCGCACCGGTAGCCGCGGCGGCGGCCGCTGGTTCCTCTTGATCATCCTTGAGCGGATAAATGACGGTCGCGTAGAGATTGTGATCTTGGTCGTAGTAAAAGGCGATCCCTTCTTGATCCAAGGCGTACTTATACTTCATCACCCGGCCGTGGCCGTAGAGTTCATAAGTCTTGCCTTGCCCACGGTACTCCAAGGGAAAGCTCGAGGCTGGGACCCGCTTTTCCAATTCCACGGTCGCTCTATTCTGAATCGAAGGAGACGGGCTGTAGGTCGCGCGCGTGCCGATCGAAGGCCGGCCGGAGCCGGTGGCCAGGCTTTCCACGCTGCTCTCGCCGGCGGTTGATGGTTGGATGGCGCCATGGAAATTGGGGCCCAGATAAATGCGATCCACCACATTGCGCTGATTCAGGAAAACGCTGATGTCAAAGGTGTGGTAGGCATAACAACGCCCTTCGCTCTTGATCTGGTCAGGCGCCCCCACCTGATCGATGAGTTCATGCTTGGGCATCCCAAGATAGATGCCTCTCGTCATTTCCCCCCCTTCGGCAACAATGGAATTCGCACAGTAGGACGGCGTCGCCGCGGACAAAAGCCATCCCAGGATGATCGGGAGCACCATAAATGTTCGTCTGAGCATTGGTCCCCTCCTATTCTTCTCCGACACCGGACAGGTATGATAAAATCCTTGCCATGAGGGCAACTTGTCGATCCGGCAGCCGCGAAACCGCGGCCCGACCCCGGCGCCCCATGGCTTCCGCTTGCTCTTTTGAGGCCAGCAGGGACTCGATGCATCGGCGCAGTTGGGCGCCATCACCGGCGTGGTGGAAAAGCACCGTGTCGCCGTCACGGCCGTACTCCAGGGTAGCCAAATTCGCCGTGACAATCAGTGGACGTCCCACGGCCATGCTTTCCAACATGGCCGTCTGACCGGCAGCGACCCGGTAATCCACTAGTGGCAGAACCACCATCCGCGCCCCGGCGATCAGATCGATCAGGTCCTGACCGATTCTCTTTTTGGTAATGAGGGTTATGTTATCGGGAAATCGCCGTCGTGGCGAATAGGCCTGAGACAGAATCACCAGGCGCGCGGGAAGTTCCGTAACCGCATCAACGAGAAGATCAAAATCACGATCGCTATTGCCATAGGTAAAGATATAGTCGCTCACCCGGCCTGAATGGCTGCCGATAAAGTAGCGCGGCGGAGCAATGGGGAAGAAACCCATCTTGGACCTAGGGATGGAAAACAACCTCGAATAGATGGTTTCTTCCCTGGTTGAAGTGGTCAAGAAATAGTCAATCCCAGGCAGGGCCGGCCGGGTGAAAAACATCTTTAGGCGATAGGCGGGATCGTTACGTTCCAGGTTGACATGAAAATCGTAAAGCAGATGCTTCGCCCCCCCGGAAGATCCCGGCAGTCGACGCAGCAACCCCAAGACCGTGCCCATGCGAAGGGTCCAGGATACGATCACGTCATAGCGATTCCGCATTCCGTATGCCGACAGAGGCAGATAAAACTCGGACCAGTAACGGCTGAGCCTCCAAAACCAACCTGGTCTCGGGACCTCTCCCGCATAAGGCTGCAAAATGTCCACCGTGGCAAAGCGCTCCAGCAGGGATCGATACAAATCCCATTTTCCCCGTTCGCGCCAGTTCAGCAGCAACAGGATCCTTACGGGTTTTTTCAAATCCGCCACGTCAAGTCGCCATCCTTCGATTGCCGTAGATTCACGAATCCTATTTCCCCAAGACCTGTTTGAGCAGTGCCTGATGCGCCCGAACCCAATCGATCAGTTTTCCAACCCCCTCGTCAGGCGCCACTTTGGGCACCCAATTAAGTTCATTGGAAACCTTGGTATTGTCACTGACAAAAATCTTCTGATCGCCGGGCCGCCAATCTTCCTGGCCGTAGTTGATTTGCAATCCCTCGGATCCGAGATGAGCCAGCAATTCCAGCAGGGACAGGGTGTTTCCCGGTCCACCGCCCACATTATACGCCTTGCCGTGCATTTTTTCCTTATGGGCGATAGCGAGATCATAGAGTTGGACCAGATCCTCCACATACAGAACGTCTCGCACCTGCTTTCCGTCTCCATAGACGGTAATGGGAACCCCCAGCACCCCGGCAATGACGAACCAGGCCACCCAGCCTTGGTCCTCAACGCCGAATTGCCGTTGCCCGTAGATACATGATTGCCGAAAGCTGACCGTATGCAGATCATAGATCCGGGCATAGTCGATCACGTATTGATCCGCCGCCCCTTTTGAACAGCCGTAAGGCGAGTGAAAATCAAGCAGGCGATCTTCGCTGATTCCGTCTAGTCCGGCAAAACGATAACGGTTGTTGGCCTCGATCACTTCCAGATCGGTCAAGCCCCCGTAGACCTTGTTGGTGGAAGCAAAAAGGAAGAGCGCCTCCGGGCAATACTTCCGGAAGCACTCCAGCAGGTTGAAGGTCCCCAGGGCATTGACTTCGAAGTCCTCGCGCGGGTTCACCACGGATGTGGTGACCGCCACCTGTGCGGCCAGATGGACAATCACCTCGAACCGGCGCTCATTTCGGAACAATGCCTCGACCCGCTCCGTCTGCCTAACGTCCACTTGATGGTGGGTCAGAGGATAATGTTCCTTCAGGTGATCCAGGTTGGCCGCACTGCCGCGCCTCGACAAATCATCCAACACCACGATTTCGTAGCCCTTCTCGGCAAAGTGCCGCACCACGTGGCAACCGATGAAGCCGGCTCCACCGGTAATCAACATCCTTCGCTGCATGGCAGTCCCCCCCTGTAGGAAAATTATCGATCGCATTGCAGTGCAGGTCGGTGACCAGGAAAACGCCTCGCACTTCCCGGCCCGACGCCAATAACGGTTGCCCAATCCAACCCGATGATTCCGACCCGCCGATTAGAACATGGTCCGGGACCCTCCCTGGCCGAGAACATCCCGACGCCTCAACCTCCTAGGCACCCGACCGACGGTACCGGCGGATGATGTCTTCAAACAGGTTCAACAGTTTGCCGGTATGCCCGAGCCAATCGTGCTGTTCCAAGACCGCTGTCCGCCCTCGCTGTCCCATGACCTCCAACCGCTTCCTGTCCGCCAGCATCCATTGCAATGCCGCTGCCAGTTCCACAACCGAACCCGCCGTAAACAACTTGCCGGTTTCACCATCGCTGATCTGCTCGGGAATACCGCCCATTCTTGATGCCAGCACCGGGGTGCCGTGGGCAAAGCTCTCATAGACGCTCAACGGCGCATTATCATACCAGCGACTCGGGGCAACGGTGAACAGGGCTTTGCCGATCCAACGATCGAGTTCCTCGCCCTCGATAAACCCAAGAAACCTAATGCGATCCTGGTACCGAGGTTGGATCAACCGAGTCAACCGCTCCCTTTCGCCGTCGTAATCGCGTCCCAGCACTACCAGATTCACCTTGGTGGATGCCGCGATTTGTTGAAATGCCTCGATCAGCGTATCCAGTCCCTTTTCAGGGGTGATTCGACCAAAATATAGAAAATATTCTTCCTTATGTGCAAGCTCCGAACTGAGTTGCCGGCAGTGAGTCGGCACCGGTGAAGCAATCCGATGGATCTTGGTGGCAGGAAACCCTCCCGCGATCAGCATGGCTTTCATGAATTCACAGGGAACCACGATGGCCGCCACCTGGTCATAGAGTCCTAGCCATCGATGCAGGTACATGGCCGCCACGCGAATGGCGGAAACCAAGAAGCTCTGCTTGACGCACCGATATTGTATTCCATGATAGTAGGCTCCCCGCAAACATAGGGTGCATGGCTTGCCGTCTCTTAGAAACAGATAGCTGGCACACTGCAGATGATAGTCACCCAGCCGAAGCACAACCGGAATATGATGGCGCCTGAACGTGTCGATGATGCTGGGTGACATGTAGTTATAGATATTCAGCAGATATCCGATATCGATAGGGCCTTCCGCGCGAATCAAGCGGTCGAGACAACGTCGCGCTTCCCAAGAGTAGATGCTCCGATCCAATAAGCGAAACCAATTTGCCCGCGTCAGCTTGAGGTGGTCAAAATGGGTCTGATCGGCCGCTCCCGGAGGCGCTAGGAAATATTTCAGATAGGGGGAATTCTTGCTGATACCGTGCCTCACGCTAAAAGGGATCGCGCTGTGCCGCTGCCGATCAAGTTCCTCCATCAGCTCGAAGAAATAGCGGTCGGTACCACCATTGAGGAAGAAGAACTTGTTACAGATCAGTATCCGCATTTGGCCACGATCCCTTTGGGTGCCCCGCTGGTCGGCGGCGAACGCTCGCTAGGCCGCTATTGGAGCGGAGCTCGAAACAAACCGATGCCATTGAAACCCACATACATCATGGGCACCTTGCCTCCCAGGATGCGGATTGCATTGACGCTGACCCGCGGAATGTTTTCCGGGAGCTCCAGCCTGGCAAAATGACGACCGCCATCGCGACTCACAAACAGCCCATCGGCGGCGCGATAGCCGTAGGCGAGAGTCCCGGCCACGAGCACCCGTTGGTCTTCAGGATGAAAAGCCACGGCATTGGTGGCTATGTGCTCGGGTCGTTGGCCCGGTAATTCAGTTTCAATCCAGCTCCGACCACCGTCGTCGCTGACAATGATCAGCTTGTTCGGCCGAGCCGCCGCCAGTCGGAGTCCGGGCCCGGCAGCGGCCGCCATCCCAAACGTGAAGGTGTAGCCACCGCTGATCGAGCGCCAGTGTTCGCCCCGGTCCAGACTTTCGTTGACTCCTCCGCCAAGCGTGCTGACCAACAAGAGGCCTGGACGTTCAGTAACCGCGATCAGTGCATTGGGTCCCTTCACATAGGGAGCGATAAGCCCCCGATTGATCGGCTGCCACTTTTTACCGCCGTCCCGCGTCCGGAAAACCCCGTAGCCATTGGTCGCCACATAGACGGTTTCGTCCACGACCGGATCCACCTCAAGATTGGTGGCATCGCCATTGACATAATCCAGATTCGGCAACTTTGGGTCAGGCACCTGGAAGCTGATATCCTGCCACGTTTCTCCCCCATCCATGCTGCGATAAACATAGATCATGCCGCTCCGGCGCTGCCAGGGATTCATCAGCAGGTACACCTTATTTGGGTCCTGACGGGAAAATTCCAGGTCTTGGGCATTGCCTTCGGCAGCCCCGCTCATGGTTCTCCGCCAGCTTTTTCCGCCATCCGGCGATACCATCACTCCATTGTCACCCACCGCGGTAACCAGCTTATTCGGATTTCCAGCCGGCACCTCAAGGTCATTGACCACCGTATTCTGGAGTCCTTGCCGGCAATCCCGCCAGTGATGTCCGCCGTCCGAACTCCTCCATACGTTCCACCAATCGGTCAGGAGCAATGTATCCGGTTTGGATGGAGCGAAAGCGATCATTTCGATGGCTTGCAGACCCGCCGCCCAATTATGCGCACTCGCGGAATCGAGCTGGAAGGATTCTCGCGTTTCCCAAGATCGACCTCGATCGTTGGATGCAAACACCACATAGGGCCAAGTTTGGGGGTGGGTGGCAAGCATCACGGTTGCCGACTGCTCGGGATGAATCGCCAAGGCCTTGAATGCGGCGGGGCGATAGCGCAATTGCAAACTCGCGCCAAGCGCGCGGCTCAGCCATTGGTGACCGTCCCATTCATAAAATCCCGAATGTTCTTCCACGGCATACAAACGGCCATCCGCATGGGCCAGGATATCCGTCACCGCTGGGGGGGTCCCGGCAAGGCCGCCGCTCGAATCCCGCCAGCCGCCTTCGCGGAGCTGATAGACGCCCCGGTCGGTGGCCGCGAAACAAACCCCATCGAGCAATGCAAGCGCGTGGATGATTCCGTCTTTGATGGCCGGCGTCGGGATGGGTTTCCAAGGGTCATGGCTAAGATCGAATCGCGACACCCCATGATCGCTCCCCACCCATAGCGAGGACCCTGAAAAGGCCAGCAGATGAGCGCAGCAGCAGCGCCTGCGATAGGAAGTCTCGGCGTGCTTCTTGGTCCAAGTTTGGCCCCGATCGACGCTGAGATAAAGGCCATCATCGGTAAGCAGCACCACCTGTTCGGGGTGATCGGGACGGAATGCGATGTCCGCCACCGCAAAGGCCTCCAGTCCCTGACCTTGCGGTTGGAAGGTTTCACCCCCGTCGGTGCTGCGGTAAACCCCGGCCACATCGGAACCGACCAGCACCAGCGCGGAATCCGCGGGAGATACGGCGACAACGGTGTAGCGCCCGCCACCGGAATAGCCGCACGGTTGCCATTGGAGATGCGTTGGCGGCGGGGCTGTTTGACCGCAGTCAGCCGATCTTGGATAGCGGCAGGCGAAAATCGCGCAAACCACAAGCACACCCAGGCAGAACCAAGCAGGAAAAAGTTCGAGCCTGCATTCCGTGCTCACCTTCATGCCCGGACCCCCTATTCCTCTCCAGGTTCCACCAAGCCCACGCCGATATTTTTCTTCTTTTCCATTTTCTGCCTGGCCCCATCCAGGGTCCAGCCCTCAAATGTGGCCTGGTAGTGCACATAGGAACTTTCGATGGGATCATAGCCTGCCATCCGAACGCTTCCCGTGATCCGATCTGAATTGATTATTATCCTCAATTCCGCGCTGGTCGCCATGACCTTAACCGGAAGCGCGAGATTTGCCGCCAACTCCCGCAGCTCTTCCTCATTGTGCGTCATCACTTTCGGTTCCAACAAGCTGGGGCTGGTGTAAAAGAAAAAGATGTTGGCCCGTTTGAATCGGTAATCACGATTCAGCTTGCAAACGATTTCATTGCTCCCCGCTTCCATCGTGGTCTCATTGGATATCCAGTAGAAGATGTTGCGTGCGTTGTTTTCCGGATATCCTTCGGCAAGCAGCAAATAGGGATGGGGATCATCATAGGACGGCAGCATCAAGCGGATCATCACGTTGGCTCTGGCAAAGGTCTCGGTGTTGACCGTCCCGGCCACATCGGCCAAAAACACCAGCGGGTTCATGCCATTGGCTTGCAGAATATTCTGCGCGCCGGCCGTCTGCATGCCACCCACCAACCAGGCGATCAGGGTCACCAGCACAATCCTGCCGGCAGGGTTCATGGGGTTGCGCCCTCCGTGCTCGAATGATGATTGATCAACGATCCAACCGATGCACACGAAACACGAATCCCAATATGTCGAAGCATCGGGTCAGTTCCTCGGTGCGCATGGTCCAAACACTGAACAGATAAACAAGAATAACACACACCACGCTGATCGCCAAATAGACATAATGAGCCATCGGCACCCAAGGCTCGATGGCCTTGGCCCCAGCGCCCACCATCCCCATGATCAGACACCCGGCGGTGATTCTCAAGATGTTGCCGAGCAGCACGCCAAGCCGGTCGATTTCCAACCTGCGTTTGAGCATCATCACAAAGAGACTGCACACGATCACCAAGGTGACACTGGTGGACAAGGCAATGCCCTTGACCCCCATGAGTGCCATGAACAGAGCATTGAACCCCACATTCAACACAATCGACAGGCAGCCGACCAGCAACAGAGGCCGAGCATCCTTGAGCGCGGAAAAGAAGGTCGCATTGACGAAACTATATGCGTAGAAGAACAATCCCAGCCCATAATAGACCAGGATTTGCGCGGTCTGGTCAACCGCCCGCGGATCAAAAGCCCCACGCTGAAACAAGATGCTGACCAGATCTTGCGAATACAGGATGAAGAAGCAGGTGATCGGCAAGGTGAGGAACCCGATGGCGACCACCACGTTCTTGAAGATATCGCGCAACGCGGTTCGATTCTTGTCAATCGCATGCTCACTCAAAAATGGAAAGATGGCCTTGGATACGGCCAAAATCACAATCTGAATGGGCATATCGTTGAGTCGGTAGGCATAGCGCAGAGCCGATACGGAACCGGCGGCCAACTTGGTGGCCATCACCTGGTCGATGAAGATGATCACATTGGCAATCATTTCACTGCCTAACAAAGGCAAGGCCAAGGTAACGAAACCGAGCAACGCGGAAGAGTTGAAAATGGGCTTGCCGAGAAAGGAAAAGCCGGAGAGATGCAAGGCCAAGGCCATATACAAGAATTTGGCCGCGGCACCGATCAAGAAGCCCCAGACCAGAGCGTAAATGCCCAATCGTTCATAACACCATAGGAGCAGGAGGACGGTCGCGATATTGATGAAGTTCGGCGCGACATTCAAGACCACAAACTGCTTCTTGGCGTGGAGGATGCCGGTCGGGATGATCGCTATCCCATCGAGAAAAATGAGAAGCACCATCATATTGCCGAAGACGATGGTGAGTGCTTTCTGGGGATCGCTAAAACCGTACCCAAACACGGGGTAGATGATCGGATTGAGCAGGTAGCTGAGCAGGGTCAGCAATCCGAAGGCGAGTATCCCCAGGTGGAAGAGGGCCAAGGTGTTGGCATTCGCGTAGTCCCTGGAACGATTGCACCATTCGAGGTAAAAAGGGACCAGGGCGGAGACCAGGGCACCGGAGAGAAACAGCACCAAGATCGCCGGATACCCATAGGCCACATTGAACACGTCCAGTTCAGCGGAGGTCCCGAAGCGCGCGGCCACAAGCATCTCCTTCAGCACCGCCAAGACCTTGCCGACCATGGAAAGGACAATGATCAGCAGGGTTGCCCTGCCGATCTGTCCATAAGCGGGCTGGGCATCACTCATGCCTACATTCCATATGCCCGGACAAGAGCTCTCAGCGTCTTCAGCAAGATCATGAAGTCGAGCCAAAGGGACCAGTTATCGATATAGTGAAGATCCAATTCCATCCACTTGGAAAAAGGAATTCGGTTGCGTTGAGGTTCCACTTGCCAAAGACAGGTGATGCCCGGTTTCATCGACAGCCGCCTCCGTTCCCACAAGGAATATTTCTGAACTTCCTCGGGAATGGGCGGGCGCGGACCAACCAGACTCATTTCCCCCTTGAGCACGTTCCAGAGCTGGGGCAGTTCATCCAAGCCGGTCTTGCGCAGGAACCGGCCGATTCCGGCAATGACACGCGGATCTTGGTCCAGCTTGAACACCGGCCCGTCGGCGATGTTCCGCGATTTGATCTGATCGAACAGCTTGTCGGCATCAGGCACCATGGTACGAAATTTATACAGAGTGAATCTCCGCCCAAACATGCCGCAGCGTTCCTGCCGGTAGAACACCGGTCCCGGTGACTTCGACTTGATCATGGCGGCAATGATGATCATGGCCGGCAACAGGAGCAAGAGGAGCAAAGCGGACACAACAAAATCCCCGACCGCCTTGATCAGCAGACCACCACGCTTGTGCGGAGAAGCGGAAAGGACCAGGGTGGGCATTTGACCGAACGGCTCGAAATGGAGCGAATAGAATTTGGGTCGAAAAGAAAGAAATTTACGCACGTGCCAATGGGGTACAATACGAATCTTCACTCCCACCGCTTCGGCCACGGCCAGGTACTTTTCGGCGTTCCAGATCTTCTCGATCGGCATGACAAAAACCACCTCATCCACCACCCTGGTGGCCAGCACCTCCTGCAATTCCTCGATTGTCCCAATCACCTTGATACCGTCGGAGACCACTTTGCCCACATCGGTCTTGTCCAGATCCAAACAACCCAAAATCTTCATTGTTCGAGAAGTGCTGCTGATCGAATCGATCATTTCCTTGGCCGCCACCTTGCTGCCGATGATGATCACCAGAATATTGTGCAGGGGATATTTCTCGCTGAACTTGGAAAATACCATACACCGAACTGCCCCAAGCAGTAGGAAATCGAACGACAGAAACAGGAACAGCATCACCCGGCTAATGTCTTCAATCTTGAGTACATAAAAAAAGGTGGCCAAAATCAAACCGGAAATGACCATGGCTTTCAGAACCATGTAGATGTTTTCGGATAAATCCACCATGTCCAGTAATATTTTTACATCATAATATTCAAACACAACGTACCATATGATAATAATAAGAAATAGGATGTTCGTGTAGTTTGGGGCAAAACTCAGCCCCCCCAAGGGGACCGGCAGGAAAGTCCTCTTCACCACGTAGGCAGCTAAAAAGGCGACAACGGTCAAAGCCAGATCCACAATTCGATCGGAACGGATCGGATACCGATAGTCTTTGGCCATGATCACCTTTCCTCGGCCGGTGCCGGAAGGGGCGGTTCGTCGGTTGGTTCGGTCGCAAGGGATACCGTCAATACCGGGGGCAATGGATGAACCAGAGGGTTCAGGCTGTTCAGATAGAGCCGGTGGTGCATGCGCGCCACCTCATCCCAGCTGACTCCCCGCTGCGCGGCGTTGCGGGTAGCATTGGATGCCGCTTCCCAATCCCGATCGTTCAGCGCGCTGATCCGCGACATCCGGGCAGCGAGAGCCGCCGTATCGGCCAAGGGATAGAGGTAGTCGGCGGTCCGCCCCAGGATTTCCTGGTGCGGTTGGATGTCACTGGCAATACAAGGCAAGCCGTAGGCAACGGCTTCCAATAGTGAATTGGGTAAGCCCTCCAATTCGGACGCGGTGATGAATGCGCGAGCGTTGGAGTAGAATTCCTCCAGCGCCGCACCAAATTGATACCCGACCAGAAGCACATCGGTGCGGCCCGCGGTCATCCTTCTTAGGCCCTTGATGTAACCACCGTCATCCGATGCATCACCCACCAGGACCAGTTTTTCGCCACGCACATTCCGTCGATAGGCAGCGATAATGTCTTCAACCCGTTTTTCCGGGACCAGGCGCCCCACACTGAGGAAATAGTTCCTTTCCGATAACCCGAACCGACGAATGAGGTCCGGCTTCTTCCTGATCGCGGCGGCGATTCCGTTGGGAACGTAGTAGGTCTTTACCCCATATCGATTGCGATAATACCGTTCGATCTCTCTTGAAACAACGATGCGATAGTGAGGAAAGAGCACTGAAAAATACTCTCCCAATCGGATGATTCTGGATGCCGCTGGGGACCATTTTCGGCGTTTCCAATCCAGTGCCGCGCAAGAATAAAAAACCATCATCCTGGGACGAAAAAGGCGCGGGAGCCAGCTCAGAAGACAAGGACCTTGGGCATAAATATGGACAATATCCGGGTTGGTCCACAGGACATGCAGCAAAGCCAACCAGGTATGCACAATGGCATCCGCGTGTTTGGTCGGAATGGTCGGCAACCGCACAATTTTGAGGCCACGGTACTGGGTGATGCCTTCCGCAACGTAATTGGATCTGGCATAGATGGTCACCTCATGGCCCATGGATGCAAGCCGCGGGAAAATTTGCTCACATTTGCGCTCGATGCCACCCCAGCTGGCAGGCACTCCCCGCATACCGACCACCGCGATCCTAGCCATGGTGGTGGTCCCCGCAACTGATCGATTCCGGAGCTGTAGTTTCGTCCATAACATTCCCCACCAGTAAGTCGAAGGGCCGACACGGCCGCCGGCGATCGAATGGATTTCGTCGCCTCCTCACCTTGCCGCAACCGGTTTGGGATGAGACAAGGCGGGCGGGTGATTGGATCCCCATCAGCCGGCACTTCCCATGCCGGGTAAATTGGCGGCTCCGGCGTCGGCACCGCTGGCCAAGCTTTGCCGGTAGAGCGAATCCAAGCGATCGGCGGCTTCGTCCCAACTGAAATACGCGCGAACCCACTCGACCGCTCGAAAATGGCGCGCATCCAATGCCTCATCACCCAGCTTGCCGACATGCAATAGATGCTGATTCAGCCGGTTGACCCCGCCCACCGGGAAAACAAACTCGCCCAAGCCGCCGAGGGCTTCGCGATGCGGTGCAATGTCGCTGGCGATGCACACCAAGCCATAAGACATGGCTTCCAACAGGGTCAGGGGCAACCCTTCCAGCTCCGATGCGGTAACAAAGCCGCGCGCATTCCGGAACAGTTGATCCAGTTCCGATCCGTAGCGAAATCCCGCGAACACAACACCCGAGGCATTGCCCGCCGACTTCCGCAATTTTGTGAAATACGACTGGGTGTGAGCACTGCCCCCAACAATGACCAGTTTTTGGGGTATCGGGCCGGTCTTGAAGGCCTCGATCAGGTCCTCCAGACGTTTTTCCGGCACAATGCGCCCGACCCACAAGAAATAGTCGCGCCGCTTCAGACCCAATTCTTGCAGCAGCCGGCAACTGGAGGAGTCGGGGGCAGGCAAATTGACGCCATTGGGGACATGATGCAAAGAAATGCCGTAGTGTTGTTGGTAGTAGGTTTGAAGCTCGCGTGATACCGCGGTAGCGCAATGCGGAAACAACACCGAGCAGACCTCGCCCAAGCGAATGATCGCCGCTTGCCAAGGCGCCCATTTCTTGCGCTGCCAATCGAGGCCGACACAGGTAAAAAAAACCCTGGCCTTGGGGCGGAGAATTCTGGGGATCCAAGAAAACAGGCAGGCCCCCTGGGTATAGAAATGAACGATCTGGGGATCGCCCATCAGGCAACAGAAAACCGCCAGCAGCGAGTGAATCGCCGATTCGAACCCTTTCACCTCGATGGTGGGCAGACGTTTCACAATCATTCCCTTATATTCCGATACATCGGTCGGGACATAGTGTGACCTGCCGTAGACGACCACCCGATAGCCGCGAGCCGCCAATCTCGAATACAGTTCCTCGACCTGCCGTTCGACTCCTCCCCACGATGCCGGCACGCCCCGCAATCCGATCACATGAACCGTTGCCCGCCGGTCCTTTCGGGGCTCGGTCCCTGATGCTTCCGTTGCCCTTTCCCTATAGGCGCACATGTCCCCATCCCTTGAACGATTACGCGGTGGATTGAACGATGAAGCGACGTCGGGTGGGGTCATGAGAGGCCGATCAGCGGCCGTGACCCGGACCGCACCGGCCACCTCGGCCCGGGGGATTCGCGGCTGGACGCCGCTTGTACCGGATGATCATCCTCGACCGGAGCCTACCACTGGCAACCTTCAAACCGCAATGGGTCTAGCTGGCACATACCCACAAACAGAAACGCGAATCACCCGGCTGCGCCCCCCCCCCGCATCGATCTCGCAAGCGGGGCATGCCTCGCGGCTCCGCCACCTGGTTCGCGCTATTTTCCGTCCCAGACCCTCTCCAGTTGACGCAACATCCGACTCACATCAAAAGACTCGCGTACCACCTGCCGCGCGCCTAATCCGAAAGCCGTCGCTTTCTGCCTGGACTCCAGCAGATCGGCAATGCCGGCGGCGAGAGCGGCCCCGTTGCCTGGTGGCACCAATAGAGCGTTGCGTCCATGGGCAAGCAGTCTGCGATTCGGTGGGATATCAGTGGCGACAATCGGCTTGCCGGCAGCCATGGCCTCCAGCAACGCGATGGAGGTGCCTTCGTATAACGAAGGCAACACGAACAGTTCAGCCACGGCCAGAATCTGGGGGACGTCCTCGCGATTGCCCAAAAACGAGATCCGACTCCGAAGCCCAAGGCGCCGGCATTGGGCTTGCAACTCGGACCGCAGTTCCCCCTCGCCCAGAATCAGGACCTTGAGATTCGGATAGGACCGAACCAAGATCGCAACCGCTTCCAGCAGGTAGATCTGGCCTTTCTGCTGGGTCAAGCGCCCGATCGAGACCAATACCCGGTCGTGCTCGGCAAGGCCCAGTTCCCCGCGAACGACATCGGCGCCTGGAGCTTCCCGCGGACCTTCGGTATCAATGCCGTTGATGATGGTGAGGATGGCCTTGCCGCCGAACCCGGTCACCTCGCGCAGACGTTCCGCTACCTCCTCCGAAACCGCGATGATTGCGGTCGCCATCCGATAGCAGCAGCGGATGGCCAACCTTCGCAGATACAGGCGCGGATCATGGCGCGGCCGCTTCGGCAACAAGGCGGGCAAGTGCACCGTGATATAGATTTGCTCCAGTCCGGCCAGATGCCCGGCAACGACCCCGATGAATTCCGCATCGGACAAATGACATTGGATGATCGAGATGTTTTCCTTCTTACACAACAAAACCAGATCATGGATGTTGCGCAAGGCATAGTTCAAAAAGCGCCATGGTTGCAAGATGCTGGGCCGAGGTCGCCCCAGGCAGATCACTTGCACCCCGTGCGCTTCGATCTGGCGCCGCAGACTCACCCGGTCCTGGAGCACGCCCACAATCATTCGATAGCGGTCCCTGGGCGTCCACTTGGCAAGCAGGACCAACAACTTCTGTGCTCCACCAAAATCCAACGCATCGATGAGATGCAGAATGGTCTTCCGACTGGGCTTGGCCTCCATGTTTATTTGATCTTCTTGTAAATTCTCGCCGGGATCGGATAGCGCCGATCGTTCAAAACGATCCCGATGTTGCCGACACCATTTCCTCGCAATTTTTCAACGCCCAATTGGGTCACCTCGTAGCGGGAGACCCCACAGCGGCAGACCATCACCACCTGATCCACTTCCTTGGCGAACCCAATGATGCCGGGTTGTAAAACGATAGGTCGCCCATCGCAGATGACAACATCGAATTGGCGACGCGCGAATTCGAAAAGCCCTCTCAACAAGGACTTCTCGAAGATCATGCTGCTGATCTTTATCCTGTTGTCCTGACCTCCGGCCGGCAGCAAAGACAGGTTTCGAAACTGGGTCGGCACAAGCAGAGTGGCTAAATCGCGGTTGTCCAAAAAGTAGGAGGTGAGTCCCGGACGAGCGGAGAGTTCCTTGGGCAGGAAAGGATGATTCCGGCATTCCGTATCGGTATCGAGATACAAGGTACGCAGACCATGTTCGATCGCCAGATAGAGCGCCAGATGAAACGACACAAAAGTGGTCCCTTCCTGCCTGGTCGCTCCGCAGAACAGGAAGGTGTGCGGATCGCGGCGGGTGTCAAGAACCATGCTCGTCCATATGCTTTCGAGCGAATTGCGCATCATCGCCAATACCTTGGGTAGCGCTTCCGCTTCGGTGAACCGACTCCCCAGTCGCGGCCGCAACCCAATCGGCTCCGTCGATTCAACCCCGGCATCCAAGGGTTTCTCAACCGGCATGGTTCCCCCTCTAGCCTGATCTCCACTCACTGTTGTGGAACGTCGATCGCTCGCGCTTTCCCGATGTGCCGGCGCGTCAATCGCGGGCTTCGCTCCGGTCCCTTGGCGTCTATGGAGAAACTCCTGTTCCCAATTTCTCTCGGGGGCCATGTCCATTGCGTTCAATTCAACCGGCGCTCGCCTCGGGTCGGGCTCATCGCTGTGTGGCTGTCCAGTTAGGAAGGCATTTTCCCACTGCGCTTCCCCCCCATCGACAAGCCATTCTTCCCTGTTTTCTCGTTTGATTATCTTTTCCCAAAGAGGTGTCATCGCGCAGCATCCCCCACTCGAGTGCTCTCCATTATCCTTGCGCTAGAAACGTAAGTACAAAGATGCCAACAAAGCCAGCAGCAGCACCACGATGATCAGGATAAAGACCGTCATGCTCTTGGGCTCCGCGGGTTTCACCTTTACCGCCCTGACCAATTCATCTGTTTGCAGTAGGTCCACTTCATCGGTCGCGGCGAGGTCGGCATCGGCATCCGCGGCATCGGTCAGCTTAATGGTGACCCGCCGCGGGTGCGGTTCCGCCTGCTGGGGCGCGATTCCGGTCGCCTCCCTGGTATCCGTGCCGGTACTTGGAGCGGTTGGCGCCGGCGGGGCGGGGGCGGGAGGACTCAGATAGGCCGCGGCACGTTCCACCTCCGAGGTGTCAATCACCGTCTGATTTCCCGTCGCCCCCAGCATCAGACAGAACTCACAAGCATTATTGATCATTCGCGGCACGCCCTGGGAAAACTTGAAGATCCGCTCAATTGCCGCGGGCTCGAAAAAAGGCACGCCGGTCGCGCCGGCATTCACCAATCGGAAATAAATGTATTCCTTGGTTTGCTCGGCATCCAACGGATTCAATCGGAAACGCATCCGGATGCGCTGGTTCAGTGGTTCCAGATCGGGCCACTTCAGCATCTGCACAAAATTGGAATGGGCAAAGAGCAGCAATCGCAATGGCGGGGTGCCATTTCGAGTATATTTGGCGAGGGAAAACAGTTTGCTCAGGGTGGGCACATCCATTTCATGGGCATCATCGATGATCACATAGAGGGGCCGAATTTGCTGTTGCGCCTCGAAATATTCAATCAAGGCGTCGTGAGCCGGGCCGACCTCGGTGATGGTGGAATCAGGCAGGTAAAAGGTCAGAATCTGCTTCAATAGACCCTGATAGCTGGCGATGGGACTGGCCGCCAACGGGGCAATGCCATTCTTCTTCAAGGCACTGACCAATTTCGCGCACAGAGTCGTCTTTCCCACCCCGTAGTCACCAATCACAAGCAGGAATTGTTCGCGAGCCGTGATGCCTTGGACGAGAAAATACCATGCTTCCTTGTGCTGGGGCGATTGGAAAAACAGCTCGCTATCGGCTGTATTCTCGAACGCCCTTGTCTTCATCCGGTAGTATGACTCGTACATCGTGGGGTAACCTTTCGCGTGTTAGATCACTGAACCCGGGCAACTGTTCCCATCACGGTTGCACCCTGTGTTCGGTTGCCGTTGTTGGAGTTCATGCGCCTGATCGTGGCCGTCCCCGCAAAGGCCCCGAGGATAAAACAGCACGCATACAATCAGGTCCCGCTGGTTCATTTTCAGCGAACCATGGCGTTCTTTTCGGTTCATGCAAGGTTGTTCCCGTCAACGGTCATACCCGAGCCGATCCCGGCCGCCCCGAAATCGCACAACCCTCAACTTCGGCCAGATCAACCTGCCCATTGCTCATCATCCGATCATACAACCCATCCAGGATGCCCGCGAAAGTGAAGAAGGTGGCATTGCTGGCGAGAAAGTAGGAAGGTTCCAGGAACATGGCGGACAACAAATAGGAAATCATCAACAGGATCAGGACAAGCGGCAGGTTGGCGAGGGTAGGGTTGCGCGGCCTGAGCCGAGCGATCAGATAGCTGCCTCGAACCAAAATATTGCCCACAATTCCAACATAGATCAGCATCCCGACAATCCCCAGTTCCGCGGCTAGCCCAAGCAGGTGATTGTGTTGGGTCTGCTCGGTCGTGCTTTCTGGAATGGGATAACGGCCCTTGTAGCGCTGAACCGAGGCGGGAATGAACTGAGCCAGCCCGACCCCGCGAAACGGCTGATCGCCAATCATTGCAATCGAACGTTCCATCAGAGTAAAGCGAATCTTGACTTCATCAACTTGCATCACCCCGCCCTTGCTGCGTTCTTCAAAGGCCAGTCGCGGCGAATTGATCGCGGCCAGCAGAAAAGCAAGGCTGAGGGGTAAAAAGAAGGCTTTCCATTTTGGGAATGAGGTCCGATAGAAAAAAAGAAGCCCCAAAAGCACCACAAAAAAACCCAGATAGACGGATCGCGTTTGCGTGAAAAAAATGGCCGGGAAAAAGAGCGCGAGCAGACCGATATGGACCCCCCGGTCTATTCCTTGCTTATGGTCGGTCAAGTATACACCGCAGAGAAATCCGAAAAGGATGGCCAAGCCATTGAGTCCGGCGTTCTGAAACGGCCCTCGCGCCCGATCCAAGTGCAGCAGAATCGTTGGATCGTTGATGTATTGAGGGAAAACGTACTGGCGCAGCTGAAAAAATTCGAGCGGAGACACAAGCACCAAATACAAGCCCGCCAAAAACACGAAGTAAAAGATGCAGCGCACCGCCCGCTGCCCCACCACGTGCCATTTCGCATAGACGAACACGATAAAGGGGAACAAATAGCCGCTCAAGAATGTAAACCAGGGCGAGGGATAGCCTGGTGATGCGGTCCCGAACCCGAATTGAACCATGGACAGGAAACACAAGAGCAGGAATAGCAGCATCAGCCATTCCACCGTCAGGCTCCTTGAGAAATGAACCTGTCCCCGGAGCAGACTGCGCGTCAGCATCAGCAACAGCGCGATGAACAAAGCCCGCTCGATGGTGATGTCAAAGATCCCGGCGGGGCGCAAGGCCAGGAAATTCGGGCCGAAAAATACCACGGCAACCAACCAGCAGCCCAACAGGATGGTCTCCGTCCCAACCATCTCGCCGCCCAGGTCATGGCGCGGCCGCGCATGACGTAGCCCATCCACGCAATGGCACCCAATGAAAGCACAATCAGGACGGAAAGGGCCGTAACCAACATGCCGTTATCCAATGCGAGGCAGGGACCCGAAGATCGGAACGTCGAGACGGCGATCAATGTCCTCGGGTCTCTTGATGGTATGATCCAGGTAGTCGACCGTCACCGCAATCGCCACCGCGAACAGCAAACCGCCCAATAGGCCGAGAGCGATCAGAAGCGGCCGATTGGGCTTGATCGGTTGGTCCGGCACCATCGGCACATCGACTTGGGTGATGCTCTGTTTGGCCTGATCAAGAGCTACCGCCAACCGCGATTGCTCCAACTGGTCACGGGCCCGCGCATAGGTATCCTTGGCCAGATTATATTGCTGTTTGAAGTGCTCGTATTGAGCGCGTTGCTCGGCGGTGCTTCGAATCTTCTGTCGGAGTTCGCCGATCACCTCTTCCAATTCCTTGATCCGAGCGGCAACGGCTTGGGCGGTGATCTTCTGGGCTCGAATCGAACGAGCCAACTCGTCTTTCAATGAAGACAAATTGAATTCCAGTTCCTTCTTGGCTTGCTGCACCGGCTGAAAATTGTCTTTGAACTGCGACCGCATTTCGTTCAGTTGGATTTGCAACTGAGCGACCTTGTTCTTAAAAGTGGCGATGGCGTGGCCCGGCACCTGCATATCGCCCAACACCGCCGGGTTGTCGCTGCGACCGACTTCCTTTTCCAATTCGCCGACCGCGGCACTGATGCCCGCCAATTGATCCTGAAGATCGTGATATCTGCCGGTGTATTGTGTGAGTAAAGCGTTCGGTCCCACTTCCATGTTGGTGCCCCGATCGCTTTCCATGTTGAGCATGCCGATCACGGCTTCCGAATGCTCGACTTCATAATCGCGCAAGCTCTTTTCGCGCTGGATCATCTCCTCGTACAGTTGGTCCGTTTGCCGCTTAAAAAAATCGAATGAAAATCCCGCGTTTTCCTTGGCGATCTCATTGTAGACCTTAAGATACGCGGCACAGATCGCGCCGGCATAATCAGCAGCCCGCTTGGCATTGCTGTCGATGTAACTGATATAAAAAACGCTGGACTCATTGAAGCTCTCGCCCTGAGGTGGGGTGACCTCCATCTTCTTCTTTATTTTTTCGATGTCCACATCCGCACTCAGTTTGCCTGCATCTTGATCGGGATAGAAACTTTGGATCACGTTGCTCACTACCCGATCCGAGAAAATAATCTCTTTCTGTTGCTGCAACAGTCGCTTCGCCCGGTTCTGATAATCGTAAAAATTTTCCCGACGCAGAGGATCCAATTGCTCTGGGACCGATATCACGAATTTGCCTGAAGCACGATACGAAGGCGGCAAGAGGATGGCCGTCGCCAGCACCGGCAAGAAAATGAGGAAGAAGATGGCTTGGATTAGACGCCGACGCTCGAATAGTATATGAGCAAGTTCTCTGGAAAAACTCGATGCCGTGGTCGATTGTGTTGCTTTCTGTACCATGATTCACCCTTATTTAGCGTGCCTTGAAACCCCACACAATCAGCAATCCGAGCCGCCGTCCTTGCCCCGTCTTTCGACCATTGCCACGACATTTCATGCCGCTTGCGGTTTCCGCGCCGGCACGGATCGCGGCGGCATCATCTGCTGGTGCCCCGGATATCGTAATTCACGCTGAATACACTCTGGAAAGGCAGCACCGCATAGATGCCCCTGGTAAATACCCGATCCATCAAATCGTTGATATCATCCCATTTGGTTTTTGGCACATAGACAACATCCGCCGGTCGGATCAGAAGGGCCGAATACATGTGCCCTTCCTTGATGGCCCGTTTCAAATCGACCTTGAAAGCAATCGGCCTTTCCAACCCGTCATTACGAAAAACCACAACATTCTCGAGCATCGCCGTCTTCTTGTAACCTTCAGCCATGGCCAGGGCATCGATCAGGTTAATCCGCGAAGGCATCTCGTACGCGCCGGGTCGCCCCACTTCGCCAAGCACATAGAATTTGTTATGATGGATCTCAAGCAAGACAAGCGTGGCGTTCAGGTTCCGAATCGTCTTGGAATATTCTTGGTTGACCTTGGACTCCAACTGGGCCAAGGTCAATCCTTCGGCCTGTAGATTGCCGATAATCGGAAAAGCAACCCGCCCATCGGGCGCCACCGGCGCGATCTTACTCTGACCTCGCGGCGCCGTGGTGATCGCCCGCTTCAGTTCCTTGATCTTCACGTTGAAATCTTCCAGGGCTACCGTAACCCCTGGTTGTTCCATAATTTTTCCATATTCCCTGTTGAGGTTGGCGGCCAACTGAGCAGGAGTCAAGGATGCCGCCTGTACATCCCCAAGGATCGGCACCGTGATCTTGCCGTCGGTTCGCACCAATACGGTCGAACTGAATTGGGAATGGTAAGGAAAGGCGATGCTGATCTTGTCCTGAATCTCCAATCGATACGCATCCTGCGCATTTTCATAATTGATATGGTAAATGATCTCGATCACGTCCGCGGGGCCGACCCGATACTCCGGTGCAAACGGCACGGCCAAATTTTCAACGATTTGATAGTCCGGATGCAACGCCGCCTTTTCCGGGGTCACCTCCAGGAGGTCCTCGGTAGTCTTCAGCGCCTCCACCGCCTCGGGAGAATCCACCCGGCCGACAAATTGCGGATCTACCGCTGTTGACGCAGGATCGGTCGAGCATGACGATGTTCCCAACAGCAGCAAGATCAAACACGCATAACCTAGACGTCGTCCGTAACGAAGTAGGTCCTTCTTTGCTAGCATTTCAATCACCATGTTTGATGTTAGTCGCTACCCGAGCTTCCGTCCCCATCCCACGCCGACTGCCAAGCAAATAGGCCCGAGCGGAAAGCCGATCGCCGATCCGGCCCTCCGAGCGTTGCCGTAAAGATACTAAGGGCCCGTGAACAAACAAGGAATCACGATAAAACGATTGTTTCCCAGAGGCCCTTGGCGTTCCTTGCATCTTGGCGGTCCATTCATGCTCGGTCTGGTCGACGGCTGCGTTGCCACGGCGCAACACCCAGCCACATCCACTTCAAACACAATCGATATCAATTGGAATGACAAACCCAAACATACTGAGCGGAATAAGCGCGCCGATCGCAAAACTAATCCGAAAATTCTCTTACGGGTCACGCTGAAGCCCATCCTACTTAGAGTGATCCATAGCATGAATATCAACAACCGAGCAACAAAAAAAACTGTCTGAATGGATTGCCTGGCTGGTTAGTCCATATACAATTTCGTATTCATCGGCATGGAAGCACCTGAATACAACGATGTAACATAAGCGGCCGCCGTGAGAG
>Ga0100377_1000932_pt1 | contig 25306 bp, 13 predicted proteins | sample CryGeymeta201501_FD_83664 | JGI IMG/M metagenome (GOLD analysis project Ga0100377, IMG submission 83664) | Groundwater microbial communities from Crystal Geyser aquifers in Utah, USA - Crystal Geyser metaG 2015-01 | ecosystem: Environmental > Aquatic > Deep subsurface > Groundwater | place: USA...
AATAACTGAACATATGATTAGTCAACAAAGTGCCACGTGCCTTCAAGAAACCCTAGACAACCGCTAGGAAGTCCCCACGCGCGAGACGGCGCGTCGAGCGCCGGATTAGCGTGGGGTGGTCGGCTCAGCCAGATTTCATCTTGATAATCAGAAGGTTACGCACACACCAGCGGGCTGTGAGCGCCCTCACCGCTCCGCCAGCACGCACCGGAACCCCACGCCGTCCAGCCGGAAGCTCGCCTTGAAGCTGCTCCGGGCGGTCGTCCTCAGGGACGACGCGTCGAACACCCACGAGCCGCCGCGCACGACGCGGGGCGCGTCGCCGGGCTGGACGGTGTTGCGGGGGTTCCGCTCGGGGCCGTTCAGATAGAAGCGCGGGTCGTCCACGTCCTCGCACCACTCCCACACGTTGCCGGCCATGCCCTCCAGGCCGTAGGGGGACACCCCCTCGGGACACGCGTCCACCGGCACGGTGCCGCCGACCTGGCGGCCGAAGTTGGCGTGCTCCGCCGTGGGGTTGGTCCGGCCCCACGGGAACTTCCGGCCATCGAGGCCGCGGGCCGCCTTCTCCCACTCGGCCTCGGTCGGCAGGCGGCAGCCCGCCCAGGCGCAGTAGGCCGTCGCGTCGTGCCAGGACACGAACACCACCGGGTGATCGAGCAGCGGCGCCGGCGGGCGACCGCCCCTCCAGTGCGCCAGGAAGCGCTGGTCCCGCATGTCCTCCGGCCGGTAGCCGGTCGCCTGCATGAACCGGGCGAACTGGCGATTCGTGACGGGGTACTGGCCCGCGTGGAAGCCCTCCAGGTAGACCGTCCGCCGCTGCGGCCCCATCTGGAACGGTCCGGCGCCGACCAGCAGGAACTGGCTCCCATCCGCGTCGGCCACCACGGGCTCGGGTGCCTGCTCCAGCGTCCTCGGCCGGGCCGGGGCCACCTCCGCCATCGCCGCCCCCAGCCGCTCCCGGAACTCGGCGCACGTCTGCGGACGATCGCCAGGGCTCTTGGCCAGCGCGTCCAGGATCAGGCGCTCCAGCGCCGGCGGCATCCCCGCCCGGTAGTGCGACGGCCGAGGCGGCCGCTGCCGCACATGCGCCATCATCAGCCCGAAGTTGTTGGACGTCTCGAACGGGCAGCGGCCGGTGCATAGCTGGAACAGCGTCACGCCCACGGCGTAGATGTCCGCCCGATGGTCCACCACCTCCGGCGTCTCCACCTGCTCCGGCGACATGTACCGGAACGTGCCGAGGACCGCTCCGGTCACCGTGAACTGCGTCCCCTCCAGCACCTTCGCCACCCCGAAGTCCGCCACCTTCGGGTGCAGCCCGCTCTCGTCCGGCCGCACCAGGATGTTGTCCGGCTTCAGGTCCCGGTGGATCACGCCGGCGCCGTGCGCGGCCTCCATCGCCAGCAGCACGCCGTCCAGCACCAGCCGCACCTCGGCGTACGGCATCACCCCACCCCAGCGGTCCAGATACCCCTGGAGCGACGGCCCCTCCACGTACTCCATCACCAGCGCCAGCAGATCCTCCTGCTCGATCGCGTCGAAGACCTGCACGATGTTCGGGTGCGAGACCCCCGTCAGCAGCCGCGCCTCCCGCCCAAACCGCCGCCGCACCCCCGGGTCCCCGATCAGGTTCGCGTGCAGCGCCTTGATCGCCACCTGTCGCTGCCGCACCTCGTCCCAGGCGCGATAGACCACCCCCATGCCCCCCTCGCCCACGACCTCCTCGATCTTGTAGAAGCCCAGCCGCGTCCCCGCCGGCATGAACCGCGCAGGAGGCCCCTCGATCCGCTGCGCCGCCGGCTCCGTCGCGCCGCCCACCATCGACGGCGTCCGCTGCCGCGGCACCCCCGTCTGCGCCTTCCCGCACTCCAGGCAGAACTTCGCCTCCGGAGGCAGCGCGTGCCCACAATGCCAACACAGGCTCTGATCGTGGTCCGTCGACATGGTCTGGCGTCTGGCGCCCTGAGGGCTCGGCGTCTGGCGTCAAGGAGGCCTGGGCCTCCAGAGATGCCCCGCTCCGTCAGGTACTTGCCTTCAGGGGCCGCCTCACACGGGTGGGCGACCTGTCGTCCGACGGTGTGTGGCGGTTTGAGTCCGCGTTGGAACAACCTCCCACGGCGTATCGCCGCAGCAGCGCGCTGCCTCCACGGAGCGGGACCCCAAGCGTCGCACACCTCACCGCCGTCGTCCAGAAGCCCGAAAAACTACCCTCGCGCGCCCCGCACGGCATACTCCGCCCACGGAGGTGTCCCATGAACCGTCCCCCGAGCCGCCGCGAGGCGCTCTCCACCCTCTGCCTGCTCGCCGCCAGCGCCGCGCTCCTGCCCTCACGCCTCGCGTGGGCGGAGCCGCGGTTTCGCCTGCGCCGCCTCGTCGAGTCCAGCCTCGGCCTCACCCTCTGGCTCGACCTCGACAACGCCCCCTTCCCCGCCCCGCGCGCCCCCTGGAAGGACTCCACCGTCATCGTCTTCGTGCCGACCCGCGCCCGGTTCGCCCCGGACGAGCCCCTCGACACCGTCGTCTACTTCCACGGCATCAAGACGACCGCGCAGGCCGTCATGGAGCGGCATCGGCTCCGTGAGCAGCTCCACGGCAGCGGCAAGAACGCCATCCTCGTGCTGCCCCAGGGGCCCGTCAACGCCGACGACTGCCGCGGCGGCAAGCTCGACCGCACCGGAGGCCTCCGCCGCCTGCTCGACGAGGTTCGCCAGACCCTCCTCGCCTCCCCCATGGACCGCACCCTCGCCGCCTGGGGCATCAACGCCGAGACCCCGCCCGGCCGCACCGTGCTCGCCGCCCACTCCGGCGGCTTCCGCGTCGCCGCCAACTGCCTCGACCGCGGCGAGGTCGACGTGACGGAGGTCTACCTCTTCGCCGCGCTGTATGGGGCCACCGACGTCTTCCTCCAGTGGATCGACGCCCCCACCGCCCACAGCGCCCGACGCCTCATCAGCTACCACGACGGCGACACCACCACAGAGAACACCCGCAACCTCATCCACAACCTCCGCCAACGCCACATCCCCTACCGCTACGCCTCGACCACCCGCGAGGTCGCCCCCGAGGAGTTCGTCCGCGACCACGTCATCTTCCTGCGCACCCAGGTCAACCACGACACCGTCGCCTTCGCCGGCATGGCCCTCCGAAACTGCCTCGAGGCCTCCTCCCTCCACGACGTGCCCGAGCTCCGCGGCGCCGGCAAGGCCTGGGCCGCCACCGTCTCCACCACCGAGGCCTCACCCGCCGAGGCCCTCGACACCACCGCCGAGGTGAAGACCGCGGATCGGTGAGCCCACGACCGCGTTCACGACTCTTGATCGCCCCCCACGCCACTTTCTACGCAACATCTCGAGCGACCTGCCGATAACCCTCCGTGTCAAGACTCAATGCGCCCCGCGCGCCGTCACCACGGAGGCCTCCATGCCATCACCACCATCCCAGCCATCGGCCACCAAACCCTACGACAGCTTCGCCAAAGAGCTGTTGAGCAAGACGTTTTCGCCCTGGGGCCACGTCGAGATCCAGCACGAGCTGACGACCCCGCCCCTGTTCGCTGACCTGCTCTTCGAGCCCTCCGGCGCCCCTCCCCCGACCTCGCCGCTGCTTCCCCTGCTCTTCCGCCTCGGCGCACGCCCAGTCCTGATCGAGGTGTTCAGCGACACGCCGTCCCTGGACGACTGCCTGGACATTCTCGAGAAGGGCCTGCGCGCGCACCGCAACCGGCGACCGAAGCGGACCACCCCCGACGAGTCCCCACCCTACGTCCGCCCCCACACCTGGATCGTCTCGCCAGGACGGCCCGAGCAGGCGATCAAGGCCCTGCGGATCATCCGCGCCAGGCGCTGGCCACGGGGCATCCTCCAGGCTCCCGAAGCGTTGCAGCTTGGCGTGGTGGTCGTGGGGGAGTTGCCGTGCAACCCCAGCACCCTCATACTTCGCTTGTTCGGACACGACGCCGTGCAGGAACAAGCGCTCGCAGAGCTCGCACGCCTGGACACCAACACCATCACCACGCTCGTCACCGACACCTTCACCCGCTGGTACACCATCATGCCAAGACCCACTCGACCCTTCCTCAACCCGGACAACCCCGAGCTCATGGCCGCTGCAGACCGCCTCGTCGAAAAGTGGAAACACGATGCCATGGAGATCGGACGCAACGAAGGACGCAACGAAGGACGTAACGAAGGACGTAACGAAGGACGTAACGAAGGACGTAACGAAGGACTGGCGCCGCTCCTCCGCCAATTTGGCCGCCGCCTCGGCCGTCCGCTGACAGAGGCCGAGCGAGCGACCCTCAGCCTCCGCCTCACCACCCTCGGCCCGGACCGCCTCGGCGACGTCGTGCTCGACATCACCGAGGCCGAGGTGCTGGAGGCGTGGCTGCAAGACGCGGACGCCGAGTGAGCGCGCGGCGCCGCCCCGCAACCCTTGCTCCGCCCGTCCTGCCTTGCCCCGCGCCCCCACCATGACTACCCTGGCACCTCCTTTGGCCCGAGGTCGCCCTTGTCCAACATCGCCCCCATCCTCGCCCGTCCGGTCATCGTCGTTCAGGAGCTCGCCGATGGGTCGTTCGCGGCGTTCCCGCTGGCCGACCCGACGCTGGTGAGCCACCACGCGCACGACGAGGAGGCCTGCATCCTCGAGCAGAGGTTGTTCCTGACCGAGCACCTGCGGCGGTCGCGGGCGGATCTGGTCGCGGAGTTTGAGCTGTCGCCGGAGCTGGAGTGGATCGAGGTGCCGGTGTCGCTGCGGCGAGAGGATCTGCCGGCGGGGCTCCAGTTCCCGAGGCCGATCCCGATGCCGTGCGTGCTGGTGGATGGGCGGTGGGTCATCGTGGTGGGGCTGCACCACATCTGCCACGTGGGTCGGAAGGAGGACGTCGCGGAGGTCGTCGCCGAGGAGATCGAGCGGATCGTGGTGGCGAGAGAGGCGACGCCGGCGGAGTTCCTGGGCTTCTTGCCGACGCGGCGAGCGTGGTTCGAACGGCTGGAGCTGGAGCTGCGGCCGGGGGAGGATCAGTCGCGGGCGCGGGAGGCCGCCGACAAGGCGCGGAAGGCGGAGGCGCACGCCCGGCTGCTGGCCATCGGGGACCAGCTGAGCCTGAAGGACCAGCCGCCGCTGATCGGTCGCGACGCGGCGCGGGAGGCCGTGGCGGCGTTGGTCGGGGGGCGAGAGCGGCTGAGCGTGGCGCTGATCGGGGAGGAGCTGGTCGGCAAGAGCGCGGTGATGCTGGCGGCGCTGACCGGCCATGCGCGCGCGTACACGACCTCGGGGGCGCAGCTCATGGCGGGGCAGTCGTTCTTCGGCCAGTGGCAGCAGCAGGTGCACGAGGTGATGCAGGCCGCCGAGCTGCTCGACGCCGTGCTGGTCTTCGACGACCTGTCGGACCTGTTCGCGGGGCGAGGAGGGGCCTCGGACATGGCGTCGGTGATGCGGCCGTACCTGGACGCGCGGAGGGTCAGGCTGATCGGGGAGCTGAGGCCGGACGCCGTGGAGGTGGCCGAGTCGCGCAGCTACGGGTTCTTCCGCAACCTGCACCAGGTCAAGCTCGAGCCGATGACCCGGGCCGAGGCGAAGCAGGTGCTGGGGGCGCGGGCAAGCTGGGAGAGGAGGTCCCGCCCGCAGCTGCCGCAGCTCGGCGAGGACGCGATAGAGGCCGTGGTGGGACTGACGCATCGGTATGTGCCGTATCGGGCGTTTCCGGGGAAGGCCATCCGGTTCGCCGAGGAGGTCCGCGCCATCGTCGCCGCCGATCCGCACCGACGGCAGACCGCCACGACGCCAACGCTGGAGGCCTCCGACGTGCTCGCGGCCTTCTCGGCGCAGTCGGGGGTGCCGTTGTTCCTGCTCAGGCCAGACCGGGGGCTCGACTACGACGACATCGTCGCCTTCTTCCGGACGCGCATCATCGGCCAGGGGCACGCCATCGCGCAGGTGGCGCGGACGGTGTGCACGGTCAAGGCGCAGCTCCAGGCGCCCACGCGACCGCTCGCCAACCTGCTGTTCGTCGGGCCGACGGGCGTCGGCAAGACCGAGGTCGCCCGGACGCTCGCGCGCTACCTGTTCGGCTCGCCGGACCGCATGGTGCGGTTCGACATGAGCGAGTTCATGGACGTCGGCGCGGCCGAGCGGCTCATCCGGGGCACCGACCGGGAGGAGGGGCTGCTCACGCGCAAGGTCCGCCAGCAGCCCTTCTGCGTCGTGCTGCTCGACGAGCTCGAGAAGGCCCACAGCTCCGTCTTCGACCTGCTGCTGCAGGTCTGCGGGGAGGGGCGGCTGAGCGACGCGCGGGGGCAGACGGTCTTCTTCAACAACGCCATCGTCATCATGACCAGCAACCTCGGCGCCGCCCACCGGCGCAACGCCATGGGCTTCGGCGACGGCGGCCCCGCCAACGACCAGGCCTGGTACGAGGACAAGGTCGCCTCACACTTCCGGCCCGAGTTCATGGGGCGGCTCGACCGCATCGTCGCCTTCGGGCACCTCTCCCCCGAGGAGATCCACAAGGTCACCGCCCTCGCCCTCGACCGCGTGGGCGAGCGCCACGGCCTGGCCGAGCGCGGCATCAGCCTGCACGTCTCCCCCGACGCCACCGCCGCCCTCGCCCGCGGCGGCTACGCCGAGGCCTACGGCGCCCGCCAGCTCCGACGCCACGTCGACCTCGCCCTCGTCGGCCCGCTCGCCGCCCTCCTCTCCGAGCTCGCCGGAAAGGCCCGCGACGCCGACCTCCACGTCCAGCACCTCGACGAGCCCGAGGTCGACCTCGACGACCTCATCCTGCTGGCCCGCCGCCTCGCCGCACCCCTCCGCCTCACCCTCCTCCGCCACCGCACCGCCCCGGCCCGGCGCCAGGTCCGCGACCTCGCTGCCGTCGCCGAGCTCCGCCGCACGGTCCGACGGTGGCAGCAGCTCCCCCCGCTCGACAACCTGCGCGACCGCATCGACTTCCTCACCGCCCAGCTCAGCGCCCGCCCCAAGAAAGGCAAGAAGCGCAACCAGGACGCCGCGCCCGACCCCTTCGCCCAGCACATCACCCAGCAGATCGCCGAGCACCACCGCCTCTCGGCCGTCAACGACCGGCTCATCGAGGCCGTCGCCCACATCGAGGACGCCGAGGAGCTCATCACCGTCGCCGCCCTCGACGGCGAGCCCGTCGACACCCTCGCCGACGAGGTCTACACCGCAGAGCGCGGCTACCGCGTCGCCCTGGCCTACGGCCTCGTCGCCCTCGAGACGCGCCGCAACGCCATCCACCTCATGGCCATCGAGCCTGACCAGGAGCGCATGTTCGACTGGTGGCTGCCCGGCCTGCTGCGCTACGCTCGGGACAAGCGCTGGACCCTGCTCACCCACCTCGAGGGCGACGCCGACCCCGCCTGGCCCGACTGGCCCGCCGACCTCGGCTTCGGGCCGCCGCGCTCCATCGACGCCATGGAGCAGCGCCTCGCCCAGCCCCGCAGCTTCCGCCGCGTCCTGCTCACCGTCGATGGCGAGTACGCCGCCGCCCACCTCGCCCTTGAGGGTGGCATCCACAAGTTTCGTAACCCACCGAAATCCAAAGAGAAAGAGGCCTGGCTCCACGTGCGGCGCGTCGCCTTCCGCAAGCTCCCCGCCGCCACCGACCTCCGCCCGGCACCCTACCGCCCCTCCGCCTTCCTCGCCGAAGCCCACCTCGCCCGCGGCCCCCACGTCCGCGAGTACGACTTCAACACCCAGCGCCTCACACTCCGCAGCTCCGCCTTCGGCCGGCTCGCCTACGAAGACTACTGGCCGCGCTACGAGGAGCTCGCCGCCCAGGACCTGCTCGACCTCCGCACCGCGCCGGGCGGCGACAGCCTCGGCACCGTCCTCACCGCCGACTACGACGCCATGTCCTTCGACGAGGTGAAGCGACTGGCCAAAGAGAAGGGCAACATCGCCGCGATCAAGCTCTACCGCGAGCTCACCGGCAAGGGGCTGGCCGAGTCCCGCGACGCCGTCGAGGCCCTGCTGAAGGGCGAGGACCCCTGGTGATCCCGCTCACTCGCCTCCCGTCACCAGACCGAACTTGCTGAGCTTGCGATACAGCGTCGCACGACTCAGACCCAGCCGACGGATCGCCTCGGCGATGTCGCCACCCACCTCCTTGTAGACCCGGCGGATCATATACTCCTCCTGCTCCGCCAGCGTCATCGTCACCGGCAGCACCACCGTGCCCTCCGAGGCGGCCTCGTCCATCCGCTCCGCGCTCACCACCGAGCCGCAGACGTGCGCAGGCAGCGCGTCCACATCGATCTCCGACCCCAGGCACACCAGGCCCGCTCGAAAGATCGTGTTCTCCAACTCGCGGATGTTGCCCGGCCAGGCGTAGGCGCACAGGCGCTCCATCGCGCGCGGCGTCACCCGATGGATCTTACGGCCCTCGGACGCCTGCAGCCGGGCCAGCATGAGCTGCACCAGCGCCGGGATGTCCTCGGAGCGCTCCCGCAGCGGTGGCACGTGGATGCGGATGACGTTGAGGCGGTAGAACAGGTCCTCCCGGAACCTCCCCACCTTGATCTCCTCCTCCAGCGCGCGGTTCGTCGTCGCGATCACCCGCGCCTCGACCACGATCGTCCGGTTCGACCCCACGCGCTCGAAGCAACGCTCCTGCAGCACCCGCAGCAGCTTGGCCTGCATGCGCGCATCCAGCTCACCGATCTCGTCCAGCAGGATCGTCCCGTCCGACGCCTCCTCAAAGCGCCCGATCCGCCGCTGCACCGCCCCCGTGAACGCGCCTTTCTCGTGGCCGAACAGCTCGCTCTCCAGCAGCTCCTCCGGGATCGCGGCGCAGTTCACCGCCACGAACGGCCGGTCCCGACGGTTGCCCTGGAAGTGCAGCAGCTTCGCCAGCACCTCCTTGCCCACCCCGCTCTCCCCCGTCAACAGCACCGGCGCGTTCGCGCTCGTCACCCGCTCCACCACGTGAAAGACCTGCTGCATCGCCCGGCTCACCCCCACGACGTTGTCGTAGTGGTACTTGTCCCGAAGCGACGCCCGCAGCCGATCCACCTCCTTCACCACGGTCAGATCCCGCACGATGATCGACGAGCCCAGGATCCCTCCATCGGCCCGCGACAGCGGTGAGATCGCCAGCGACACCACCACGCTGGACCCGCTCTTGCGCCGATGCACCACCTCCACGTTCGTCAGCGACGCCCCATCGAGCACCCGCGCGATCATCGACGGAAGCGTGTCCAGCGGCCCCGTTCCCTGCAAGATCGAGATCGACCGCCCCACCACATCCTCCGCCCCATACCCGTACAGCTTCACCGCAGCCTGGTTCCACGCGATGATCGTCCCGTCGGGCGACGTCCCGATGATCGCGTCTGTCGACGACGCCACGATCGACGCCAACAGCGCCGACTGCTCTGAAGCCTGGCGCGCCTCGGTGATGTCGTTCGCCGCCACGTACAGCAACCGCTCGGCCCGCGCAGGCACGACGCTCCACTGAAGCCACCGCACCCGCCCCTGCGCATCCAGACAGGGCGTCTCGAACTGCTCCGCATGACGTTCGTCGGCCACCAGCCGCTCCAACCGCTGCTCGAAGCCCACCCGCCACTCCGGCGCGATCAGCCCCATCAGCGAACGACCCTGCAAGCCCTCCACCGCGTAGCCGATCTGACGCTCCCAGGCCGGGTTCGCCCCCCGGATCGTCCCCTCGAACGACACGATCGCCACCATGTCCAGGCTGATCTTGAAGAAGCGCTCCAGGTCCTGCTGGAGCGTGCGCACCTGGCTGAGGTCGTGCACGATCCACGTCACCACCCGACCCTCCAGAAACCGCTCCTTGCACATGCCCACCCGCACCGGAAACGCGGTCCCGTCCTTGCGACGCCCCTCCGTGTCCCGATCCACCCCCAGCACCCGCACCTGGCCCGTCGCCATCGAGGTGTGATCAAACGACGTCGATGCCCCTACGAACAGCGTCGCCACATGGAGCCCGATCAGCTCGCCGACCGCGTAGCCGAAGATCCGCTCCGCCGCACGGTTCGCGCTCAGCACGTTGCCCACCGCGTCCAGCGTCAGCACCGCGTCCGCGATCGAGTCCAGCACCACCCGCGCAAACTCGACCTCGCGCTGCAGATCCAGCGGCGACGCCCCCCCCGAACGGCTCATCCGCGCCATCAAGGTCGACGCCAGCTCCAACGCCGGCCGCAGCTCCTCGGCCACCTCCACCCCCTCCGGTACCCGCCCCTCCAGCGCCAGCACGCCCACCAGCCGATCGCCGTCCGTCAGCGCAAAGCCGAACACAGCCCGCGACGCCTCCACCTCGCCCCGAAGGTTCTGCGATGCGCGCCGCGCCTCGCCGTCCCCCTGCAGCAACGCCCCCGCTAACGACGACGACGCCGCCAGGCCCTCCCCCTCCAGCGCGTCCGCGTCAAAGAACGCCCGCGTGACCGCGTTCCACGCCGTGCCCTGCAACGCCAGCACCTGGAACGCGCAGCCGTGCTCCACGTCGAACACGTACTGCCCCAACATCCCCCGCTCGAAACACGTCGTCTCCAGCAGGCTGTCCAGCACCGCCCGAATCAGGTGCGCCGGGTCGTGCCCCCGCGCCGCCTCCAGAGCCAGCTCCAGCATCCGCGTCCGGAAACCCTCGCCCGCGTCGATCACCCTGCTGCGCGCATCCATGGACCACCCCACCACGCTGTCTCAGATTGAGATCGCCCGACCTCGTCTCAATCTGAGAAGTACCACGAACGAGCCGCGCGGACCACCCCCACGGCCTTGCGGCTCGACTCCCCCATCTGCGACCATCGTCGCGCGGTGCCGCGCATCGCCGAGCCTCCTGCTCAACCGGCACGGTTCCTGCCATACAGGCGACCGTCGACCGCAGGACAACCCCGCGGTCCAGGGCTGATGGCCCCAGCCCACACCCCACAGCGCCCGCGCTCGGAACACCCCGATACCCGCGCGGCTTGCCTCGATCACGCCAGCGGAGCACACGATGTCAAAGACCCTCACCACCTTCGCCGTCACACTCGCCTTGATGCTCGTCAGCGTCGTCGCAAGCGCCCAGTGCAGCGCGCTGCTCTGCTCACTGTCCGGCGGCGACGCCGACTGTGACGGCGTCTGCCAGAACGGAGACAACTGCCGCGACGTCGCCAACGAAGACCAACTCGACACCGACAACGACGGCCTCGGCGACGCCTGCGACCCCGACGACGACAACGACGGCATCCCCGATGACAGCGGCGACAACTGCCCGCTGGTCGCCAACGCCGATCAGCTCAACACCGACAACGACGACAAGGGCGATGCCTGCGATGCCGATGACGACAACGACACCGTCCTCGACGTCAACGACAACTGCCCCCTCAGCGCCAACGACGACCAGGCCGACCTCGACAGCGACGACGTCGGCGACCCCTGCGACGACGATGACGACAACGACGCCGTCATCGACGACCTCGACAACTGCCCACGCGTCGCCAACACCACCCAGACCGACACCGACACCGACCTCGCCGGTGACGCCTGCGACGACGACGACGACAACGACACCGTCCTCGACGCCGACGACAACTGCACACTCGTCGCCAACACCGACCAGGCCGACACCGACATGAATGGCTTCGGTGACGCCTGCGACGGAGGTGACAGCGACAACGACGGCGTCCCCGATATGGCCGACAACTGCCCCGACCTCGCCAACACCGATCAGGCCAATAACGACAACGACGCCCAGGGCGACCTCTGCGACGACGACGACGACAACGACACCGTCCTCGACACCATCGACAACTGCCCCCGCGTCGCCAACGCCACACAGACCGATACCGACGGAGACTCCGACGGCAACGCCTGCGACGACGACGACGACGACGACTCCGTCCTCGACACCGACGACAACTGCTCCCTCACCCCCAACACCGACCAGACCGACACCGACGACGACGACCGCGGTGACCTCTGCGACGACGACGACGACAACGACGCCGTCAACGACGACCTCGACAACTGCCCCCTCACCCCCAACCCCGGACAGCTCAACACCGACAGCGACGCCAACGGCGACGCCTGCGATGACGACGACGACGACGACACCGTCCTCGACGGCGACGACAACTGCCCACGCACCGCCAATACCGACCAGACCGATACCGACACCGACACCCTCGGCGACCTCTGCGACGACGACATCGACGGCGATGAGGTCCCCAACGAAGAGGACAACTGCCTCTTCGTCCAGAACCCTCCCTCCCCCGACGCCCCCCAGATCGACACCGATATGGACGGCAATGGCGACGCCTGCGACGACGATGACGACAACGACGCCGTCCTCGACACCGACGACAACTGCCCACTCACCTTCAACGAGCGCCAGGCCGACAACGACAACGACGACCTCGGCAACGCCTGCGACGACGACGACGACAACGACACCGTCCTCGATGCCGACGACAACTGCCCCCTCGTCGCCAACACCGATCAGGCCGACGGCGACCACGACAACCTCGGCGATGCCTGCGACTCCAACTCCGACGCCGACGGCGACACCATCGATGACGCCATCGACAACTGCGTCAACGTCGTCAACCCCTCACAGCTCGACTCCGATGAAGACGCCATGGGCGACGCCTGCGACCCCGACGACGACAACGACACCGTCGACGACGAGCTCGACAACTGCCGCCTCGCCGTCAACCCCACCCAGCTCAACACCGACGGCGATCAGGCCGGCGATGCCTGCGACCCCGATGACGACAACGACGGCGTCCCCGACCCCCGCGACAACTGCCCCCTCGTCAGCAACCCCGACCAGCGCGACACCGACGACAACCTGACCGGCGACGCCTGCAGCGACGATGACGACAACGACCACATCGTCGACCTCGACGATAACTGCCCCCAGACACCCAACCCCGATCAGGCCGACTCCGATGCCGATCTCCGCGGCGATGTCTGCGACAGCGACGACGACAACGACACCGTCCCCGACCTCATCGACAACTGCCCCCTCGTCGAGAACCCCGGCCAGGAAGACCGCGACGGAGACGGCATCGGCGACGACTGCAGCGACGACGACGACAACGACGGCGTCCTCGACACCGACGACAACTGCCCCAACCTCCCCAACGCCGGACAGCTCAACACCGACGGCGACGACAACGGCGACGCCTGCGACACCGACGACGACGACGACTCCGTCCTCGATGGCGACGACAACTGCCCACGCACCGCCAACACCGACCAGGCCGACGCCGACAACAACGCCTTCGGCGACGCCTGCGACGACGGCCTCGACGCCGACGGCGACAGCGTCCCCGACCTCGCCGATAACTGCCCCTCCGTCGCCAACCCCGGACAGCTCGACGCCGACGGCGACAGCATCGGCGATGAATGCGACGCCGACTCCGACGGCGACGGCGTTGCCAACCTCATCGACCGATGCCCGCTGGTCGCTGATGCCTCCCAGGCCAACACCGACGGCGACGCCATGGGCGACGTCTGTGACGACGACGACGACAACGACGGCATCAACGACACCGACGACAACTGCCGACGCATCCCCAACGCCGATCAGGCCGACAACGACAGCGACGGCGCGGGCGACACCTGCGACGACGACGACGACAACGACGAGGTCGACGACACCTTCGACAACTGCCCCCTCACCTCCAACCCCGAACAGCTCAACGCCGACGGCGACTCCAACGGCGACGCCTGCGACGACGACGACGACAACGACAGCCTCCCCGACACCGTCGACAACTGCCCCGCCGTCGCCAACCCCACCCAGGCCGACCTCGACACCGACACCATCGGGGATGCCTGCGACGACGACACCGACGGGGACGCCATCCCCGACCTCACCGACCTCTGTCCCACCACCGCCGACCCCGATCAGGCCGACACCGACAGCGACCACACCGGAGACGCCTGCGACAACGACGACGACAACGACGGCATCCCCGACCCCGACGACAACTGCCCCCTGGCCGCCAACCCCGTCCAGGAGGACGCCGATCTCGACGGAGCCGGCGACGCCTGCGACGAGGACCGCGACAACGACGGCGCCAACAACGACGACGACAACTGCCCCCTGGCCGCCAACCCCGCCCAGACCGACACCGATGGCGACACCCAGGGCGACGCCTGCGACGGTGACGACGACAACGACGCCGTCGACGACGACGCCGACCACTGCCCCCTGACCGCCGACCCCGACCAGCTCGACACCGACGACGACGGCATGGGCGACGCCTGCGACAACGACGACGACAACGACGGCCTCTCCGACCCAGACGAAGCCGAGCTCGGCACCGACCCCACCCGCGCCGACTCCGACAACGACGGCGCCAACGACCAGGCCGAGGTCGCCGCAGGCACCGACCCCCTCCGCAGCGATGACCGCCCCGGCCATCGTCGCCCGAGCAACGCCATCGCCGCCGGAGGCGGCTGCTCCACGGCCCCCGGCACCCCCACCTCCCACGCCCCCCTCGGCATGCTCCTGCTCGCCCTCACCACCCTCGGCCTCGGTCTGTCGCGGCGACGCCTCCGCCGACCCGCGCCCCGCGCCCTCAGCGCCGTCCTCGCCTTCGCCGTGGCCCTCGGCGCAGGCTCCGTCGCGTCGGCTCAGCAGGGCGGCAACGCCCTCCGCTTCCGAACCTCCGGCCTCGACAGCGGCGGCGTCAGCCTGCCTGGCAGCCCCGTCGTCGACGTGCTCGACATCAACGTCGCCGCCACCTACGTCTACACCGACACGCCCGTGCAGCTCGTCGACCAGTTCGACAGCTCCAAAACGCTGCTGCCCGTCATCGCCTCCCAGCAGTTCATCAACCTTCAGACCACCGTCGGCGTCTACGACCACGCCGCCATCACCCTCGAGCTCCCCGTCATCCTCACCCGACAGGTCGGCCTCGACTTCCAGGATGAGGTCGACAGCAGCGGCGCCGGTGACCTCGAGCTGAGGGCGAAATACGCCCTCACCGACCGCGTCACTGACGTGGCCGGCTTCGCCTTTGAGCTCATCGGCACCTTCCCCACCGGCAGCGCCTCCAACCTCACGGGCTCCGGCGGCTTCGGCGGCGGCCTGAACCTGATCGGTGACAAGGTCTTCGGGCCCGTCGTCCTGCTCGGCAACCTCGGCTACACGCTCCGGCCCGAGAATGAGTTCGTCAACACCACCCAGGATGATCTGCTCCGGTTCGGCATCGCCGCCCGGATCGACATCGTCAAGGGCTGGGTCACCTCCGCCACCGAGTTCTCCGGCTCCGGCGACACCGCCCACTTCGACCAGGGCCTCGAGGCCTCCCAGGCCCTCATCCTCGGCGCTGGCGACTTCGCCGTGACCGCCGGTGGCAGCGTCGGCTTCGGGGAGCAGATCGGCGTGCCCGCCTGGCGCACCTTCGCCGGCCTCTCCTACGCCTCGGGCGGCAACGGCGTCGGCGACCGCGACAAGGACGGCGTCGCTGGCGCCGACGACCTGTGCCCCGACGCCGCCGAGGACCTCGACGGCTTCCAGGACAGCGACGGCTGCCCCGACACCGACAACGACGGCGACGGCGTCACCGACAGCCTCGACAACTGCCCGCTCGCCGCCGAGGACATCGACGGCTTCCAGGACAACGACGGCTGCCCTGAGGCCGACAACGACGGCGACGGCATCGACGACGGCCTCGACAAGTGCCCCAACGAGGCCGAAGACAAGGACGGCGTCCAGGACGAAGACGGCTGCGTCGACCCCGACAACGATGGCGATGGCGTCGTGGACGGCGTCGACAACTGCCCCAACGAAGCCGAGACGCCCAACAACTTCCTCGACAGCGACGGCTGCCCCGACGAGCGCCCCACCTACGTCTTCGAGGCCAACGTCCCCATCGTCGTCTACTCCATCAAGTTCAAGAGCGGCTCCGACGTCCTGCTCGCCGAGTCCGACCCCGTCCTCGACGAGCTCGCCACCTCCCTCAAGGCCCAGCAGGACGTCAAGCTCCGCGTCGAGGGCCACACCGACGACCAGGGCGATGACAAGAAGAACCTCGAGCTGAGCCAGCTCCGCGCCCTCCGCGTCGCCAACGCGCTCGTCGAACGCGGCATCGACCGGCGCCGCATCACCTACGAGGGCTATGGCGAGTCGCGCCCCCTGGTCCCCAACACCAACGCCGAAAACCGCGCCAAGAACCGACGCGTCGAGTTCCTCGCCGTGCCCTGACACCTCGCCAGGCGCCCGGCCGATGCGCGCCGGCCGGGCGCCCACCTCCAGGTCCACAGCGGCCCTCCATGGGGCCGCTGGCATCTACCGCGGCAGGACGCTATGATCCTTCCCCCGGCGGTCGTCCCGAGCTCGAACTCTTCCACCCCAAACACCGCCTGGCCGTCTCCCCCCGGTCCGACCGGAGTGCTCCGGTGTGCGCGCATGGAAAACGACCCCTCCGTCTCCTTCGCCATCGCCAACCTCCCGCGCCCGGGTGCGCTGGTCGACGGCCAGTTCAAGATCACCCGCGAGCTCGGCCAGGGCAGCTTCGGTGTGGTCTTTGAGGCCACCGACCTCACCCTCGAACGCACCGTCGCCATCAAGATGCTCAAGCCCCAGTGCATTCTGATCTCCGGCGCCACCGAGCGCTTCCAGCGCGAGGCCCGGCTCGCCAGCGCCCTCCAGAGCCTGCACACCGTCCGCGTCTTTCACTTCGGCACCTGGAGCCCCCGCCCGAACCTCACCGGGCTCCCCTACATCGTCATGGAGCGCCTCAACGGTGAGAGCCTCGACCTCACCCTCCAACGCCAGATTCGACTCTCGATCCACGACACCTTCGCCATCGTCCGCCAGGTCCTCCTGAGCCTCTCCGAGGCCCATGAGCGCGGCATCATTCACCGCGACATGAAGCCCGAGAACCTCTTCATCATCGAGCGGGACGGCCAGACCATCGTCAAGGTGCTCGACTTCGGCATCGCCCGAGCGGTCAGCGGCGACTGGTCCGCCGACACGCTCCAGCGCCTCACCCGCACCGGCATCATCTGCGGCACACCCGCCTTCATGGCGCCCGAACAGGCCACGGGCACACGTGACCTCACCGCCTCGGTCGATGTCTACGCCGTCGGCTGCCTCGCCTTCCTCCTCGTCACCGGCAAGCTCCCCTTCCAGGGCGACTCACCGACCACCATGGCCTACAACCACATCTCCGGCCCCATCCCCACCCTCCCCGCTCCGCTCGACAAGACCCCCCTCAACGCCGTCCTCCAGCACGCCATGGCGAAGGCCCCCCATCAGCGGTTCCGCGACGCCCGCGCGTTCCTCGCCGAGCTCGACGACTGCATCGCCGCCACACCCGAACTGTTCGCCCCCAACGCCCCCCCGCTCGACCTCGACGACGCCCCCGCGGCCGCCCTTGTCCGCGCCCCGACCCTCGAGTTCTACCCCGGTCAACGCACCGACCGCTTCGAGAGCGACGCCCCTGTCGCCACAACCGCCAACACCCCCGGCAACCCGACCGTCCTGACCACGGCCATCGCCCCTCGCCCGCAGCCGTCGCCCCTGCGACATCCTGTGTCGCTGCTGCTCATCGCCTCCGCTCTCGCCATCGCCATCGCTGTTCCCCTCGTCCTCCTGTTCAACACCCACGCTCCGCCCACGGCCCAGTTCCCCGAGCCCCCCACCACGCCCACCGACCCCACGCCCCTCACAGTCCCCGAACCCGAACCCGAACCCGAACCCACACCCGAACCCACACCCGAGGCCCCCGCGCCGGCTTCACCCTCTCCACACAACACCCCCGCTCCCGCCCGGCGCAGAGCCCCGACCGTGGCCACGCCCGTACCCACCGGGGCCGCGCGCGGCCGCCTCGCCATCGTTTGCACCCAGGCAGACCTCGTGGTCTACATCGACGGCGGCGGTCCGTACCCGTGCAACCGCACCACCACGCTCGCCCCCGGAGACTACGCCGTCCGCGCACACGCGCGCGGCCAGGAGCTCCACCGCGTCGTCCACCTCGACACCCACCGAGACACGAAGGTCTTCCTCTCCATCCCCTGACCACGTCCCCACACGGATAGCCTCATGCACACCCGCGCACGCTCCACCCTCCTCGCCATCGGGCTCGCCGCCGTCATCCTCCTCGCCATCGGCTGCGACGACGCCGCCCGGCTCGACAACTTCGATGTGGAGGTGACCGAGCAGACCGTCGTCGAGAAGGCCTCGCCGCTTGAGCTGCTCCTGGGCTCCTTCCCTCAGCTCGACGCCTTCACCCGCTTCGACATCACCGACCAGGCCGACTTCCAGAACAGCAAGTACTCGCCGGACGACGTGGACAGCATCCACCTGAGCACGTTCACGATGCGCGTCGTCATGCCCGACGGCCAGGACCTCGCCTTCCTCGGCAGCATGGTGCTCTACCTCGAGACCGACGGCCTGCCCCGCAAGGAGATCGCCCGGTGCGACGACTTCCCCGCCGGACAGACCTCCGTCGACTTCGAGACCACCGGGGACGACCTCAAGCCCTACGTGCTCGCCAGGGAGAGCCACCTCACCGTCGAGGTCAACGACTCCAGACGCCCCGAGCAGGACACCACGCTGGAGCTCCAGGCGATCTTCGACGTGGACATCAAGGTCTTCTAAACCTCTGTAACAGAAAACCTTTCAAGACGATAGGCGCGTCGCCACCGCACTGTGGCGCCCTGCATCCCCTGACACGACGGCCCCGGTGAACATCTCCATCCCCATCTACGAGAGCCAACTCCAGAGCGGCGACTACGTCTGGTACCCGCTGGGGCTCGGCGCGCACGGCGCGCCGCAGCGGGCGCGCCACACCTCCAAGGTGCGGCAGCGGACCATCGAGGCGCTGCGCAAGGTCCTCGGCAAGCTCGATCCTGCCGAGCTCGCCAGACTCCAGGTGGGCCTGGGCCTCCGGCTGGAGAAGGTCCACCTCCAGCTCAAGCTCCGCGGCACCGACGGCAAGAACCGCGTCGGTGGCGTCTTCCCCCTCCTCGTGGACCCGCGCGCGTTCACCGCCGACGGCCCCCTCGAGATCGCCTACCACCCCATGCGGCAGGACAACTGGTTCCCGGTCCAAAGCGGCGACCTCGAACGGCAGGCCACCCTGTTCTTCCAGAAGGTCTGGCAGGACGTGCCCGAGCACGAGCTCGACGACCTCACCGTCCAGCGCACCGGGCGGCTGCTCCTCGTCGCCTTCGACTACACCCCGCGCAACCTGCTCGACAAGCTCAAGAAGAGCGAGGACAAGGACCGGGCCATGGCGGGCGGCCGCAAGCGCCCCACCGGCGCCCTGGTCGTATTGCCCGAGATCGGCGACGACCTCACCGCCCGCGCCTCCACCGGGACGCTCCAGCTCGGACGACCGCGGTCCCCCTACCGCCAGCTCCTGGAGCAGCGCCTCGGCGGCCGCACGCGCCGACCGGTCGCCCTCATCGGCAGGCCGGGCGTCGGCAAGACCACGCTCGCCCGGCGCTGGGTCCACGACCTCCTGACCGCCGAGGACTTCCCGGCACACCACAACCTCGACCTGTGCACCCACGTCTGGGCGGTGCGCGGCCAGCGCATCATCGCCGGCATGTCGTATGTCGGCCAGTGGGAGCAGCGCTGCCTCGACCTGCTCGACGACGTGCGACGCAAGCCCGCCGTGCTGTTCGTCGAGGACCTCCACGCCTGGGGCCGCATCGGCCAGAGCATGCAGAGCAGCCGCGCCCTCGCCGACCTGTTCCGGGGACCGCTCGCCCGCGGCGAGGTCACGATCATCGCCGAGACGACACCCGAGCGGTGGCAGCAGCTCGAGAGCGACGCGCCCGCCTTCGCCAACCTGTTCAGCACCATCGTCGTCGAGGAGCCTACCGCCGCCGAGACCTTCGGGATGCTGGTCCACCAGGCCCGCACCCTCGAGGACCGCTTCGAGATCGCCTTTCAGCCGCTGGCGTTCCGCACGATCCTGGAGCTCGGCGGCGCCCTCTTCACCTCCCGCGCCTTCCCCGGCAAGGCCTTCGAGATGCTCGAGGGCCTGGCCCGCCAGCACGAGCTCGCCGAGCCCACCGAGCCCTCCCGCGACGGCGTGCGCGAGCGCATCAGCCTCGGCCCGCGCGAGGTCTTCCAGTTCGTCTCGCACCGCACAGGCGTGCCCGAGGCCATCCTGCTCGACACCGAGCCGCTCGCGGCCGACGACCTCCGCCGCGACCTCGGCCGCTACGTCATGGGCCAGAACGAGGCCCTCGACGCCACCGTGGACGTCATCCTCCGCATCAAGGCCGGCCTCACCGACGCCCGACGCCCCTACAACGTCATGCTGTTCACCGGGCCCACGGGCACCGGCAAGACCGAGATGGCCCGCTGCATCGCCGCCTATCTGTACGGCGGGGAGTCACGGCTGCTGCGCTTCGACATGAGCGAGTTCGGAGGGCCGGACGGGCCGGCCCGGCTCGTCGGTGACCGCCATCGGCCCGAGGGGTTGCTGACCGCGCAGGTGCAGCAGCAGCCCTTCTGCGTGGTCCTGCTCGACGAGATCGAGAAGGCCCACCCCCAGGTGCTCAACCTGCTGCTTCAGGTCTTCGACGAGGGCCGGCTCACCGACGCGGGCGGCAACATCGCCGACTTCACCCACGCCGTCGTCGTGATGACCTCCAACCTCGGCGCGCGCAACGCGCCGCCGATCGGGTTCGGCGAGGACGCGGCGGCGGTGGTGGCGGACATGCGGTCGGCGATCGAGGCGTTCTTTCCGCCGGAGCTGTTCAACCGCATCGACCGCATCGTCGGCTTCTGGCCGCTGTCGCCCGAGACCGCGCGCCGCATCGCCGACAAGGAGCTGCGCCGCCTGCTCGCCCGCCGCGGCCTGCTGGAGCGCCACATCTACGTCCAGGCCACCGACGCCGTGCTCGACCGCATCGTCGCCGACGGCTTCGAGCCGCGCGACGGCGCGCGCTCCCTCAAGCGCTACCTCGACCGCACCATCGGCGCCCTGCTGGCCGAGGAGATCGCTACGTCTGGGGCGGCGCAGATGCGCCGCTTCCACCTCTACCGCACGGCCACTGGCTTCGCCCTCCAGCGCGAGGTGCTGACCGAGGCGCGCCCCGAGGCCAGCTCCCACGTCGAGCCTTTCCTGCGGGCCCCGCTCCCGGTCCTGTTCCAGCACCTCCCGGCGGCCCGCACCTTCCTGGCCGAGCTCATCGAGAGCCCCCGGCTGGCCGAGCTCACCGACCTGATGCGCCGGCGCCTGAGCGCCTTCAACGTCGGCCGGAACGGCGTCGTGAACGAGATCTACAACCTCGACGCCGTGCGCCAGCAGGTGCTCACCCTCCAGGGCCGCATCGACCGGGCCCTCCAGAGCGACGCCCCCACCGAGGGCGACTACATCGAGGTCGACCTGTCGCAGCGCGTCGAGCTGAAGGGCCCGGGCAAGTTCCTCGACGCCCGCATCGCGCGGCTGTTCGACCGGCGCGCCCTCTACTCAGACGGCGTCACCTTCGGGCGCCTCGAGGTGCTGCACACGCTGGCGGAGGTCCGGTTTCTCCAGCGCGCCATCGCCACCGCGGACGCGCCCGACCACCACGCCGCCGTCGTCGAGCTGGTGGTGATCGGCGAGGCGGACGAGCGGGTCCGGTTCGGCGCGGAGGCCGAGGGGTTGTTGAGCCACCTCGCCCGGAGCCTCGTGGGGCCGCGGCTGATGTTGGAGGGCGCCGCCGCGGTCGTCGACGGCGCCATCGTCGAGGCCGACCTGCCCACCCTGCTCGCCCACCACCCACGCCACCTCGCGCTCGGCGTGGGCGGTCTGAGCGTCGTGGACCTGCTGATGAGCGAGCACGGCGCCCACGCCCGCGAGTCCCTCGGCGCGACCTCCGAGGTCGTCATGGTCCGCGTCCTGCCCCACGCCGGACGCCCGGACCCGGCGAGCCTCCTGCGCGACCGCGTCGCCCAGCGCAGCGCCTTCGCCAAGGCCCTCGACGCGGGCCACGCACCGCTCCCCGAGAACCCCGACGCTCTCCTCCCCCTGGTCCGCCGCTACCACTTCGACGGAGACGGCACCCAGGCGACGATCGCCGAGATTGAGGACTTCCGACTCTACTGGGCCGCCCGCTTGAACGTCCGCGCCTTCGGCGACCTCGTCGAGCCGGCGCGGCTGCTGCACATGGCCCGCGTCGCGCCCGAGCCCCCACGCTAATCCGTCGCGCTCGACGCGCGCCGTCTCGCGCGTGGGGCTACCGTGGGAGGGCGCCCCCTCCGGGGGCTTGGCCGTGCTCGCGTCAAGCGTTGGTTGAGGTTCGGGGTTGGGTGATCGGGGCAGGCAGAGCCAGCCGCGCAGAGCCCATCGTGGCACAAGCCAGGCACCTGAGCCCAAAGAGGATTGTTACTCAACCATGGAGAGTGACTCGCCCTCCGACGCGAGCACGGCCAAGCCCCCAACGGGGGCGCCCTCCCATTGTAGCCCTACGCGCGAGACGGCGCGCGTCGAGCGCGACGGATTAGCGTGGGGCGGCGGCTTCCCTTCAACCGCGTTCGCTGGCACGATACGAACGCAGCGACGCTCCACGACCCGACCACCCGCCCCGGAGAGGCCATGATCCACGCACCCAAAGAGCTCCGCGCGACCTTCAAGCACTTCGACACCGACGGCAACGGCCACATCGACCGCAAGGAGTTCCGCGCCCTGATGGCCGCCCTCGACGCGGACATGGAGCCCGAGGAGGCCGACATCGGCTTCGAGATCATCGACGAGGACGGCAACGGCACCATCGAGTTCAGCGAGTTCGCCCGGTGGTGGAACGACCGGCTGTGACCGTCGGTCGCGCAACCCCCTGATCCTCAACCCCTTCTACGAGAAGAGATCCGCCACGTAGGCATCGACCACCGCCACCACGGCCTCCACATCATCGGTGATGCGGAGCCAGCGCGCGTAGGCGTGGCCCTCGGCGAGCTGCTTCAGCAACGGATAGACCGGCTTCGTCTCGGTCCAGTACTGCTCGCCGAGGAAGATCATCGGGCTGGTGCCGAAGCTCTCGTAGTGGTTCTGGCAGGCGTCCTGAAAGACCTCCTGGATCGTGCCCGCGCTGCCCGGCGAGTAGACGACCCCGCACGTGGCGATGGCCAGCAGCCCCTCCTCCCGCACGCTGTTCTCGAAGTATTTGGCGATGCACGTCGCGAACGGGTTGGGCGGCTCGTGCCCGTAGTGCCACGTCGGGATGCCCAGGCTCATCACCTCCGACCCCGCCTGCTGCGGCCACCGCGCCCGCACCTCGAAGCCGGCGGCGAGCCAGCGGGGGTCCTTGTACGTGGGCGCGCTCGCCAGCACCTCCAGCGCCTCGGCCAGCGCGCCGTCCTCACGGCCCGCGAACCACGCCCCGACGTGCGCCGCCTCCATCGCGCCCGGCCCGCCCCCTGTGGCCACGAGGAAGCCGCGGCGCGCCAGCGCCCGCCCGATCCACGCGACCTCGGCGTAGGGCGCGCTGCCGCGCGCCATGCCGTGCCCGCCCATGACCGCCACCACGCGCCGCGGGCGCCCGTGACCATCGTCGTCGAGCAGCTCGGTCAGGGCGTCCGTGATGCTGTGGTCGTGGATGCGCCGCGCCAACGCCTCCACGATCGACGTCGGGATCGCCCCGCCCGCCGCCTGCTGATGGGCGTACACCCGCGCGTCCAGCGTCCGCTGGTAGCTGGCCGGATCGCCCGGCTCGAAGCCCTCGTACAGCTCCTCCGGCGTGTACAGCTGGCTCCGGAACGCCCGCCACGGCAGCCCCGGAAAGTCCGGAAAGACCAGCGCGCCGCCCGCCTGCACCCCGTGCAGCAGCTTCTCCGAGAAGGCGCAGCCCAGAAACACGACCTCCCGCATGGCCACCTCCACCAGGTCGTCGCGATCGCGAAGGTCGAGCCCCTGCAAGACCACGCGGTGAAGGCCTCGGTGCTCGGCCAGGTGGGCGTCAAGAGCAGGGAGAGAGTCAATTTCCAGGTGCGGATGCATCAGCGCCTCGTGTCAACGGGTCCAGCGCATGCCATTGTGCCCCTTTTCTGCGCCCCAGTGAATCCCGTCCGCCCCGACCCGCCTCGTCATGATTCCGTTTGACGGGACCGCCCATGCGGCCTATCTCTCCACCGACGGCGCCATCGGGACCGCCAGCCTCACCTGCGAACAGGACGCCCCATGCCCCACACCTTCCCCGGACGATGGGTCCGTGAGCTCGGTGACCGCCAGGTCAACATCATCGGCCGACGCAACCATGGCAAGACCACCCTCGTGGTCGAGCTCGTCGAGCACCTGACCGCCCTTGGCCTGCGCGTCGGTGCCCTCAAGCACAGCTCCCACCTCCACCTCCTCGAGCCGCCCGGCAAGGACTCCTCCCGGCACCGGCTGGCCGGTGCCTCCCCCTCCGCCATCGTCACCCCCGAGCTCACCGCCCTCTACCTCACCGTCGACGCCCCGGACGCCCTCGACGCCCTCGTGCCCGCCTACCTCCACTGCGACGTCATCATCGTCGAGGGCCTCGCCAGCAGCCCCCACCCCCGCAAAATCGAGGTCTGGCGCGCCGGCATGGACACCGTCCCCCTCGCCACCGAGGTCGGCGGCGTCATCGCCCTCGTCTCCGATGACCCCTCCCCGATCGACCTCGGCATCCCGCGCTGGGCCCGGTCGGACCTCGCGGCCATCGCCGACGGCGTGCTGGAGTTGGTGGGGATCACGCGCCCAAAGACCCAGCCCACAAGCTGACCGATCTCCCACCTCGCCGTGCCCGCTCCAGCCCACCCTCCAGAACGCCTATGGACGCCTCCAGAGAGGCTTTGGCCAGGCTTGTGATGGCTTTGGCCGGGTTGGTGACGGCGTTGGCCCCTCGGGAACGGCTTTGGACCCCTTGGGAACGGCTTTGGACCCCGTGGAACGGCTTCCAGGGGGTCGCCCATGCGTTCCAGGGGAACGTCGGTGCCTTCCAGAGGGCCGAGTATGGCACGCCAGGGGGGGCGCAGAGGGTACCCACGGGGTCGCGTGCGTTCCCGAGGGTCGCGAGCCCCTACCGAGGGGTCACGGCGGCGTCACACCCGGTCGCCGAGTCATCACGAGGAGGCGCCAAGGGCTACCCAGCGCATGCGGAGGTGTTCCAGGCGACGGCCTGGGTTGCAGTCTCAATCATCCACCTGAACCCTTGACCAGGCCAACACAGGTTGTTAGCCTGTCGAAGGGCTCTCGCCCCATCCACCTCGGAGGTCAAACGATGCAAGGACTCCACCCCACCCCACCTCCTGTGCCCGACGACGCCTCCGAAGAGACCTGGCCAGAGGACTTCGACTGGTTGAGCTGGTACCAGAGCCAGGAGGAAGACGTGGGGCAAAGCGGCGAGCAGGGGGACTGGATCT
>Ga0100377_1000933_pt1 | contig 25282 bp, 21 predicted proteins | sample CryGeymeta201501_FD_83664 | JGI IMG/M metagenome (GOLD analysis project Ga0100377, IMG submission 83664) | Groundwater microbial communities from Crystal Geyser aquifers in Utah, USA - Crystal Geyser metaG 2015-01 | ecosystem: Environmental > Aquatic > Deep subsurface > Groundwater | place: USA...
GCCACTTCGATCTCGAACCAGTCGCCGGTTTCCTGGCGGATGAAACTCACCAGTTCGTTGGCATGGCGGAATTCTCCCGGATCGGCCATGCCGGAAGGCAGATCGCCGCGCAGCGCGACGATGTGGCGAATGCCGTTGGCGCGATAGGTTTCCAGGATTTCCCGGATGTTCTCGTGAGTGGAGCCGACACAGGATAGGTGCGGCGCGGCGGCCAGCCCTTCGCCCTGGATTTCCAGCACGGTTTCCAGCGTGCGCTCACGGGTGGAGCCACCGGCGCCGAAAGTCACGGAAAAAAACTTGGGGTGCAACTGTGCCAGTTGCCGCCGCGCGTGGCGCAGCTTTTCCATGCCCTCGGGCGTCTTCGGCGGGAAGAATTCGATGCTGAAGGTGCGGTCGTTCATGGCGGGGAGTGGGGAGTGGGGAGTGAGGAGGGGCGAGTTTAGCCGAGCGCCACGCCCAGTGACCGGCCGATCAGCCAGGTGGCGGCCCCCGCCGCGCCACCGATGCCCAACATGCGTAGCCCTCCGATCAGCGCCTGCTTGCCGGTGAACAGGCTGATCGTCGCCCCGACGCTGAACAGGCTGATGCCGGTGGCGATCAAGGTGCCGCCGAGCGCGGCGCCGCCGGAGAGCAGCAGATAGGGCAGCAGGGGAATGAACGCGCCCAGGGAAAACGCCAGGAAGGAGGAAATTGCCGCGCCCCAGGGCGAGCCGAGCTCGTCCGGGTTGAGGCCCAGTTCCTCGCGCGCCAGGGTATCCAGGGCACGATCGGGGTCGCGCAGCAAGGCATCGGCCATGCGCCGCGCCTCGACCCGGCCAACCCCCTTGGCCTGGTAGATCAGGGCCAGTTCCGCCGCTTCTTCCTGGGGATACTGATCCAGTTCCTCGCGTTCCAGAGCGATCTGGTACTCGTAGAACTCGCGCTGCGAGCGCACCGAGACATATTCCCCCGCCGCCATCGAAAAAGCGCCCGCCAGCAGGCCCGCGATACCGGAAAGCAGGATGACCGAAGGCGCCGAGGCGGCGCCGGCCACGCCGAGAATCAGGCTGGCGTTGGAGACCAGGCCGTCGTTAATACCGAATACCGCCGCGCGCAGATTGCCGCTGCCGGCGGTTTGATGGCCGTCGATTCGCTCCAGGCTGGTGGGCATGCCGTGTGGCGTGGCGGTGTGGTACAGGCTCATGCCACGCACCTTCATGGCGGCCAGCATGCCCTTCAGCGGACGCACCCCGAGGCGCGGAATCAGCCAGCCGACCAGGCGGGTACGCGGGTCGGGGCGGAAAGCGGCGGGCGGGCTCAGGCCCGCTTTCGCCATTTCCGCTTCCCACAAGCCAGCCTGCTTCTCGGCTGACTGCGCCAATTCCAGGAACAACACCTGGCGCGGTGTGCCGGATTCCGCGTCGGAAACGATGCGATACAGCCAGGCGGATCGTTTTTCCTCGGCCCAGCCTTCCCGTGCGTGCGCCATGTTCAACCCGGGCTCAATCCAGTTGTGCTTTGAGATGGCGCAGCGCCACCAGGGAGGCGGCGGCGGCGGGAATGGCCAGCAGCACGCCGACGAAGCCGAACAACTGGCCGAAGGCCATCAGGGCGAAGATCACCGCCACCGGGTGCAGGCCGACCCGCTCGCCCACCAGCCAGGGGGTGATGGCCATGCCTTCCAGCAACTGGCCGATGCCGAATACCGCCCAGATTGGAATCAGCGCGGCCAGCGGGTTTGCCTCCGGGTTTGCGTTGACTCCGAACTGCGCCCAGCCGGCCAGGCTGCCGAGCAACACCCCCACCACCACGCCCATATAGGGAACGAACACCAGGATGCCGGCCAGCAGGCCCACCGCCAGGGCGTAATGCAGGCCCGCCAGCCAGAGCGCCACGCTGTAGAACACGCACATGACCAGAATGACCATGATCTGGCCGCGCACAAATTCGGACAGCACGCGATCGACCTCGCCCGCGATGGCCTCGCTCTTCTCCCGCAACGGTGCCGGAATCCAGCCGGCCAGATGCTGGATGACGCCATGCCAGTCGCGCAGCAGGTAGAACAACACCACCGGAATCAACAACAGGTTGGCGAAGAAACCCAGCAGCGCCAGGCCGCTGTCGGTGAGTTTCGGCAGGTAACGGGTCAGTTGCGAGAGTTCGGAGGTGTGCGACTTGAGCCAGGCCAGGAGGTCAGACTGATCGTTCATCAGGTCGACACCGAAGTTGGCGGAAAACCACGGCAGCAGGGTCTGGCTGCCCCATTCCGCCACGCGCGGCACCTGCTGCATCAGCAAACGCGCCTGCGCCTGGAACAACGGCGCCATCACCGCCGCCACCAGCAGGAACAGCAGTACCAGGCCGAGCAGCACCAGCGCCGTGGCCAGCGCGCGGCCCACACCTCGGCGTTGCAGCCGGTCCACCAGCGGATTGCACAGATAGGCTAGCGCCGCCGCCACCAGGAAGGGCATCAGAATGGGCGTGAGGAGATAGAAGACATAGCCGCCGGTGAGGGTGGCCAGAAGGGTGAGCAGAGCGCGGTTGGCGGCTGGAGAGAAGGGCATGTACGGTAGAATATCACCGTTTTTTCAGACTCTTACCCACGCTGTGTCCACTCAATCTTCCCCCCAGACCTCCCTTTCCTACCGCGATGCGGGTGTCGATATCGACGCTGGCGATTCCCTCGTGGAACGCATCAAGCCTCATGCCAAACGCACCCTGCGGCCGGAAGTCCTGGCCGGCATCGGTGGTTTCGGCGCCCTCATGGAACTGCCGAAGCACTACAAAGAGCCGGTGCTCATCGCCGGCACCGATGGCGTCGGCACCAAGCTGAAACTGGCGTTCCAGATGAACAAGCACGACAGCATCGGCCAGGATCTGGTTGCCATGAGTGTCAACGACATCCTGGTGCAGGGCGCGGAACCCTTGTTCTTCCTCGACTACTTCGCCTGCGGCCATCTCGACGTGGACGTCGCGGTACAGGTGATCGCCGGCATCGCCCGTGGCTGCGAACTGGCCGGCTGCGCCCTGATCGGTGGCGAGACCGCGGAAATGCCCGGCATGTACCCGGCCGGCGAATACGACCTGGCCGGCTTCGCGGTGGGCGTGGCGGAAAAATCCAAAGTCATCGGCGGGGCCGACATTCGCCCCGGCGACGCGGTGCTGGGTCTCGCTGCCAGCGGCCCGCATTCCAACGGCTATTCGTTGATTCGCAAGATCGTCGAAGTCAGCGGCGCCAACCTCGCCGGCGACTTTGCTGGTAACGGCGGCGGCAAAACCCTGGGTGAAACCCTGCTCGAACCGACTCGCATCTACGTGAAGCCCCTGCTCGCGCTGATGCAGGAAATGCCGGTGAAGGGCATGGCCCACATCACCGGTGGCGGCCTTACCGGCAACCTCCCGCGCATCCTGGCGGAAGACCTCACCGCCGTGATCTCGGCCGCCGCCTGGGCTTTCCCACCGGTGTTCCAGTGGCTACAGGAAAAGGGCAACGTCGCCCTGGCGGAAATGCACCGCACCTTCAACTGCGGCATCGGCATGGTGGTCGTAGTGGCGGCAGGCGATGCCGAAGCCGCCATGCGCTTCCTCACCGCCCAGGGCGAAACGGTCTACCGCCTGGGCGAAATCGCCACGCGCGCGCCGGGGCAGGATCAGACCGTCATCGTCGGGTAGCTATTGGAGCAGCAAGGCGCACAGATAACCTGGAGCTGAGATGAACACCTTGATCGACGCAACCCGAGCCATCGAAGGCCTGCCCAAGGCAGACAGGGCCAGCCTGTTGCGCGTCCTCAGCGAAGACCTGTTTGATGCCGTCCCTGGCATCGAGGCCACACCCGGCGTATGTGGCGGCGAACCGCGCATCGTGCGTACTCGTATCCCGGTGCGGCAATTGGTCGAGGCACGGCAGGCTGGCCTGACTGAATCGGCACTGCTGGCGGCGTATCCGACGCTGACGGCCGAAGACTTGGTCAATGCCTGGCATTTCTACCGCAGCCACCGTGCCGAGATCGACAGATTGATCGCCGAGAACCAAGAGGCGGAGTGAATGGCGCGCTGTTACGCCAACGAGAATTTTCCACTGCCTGCTGTCGAGGCTTTGCGCGCGCTGGGGCACGACGTATTGACGACGCAAGACGCAGGAAAGTCGGGAGCGGCCATTCCCGACGATGAAGTGTTGCGTTTTGCCCATGCCCAAAGACGGACTCTGCTGACCTTCAATCGCAAGGATTTCATTCGTTTGCATCTGGCCGGGCAAAACCACGCCGGTATTCTGGCCTGTCGATTCGACCCTGATTTCCCGGCCTTGGCGGAGCGCATCCATCGTTGTCTGCATGAAACCGATGATTTGGCGGGCAAGCTGCTCAAAGTAAATCGCAATCCGGGAGAAGCATGAAAGTCGTCATCCTCATCTCCGGCCGGGGTAGCAATATGCGGGCCCTGCTGGAGGCCGATCTACCGGTCGAGTTCGCCTGCGTCATCAGCAACAGGGCGGAGGCGAAAGGCCTGGAAATTGCCGCCGCACATGGGGTTCCCACCGGGGTGCTGAAGCATCGCGATTACCCCGACCGCGCCGCTTACGACACCGCGCTGGCGGCCGAGATCGACCGCCATGAGCCCGATCTGGTCATCCTCGCCGGTTTCATGCGGGTGTTGAGCGATGCCTTCGTGCTGCATTACGAGCGCCGCCTGATCAACATCCACCCCGCCCTGCTGCCGGCATTCCCCGGCCTCGACACGCATGAGCGGGCGCTCGCGGCGGGCGTGAAGCTGCATGGTTGCACGGTGCACTTCGTCACGCCGGTGGTGGATGCCGGCCCCATCCTGGTCCAGGCCGCCGTGCCGGTATTGCCAGACGACACCCCGGCCAGCCTCGCCGCGCGCGTGCTCGAACAGGAACACCGCATCTACCCGATGGCCATGCGCTGGTTTGCCGAAGGCCGGGTCATCTGGCGTGAGGATGGCAGGGTGTTCGTGCGCGGCGGCACCAACGCGACGTGCGCCGTGTTGGTTTCGCCCAGCCCGGATATTGCATGAATACTCGCGCGCCCTCGCTGGTCCCTTGTCCGCACTGGAAAGTCTTGCTCAGTCTGGCATATGAATAACTACGCCGCTCCTTCGCAAAATTCCCATTACAAACAATGGCCTGCGCGATCATCACGCGAATTCATGCAATATCCGGGCTAACGACTGAACATGCGCCGTGCACACCCTGTGCGCGTACGCCCCGCTTGTTTTCCCTGGTGATTCATCCGCTGATGCGGGCTTCGGCCGGCTTCTGGTTCAGAAGGGCAAGGTGATGGTGCTGAGCCTGGAGTAGGAGCGGACCGCGTCCGCGATATTCCACGCAAAAGATCGCGGACGCGGTCCGCTCCTACGAGTTGGCTACTTTGCCCCTATCCCCAACGCCGCGCCGGGCCGCCCCCTCGGGGGGCAGCGAACGAATGTGAGCGTGGGGGCTGTTCACGATTCCACTTCCGGCAAAGTTGTGGCCAGCACACTGTCAGTCTGGCGCTGGCGGAAGGTAATCAGGCGTTCGCGGATATCCGGAAACTCGTTGGCCAGCATCGCCACCGCGAACAGCGCGGCGTTGGCCGCGCCCGCCTCGCCGATGGCGAAGGTGGCGGTAGGGATACCACGGGGCATCTGCACGATGGAGAGCAGGGAATCCATGCCGCTCAACGCCTTCGACATGACCGGCACGCCGAGCACCGGCAGATGGGTTTTGGCGGCGGCGATGCCGGGCAGATGGGCGGCGCCGCCGGCCCCGGCGATGATGCATTTGAGGCCGCGCGAGGCGGCAGTCTCGGCATATTCAAACAACAAATCCGGCGCGCGGTGGGCGGAAATCACCCGCTTTTCAAAGGGTATGCCGAACTGGGTCAGCAGGTCGGCGGCGTGGCGCATGGTGTCCCAGTCGCTTACGCTACCCATGATCAATCCAACGAGGGGGGAGGTCATATTGGGTCCATTGAGTGCTTAAAAAGGAAGTTGTGCGGCGGGCGCCGCAACGCTGAGCAAGCGCCGAAATTGTTCCTGGATGCGCTTCAGAGCGGCCGTGTTGTCGGCCTCAAAACGCACTCCGATCACCGGCGTGGTATTGGATGCGCGCATCAGGCCGAAGCCGTCGTCATATTCCACGCGCAAGCCATCCAGCGTGATGACCTCGCGCGCGCCCTCGAAATGGGCACGCTCGCGCAATTGCGCGATCACCCGATGTGGCTCGCCTTCCCGCATCTTGATATGCAGTTCGGGCGTGTTCACGCTATTCGGCGGGCTGTGCAAGGTGGCGTCGAGGTCGGGCTGCTGCGACAGATATTCGAGCAGGCGGGCGCCGGCATAGAGGCCATCATCGAAGCCGTACCAGCGTTCCTGGAAAAACACATGGCCACTCATTTCCCCCGCCAGCAGGGCGCCGGTTTCCCGCATTTTCGCCTTCATCAGCGAGTGCCCGGTCTTCCAGATCATCGGCCGACCGCCATGCGCGGTTATCCACGGGTGCAGATTGCGGGTCGATTTCACGTCGTAGATGACCAGGGCACCGGGATGGCGCGCCAGCACATCGGCGGCGAACAGCATGAGCTGGCGATCCGGATAGATGATGGCGCCATTCTTGGCGACCACACCCAGGCGGTCGCCATCACCATCGAAGGCCAGGCCGATTTCCGCATCACCTTGCCGCAATCGTTCGATCAGATCGGCCAGGTTCTCGGGCACCGAGGGGTCGGGATGGTGGTTGGGGAAAGTGCCGTCCACCTCGCAGAACAGGGCTTCCACCTCGCAACCGAGCGCCCGGAACAGCGCGGGCGCGTAGGCACCGGCGACGCCGTTGCCGGCATCGACGATGATCTTCATGGGGCGTGCGAGCCTCACCTCGCCGGTAATGCGCGCGACATACTCATCAGCGATGTCATATTGCCGGTAACTGCCCTGGCCACGGGTGAAGTCACTGGCTTCGATGCGTCGGCGCAAATCCTGGATGGCCTCGCCGGACAGGGTTTCGCCCGCGATCACGATCTTCAGGCCATTGTATTCGGGCGGATTGTGCGAGCCGGTCAGCATGGCCGCACAGCGGGTAGCGAGATGGGTGGCGGCGAAATAGGCCATCGGCGTCGTCACTTGCCCCAAGTCGATGACATTGCCGCCGCCACGCTGAATGCCCTTGGCCAGGGCGGCGCTGAACGCGGGGCCAGAAAGGCGCCCGTCGCGGCCGATGGCGATGTCGCCGTAGCCCCGCGCGCGCGCTTCGGAGGCGACGGCGCGGCCGATTAGTTCGACGAACTCGGGTGTCAGCGTGTCACCGACGATGCCGCGTATGTCGTAGGCCTTGAAGATTTCCGGAGGGATGCCGCGCATGACGATCCTGGCTGTGAAAGCCGCGCGATTATCTTTGATTTGGCGACCCACCCGCCACCGCCGGCGTAACCGCACAAAAAAAGAGCGGCATCGGAAACAGATGCCGCTTGAAAAACCGCCATTGCGGCGGTCAGGGAGGTTGGGTTGGACTCTCATCCATCACTGGGTTATTAAGCAAAGGATGTGCCTAATCCGGCATGGTTTTTGGGTCAATAAGATCAATTGGTTACTGCTTAGAGTGTGGCTGGCATGGCGTGTCTGCGTCGATATTTCGACGACTTCGCCAGAATTTCGTCTTTTTCATTCCGAATGGCAGGCAGGCATCGGCAGATCGCTTGAACCAGGCCTGGCCGTTTTCTTGCCTGGAATTTCCCGCCCCGCCTACAATCCGTCCCCCAATCAGACTTCGGAATAGCCGCCATGTCCCAGTTCGTTGCCCTGCTCGAGAAATACAGTAAACCTGGGCCGCGCTATACCTCGTATCCCACCGCGCCCTATTTCCATACCGGCTTCACCGAGGCGGACTGGATCGATGAGATAAAAAATACCCAAGACCCGGCGCGGGGCCTCTCGCTGTACACGCACATCCCGTTCTGCGACACGCTTTGCTATTACTGCGGCTGCAACATGGTCGCCACGGGCGATTACAGCAAGGCCAGTCAGTACCTGGGCTTCCTGGAACAGGAAATGGACCGGGTGGCGGCGCTTACCGATTCGCGCCGGCAGGTCAAGCAGTTGCACTGGGGTGGCGGTACGCCGACTTACCTCAATCCCACCGACATCCGCCGCCTGATGGAGATGCTGCGCAGCCGTTTCAACATCGCGGCGGACGCCGAGATGGGCTGCGAAGCCGACCCGCGCGAACTGACCCGCGAACATCTGGTCGCCCTGCGCGAAGCCGGATTCAACCGGCTCTCCATCGGCGTACAGGATCTCGATGAGCAGGTACAGAAATCGGTCAACCGGGTGCAGCCGGAAGAACTGATTCATACCGTCTACCGCTGGGCTCGCGAACTGGGCTTTTCCAGCATCAACATGGATCTGATCGTCGGCCTGCCGCACCAGACCGTGGAGAGCTTCGCGCGCACCCTGGACAAAGTGGTTCCGTGGGCGCCGGATCGTTTCGCCATCTTCGGTTATGCCCATGTACCGTGGATGAAGAAGCACCAGAAGCTGATCAACGAAAACGACCTGCCCAGTTTTACTACCCGCCTGGACCTGCAACAACTAATTCACGAACGCCTCGGCGCGGCCGGTTACCTCAACATCGGCATGGACCATTACGCCCGCCCCGAAGACGAGATCATCAAGGCGCTGGAGAGCAAGACCCTGTGGCGCAACTTCCAGGGCTACACCACGCACAAGGACTGCGACATCTACGCCTTTGGCGCCTCCAGCATCAGCCAGACGCCCAACTGCTACATGCAGAACGAGAAGAACCTGAAGCGTTATCAGAACCTGATCGGCAAGGGCGGCCTGGCGGTGGAACGCGGCCTCAAGCTCACGCGCGACGACCAGATCCGCCGCGACGCCATCAACCGCATCATGTGCGACCTGGAACTCGATATGCCCAAGTTTGCCGCCGCCTGGAACATCGACTTCGCCGACTACTTCGCCGATGCCCTGGCCGACCTGCCGCCCCTGGCCGCCGATGGGCTGATCAGCCTGGAGCCGACGCGCATCGTTGTCAGCGACATCGGTCGCCTGTTCCTGCGCAACATCGCCATGTGCTTCGACGGCTACCTCAAACAAGCCAGCCAGGACCAACCGCGCTACTCGCGCACGGCGTAATTCCCTTTCCGCCCCACACCCTGGAAAACGCCGGCCAAGCCGGCGTTTTCCAGGGTGTGGGCAAAATGAGGTCTGGCTTGCCCCGTAGGAGCGGACCGCGTCCGCGATCTTTTACGTAGGGCAAATCGCGGACACGGTCGGCTCCTACGAAGGCCGTGCCGCGGCCAGCAACTTCTGTAGTTCGCCGGTCTGGTAGAGGTCGCGCATGATGTCGGAACCGCCGATGAACTGGCCACCGATGTAAAGCTGGGGAATGGTCGGCCAGTTGGCGTAGTCCTTGATGGCGACGCGGATGGCGTCATCCTGCAGCACGTTGACCGCGACGAAATCGGTTACCCCACAAGCCTTGAGAAGGTTGGCCGCGTTGGCGGAAAACCCGCACTGGGGGAACTGCGGCGTGCCCTTCATGTACAACACCACCGGGTTAGTGGTGACCAACTGGTGAACCTGTTCCTTCATGTCCATGGCTAAACCTCGAGTAAAGTTGATTAAAACTGTCGGGAATTATACGGGGCGCGTTGGAGCGGTCAAGCCGGGCTGGATTGGTAATCGAAAGCATCGGAGAAGAAAGCGTCTTCTGGCAAGCCGCGCGCCATCAAGTCGCGGCGTGCCGCTTGCACCATTGGCGGGGCGCCGCAGGCGTAGACCTCGTAGCCGGAAAGATCGTTGAAGTCAGCCAGTACCGCCTCATGCACGTGGCCAGTGCGGCCCGGCCAGTGGTCTTCTGGCAGGGGTTGATTGAGCACCGGGATGAAGCTGAAATTCGCATGCTCCTGCTGCCATCGCGCCGGCACGGCCGCCTGGTAAAGGTCGCGCAGGCCGCGCGCACCCCAGTACAAGACGAACTGGCGCTCGATTTCATGGTGGAACGCGTGCGCCAGGATGCTCTTGATCGGCGCGAAGCCGGTGCCACCGGCGACAAAGATCGCCGGCTTGTCCGAGTCACGCAGGAAGAAACCGCCGTGCGGGCCGTTGATGCGCATGATGTCCTTGGCCTTCATGGTGGCGAACACCTGATCGGTGAAGTGGCCACCCGGCACGTGGCGGACGTGCAGTTCCAGCAAGGCATCCGTCTCCGGTGCGTTGGCCAGTGAAAAGCTGCGCCGTTGCCCGTCCTTGAGCAGAAAGTCGATGTACTGGCCGGGCAGGAACTGCAAACGCTCGTTGGCTGGCAGTTTCAGCCAGAGGGCCATCACGTCGTCGGCCAGTTTTTCCATGCGCTCCACCCGACATGGCAGGGTTCTCACCGGCACGTCCTTGGTGGCGGCGACCTCTTTCGCTTCGATGGCCAGGTCGCTTTTCGCCGTGGCGCAGCAGAACAGGGCCAACCCCCTGGCCTGGTCTTCCGGGGTCAGCGCGCTGGCCTGGTAATTGCCGAAATCCACCTCGCCCGAGAGGACCTTGCCTTTGCAAGCGCCACAGGCGCCGTTGCGGCAGCCATAAGGCAGGGAGAAGCCGGAATTGAGGGCGGCGGCAAGCAGAGTCTCCCCCGCGTTGACGGTAAAATGGTGGCCGCTGGGCTGGATGGTGACCTGGTGAGACATCCCGATTTCCTCTCTATCGAAAACTGATGCGTATCCTGATTGTGGGTTGTGGCGACGTGGGCTTGCGCGCCGCCCATCTTCTTGCCGGCCACGCCCGCCTGTATGGCCTGATCCATTCGCCGGAGCGCAGTGGTGAACTGCGCGCCGCCGGGGTCACCCCCCTCCTCGGTGATCTCGACGACCGTGTCAGCCTCAAGCGCTTGGTCGGCCTGGTCGACGCGGTACTGCACTTCGCGCCGCCGCCGGCTTCTGGAGAAACCGACCCGCGCACCCGCCACCTGCTGACGGTCCTGGGGCGGGGGCGGAGTCTAGCGCAACTGGTTTATATCAGCACCAGCGGGGTCTACGGCGACTGCGCTGGCGCGCTGGTGGCGGAAACCCGCCCGGCGCGGCCCAACAACCCGCGCGCCAAGCGCCGCTTTGAAGCCGAAACGCAGTTGCGCCAGTTTGGTCTGCGTGGCACCCGGGTCAGCCTGCTGCGCGTCCCCGGCATCTATGCACAGAATCGAATGCCGGAAGAACGCGTGCGCAAAGCGCTGCCTGCCATCGTTAGCGCGGATGACGTCTACACCAACCACATCCACGCCGACGATCTCGCTCGCCTGGCCGTCGCCGCGCTGTTTCGGGGACGCAACAACCGCCTCTACAACGCCGTGGACGACAGCGGCCTGAAAATGGGCGACTGGTTCGACCTGGTCGCTGATCACCTCGGTCTGCCGCGCCCGCCGCGCCTGGAACGCGAACGGGTGATCGCCGCCGTCACTCCGGCCATGCGCAGCTTCCTCAGCGAATCGCGCCGTCTCTCCAATCAGCGGATCAAGAGAGAATTGCGTTTCCGCTTGCACTACCCGACGGTCAGCGAAGGCCTTAATGGCTAACCCCGCCCCCTTCGACCCCAAACCTTTCCTCGCCTCCCTGCCCAATCTGCCCGGCGTCTATCGCATGCTGGGCGAAGGCGGCGCGATGTTGTACGTGGGCAAGGCGCGCGATCTGAAGAAGCGGGTTTCCAGTTACTTCCAGAAATCCGATCTCAGCCCGCGCATCGCCCACATGGTGGCGCATATCCGCGACATTCAGACCACGGTGACCCGCACCGAAGCGGAGGCCTTGCTGCTGGAGAACAATCTGATCAAGGGCCTGGCGCCGAAGTACAACATCCTGTTCCGGGACGACAAGTCCTACCCTTACCTGTTGTTGTCCGGGCACAAATATCCCCGCCTGGGCTTCTTTCGCGGCACGCCGGACAAGAAACATCGCACCTTCGGCCCCTTCCCCAACTCCCTGGCGGTGCGCGAGAGCATCCAGATCCTGCAAAAAGTGTTTCGCCTGCGCACCTGCGAGGACACGGTGTTCGCCAACCGCTCGCGGCCCTGTCTGCTGCATCAGATCAAGCGGTGCAGCGCGCCCTGCGTGGGCGAGATCAACGACGCCGATTACACGCGCGACGCCGAGGACGCGGCGCTGTTCCTGTCCGGCCGCGATAACGAGGTGCTGGAACAGCTCTCGCGGCGCATGGAAGCGGCGGCGGCCGATTGGCGTTACGAGCAGGCGGCGATCTATCGCGACCAGATTCAGGCGCTGTCCGCCGTGCGCGCGCGCCAGTTCGTGGAAAGCCGTTCGACCCGGGATGCCGACGTGGTCGCCGGGGTGATGCGGGGCGGGGTGGCCTGCGTCTACCTGGTGATGGTGCGCGGCGGCCGCAGCCTGGGCGGGCGTGCCTTCTTCCCCAGCCAGGTCGCGGATGCCGATCTGCCCGCGCTGCTGGAGGCCTTCGTCAGCCAGCATTACGAGGGGCGGCCGGTGCCGCCCACCCTGTTCCTCAACGCCGAGGTGGACGGCCTGGCCGACTGGCTCTCCGACCAGTCCGGGCACCGCATCACGATCGTCTCGCAGCCGCGCGAGGAACGCCGCGTCTGGCTGGAAATGGCCCTGAAGAACGCGGAACTGGCGCTGGCGACGCGCGAAGGCCAGCGGGAAAACCAGTCCGCCCGCCTCGTTGCCCTGAACGAGGCGTTGGGCGAGGAAGGCATCCAGCGCATCGAATGCTTCGATGTCAGCCACACGATGGGCGAAGCCACCACGGTGTCCTGCGTGGTTTTCGACCAGGGCACGATGCAGGCCTCGGAATATCGCCGCTACAATGTCACGGGTATCACCCCCGGCGACGATTACGCCGCCCTGCGCGACGCGCTCATGCGTCGCTACGGCAAGCTGGCCAAGGGTGAAGGCAAGTTGCCCGATCTGTTGTTGATCGACGGCGGCAAGGGACAGTTGCACATGGCGGTGGATGTACTTTCGGAACTGGGCCTGGGCAACCTGCCCATGCTGGGCGTGGCAAAGGGGGTGGAACGCAAGCCGGGTAGGGAGCAGTTGTTTTTCCCCGATGAAGTGGAGCCGCTCAGGTTGCCGCCGGATCATCCCGGCTTGCACCTGATCCAGCAGGTGCGCGATGAGGCGCACCGCTTCGCCATCACCGGGCACCGGGCGCGCCGTGGCAAGACGCGCACCCAGTCGAGCCTGGAAGACATCGCCGGCGTCGGCGCCAAACGCCGCCAGAAATTGCTGCAAACCTTTGGCGGCCTGCGTGGCGTGGTCGATGCCGGAGTGGAAGAACTGGCCCGGGTCGAAGGCATCAGCCACGATCTGGCGGAACGAATTTATCGAGAACTGCACTGATGCCGTTCAATTTGCCCAACTCGCTGACCTGGCTGCGGATCTGGCTGATCCCGCTGTTCGTGGCGGTGTTCTATCTGCCCGACGGCTGGGTGCCGAGTCATGCCATCAACCTCACCGCAACCCTGCTCTTCGCCCTCGCCGCCCTCACCGACTGGCTGGACGGCTGGCTGGCGCGGCGCCTCAATCAGACGTCGGCGTTCGGTGCCTTCCTCGATCCCGTCGCCGATAAGCTCATGGTCGCCGCCGCCCTCATCGTCCTGGTCGACCTGGATCGCGCCAGCGTCGACGTGGCGCTCATCATCATCGGCCGGGAAATAGCCATTAGCGCCTTGCGCGAGTGGATGGCCAAAGTGGGCCGTTCCAGCAATGTCGCGGTGTCGTTCATCGGCAAACTGAAAACCACCGCGCAGATGCTCGCCATCCTGCTCCTGCTCTATCACGATCCCATCGGCGCCTGGCAATGGACCCCCATCGTCGGCCGCTGGTTGCTCTATCTGGCCGCCTTCCTCACCCTATGGTCCATGTTCCATTACCTGCGCATGGCCTGGAAAGTGCTTAAAAACGAGCCCGCGAGTTGACACAAACCGCTTCGTACTTATAATGCGCGCTCACTTCGACGCGGGAATAGCTCAGTTGGTAGAGCGCAACCTTGCCAAGGTTGAGGTCGCGAGTTCGAGTCTCGTTTCCCGCTCCAGCATTTCAGGGGAAAGTGGAAGCTGGGTGGGCTTTCAACCCACCCAGCTTCCACTTTCCCCTTTCAGTTTCCTATTTCGCTTTCAGGCGAGCGTTGGGGCAAGCGTTTGCCAGATGGCGCGTTAGCAAAGCGGTTATGCACCGGATTGCAAATCCGTGTAGGTCGGTTCGACTCCGGCACGCGCCTCCCTCCTTCCCCCATCTTGCTTTGAATATGCGCCGATCAAGCCCGGGTGGTGAAACTGGTAGACACAAGGGACTTAAAATCCCTCGGCCTTAGGCCATACGGGTTCGATTCCCGTCCCGGGCACCAAATAATTCAATAGCTTACGTTACTTTCGCTTGCTTGAGCTTACCCCTGATTTCCTTTGCTTGTCACCCTCTCGGGTGACAAGAGGGTGACAAGGCTTCTGCCATAGCAGGATGCTGATGTCAGCCTCTGTCACCTGGATATTGACGTAATTGCGCGGCCGGGTAATATCGTGTCATGCACCGGTATCCATTTGCATCTAGCTCGATCAACCCCCACCCTCTCGGCCCAGCGGCCCTGCTCGCTGCCAGGGTACGGGGCTGGCTGCCGCTGTCGATACACGGCGACGATGGCCTGACACGTGACGGAGTAGTAGTGACCATCGTAAGTGTGGCCGGCATGGCGTGGGCGCTTGCACTGCTGATCCTCCAGATCGCTCCCTGCCTTGGCACCGCCATGATGGCGACGATCATGGCCATATCCGTCACCTTCGGGTTCGTAGTCGCCGACCATACTCGCACCGGGCTCAGCGCATACCAACTCGCCCACGACACGCTTGGCCCAATACAACGGACTGCGCTGGCCCGCCCGCTGGCGTCCAGGCTCAGCGACATGCTGGGGTTGCCGGCGCTCCTCGACCTATCCCTTCTGGCTGCCTGCCGGCGGTCAGCCCCACCACCGCCCGCGCTCCCCGCTTGTGGGGTCACGCTGACTCCTCGCCTCTCTCCGATCCCCGTCCCGGCTCCCGCCGCATGACCTAGCCGGCGCGCTCGCGCGCCGAATCAAGGACATCGCGGCCGGGAGACCGGCGACGCCGGCTCCCGAGCGGCGGGAGCCGAAAATGCATCAGATCATTCCCGTTGCCGCCACCACCAGCGGCACCACCCAGGTCGACACGCCTAGCCAACTCGTGGCGTAGCCCCCCGTCATCGGATACGCTGAACTCAGCGTCCTCCTGGGCCGCACAGTCGGCGCATTGCAGGCCGACCGCATCCGCCGACCTGAGGGCCTGCCTCCAGCCAGCACTCCACCCGGGCAGCCGCACACCACGCTTGCTCGCCGCCTTGCATGCTTCCAGGCCGCAATAGCGCTGGTGCCGCGCGTTACGCGCTTCCGGGATGAATGCCTCGTCGCAGTTCAGGCATACCCGCTTCTCCGCTTGTCCCATGTCGTGCCTCTCGCCTGGTCTCGACCCTGGCTACTACACGAGCCAGGAAGAAAACTTAAGAACACGACAGTCAGCAAAGTAAACGCCAGTTCAGATTCGTACTGCTGAAGAAAAACTACCAAGAACATCCCGTTTCACGTCGTCACGTTCGCACCGGTTTCAGGTCGGCCGCGACAGAACCAGCTGGGGCCGGTTCGGGGGGAGGAGGGGATATTCCAGCAAGCCCAGAGGAACTCCCTCCCAAGATGAGACAGGCCATCGAAGACGAGGAGACGGGGAGAAGAGAAGCCATTGCCAGAGGCGAGGCACCGAAAGTCAACAACTGGAGAGCTTGGCGCATGAAGTTGGTGGAAAAAGCGCGAGCAGGCAATGACATCACCACAGAACACGGCCTGCGTGTCGCCAGAAGACGGGAATCCGAGGCACGCCTGGCACGATCGCGGGAGCACAGTCGCGCCAGCATGGCCCCGAGCACGTCTCCATCTGGCCGCAGCACACTACCAGCCGGCTGGAGCGGCCCGGTCCCGGTCAATGTGAGATCAGAGGCGGGGTAATGCGGTTTGCGGCTCAACCCATCCGCAGCATCAAGCGTAAGTCAGCCCAAACACCATATCCGCCAACCAGCGCTTGAAGTCCGGGTTGTCGCTGAATTGCTTGAACAACTCGGTGTCGTCCTTCATCAGGCTGACGATGACCCGCGCCAGGGCCTTGTCGTGTTCGATGCGGGCGTTCTGCTTGTCGTTGTTCTTCTTCGCGTTCTGGTACGCCGTGTCCGCCGCCACCCGCATCGGGATGTCCTGGGTGATGAGTTGATGCACCCGATCCGCGTCGGACCATTTGATGTTGCCAAACTGGTCGTTGAAGGTCTTCAGGATGTTGGACAGCCGTTCCAGCTCCGGCTCCGGTTTGCGCCCGCCGCCGCCCGTGGGCACCGGCTCGATCTCGCCGTCCTCGTCCGGCAACTGGAGCTTCAGGGCCGCCAGCTTTTCCAGCCGGTAGCTGTCCATGTCGATGGACTCCAGGATGCCCCTGGACAGGTCTTCCTCCTTGGGCGCCGGTAGCTTGGGCAACAGGAAGTTCAGGAAGAGGGAAAGTCTTTCCCAGTCGGTATTGCTGTACGGCAGGATGGCCGCGAGGAATTCATAGGTGCGGGTGAATGCCTTGGCCTTGCCCTTGAAATCCACCTGGCCGTCTTCGTCGAGTTGCTCCTTGTAGGTGGCCACGCAGGCGTCAAGGATGGGATCGAGCCGGTCCCGGTTCGCACCGTCCAGATAGAGGCCCACCAGCGTTTCCACCTGCACCGGTACATAGACCTGATAGCCGTCCAACGCCGCCTTCAGGTCATGCAGCTTGTCCGGGTCGGTTTCGTCGGCCAGCACCGTGGTGCGGTAGTAGGGCTCGAAGGACTGCTCGATCCCATCCGTGTCGTTCATGAAGTCCAGCACGAACACGTCGTGCTTCTTCGGATGCGCCCGGTTCAGGCGCGACAAGGTCTGCACCGCCTTGATGCCCGACAGCGGCTTGTCCACGTACATGGTGTGCAACAGCGGCTCGTCGTAGCCGGTCTGGAACTTGTCGGTGCAGATCAGGAAGTGGAAGGGGTCTTCCTGAATCCGCTCGGCGATGGCATTCGATGGAAAGCCGTTCAGCGACGCCTCGGTCACCTTGGTGTTGCCACACTCGCCGCCGTACTCGTGTTCCCCGGAGAAGGCGACGATGGCCTGATACGGGCTCTTGCGCTCGCCCAGATAGTCGCGGAAGGCGTGGAAATACTGGATTGCCCGCTCGATGCCACTGGTCACCACCATCGCCCGCGCCTGGCCGCCGATCTTGTTGAAGGCCATCACCTGCTCGTGGAAGTGGTCCACCATGATTTCGGCCTTCAGGCGGATGGCGTGGTCGTGGCTCTCCACATACTTGCGCAGCTTCTTGCGGGCGCGCTGGGTGTCGAATTCCGGATCGCCCGGCACCGTCTTGATCAGCTTGTAGTAGCTGTTCACCGGCGTGTAGTGCTTCAGCACATCCAGGATGAAACCCTCCTGGATGGCCTGCTTCATGGTGTAGCCGTGGAAAGGCCGGTGCCTGATGTTGCCACCGCTCTGGCCTCCTTCCGAATACGCCTCGCCGAAGATTTCCAGGGTCTTGTTCTTGGGTGTCGCGGTGAAGGCGAAGTAGCTGGCGTTGGCCAGCATCTTGCGCGCCGCCATGCGCTTTTCCAGCACGTCGTTCACCGCGTCTTCCGGGTCGGCCAGCGCTTCGCTCATGGCCGCCGCCGTCTTGCCGCCCTGGCTGGAATGGGCCTCGTCGATGAGGATGGCGAAGCGTCGCCCCCGATGTTCCGAGCCGATCTCGTCCAGGATGAACGGGAACTTCTGCACCGTGGAAATGATGATCTTCTTGCCCGACTCGATGAACCGGCGCAGGTCGCCGGAATGCTCGGCATGGCCCACGGTGGCGCCCACCTGGGCGAACTGCTTGATAGTGTCGCGGATTTGCTGGTCCAGGATGCGCCGGTCGGTGATGACGATGATGGAATCGAATATGGCTTGCCCGTCCTTGGCCAGACCGATGAGCTGATGCGCCAGCCAGGCGATGGAATTGGACTTGCCGCTGCCCGCCGAATGCTGGATCAGGTAGCGCGGCCCGGCGCCATGTTCGCCAACATGGGCCAGCAGTTTGCGCACCACGTCGAGTTGGTGATAGCGCGGGAATATCTGCGCCGCCTTCTTCTTGCCCGTCTTCTCGTTCTTCACCTCCACCACCTGGGCGTAATTCTCCAGGATGTCGGTCAGGCTGCGGGGCGTCAGCACCAGTTTCCACAGGTAATCCGTCTTCAGTCCGTCCGGGTTCGGGGGGTTGCCCGCGCCGTCGTTCCAGCCCCTGTTGAAGGGCAGGAACCAGGACGCCTTGCCCTGGAGATGGGTGCAGAAACGCACCTCTGCATCGTCTACCGCGAAATGGACGACACAGCGGCCGAACTGGAACAGCAACTCGCGCGGATCGCGGTCGCGCCGGTACTGTTCCACCGCATCCGCCACCGTCTGCTTGGTCAGGCTGTTCTTCAGCTCGAAGGTCGCCACCGGCAGGCCGTTGATGAACAGGCAAAGGTCCAGGGCAAGCTGGGTTTCGTCGCGGCTGTAGCGCAACTGACGGGTGACGCTGAAGCGGTTGGCGGCGTGTAGCTCGGTGGCCTGGGCATTGCCCGGCGTGGGAGTGCCGTAGAACAGGTCGATGTGCAGCGGGCCGTGCTTCACCCCGTGGCGCAACACGTCGATGACGCCGCGTTTGGTGATCTCCCCCTGCAAGCGGGCCAGGAATTGTTGCCGGGTGGGGCCGTCATGGCCAAGGTCCAGCGCCTCCACGACGCGCGGCTGGGTCGCCTCGATGTAGGCCGAGAGTTGAACCAGATCCACCGCGAAATCCCGGTCGTAGTCATGCCAGTCGCCCAGTATCCAGCCGGTGCCGCCATATAACGCGGTGGGCTGGGCCACGGCGGAGCTACCAGGGGCGGCATGACCCGACCCGGCCATGGCGGCGGCGATCAGGTCTTCCAGGCCTTTTTCGCTGGTGTCGGTGGTCATTCGGCCCCTTCCATCAAGTACCCATCAATTACCGGAGCAGCATAAGAGTTGTACATATTCAATGAGTTACTAGATTGTCATGGCATCGCGGCTGCCATTCCATCAATTACCCATCAATTAAAAATCAGGCCCAGTACGGCACATATTTCATCATCTTTCGGGCGGCATCTTCATCGTAGGGCCGGATCAGGCCGCTTCGGCCAGTACCTCGGCAAACTCGTCCGGTTGCGACCAGCGCGTGACGGTGGACAGCGGCTCCACCAGACGGAAGTCTTCCGGGGTCCAGACATCCGCCGTGTCGTCGAACAGACTGACGAAGCGCAACGCCTCCGGCCCAACGGCCAAGTGGTTCAAGTCATACCAGGCGGCCAGCACATGCTCGGTCACCGATCGCGCGGCCGAACGGCTGCCGGTGCTCAGCACGTACACGAGTGAACTGCGGGCCGGGGCACGCACATGGAAGTCAACCGGCCACCCCCGCCCGGATCGTCCCGCCAGTCTCACGCCATGCTCGAAGTTGAATTGCCGTTCGGTCAGGAAATCCGTGACTTCATCGGTGACGGACTCCACCGCCCGATTTCGTAATGTGAACCACAGGTCCGATACCCGCAGGCAAGCCTGCGCCACGCGCATCGTGACCCCGGCCAAGGAATCACCTGAACGACAGCGGGCCAGCAGCATCCCCTTGTAGAACTCCACCCCGTGGGTCAGGCAGGTATCCGCGATCAGGGCATTCTGCTTGGGCGAACGGCGCGGCGACAGTGTCTGGGACCGTAGCCAGCGCAGGGTCTCGCCCAAGTCGGACACGCTGACCACATCGCCATCCGTTTTGACGAACAGGTCGATGTTGTCGCCATCCGGGTAAAGGTAGGGCGTGCGGATGCGCTGAAACTCGCCCTGCGGCGTGCAGGAGAAGAGTTCGCCCAGGCCGCGTTGCTGATCCTCGAAGTAGGATGGGCAAAGCGAAGCGTGCCCATCGTTCACCCCATTATTCAGTCCATGCATCACTCACCCCACTCCCGCTCCATCGCCTCCAACGAGGATGGCACTTGCTCCCCCCACCCCTGCGGATACCAACCCGCCGCCACCGCACGGTCGAACGAACTGTAAGGCCAATTCCCTGGCCGCGTCACATAGCCGTGCTTCACCGGATTGAAATGCACATAGTCCACATGCCGTTGCCAATCCGATTCATCACGTATCACGTGTTCCCAGTAGCGGCGTTGCCAGATGCCTTTCTCCCGTCGTCTGGACAGTGAGGCGCGTTGGGCCGGAACCTCCATGCTGACGCTGAAGTAGTGCTTGATCCTGCGCCACCGCAACGGGTAATCGGCATCCCCCTCCGGCAATCGCCAGACCGCATGAAGATGGTCGGGGAGGATCACTACCGCGTCGATTTCGAAAGGGTGCGACGCTTTCACCCTTCGAAATCCCTCGCGCAGTCGCGCCACGTTGTCTGCATCGGCGAACAGGGGACGGCGGTCCTGGGTGACCACGGTGAAGAAGAAACACCCTCCTGGAGGAAAGCCCGCCGGTAATCGGTCATGCGGTGCGCTCCCGGTGGTTGATGGGCACGCTGCGCTTTGCCCATCCTACGTGCGGATGTCTCATGTCTCGGCCTCCGGGTCGGTCGGGTATTCGTCGTCGTCGGGCAATTCCTCGTCTTCCTGCTCAGCGGCCTCCGTAGGATGGGCAAAGCGCAGCGTGCCCATCACCCCCCGCACGTCCAGCTTGCCAGTAACCACGTCGGCGATCAGGCGGGTGCGGTATTCGCGGAGGAGGGAGATTTCACGGTGGGCGTGCGCAATCGCGATCCTTATTGCGGATATTTTTGCTTCAAGGGTCGCAACGATTTCCCGTTGCTCATCCAAAGGAGGCAAAGCAAGCAAGAGGTTCCGCACAACGCCCTGTCCAATGTTCTGCATGGAGTCGCTTGCACCATTCGTGCTGCTCTCGATCTGAACACGGCTTGTACTTTGGCGCATTGCATACACAAGGAAGCGTGGATCGGCTTGCTCTGGTATTGCACGGAACCGAAACAGCTTGTCGCAAAGAATAAGCTTTGCGCGTGGATTAAGCGCGAGGGCAGCGAGCCCAAGAAGCTCGCGAGTGTTGGCCCTGCTTACAAGGATGTCCCCATGCCGAATCTGAAGGTCTGGGATAGGCGCCAGCGTTGATGGAAGCTTCTTGTTTTGGCGCTCGTCAAAGGCGTCTCCGTTGACGCAACCCACCTTGAGAACACCCCACTCATGTTCTGCCGCTGGCTGTGCGTCGCACTGGGGAGACCAACCTTGCTCAATTGGAGTCGTCAGCTCTTTAACACGCACCACCTCCCAATGCTCCGGCACCTCCCCCAGCCACTCCACGCCGGAGGGCTTGAGGCGGACGTCGGGGTCGAGGCCACGGGTGGCGGCGCGGTGGATGATGGCCCGCTTCTGTTCCTCCAGCAGCTTGATCAGCTTCTGCTTGGCCCGGATGTAGCGCCGGATGTGCCGGTCGGCATGGTCCAGGAAGTGGACGATGGCGGATTGTTCCTCGGGCGGTGGCAATGGCACGCGCTGCGAAGCAAAACCGTCGAACCGAAAATCCGTGGATCGCTCACGAATTCCTTTTGCCATCGCCAATATCCACTGGCTCCTGGCCATCTCGCGGACGGTATAGGCGTAATACTGTGGGCTGACACCCTCGGCAGTTTCGCACACTGAATATACGGGCGTGCCTTTCCCGTCCGAATCGGCTACGCCGACAGCGCCAGCAAAGGCATCCATTGCATGGATCACCAGGTCACCACGGCGAATCCCTTGATAACCGATTTCCTTCAGGGACTCGGTAAAACCTCGTACACGCCGGTTCTTTCTGAGCGTCACGACACCATCGCGGAAACACGTCACCACCTCATCACTCTCTTGGACAGGCCGATCCATCTTCCGGAACAGCCATTTCGCCCGCTCCATGCCCCAATGCCCCGGCACCTCCCCCAGCCAGGCCACGCTAGAGTCCTTGTATTCGGGATAGGGCTTTAGGCTCATGCGGCTTGTCCATCTGGGTGATGGGCACGCTGCGCTTTGCCCATCCTACGGGTACCCGGTGCGTTGCCCTGTAGGATGGGCAAAGGCATGCAGCGGGAGCGGAATGCCGTGCCCATCATGCGGCTTGCCCGCGCGGTGAGCCGATTGAGCCGTTCATGAGCCATTTCCGTCTTCGTCGCCGGAGCCGATTGAGCCGATTGAGCCGATTCCGAGCCGTTTCGCGGCCAGTTCGTAGTAGGCGCCGCGGCCGGCGCCGCGCGGGGTCAGGAGGCCCTTGCCGACCAGGTCTTCCAGGTCGCGCTTGGCGGTGGGGCTGCTGGCGCCGGTGAGTTCCCGGTAGCGGGCGTTGCTGATGCGGCGCTCCAGGCGTAGCAGTTCGAGCGCCTTGCGCTGACGCGGGTTGAGGCCCAGGCCGGCGAGGGTCTCCGGGGTGAGCCAGTCGCGCCAGAGGGTGGCGACGAACTGGTTGCCGCGCTGCTGGAAGTCCGGCGGCGGCAGCCTCGCCTCGCGGCAGAGACGGATCACGTCCAGGGTGCCGGTGCCCAGGCTTTCGACGTAGTGGGCGAGGTAGAGCGGGCGGGTGATCAGCGGATTGGGCGGCTCGGAGGAATGCGGCTGGCGCAGGTGCTCCGGCGTGAGTCCGCGGGGCAGCCGCCCCGGATTGGCGACCTCGACGCGGTCGGAAAAGACCGACACCTGGACCGCCGCGTGGGAGGCGTAGTCACGGTGCGCCACGGCATTGACGATGACCTCGGCGAGGGCGGCGCGGGGGATTTCGTAGGCCACCGGCGCGGCCGCGCCGGCATCGCGGGTGCCCACCGTCCGGCGCAATCTGGCCAGGACGAAGTCCGTGGCCTGGTCCACCTGCTCGAACAGGGTGCCGGCATAGGCTTGCTGGGAAGGGATGGGCTTGGCGATCTCGCTGCCGTGGAAATGGGCGCACTTGACGACGGCGGCGTCGAGGAAACGTTGCGGGTCGCGCCCGAACAGCAGGATCGCGGCGTGGGCCGGGTGTTCGGCCTCCAGGAGTTTCAAATGTGTGAGCACCTGCTCCGGCGTGGCGCCGGCGGACAGATTGAGGCCACGTTCGCGGCGGGCGGCTTCCAGGAACCAGGCGATCTTGTCCGCGGCGATGTCGTCCAGGCTGGCGCCGTCACACCGCGCGGCGTCGAACGGTTTGCTGCGGATGACGCCGCGTTCTTCCAGGTATTCGACGAGGCTGTCGTAGACCTGGGCATTCAGGTCCGCCTCGCTGTCGAACCGGGTATAGGTGAGCTGTCGGCTTAGCCTGGCGGTCAGCTTCGCCATCTTGTCATGCTGTGTCCCGCCACCCAGGTTTTTCAGGTAGGCGAGGCGGTATTTGGCGGCGGCGGTGGCCCGCTCGAACTCGCGTTCGGTGGGCGAGATGCCGTCGGCGGGGTCTTCCCAGCCGTAGTGTTCGCCGATCAGGCAGATGAAGACGGCGCATTCGTCCACCTTGTCCAGATAGAGCTCATCGGGGCGGCGATCCTTGGCGGACAAGTCCTCGAACAGGAAGACGTCGAAATGCCGGGCGAGCAGGCGGTTGCCCTGGATGAACGCTCGAATCGCCTTTCGCTCCGCCGCGAATTCGCTCTGCACGCTGCTGATGAACACCAGCTCCTTCACGAGGCCGCCCTTTCCGCGCCGATGATCTCCGCCAGCAAGCCATCCGTTTCCTTCTCCAGCGCCAGGATGTCGGCGCGGATTTCCTCCAGGCTGCGCAGCGGCTGGGGCTTGTAGAAGTAGCGGGTGAAGCTGATCTCGTAGCCGGTCTTGACGCTTTCCGGGTCGTACCAGGCGTCCGGGGCGTGGGGCAGGACTTCGCGGCGCAGGAAGGCTTCGATGCCGCCGGTTTCCAGCAGGGGGATTTGTTCGGTGTCGCGCAGCTCGGGGTCGGGTTCGTATTCGACGACCGTGCCGTCAGGTAGCCCCTAGGATGGGCAAAGCGCAGCGTGCCCATCATCGGCGGCGGGCGATGGGCACGGCCTGGCGGCCTTTGCCCATCCTACGGGGAACAACCCTTTGATCGGGTCGGGCTGCGCCTTGCGGTGGATCTTCCTGATGACCGGCATTCCGGCCTCGCTTATCCGCGCTTCCGCCTTCAGCGCCTTGATTTCCTTCGGGGTATAGGCGCGGTCGGGTTCGATGCCGGTGGCGCGTAGCGGCCGGTCCACGGTGACCTTCCAGTAGCCGAAGGCTTCGTTCGGGAAGATTTTGCTCTGCCCCGTTTCCTCGAACTTGAGGAAGGCGTCGCAGATGCGGGCGATGTCGTCTTCCGCGAATTCGCAGTTCTTCTTGCCCAGGTTCTTGCGCAGGGGCCTGTACCACTGGCTGGCGTCGATGAGTTGGACGCGGCCCTTGCGCTGCTCCGGTTTGCGGTTGGACAGCACCCAGATGTAGGTGGCGATGCCGGTGTTGTAGAACATGTTGAGCGGCAGGGCGACGATGGCTTCCAGCCAGTCGTTTTCGATGATCCAGCGGCGGATGTTGCTTTCGCCCTGGCCGGCGTCGCCGGTGAACAGGCTGGAACCGTTGTGGACTTCGGCGATGCGGCTGCCCAGGCGGGTGGCGTGCTTCATCTTGCTGAGCAGGTTGGCCAGGAACAGCATCTGGCCGTCGCTGGAGCGGGTCAGCAGGGAGTATTCCGTGTCGCCCGCATGCTCGATGACGAAGCGGGGATCTTTGAGGCCGTCCTTGCCGCCCATGCGCTCCAGGTCGCTCTTCCAGCTCTTGCCGTAGGGCGGGTTGGAGAGCATGAAATCGAACTCGCGGGCGGGGAAAGCATCGTTGGCCAGGGTGGAATGCTCCGGCCCACCCACCAGGTTGTCTGCCGCTTCGCCCTCGCCCTTGAGCAGCAGGTCGGCCTTGGCGATGGCGTAGGTCTCGGCGTTGATCTCTTGGCCGTAAAGGTGGGTGGCGACCTGTTTGCCGTGTTCCTGGGCGAGTTGTTGCAGGGTTTCCTCGGCCACGGTGAGCATGCCGCCGGTGCCGCAGGCGCCGTCATAAAGCAGGTAGGTGCCGGATTCGATCCGGTCGGCGATGGGCAGGAAGATCAGCCGGGCCATGAGCTTGACCGCATCGCGCGGGGTCCAGTGCTCGCCGGCCTCCTCGTTGTTGTCTTCGTTGAAGCGGCGCACCAGTTCCTCGAACAGGGTGCCCATCGCGTGGTTGTCCAGGCCGGGATGCTTCACGCTGCC
>Ga0100377_1000937_pt1 | contig 25233 bp, 19 predicted proteins | sample CryGeymeta201501_FD_83664 | JGI IMG/M metagenome (GOLD analysis project Ga0100377, IMG submission 83664) | Groundwater microbial communities from Crystal Geyser aquifers in Utah, USA - Crystal Geyser metaG 2015-01 | ecosystem: Environmental > Aquatic > Deep subsurface > Groundwater | place: USA...
CGCCGCCCGGCCGCCGGCCCGGGCGCGGGGGCAAGCGCGCCGCCGGGCGGACGCCCCGGGCACGAGCCCCGGGTGGCCCGGCTGCTGGGTGCCATCTTGCCGCCCCCCCCCCCCCCCCCCCCCCCCTATGATGCGCGCCATGAACCTCCTGCCCCTGTTGCTGTGCCTGGCCTTCGCCTCTCCGGCCCACGCCCAGGGCACCACGCCGCCGGTGGTGGATGAGAGCGATCGCCTGGCCGCGGACCGCGTGGCGTCGATGCCAGACGCCGATCCCGTCTCGCGCATGTTGATGCTGCTCGAGGCCCGCAAGCTCGACGACGGCGGCCTGTTCGCCCTGGCCGCGACCCACCCCGACATCGTCGAGCAGGCGGTCGTCGCTCGCTACAAGCGCGCCGTGTCCTGGCTGGAGAGCATCCCCGCCCCCGAGATGTACCGGGTCCGGCGCGGCGAGCAGATCCTGCGCAGCCGGGACCTGTGGCGCGGCAACGAGGAAGAGCTGGCCATCGCCCTGGGCAACGCCTTCGGCTTCAAAGAGAAGAAGCTGCTGGCCGTCCGCAGCGGCCCCTACGAGGGCCGGGTCTTCCGCATCATCGTCGACAGCAAGGGCCACGGCGACGACGTCGAGCGCGGCACCATCGAGCTGGCCTGGCCCCCGACCCCCGAGCGGGACGAGGCCTCGCGCGACACGCTCACCAAGTACTTCGGCGCCCGGCCCAGCCGCCGGTCGGCCGGTTCGGGCTCGCTGCTGCCCTTGCTCGACGCGAGCTTCGAGGACCCGGGCACCTTGGGCGTCAACTGGACGCTGGAGGACGCTGTGGTCCTGGGCGTGCGGACCCCGGTCAGCGACATCAACATCGACACCTCGGTGCACCTGGACGGCCAGGCGAGCGTGCGCGCCTACAACAGCTCGGACACGCGCCTGTTCCAGGCCATCGTCCAGCGCGTCGAGGTGGCCCCCGGCATGCGGCTGAGCGCGCGGGTCCACCACAAGACCGAGAACGTGCGGGCCGAGTTCCAGCAGAACGAGGGCGATCTGTACCTGTCCATGACCTTCGAGGACATCTTCCAGCACCCCGTGGCCGCGCCGATCATCGATCGGGGCCGCATCTCGACCCACACCTGGGAGCCACTGGAGGTCTCGGGTACCGTCCCCGATGAGGCCGCCTATGTGCGCATCGGATTGGTCTCCGGGCTGTCCGGCACGACGTGGTTCGACGGCGCCTCCCTGACCCTGGACTAGGCCGCCATGGCCATCGCGGTCCGCTACCCGGGGCGGGTGTGCCTGCTCGGAGAGCACTGTGACTGGGGAGGAGGGGCGAGCCTGGTCGTGCCCCTACCCATGGGCGTAGGCGTGCGGGCCGAGGCCGCCACCGAGGGGCTCACGGCAGAGGCGGCCCTAGGGGGCGAGCTGCTGGTCGGGCGCTGGCCCACCGCGGGTGAGCTCCACCCCAGCGGCGGCGCCCTGCGCTTCGTGCCCGCCGCGGCCGCCGCCCTGGCGCGCCGTGGGCTGTCGCTGCCGCCAACGCACCTGCGCATCGACGCCGACCTGCCGGCGGGCCGGGGCTTCTCGTCCTCGGCCGCGGTCTGCCTGGCAGCCCTCGACGCCCTGGCCCGCAGCGCCGGCCAGGTCCTCGACGCGCCGACCCTGGCCGAGCTGGCCTACGAGGTCGAGCACGACCTGCTCGGCGTCGACTGCGGCCGCCTGGACCCCCTGGCCTGCGCCATGGCCGAGCCGGTCTACCTGCGGTGGTACCCGCAGCCCGACGGCGGCTACCAGGCCGGTCCGCGCCGCCTGCTGCCGCGGGGGCGCTTCCACCTGGTCGCCGCCTGCTTCCCCCGGCCCCGCGACACGGCGACGATCCTGTCGACCCTGCGCCAGGCCTGGCAGGGAGACCTGCACGACGCCGTCGCAGCCGAGCGGGGCCGCGCCGTACACACCGCCCTGACCACCTTCGCCGACGCGGCCACGGTGGGCGCGCGGGCCCTGCTCCTGGGGGACGCCGAGGCCCTGGGTGCCTGCATGGACGTGGCACAGCGGGTCTACGAGGACCTGCTGGCCGACGTCTTCACCCCGCTGCGGGCCCCCGGGCTGTGGCGGATCTGCCAGGAGCTACGCAGCCACGGCGCCCTGGGGGCAAAGTTCAGCGGGGCGGGCGGCGACGGCAGCGTCATCGCGCTCTTCGCCGAAGCCGAGAGCGCCCGCGCAGCCGTCGATCTGCTGGAGGTTCGCGGGCTCTCGGCCTGGTACTGCCCCTTTGGTGAGGCCGACTGAGCGTGGTCCGGATGTCTCATGAAGCGCCGCTGGCGCGGTGGAGGCGCGGGACGGGCGCGCGCGGGTCGCACGGACCCGGGATACCGTGGCGCCGTGCATGATCTGAGCGCCGGCACAACGGTCGGGCCCTTCCGGCTCGACAGCCCCATCGGCCTGGGTGCGACGGGCCAGGTGTACCGGGCGACCCGGGTGGCGGACGCACGCCTGGTCGCGTTGAAGATCATCAGCAGCCCCTCACCCGAGGCGCGGCAGCACTTCCGCCTGGAGAACCGGGCCCTGCAGAGCCTGTCGCACCCCGGCGTGGTCGAGGTGGTGCAAGCCGGCGAGGACGACGGGCGCGCCTGGCTGGCCATGGAGCTGGTCGAGGGCGCGCCGCTGGACGACTGGATCAGCCGCTTCTCGGGGGCGGACCGGGTGCGGCGGATCCTGCGCGCCGGGGCCGATGTGGCCGAGGCCCTGGCTGCCGTGCACGACCAGCACCTACTGCACCAGGACATCAAGCCGGCCAACATCCTGGTCTCGCCGGCCGGCCGCGTGAAGCTCGTGGACTTCGGCTTCGCCGGCTACCTGGACCAGCCGGACCCCGCCGGCCTGGCCGGCACGCTGCGCTACATGTCGCCCGAGCGACTGACCGGCACCGAGGCGGATCGCCGAGCCGATCTCTTCAGCCTGGGCGTGGTCCTCTACGAGCTCATCGCCCGCCGTCCGCCCCACGTGGGCACCGACCGCAACCGCCTGATCCTGGCTCAATGCACCGAGCCGGCGCCTTCCCTGGGCGAGCTGGCCCCCGAGGTGCCCGCCGCCGCCTTGCGGATCATCGACCAGATGCTCGCCAAGTCCCCCGGCGAGCGCCCCCGCTCGGCCCGCGAGGTCGCCGACGCCCTGCGGCAGGCCTTGGACGACGCGCCACGCCAGGCGCGCTGGCGGCCCGTCCTGCGGACCGCCCCCTTCGTCGGGCACCGCAGCCTGATGGACGAGCTGCTGCGCCGGGCCCTGGCCGGGGCGCCCGATGCCATGCTGCTCCACGGGCCGCCGGGGGTCGGGCTGTCGCGCCTGCTCCAAGAGGTGCAGGGGCGCGTCCTGGTGCGCGGCGGCCGGCTGGTGCTGGTCTCGGGCAACGCGCGCCTGCTCTTCCAGGTGCTCGACGGCCTGGTCGGCGCCTTGCGACCGGCGGACACGCGCCGGGCGCTGCTGGGCCCCGACCGTGAGCTGCTCCTGGCGGCGTGGCCCGACCTGGGTCGCCCCACCGAGGACATCTTCTCGCTGTCACGACCGCCCACCCCGCTGGACCTGGCCAACGCCGTGCGCGGCGTGCTGCGGCGGACCGCGGCACGACAGCCCCTCTTCATCGCGGTCGATGACGCCGAGGGCGCCGACCCTCGCGACCTGGGCCTGCTGCAGGGGGCCGGCCTGCTGCTGCTGGCCAGCCACGAGCCCGCGCGGATCCGTGGCGCCATGGAGCGCCGGACCCTCCTGCCCCTGGACCGGGCCCAGCTCGCTGCGCTGGCCTCATCCATGATCGGGCGGACCGGACCTCGGCTGGTGATGGAGCACGCACCAACCATCGCCGGCCTGCCCGGGCGCCTGGTGGCGGCGGCTCGCGGCGACGCGGCCCCGGACGAGCCCGAGAGCCCGGTGACGGCGCGCCTGCACCCCTGGGAGACGGCCGTACAGGCCGCCGAGGACGCGCTGCACGACCGCTCTCCCCACGAGGCTCTGGGCGCCCTGGCCCACGCCGCGGCGGCCGCGCCTTCGCCCGAGCTGCAGCACCGCGCCGAGCTGGTCCGCTCCCGCGCCGCCCTCCAGCAGGGCCACCTGGACGAGGCGCGTCAGCACGCGACGGCCGCTGCCGAGCTGGCTCCCACCGAGATCGATTGCAGCGAGGCCCGACTGGCCGGGTCCCGCGCAGCCCTGCGGGCCGGCGAGCTGCGTGCCGTCGCCGACCAGGGCCGACGCGCCGCCGCCGCCGCCGGGCGCATGGGCCAGCCGGGCTTGGCCGCACGCTGGGACGTGCTTCGGGCCCGCGCCTGCCTGCGGTCCGGCGCGCTGAGAGAGGCGGCGCAGATCCTGGCCCCCCACCTGGCCCAGGCCCCGCTGGAGCCTGCCGCCCTGCTCGGGGTGTTGTGGACGGCCGCCGAGGTCGCCGTCCACCGCTGTGACTGGGCCCACGCGCGCCGGTTGCTCATCACCGCCCGAGAGGAGGCGACCAGCTCCCAGGCCCGGCGGGTGCGGGCGGGACTGCGCGGCGAGGTCGGCCACCTGTGGCTGCGGCGCGGCGAGGTCTCCAAGGCCATCGCCCAGCTCGAGCGCGCCCACCAGGACCTTGCCATGACTGCGGACGCCGAGCACCTGGCGCTGGTCCGGGCCCGGCTGGCCGAGGCGCGCCTGCTCAACGGGGACGTCGACGAGGCCGGCCGCCTGGCCGTGGACGCCCTGCAGATCGCCACCGAGGCGCGCAGCAGCTTCGCCGAGCTGGAGGTGCGGCGGGTGGCCCTGCGCCACGCCCGCGTGACCGGGGACCTCAGCCGCCTGGGCGAGCTGGTGTACCGCACCGAGCGCTGGCTGGCGGCCCTGCCGGCGGATCCCTGGCGGGCCCCCGTGGCCGCACAGCTCGCCCTGGGCTTCGTAGAGCTCGGCCTGCCCGCGCAGGCCGAGCACTGGATGGGCCAGGCCGAGGAGCTGCGGCCCGAAGATCCCTACCAGAGCCTGCAGGTGCGCATCGCCCGGCTGGCGATGTCCAGCCGCAGCAACGACACCCTCTCCGCGCATGGGCTGGAGCTGGGCCAGGAGGCGAGCCACCTGGACCTCGGCCACCTGGCGCGGCTCGCGGCAGGCTTCAGCGTCCACCTGGGCAGCAGCGCGCGCGGCGTCTCCCTGCATGAGCTGGTGCGCGCGGCCCGAGCCGCCGGGGATCGATACGCGGCAAGCTGGCTCTCCGTGGCCGGAGAGCACGACGCCAACGCCATCCGGGGGGCGCGCGCGCTGGGCTACCTGGCCATGTCGGACGGCCGCGCCCTGCCGGCCTGAAGGCCCTCGCTCCCCCGGGTCCCCGGCGCACCTGCGCCCGGGCCTCAGAAGGTGAAGCGGACCTCCTGCGAGCGGCCGACGTCCACGCGCACCTCCTGGCTGCGGGTCCGGCCCGAGTCGATGGCGACGACCCGCACATCCCGGTTTCCGCCCGGCAGGGAGATGGCGGACATCGGCGTCTGGCCCACGTAGCGCCCGTCGACGTAGACCCGGCTGGGGTGCGTGGTGCGGATGCGCAGCACGCCCTGCTCTTCGGCTGCGGCGGGGGCTGCGGCGGGGGCAGCGGCGGGAGCAGCGGCAGCGGCGGCGGCGGGCGCAGCGGCAGCCTCAGGCCCGGGGGGCACGGGCTGCGCGGGCGGGACCGGATCGGCCGGAGCAGGCGCCACGGGCGCGACGCCATCGGCCGGCACGGCGTCCGAGCCATCGGGCATCGCTGGCACCACCTGGGAGGGTGCGTCCGAAGGCGCGTCCAGGTCGACGGGCGCCCGGGGAGATGCCTTGTTCTGCACCAGGTACCAGACGACCAGCATGGCCACAGCGGCGAAGACGACGAAGATCACCAGGCCAGGGCCGGCCCGATCCTCGGGCTCGACCCCCGCCGGCGGCGCCGGCTCGGCGGCCCGCCGACGACGGGCAGCCCAGTCCGGCGTGGTCGGGTTCGAGCCCGTCCACTGCTCGTCGAGGGGGTGCGGCAGGCTGAAGTCGCTGTCGTCATCCTCGGCCGGGGCCACGGGGTGCACCCCGCTGGGCGGAGTCAGGGCGCTGGCGTCGAGGCCAGCTCGCCCGAAAGCGGAAGCCGAGGACGGCGACACCACCGCGCGCGGGCCCGTGAGGCGATCCGGCACCACAGGAGGAGGCGCGGCGACGGCGGCGTGGGGAGCGGTGCGGCTGCCCAGCAGGATGGGCGACGCGGCGACCACGGCGTGGGCGCTGCTGAAGCGATCCGAGACCGAGATGTGGGCGCCACCGCCCAGCTCGTCGTCCTCGCCCTCGTCCCCGCCCTCGTCTGCGTCGTCGCTGCCGTCCAGCAGCTCGTCGCCCGGCTCGTCCAGGTCCGGCTCCAGCGCTTCGTCCTCGTCCTCGTCCAACGCGTCGGGATCGAAGTCCGCTCCGCCCAGGGCCGGGCCGGGCACGAAGCCCACACGCAGGCCGCGGGTCGGCGGCGGGCCCTCCTCAACGTGGTCGGGGGGCGCGCTCAGCTCGACAGAGGCACGGGGCCCCTCGTCGTCCTCGGCGCTGCCCACGGACAGCGGGTCGCCCAGGTCCTCGAGCTGGCTGCCATGCACCGGCGGCGCCGCGACAGCCTCGTCCAGGCGCAGGAAGCGGTCGTAGATCTGGTCGTGCACCACCACCGTGTCGGCCCGCGCCACCGGCGCCGCGCCCGACCCGGAGTCCTCATCCATGACGCCGGCGTCCAGGGAGCCGCGACTGAAGCTGCCGCCAAAGGACATGGTGAGGGGCGGTGGCTCGACCGGACGGTTCCCGCTCTTGAGCAGGACCGGCGCGCGCGGCGCCTCGTCCTGGTCGTCGAAGCCACCGGCCGCCAGGGCCGAGGCGTCCCAGATGGGGCCCGCGGAGACCACGGGGGGAGCCAGGCGGGTGCCCTCGTTGGGGTTGCCGATGAAGATCCGCAGCGGCCCGCCACCGTCGTAGCTGTCGTCGTCCTCCTGGGGCTCATCGACGGCTGCGGCCGCGGGGGGCGGCTCCGGCTCGTCCAGGAGCGCCGGCAGCGGAGCGGCCGCGAAGGCGCCCAGATCGATGCCGGGCGGACGCTCGTCGACCAGGAGCAGGTCCGGCCGCGCGCCAAAGAGGCCCTTGCGCTTGCTCACGACCGACCTCCTGGCCGCCCGGTGCTCGGCGGGCTCAGGACCAAAGCGCCTCCATCGACTCCGGAACATTGGTCCCGTCGGCCAGGGCCTGGAGGATCTCGACGCCATCGTTCCCCAGCCGCACATGCAGGCCGGAGGCGCGGGAGATGCTCACCAGGGCGCCCTCGACGATGAGGCTGTTGACCGCCCGGCGCACGACCCACTGGTCCGCCGGCTCCAGGCCCCGGAACAGGTTGTCGGCCCGCGAGCTCCAGTCGCCCCCCTCGGCCCGGCCGACGATGTACGCCGCGAGCGAGCGGGCCAGGGCCCGGCCCCGGATGGGGTCGTGCACCGGCAACTCAGCAGACCACCAGGTCTCCACGCCCGACATGTCCCGCAGGCGATCGACGTCCTGCTCGGTGAAGCGCAGGTCGGCGGGCAGGCCCCCGTCCGCGGTGCCCAGCATGCGGGCGATCTCCAGCGGGTGCAGGTCCAGCCAGCGCGCCACCTGGGCGAGGGTGAGCTTCTCGAAGCGATCGGAGCCGGCCATCTCAGCCCTCCAGCATGGCGGACCCGGTGAGGGCCCCGGCATCGGGTTCGACGTGGGAGTCTTCGTCACCCAGGTCGGTGTCGTCGTCGTCGTCCGAGGCGGCGACGACCCGCGGGTCCAGCCAGGCCGTGTACAGCTCCAGGCAGACGGTGTGCAGCTCCAGCGCCTCGTCCCGCATGCGGTCGATCTGGGCGCCGAAGACCTCCTTCAGGTCCCCCTGGACCTCCTGGTCGCCCAGCCACACCTGGATGGCCAGCAGGCCCCGGTAGTCGGCGAACTGCACCGACGCATCGGAGGCCCCCACGGCCTGCAGCGTCGCGCCGACCGCACCCATGAGGCGGTAGGCGACGAGGGCGCCCAGGTCCTCGGTGCGGTCCGCCCAACCCTGGTAGGTCTCGAAGCTGACCGGCAGCAGGACCGCCAGCGCCTCGGGCCGCCCCTGGGCCGGGTTGAGGCTGGCGATGATCGTGACCGCTTCGGTGGGCAGATCCGCCTGGGCCAGCGGCGCCTGGGCCGCGTCCATGACCGGCTGCAGCTGGGCGCGCACCGTCTGGTGGTGGGCGAGCATGGCCTTGCGGTAGCCCACCGGCAGGTTGGCCAGGGTCGGCTCCAGCTCCTGGAACTGCTCGAACTCCTCGACGAGCTGCTCCATGTCGGGCTGGGCGAGGAGCTGGGCGACCCGGTCCTCACGCGCCTTGATGGCCTGGGCGAGGACCTCGTCCCGCTCGATGAGGACGCTGGCTTCTGCGTCGATGCCGGCCTCCACCGCGGCGCGCGTCCGGTGGGTCTCCTCTATGGGCAGGACCGCGACCTCGGCCTGGATCTGCTCCTCAAGCTCGGCCAGGGTCTCGACCTGGCCCTGCAGATCGCGGATGTCGGCCTCGAGGCGCTGACGCTCGGCGTCGACCTCGTCCAGACGAGCCTGTGCGGCCCCGGCCTGCGCCTCGCGCCACCGGGACACCTCCTCAAGCGCCCGCACCACGCGCGGCAGGATGATGTCGGACTCAGACTGCATCGCCTCTCCTTGCGCGCGGACCTGCGCGATCAACGGCCGCAACCATACCAGCCGGGGGACTTCCCTTCAGTTCTCGCACGCCGCCCACAGGCCACGCCCCTCGGCGCTGGCCGCCGTCTCGGCGGCGACCATGCGATCGAAGTAGCGCACGTCCTGCGCAAAGTTCTCGTCGTAGACCCGCGCCTGGCCGGCGCGGATCTCGAACTCGTTGAGGAGCACCTCGTAGCTGCCGTCGTCCTGGATGCCCAGGCCACCCAGGTCGAGCAGCTCGTCGTAGATCGGGTCGGAGCTGTCCCCCGTCAGGAAGATCCAGGCCAGCGTTCGCCCATAGATATCCGTGCACTCGGAGTCGAACTCCAGGCGCACCTGGCGCCCGGTCAGGCGCTCGTCCACCCACTGGCCCGCCTGGTCGCCCCAACACTCGGCGCCGGTGTTGTCGTGGGCGATCTCAGGGGCCGCCACGCCCAGGAAGCGGATACGCTCCCCGCCGTCACCACACTGGTCGACGTCCACGGTGTCACCGTCCAGGGTGCAGGCGACGTCCGCGGTGCGCGGCTGTGCGCAGACAGAGGTCGGCGCGATGATCGGCACCAGGGCGTCGATGCCCTGGCAGCCGCCCCCGAGCAGCGGCGCGAACAGCAGCACCACCAGGCCCGTGAGGCGGCGAGACCGGGTCCGCGGCCGGGCCAGCACGCAGATCACCTGGGGTCCGGGCCGATGACGTGGGCGGGTGCGGGCGGGAGCCATGGTCCCCTTCCTACTCCGTGCGACGACGCGTGGCATCGCCGGACGCTATGATCGGGGCGCCTCCGCGGCGCGACCGGCGCGCCCGCGGACTACCACCGCCTCTTCCCCCCCTCGTGGATGAAGCCCGTCCCCCGCCGCACCGACGGACCTCCCGACGACCCCACCGCGCCCCCGGCATCGGCTCGGGCGGCGGGGGGCGGCGTGGTGCGGCCCGCTTCCTCCGAGATCATCGTGCGGGCCCAGGGCCTGGGCAAGCGCTTCGACATCTACCTGAACGACCGCAGCCGGGTCTACGAGTTTCTGGGGCGGCGGGTTCACCACACCGAGCACTGGGCCCTGCGCGACGTGGACTTCGAGGTCCGGCGCGGCCACAGCTTCGGCGTCATCGGCTCCAACGGCGCCGGCAAGTCCACCCTGCTCAAGCTCATCGGCGGCATCAGCCGGCCCACCCAGGGCAGCCTGGAGGTGGGGGCCAGCCTGTCGACCCTGCTCGACCTGGGCCTGGGCTTCCACCAGGACTTCACCGGCCGCGAGAACATCCGCCTGAACTGCCGCCTGCTGGGCATGAACGACACCGAGACCGAGTCGCGGATCCCGGCCATCATCGGCTTCGCGGAGCTGGGGCCCTTCATCGACCTGCCGGTGCGCACCTACTCGGCGGGCATGCAGCTTCGGCTGGGCTTCGCCATCGTCGCCCACACCGACAGCGAGATCTTCCTGGTGGACGAGGTGCTGGCCGTCGGCGACCAGTACTTCCAGCGCCGCTGCATCCAGAAGATCGAGGAGTTCCTGACGGCGGGGCGGACCATCATCCTGGTGAGCCACGACCTGCACGCCATCCGCAACCTGTGCGACGACGTGTTGTGGCTGGAGGGCGGTCACGTCCGCATGCTGGGCCCGGCCCGCGAGGTCGTGGACCGCTACCTGGACGTCGAGCGCGAGCGGGCGACAGGCGGGCGCCAGCTCCACGCCGCGCCCTTCGGGCTGCCGGTCAGCCCCAGCCCCGAAGAGCCCGCCCCTCCCCCTCCCCTTCGACCCGTCGAGTACCACGCCACCGTCGACGACCCGCGGCTGCGCAAGGCCGTGATGGAGGCCTGCGTGGTGGACGAGCCGGCGGCCTTGTGGGCCCAGCCGGTGCCGGTGCAGGCGCCCGACATCACCGACGGGGACGTGCCCGTCGTCCAGGGCTCGGGCGAGGTGCGGATCCTCTCGGTGCGCATCCTGGACGGCAACGGCCGCCCCCGGGAGCGCTTCCGCACCGGCGAGGACCTGATCGTCGCCGTCACCTTCCGCACGACCCAGGTCGTGCCGCGACCCATCTTCGGGGCCGCCCTCTTCCGCGCGGACGGGGTCTACATCCACGGCCCCAACACCCGCTACGACCACGTGCTGGACGGCGACTACCACGGCATCTACACCTTCTTCATCGTCTGGCGCCGCCTGCCCCTGCTCAGCGCGCGCTACCGCCTGAGCGTGGCGGTCTTCGACCAGCACCACCTCAAGCCGCACGCCTGGCACAACCAGCTCTACGACTTCGAGGTGGTGGCCCCCATAGAGGACCACGGCGTGGTCCTGCTCGATCACGCGTGGGGGCTGATCACGCACTTCGAGCAGGAGTGAGCCCGCGGCGCGTGCTCGTGATCGGGCGGCTGGCCGACCCGGCGGGCCGGCGCACGGGCTTCCCCGAGCTGCGCACCGAGAGCCTGGCCCTGGCCCTGGCGCAGGGCGGCTGCTCGGTGCGGATCGCAGGCCTGGTGCCTGGGGAGGAGGCCGCCGCCCAGGCCGCCGCCCCGCCGCGTGCATGGGAGGGGCGGATCCGCGTCGCCGAGGAGGGGCCGGGCTGGCTGGACCAGCTGGCCGGGCTGGCCGAGCAGGCCGAGGTCCTGGTCGGGGCCGGGCCCCACAACGCCAGCCGCGCCGCCTGCCTGGTCGCCGGCGAGCGCCCGGTCTGGGCCGATGTGCCGGGCGACCCCATGGCCGAGCTACAGGCCGTGACCCGCGCCCTGGGGCAACCCCAGCCCGCCCGCCAGGCGGCAGCCCTGGCCGCCTTGCTGCCCGTGCTGCACCGGGCCGACGCCCTGGGGGCGGTCTCGGAGCGCCAGCGCCTGGTGTTGCTGGGACAGCTGGGCCTGGTCGGCCGCCTGGAGGTCGACCCACCCGTCGCGGTGGTCCCCGTGGCCTGGCACTTCGACCTGCCGCCCCAGGCGCCGGCGGTCCGCGCGCCGGGCAGCCGCCTGCACCTGCTGCTGATGGGCACCGCCAACGCCTGGCTCGACCTGGACGGCACCCTCTCCGCGCTCCAGGGGGCCCTGGAGCGCCTGCCCAGGCTGCAGATCACCGTGGCCGGCGGCCCGGCCGTCGGGCATCACGCCGCAGCCTGGACCGCCCTGTGCCGCTGGGCCAAGGGGCGCGCCCGGGTCTCTGTGACCGGCCGCCTGGACCCGGCCGCCCTGACCCGCACCCTGGCCAGCGCCCACGCCACCCTGGTCCTGGACGGGCCCGGCCTGGAGCCCGAGACCGGCAGCCGGACGCGGGCCCTCTTCGCCCTGCACCAGGGCCTGGAGGTGCTGGCCACGACCCGGACCGAGCTGGGCGAGGAGCTGGCCCGCGAGGGCGCCATCACGGGCCTGCCCGCCGGGGCGCCCCAGGCCGCGGTGCAGGCCCTGGTCCACCTCTTCGAGGCCGGCAGCGACGGCCAGCGCGTGGCCCGGGCCCAGCACCGGCTGGCCGAGCGCTACGCGGCCGCCCGCGTCGCCGCCCCCGTGGTGGCCTTCGCCCGGGAGCCCTGGCGCCTGCCGGCCTCGGCCGACGCCATGGCCGGGCTCGCCGCCGACCACGCCCGCCTGCGCGACGCCCTGGCCCGGGTCCACGCCACCCCGACCTGGCGCCTGCTGTCCGGCCTGCACCGACGCCTGCCGGGCGCGCGCAAGCGCGGCTGAGCCGGGGCGGATCCCCGGAGGCCGGCCTGCATACTATGCATACGCAAGCCGCCGCCTCGGGGGTCGCGGGGCGCCGGCGTGAAAATGCACAGCATGTGGTCCGATCAGCCTCTGCGGCTCTTGCACCTGCCGTCCCAACGATGCATAAACATGCAACCTCGTGCTCGGGTACGGCCATGCTCCAGCTCCGCAAGCCCACCGTCGCCGACGTCCCGACCATGGTCGGGTTGATGCAGCCGCACATCCTGGCCGAGCGCCTGCTGCCTCGCAGCACCCGCCAGGTCGCCGAGCGGCTGCGCGACTACCTGCTGGCCGAAGAGGTCGACGAAGACGGCGCCCGTCGCACCGTGGGCGTGGCCTCGGTCTCCCTGGTCGACACCCACCTGGCCGAGCTAGGCGCCCTGGTCGGCGAGAGCCAGGCGGTCGAGCTGGACATGGTGCACCACCTGCTGGACGAGGCCTGGAACATGGGCGTCGACCAGGCCTTCGTGCTCACCGATCGCCCCGACCTCTTCGAGGGCGTGGGCTTCCGCCGGACGCGGGTCCAGGACATCCCCGAGAAGCGGGACCGGCAGTGCCTGCGCTGCCCTCGCCTGCCTCGCTGCCGCCAGGTGGCCCTGACCGTCAGCAGCGAGCGGTCCCGCCAGGCCGCCAAGTAGCGCAGCGCCCCCGGCGCCCGGCGCGCAGCGTTCAGCGCTCAGCGCCCCAGCTGGTTGAGCACCCAGTCCAGGCGCGGACCGAGTTCGACCAGGGCCGGCAGCTCCAGCACCTGGCCGGGGGCGGCCTCACGGGCGAGCAGGCCCTCGACGCTGGCCTGGTAGTGCCGCTGCAGCCAGGGGTTGCTGCTGCGAACCCCGTCGGCCAGCAAGGGCAGGACACCCCAAGGAAGGACCAGGATCCGCTCGGTCCGCGCGGCCCGGGCCCGGACGGCGGCGAAGAAGCGCTCGGTCTCCTCGCGGTCGCTGGAGAAGTGGTAGTGCAGCCAGAAGGCGGCGAAGTCCCAGGGGGAGCGGTCGGCGACGTAGCCGCCTGCCTGGGCCTCGGCCCGCTCCTCGGCGGCGACCTGCTCCTCCCACAGCTCCCAGAGCAGGGCCCGGAAGGCGGCGGCGTCCAGCCGGTGCACGTCCAGGCCGCCCTCCAGCCGGGCGCGCATGCCCTCGGGCAGGTAGGGCAGCCCCAGGCGCAGGGCCAGGGCTCGCCCCAGGGTCGTCTTGCCCGTGCCGGCGCTGCCGGACAAGGCGATGCGCCGCGGCAGCCCTGCCGCCCGGGGCGGCGCCCGCTCGGCGCGCGGCCGGGCCTGGGGCGGCGGGTGCTCACCCAGGGCCTGCAGCACCCAGCCGGTGTCGCTGCCCAGCAGGTGGGTGTGGCTGCCGCGAGGCGGGGCAAAGCGCAGGGCCTGGTCCAGCGGCAGGCCCAGGGCCTGGCAGAGCAGCACCCGGATGACGCCGACGTGGGTGACCAGGATCACCCGGCTGCCGTCCAGCGCCGGCGCCACCTGCTGCCACCAGCCCAGGACCCGGTCGGCCAGGTCGGCCATGCTCTCGCCGCCCGGCGGCCGCGTGTGCACGTAGTCCGCCCAGTAGGCCTGGATCGTGGCGTCATCTGCCGCGTTCAGGTCGGCCCAGGACCGGCCCTCCCAGGCGCCCATGTGCTGCTCGCGCAGCCGGGGCTCCAGCCGCACCGGCACCCCCAGGGCCTCGCCCAGGCGCCGCGCCAGGCCGCTGCACCTCTGCAGATCGCTGGCGACCACCTGGGAGACGGGGGGCAGGGTGTCCTGCGCGAAGGCGAGCAGGTCGGCGCTGGCCGCCTCCCCCACGGCGCCGAGGGGCAGGTCGGTATGCCCGTAGGCCAGGCGCGCGCCCCCGGTCTCCACCTCGCCGTGTCGCAGCAGGTGCAGGTGTACGACCTGGCTGCTGGGCAGCGCCCGAGCGGTCACGGCGTCCCAGGCTTCGCCCCGGCGCCTCACTGGGCTGCGTCCCGGGCTGCGTGGAGGGCCACGTCCCGGGCTGTGTCTCGGGCGGGGAGCGTCCAGGCGCCCGCCGGCCAGCCGCCCTTGCGGGGATCGCTGGCCCCCACCTCGCCGCCCTGGCCGTCCTGCATCACGACCTGGACGGCCGAGAAGCCTTCGACGCGCCGGACCTCGTGGCCCCGGGCCTCCAGGCCCGACACGACGTCGGCCGGCGTGCCCTGGTCGACCATCAGGGCCTTGGGCTGCCACTGGTGGTGCATACGCGGCGCCGCCACGGCCGCGGAGGGGTCCATGCCCAGGTCCACGATGTCGATGATGACCTGGAGCGTGGCGGTGATGATGAAGGGCCCGCCGCTGGCGCCGACGACGAGCCGGCGCCCGTCAGGGGCGATGAGCACCGTGGGGCTCATGCTGGACAGGGGCCGCGCGCCCGGGGACACGGCGTTGGCCTCGCTGCCGACCAGGCCGTAGGCGTTGGGCACCCCGGGCCGCGCCACGAAGTCGTCCATCTCGTCGTTGAGCAGCACGCCGCTGCGGGGCCCCACGACGCCGCTGCCAAAGGAGGTGTTGATGGTCGTGGTCAAGGACACCGCCATGCCGGCGTCATCCAGGACCGAGATGTGCTGCGTGCCGGCGTCCGGGCCCGGATCCACCGGCAGGCCGTAGGCCTCGGCCGGAAGCGTGTGCTCGGGGTCGAAGGCCCGGCGGATCGCCGCGATGCGCGCCGGGTCCAGCATGCGGTCGACGGGCACCGCCACTCGGTCGGGATCCCCCATCAGCTGGGCGCGGTCGGCGAAGGCGTGCTGGCAGGCCTCGGCCAGCAGGTGCCACAGCGCGCTGCTGCCGGGTTCCAGGCTGGCGGAGGGGGTGCCCTCCAACACGCCCAGGACCTGGAGGAGGACCGCGCCGCCCGAGGAGGGAGGCGGCATGGTGACGACGGTCCAGCCCCGGTAGTGGCCGACCAGGGGCGGGCGGTCCCGCACGGTGTAGTCGAGCAGGTCCTGCTCGCTCAGCACGCCGCCCGCGGCCCGGGCGGCGGCGACCATGTCCTGGGCGACCCAGCCGCTGCGCATGACCTGGCCGTCGCTGCGGGCGAAGGCGCGCAGGGTGCTCGCCAGCCGGGCCCGCCGGACGCGCTCCCCCCGGGTGGGCACGCCGCCGACGTGGCTGCCGTCGAAGAGCGAGGCCGCCAGGCTCGGCGGGCCCGAACCCCCATGGGACAGGGCCTGGGCCAGGTGGGCCCCCACGTCGAAGCCCCGGCGCGCCAGCTCTTCGGCCGGGGCGACGACCCGCGCCAGGGGCAGGCGGCCGTAGCGGCGGTGCAGCTCGGCCAGCCCCAGGCCCTCGGAGGGCACGGCGACGGCCAGCCCGCCCACCCGGCTGGCGTCGGGGCGCCCGGCGGCGGCCGCGCGCACGAAGATGTCACGGTCGGCCTCCGCCGGCGCGACCTCGCGGAAGTCCAACACGGCGCGGGTCCCGTCGGGCAGCACCACCACGGCGAAGCCCCCTCCCCCCAGGCCGCTGCCGGCAGGCTGGACCACGCCGGCGGCCAGGGCGGCGGCCACCACGGCGTCCACCGCGTTGCCGCCCTCTTCCAGCACCCGGGCGCCGGCCTGGCTGGCCAGGCGGTGGTCGGCGGCCACCATGCCGTGCGGCGCCCACTCGGGCGGCGGAGCGGCGGCCAGCAGCACGCCGGTCAGCAAGCCGGTCAGCAGGAGCAGGAGCGCGGTTCCGCGGCCCCTCACCGCAGCACCAGCGCCACCCAGGCCAGGGCCAGCAGCACCTGGAGCAGCCAGCGCAAGGCGCCGGCCCGCAGCCCGCCGGACACGACCAGCGGACCCAACCCGCCCGCGGCGGCCCCGGCCGCCACGGCCAGGGCCAGGCTGTCCCCCCGGATGAAGAGGCAGCGATCCAGCGTGGCCGTGAGCAGCAGGCTGGCGGTCGGCCCGTCCAGCAGGGCCGAGAGCAGGGCCGAGACCCCCGCCGCCGCAGGCAGGAAGCCGTGCCCCAGGTTCTCGACGATCTCCTCGATGCCCTGGGCCGCCAGGCCCGGGATCCCCCCGGCCGTGGCGACCAGGGCCAGCAGCCCACCGCCGGCGGTCCACAGCAGCGGGCCGAGCAGGGCCGGGTCGCTGAGCAGGCGCGGGCCCTGCCGCAGCGCTGCCACCCCACCCATGGCCGCGGCCCCCAGGCCCAGCACCAGCGCCGTCTGCGTGGGCAGCAGCACCGCCGCCAGGGCCGTGGCGCCGGCGACGACGGTCACCGCCCAGCTCCCGGCCCCCGGCTGCAGGTGCTCGCGCCGCGGCGCCGCGATGAGGATCATGCCCACGGCCAGGGGCGCCAGGGCCAGCGGTCCGCCGGGCAGGCGGTCCCCCAGCAGCACCAGGGCCGGATCCCCGATCCGCCCCAACAGGGCCCCGCCCATGGCGGCCAGGCTCAGCCGCGCCGCCCCCTGCCGATCCCGGGCCACGGCGGCCAGGGCGGCGGCCGCGCCCAGCTCACCCAGCAGGGCCCCGGACACGGCCGCGACCAGCACGGCGGGGCCGGGCAGGCGCAGCCCACCCGCCGCCGCGGCCAGGCCGCCGAACGCTCCCCACGCCAGCAGCGCCCCGACACCGCCGGACAGGCCCATCAGGCCAGGCAGCGCGACCAGGTCGCCGGGCACCAGCACCCCCGCCACCATGGCCCCGCCCACGGCCAGCAGGCCCAGCACCAGGGCCACCACGGCGCGGCGCCGCCGCCAGGGCCCGACCACCGCCAGCAGGATCAGCGGCGCGCCCACGCCGACCGCGACCTCGATGACGTCGGTCACAGCGCCCTCCATGCTCAGGCCCTCGCCGGGGACGCCACGCGATCGGCGCGATGGATGACCGGGTTCTCCAGGAAGCCCACGCCCTCGACCTCGACCTCGACGACCTCGCCCGCCTCCAGGGGCCCGACGCCGGCCGGCGTGCCCGTCGCGATGACATCACCGGGAAGCAGGGTCATCACGCTGGAGACGAAGGACACCAGCTCGGCCGGACCGAAGACCATGTCGCTGCTGCGGCCGTCCTGGCGCAGGTGCCAGGCCCCGTCCCGGTCCCGCACCCGGCAGCGCACGGCCAGGTCCCTGGGGTCCAGGCCGCGGCTGATCCACGGGCCGAGGGGGCAGAAGCCATCGAAGCCCTTGGCCCGGGCGAAGACGCCGTCGGCGCGCTGGATGTCCCGGGCCGTGACGTCGTCCAGGCAGGTGATGCCCACCACGCCGGCCAGGGCCTCGTCCACCGACACACGGCTCAGGACCCGCCCGATGACCAGGGCCAGCTCGGCCTCGTGATCGACCCGCTCGGTGCCCGGCGGCAGGGGGATCGAGGCCCGGTGGCCGATGACTGCCGTCGACGGCTTGAGGAAGATCTTCGGCACCGGGGGCAGCGGGCGCCCCAGCTCCAGGGCGTGGGCCCGGTAGTTGCTGCCGATGCCCACCACCTTCGAGGGCAGGACCGGCGGCAGCAAGGTGACCGAGGAGGCGGCCAGCCGCGGCAGGCCCTCGGTGACCAGCCGGCCGAAGATGTCGCCCTGGACCGGCTCCAGCTCGACCCTGTCCAGGGGGGCGCCGGGGCGGCCCTGCCCATGCACGCGGGCCAGCCGTGGCCGACCCGAGGCGTCCAGGAAGCGGGCGACGCGCTCCACGCTCTGGCTGCCGCCCACGCTAGTGCTCGATCCGGGCCTCGAGCTCAGCCATGCACTCGCTCGGGTCCGCAGTGAACATCAGCAGCCCGCGCCAGACCCACTTCTGCCACAGGAAGTCGTCGATCTGGCCCTGGGCCACGGCCAGGTGGCAGCGCGGCAGCTCACCGCCGTAGCACTGGGTCAGGTCATCGAAGACGGCCTCGAACTCCTCGGAGTCGGGCCGGTAGCCGACGAAGAAGACCACGTGCCCCCGGACCAGGTCGCGGATCTGGCGGCGCACCGCCTCCTCCATCGGGCCGCGATCGGCGCCCTCGATCACCAGGCTGCCAGGCTGCTCGAAGCCGCCATTGAGCTTGTAGAGGGTGCGCTGGTCCGCCTTCAGCTCAGGCAGGGCGGCCCCGCGGTACAGGACCTGGACCTGGCCGCCCATCTCGACCGCCGCCCGCTCCATGACCTGGTCCTGGCAGGTCGTGAAGATGAGCGGGAAGCGCGACAGCGCCGTCTTGTGGAAGCCCGCCGGCTTGACCTGTGTCGCGCCGACCAGCTCGGCCAGGCGCTGCTCCAGGGCGGCGCGGCCATGCTCCCGGGCGTAGCTGGCCGCCCCCTCCAGGGCCGAGGGCCGGGCCGGACGGGCCCGCCCGCCCATGAGCTGCTTGGGCCGCTTCCAGCCCAGCTCCCGGGCCAGCTCCTTGGGCTCTGGGTAGGTGAGCCCTTGCTCCTCGGCGGCCTCTCCCGTGAAGCGGGACCCCACGAAGAGGACGCAGCGTCCCTGGTTGACGGCCTCGATGACCTCGACGGGCAGGTTCATGCGGTCTCCGCGCGCGTGGCGCTCAGGTGCAGGCGGCGATGGCCGCCCGCAGCAGGTCGGGGTCCCGTACCACGGCGCCTACCTGGGCCACGGTCAAGGATGCGACCCGGGCCCCCAGCTCACCGCTGCGCTCGGGTGACCAGCCGGACACCCGGCCGTACAGGAAGCCGGCTGCGTAGGCGTCGCCGGCCCCCGTCGTGTCGACGGCCGTGGTCGGGTAGATCCCGATGGGGAACAGATCCGGGCCGTGCTTGACGAGCGAGCCGCGCCCGCCGAGCTTGAGGACCACGGTGTAGCAGACCTCGCCGATCTCGTGGATGGCTTCTTCCGGCGAGCGGCCGGTCAGGGCCCGGGCCTCTTCGGCGTTGAGGAAGACGATGTCAGCGAATTCGTCGATCACCGACCACATCCGGTCCCGCACCGCGTTGACCACGAAGGGATCGGCCACGTCGATGCTCACCGGGATCTGCTCCTGGTTGGCGATCGCGATGGCCTCGAGCGCCCGGCTGGCCATGGGCTCACCCAGCAGCAGGTAGCCCGTGATGTGCAGGATTCCGCTCTCGCGGATGTCGTCGGCGAAGCTGCCGAGCCCCGGAAGGGCCACGGCCGCCCCCAGGTCGGTGAGCATGGTCCGCTCGGCGTCCCCGGCGCTGATGATGCTCAGGCACTTCCCGGTGGAGCGCTCCTGGGTGAACTGCAGGGCGTGGCTGCCGCAGGCCTCGGTGATCCGTGCCGCGTAGAGGTGGCCGAGCTGGTCGTCGCCGACCTGGCCGCAGTAGCGCGCCGACAGGCCCATCAGCCCCAGGGTGGCGATGGTGTTCGCACAGGAGCCCCCGGAGTGGATCTCGGGCCGCAGGTGCTGGAGGACCTGGAAGGCGCGCTGCCAGGTCTCGTGGTCCACAGGGTGCATCTGCCCGCGGGTCAGGTCCATGCGGGCGAGGATGTCGTCGTCGTCGACGCGGACCAGGGCATCGACCAGTGCATTGCCGAGGCCAGCAACGTCGAAGCGCCGCGCGGGCGTGTTCATGGGGAGGTCCAGCGAGGGTGGGGAGGGACGCGGATGAGCCCGCACACAGGCTCCCCCCGCTATCGGAAGACGGGGATCGACGCCACGGCCCGGCGCCCGCCGCTATCGTGCGGCGCCTGTGACTGGAAGCCCCCCCTCCCCCGCTGCCTCGCCCGCCTGGAGGCGCCCGCTCCTGCTGGGCGTGGGCGTCGCCCTGAGCGGCGGCGCCCTGCTGTGGTTCTGCTGGGACGTCGACTGGGCTGAGCTGGTCGCGGTGCTGGGCCAGGTCCACCTGCCCTGGGTGCTGCTGTCGGCGCTCATCGTCCTCAGCGAGTTTCTCATCCGCGCGCTGCGCTGGCAGATCCTGCTGCGCCCCCTGGGCACCCGGGCCCGGGTCAGCGACCTGTTCCGCGCCTGGGTGATCGGGGCTGCCGGCAACATCCTGCTGCCCCTGCGCGCCGGCGAGGTGGCCAAGGCCGTGGTCGCGGCCCGGCGCACCGGGACCCCGCTGGCGGCCGTCGTCGCCACCTCGGTGATGGAGCGGGTCTACGACCTGCTCGGCCTGGTCTCGGTGCTGCTGCTCATGGCCATCGTCCTGCCCGGCGGGGACGCCGGCCTGCCGCCCGACCAGGCCGACCTCGTGTTCAACCTCAAGCTCTACGGCGGCCTGCTCGGCGCGGCGGCCACCGTCGCCATGATCACCTTCTTCGTCCTGGCGACCCACCGGGTGGCCGCGCGCCGCACCTTCTCCCGCATCGCCCACCTGGCCCCTCCGCCGGTGGCCGAGGCCTTCCTGCGCCTCTTTGACGGCTTCGTCGCCGGCCTGGGCAACGCCCGGGACCCGGTGGGCCTGGGCCAGGCCGCGCTGCTCAGCATGCTGCTGTGGTTCAACGGCGTGGTGGCCATCTCCAGCCTGTTCCGCGCCTTCGACATGTTGCTGCCCTTCGGCGCCGCCTGCTTCACCTCGGTGGCCCTGGCGCTGACCGTCGCCTTGCCCCAGGCCCCCGGCTACCTGGGGATCTTCCACGTGACCATCGAGAAAACCCTGGTGCTGTGGGGCCAGCCGGTCCTGCCCGCCAAGGGCTTCGCCATCGTCATGTGGGCCGTGAGCTTCCTGCCGGTGCTCACCCTGGGCCTCATCGCCATGTGGCGGGAGGGCCTGAGCCTGCAAGGGCTGCGCGCCCCTTCACAGGCACCGGACAACAACCACTCGACCGAATGATAGGGTCCGCCGCTGGACCCTCCTGCGGCAACCCGGGAATCGACCCGGGACCCTGGCCCTGCGGTCTCGCCCCCCGGTACACCGCGTCCTCCAGCCCGCGCGACCCCCATGCACATGTCTGGTCTGATCGCCCTCGCCCTGCTCCTTCCTGCCCACGCGGCACCGACGGAAGAGGACGCACCACCCGCCACCGAAGCGGCCTACGCCATGCCCGATCTGGACATGGTGGTCCGGATCCCCGTTGGCGACCCGGACAGCGCCTGGCTGCCTCCCAGCTGGGCGCTGTCCAGCGACTCATCCCTGGCCCTGGAGAAGCAGGGCCAGCAGCTCATCGCCATGTACGAGGAGCTGTCGCGCGAGTTCCAGCCGACCTTCCGGGCCGAGACCGCGCCCGAGGTGGGTCAGGCGCTGGCCATGCGCTTCCTGTCCAGCACCTACGCCGGGCCCGAGCTCGGCCAGATCAACTGGGACGGCTTCGCCCTGATCGACAGCCCCACCCTGGGCCAGATCATCGAGGGCAAGGGCGCCATCGAGCTGCCCGGCCGTGAGGACGAGACCGGCCGCATCATCGTGGACCTGGTCCCGGTGCGGGCCGGCGTCGACGCCATCGCCCTGGTCGGCGTCGCCACCCCCGAAGAGGCGGACGCGGCCCTGGCCCAGCTCACCGCCATGACGGCCTTCTACGATGGCCCCCTGGCCTGGGACCAGCTCCCGATCGGCCACGTGGTCGAGGACGCCGGCTACGAGATCGACCTGCCCGAGGGCTTCCGGGCCCTGACCGAGCGCGAGCGCCTGGCCCTCAACGGCGAGCCCGTGGGCGGCAACAGCGGCTTCGGCGGCGCCCTGGCCTACCAGACCTTCCTGGATCCCTCGACCCTGGACGGCTGGCGCTCCTTCGCCTGCGTCGCCTTCAGCGCCGACACCCTCGAGGTCGTCGACCCCGACAAAGCACCGCGCCTGGGGGCCAACTACCGCCTCGCCTCCCAGGTCATGCTCAAGGGGGGCAGCTACAAGGTCAGCGGCGGCAAGGACATCCGCGGCCGCTCCGCCGACCTGCTGGACGCCCGCAATGTGCAGGTGGATCCGACCGACGCCGGCACGCTGCACACCATCGACCTGGGGGACCGCGACGGCTACCTGTGGCGGGTCAAGGGCGACAAGGTCAGCACCGGCGGCGAGACCCAGGCCGTGCAGATCGCGACCTTCTACACCGCCTGGGACGACGTGAACCTGCAGTGCCAGGCCGTGGCGCCGGGCGACAAGGCGGAGCTGCTCGACCAGTTCGAGGCCTCCATGCGCACCCTGCGGGTGACCGACGGCATCCAGCACCCGCTGACCCTGGGCCTGATGGCCCGGTACAAGCGCTGGTGGCCCTACAGCAACCCGCTGGCCCAGCTGTACTGGCTGCCGATCCCGATCGTGCTCTTCGCCGCCTGGCTGGCCAACCGCGGCGACTGAGCGGCCGCGGAGCTCAGAGCGGGCCGCGCTCAGGCCGGGTTGATGTCCAGCGGGTAGTACCCCACCGAGCTGCCGTCGTAGCCGGCGATCCAGATGACCACGCGCTGCCCCTCGACCAGGTCGACGGTGAGGGCCGAGGTGAAGATCTTGGCGGCGTAGTCCTCGTCGTCGTTGCAGGCCAGCTCCTCGGGACAGCGGTCGTCCAGCTCGTGATCGCCGACCAGGACGACGGCCATCACGGTGTCGAAGTCCGCATCGGAGAGGTCCAGGCTCCAGGTCCCGGTGGAGGGCACCGTCCACAGCAGCAGGTCGTCGTACTCCGCGCTGCTGGCGCAGGAGGGCATCCAGTCCAGGTCCTCCAGGCCGTCGATGTTGCCGGTGGTCGCGTCGTCACCGGAGACGTCGCCGATGTCGGTCTCCCAGGGCGAGGCGTAGCGCGAGGCCGAGACCGTGTAGCTGCCGTAGGCGTGGCTGTCGTAGCCGTCCACCACCACGAGGTGCACGTCGCCTGCGGCGCCGTCCATGTAGAGCAGCGAGGTGGTGACGGTGCTGTCGGCGTCGTCGTTGCAGGTCTCCTCGTCCGCTGTGCGGCAGTCGTGGTAGGTCCGCAGCACCGTGTCGAAGGCCGAGCCCTCGGTGCTGAGCGCGAAGCAGCCCGGCTCCGGCACCTCCCAGATGAAGGCCTCGTCCAGGCCCCCCGCGGCGCCGCAGGTGTCGACGTCGCGGAAGTCGTTGGTCGCCGTGGTGGTGTCCCCACTGTAGACGGTCCCGTCCCCCACGGGCCCGGCGTCCCCCGCGGCGCAGTCCGCCAAGCAGGCCCGGCTCGGCCAGCAGTCCACGTCCAGGCAGTCGATGCCGCCGTCCCCGTCGTTGTCGATGCCGTCGTCGCAGATGTCCTCGATGCAGCCGGTGCGCCCGAAGCAGTCCCCGTCCAGGCAGTCCACGAAGCCGTCGGCGTCGTCGTCCCGCCCGTCGGTGCAGTCCTCCTCGTAGCAGCCGTGCTTGCCCGTGCAGTCGTCGTCCGCGCAGTCGACCAGCCCGTCGCTGTCGTCGTCGATGCCGTTGGTGCAGTCGTCCTCGCCCAGGCAGGCGGGGTCCGCCAGGCAGTCGGCGTCGGTGCAGTCGGCGTGCCCGTCCCCGTCGTTGTCGATCCCGTCGCCGCAGTCCAGCTCCGGACACCAGGGGTTGCCCAGGCAGTCCTCGTCCTCGCAGTCGGTCAGACCGTCGCTGTCGTTGTCCACGCCGTCATTGCAGACCAGCTCGGCGCAGGCCGCGTCGCGGGCGCAGTCCTCATCTGCGCAGTCGATCAGCCCATCGCTGTCGTCGTCCACGCCGTCGCTGCAGTCGGTCTCGGTGGTCGCCGCCCCGCCGTCGGAGCCGCCCCCGTCCGCGCCGCCCCCGTCGCCGCCGCTGTCAGCGGTGCCGCCGTCATTGGTGCCGCCACCGTCGTTGACCGCACCCCCGTCGGCCCCGCCGTCACCGGCACCGTCACTGCCCCCCTTGTCGCCACAGGCGACGCCGAGCAGGCCGCCCAGGACCAGGGCCGGCAGCACCGCCAGCTGCGCGCGACCTGCGCTCATCCCCGCCCCCCGCCGCTGCCGACGACGCCCGTGTCCACGGTGCCGGTGCCGGAGCCCGTGTCACTGCCGGTGTCTCCGCCGCCGGTGGCCATGTTGATGTCCAGGCTGAAGGTGCCGGTGGCGCTGCTGGAGTAGCCCGCGACCCGGATCACGTAGGTGGTACCGGCCGTCACCGCATAGCGGAACTTGGAGGTCAGGCTGACGGCACCGCTGTCGTCGTCGCAGTACAGGTCGGTGTAGCAGCCGCCGTCTTCGTGCAGGGAGAGCACGGTGTCGAAGGTGCTGTCCTCGGTGTCGAAGACGTAGATGGCGTCTTCGGGCGCCGTCCAGGTGTACAGGTAGTCCAGGCCCGTGGCGTCGCCGCAGGAGGCGTCCAGGGTGTGGTCCTCGGTGCCGGCCATCGTGCCGGTGGCCACGCCGTTGCCCGTGCTGCTGCCCAGGTCCCCGTCGATGCTCGCGGTGATGGTCGTCGCGTTGATGTCCAGGCTGTAGGTGCCGGAGTCCTTGCGGGAGTAGGCGTCGACGACGATCACGTAGCCATCGCCCGTGCTGGCGGAGAAAGAGAGCTGGGAGGTGAGGTCCGAGTAGTCGTCGTTGCAGCTCAGCTCGTCGCTGTCGCAGCTGGCGAAGAGGCGCAGGACCGTGTCGTAGTCAGAGTCCAAGGTGTCGATGGCGTAGCAGCCGTCCGCTGGGGCCGACCAGGTGAAGCTGAGGTCCCCACCGCCGGTCCTGCCGCAGTCGCCCTCGAAGGTCGAGGAGGTGCCGCTGGCGCCGCTGGACACCGCGTCGCCCGTGACCGAGCCCAGGTCGCCGCTGGGGCAGGTACCCGGGACGCAGGAGGGGTCGGCCTCACAGTCGGGATCATCACAGTCGGTCAGGCCGTCCCGGTCGTTGTCCCGGCCGTCGGCGCACATGCTCTCGTAGCAGGCCGGCGCCCGCTCGCAGTCGGAGTCCGCGCAGTCGATGGTCCCGTCCGCGTCGTTGTCGATGCCGTCGACGCAGTTGAGCTCCACCGCCCCCCCACCGGTGTCGCCGCCGGTGTCGATGCTGCCGCCGTCCGTGCCGCCGCCGTCCGTGCCGGTGTCGGCGCCACCGTCGCTGCCGCCGCCGTCCGTGCCACCCCCGTCCGTGCCACCCCCGTCCGTGCCACCCCCGTCCGTGCC
>Ga0100377_1000939_pt1 | contig 25214 bp, 19 predicted proteins | sample CryGeymeta201501_FD_83664 | JGI IMG/M metagenome (GOLD analysis project Ga0100377, IMG submission 83664) | Groundwater microbial communities from Crystal Geyser aquifers in Utah, USA - Crystal Geyser metaG 2015-01 | ecosystem: Environmental > Aquatic > Deep subsurface > Groundwater | place: USA...
AATGACTATCAGGAATGTCTCCCAAAGATTATTTAAACTCAATACAGGCTATTAACAGTCTGTCAAACAGCTTGTCCTTGAAGTATCTGCGGTTATATTTGTAGCAGAACTCATTCAAGTAGCTCTGAAGATAGTCCTTTCCGATGCTGTGATGATGACCTTGAAGAACTTTTTTCGCATTTCCAATCGCACTATGAACCCAAGGTAATACGGTATGGGCTTTTTTAATTTCGGAGGTATTTATCACTTCATGGGCTTTTAAAACTTCTTTCAATTTATTATAACCCTTGTAAGCATCTGATATGGCTGATGTATCATCCTCAACCATTTTATCAATATTGGATTTGATATTTTCTCCTTGCAGAGTATCCATTACAATCATTTTCACATGACCAACTTTCCGATTTGGTTTATGCTTGTATTTAATATCCTTTCCCATAGAATCGACAGGCTCTGATTCGATTAGAACCAATACTTTAGATTGTTTTTGACTTCCTCTTCCCCTCTTTCTTTCCTCATCTTTTTTCTCAATATCTACTGTTTCGAAAAACCCATCATCAAGTTCAATATACGCTGTAAGTTTATACCGTGAATCTCTTTTACCCATTGCATCCCTTATTTTATGAAGCATACTCCATATAGCCTCATATGACTTATGATTTAATTGTCTTTGTATTTCAAGTGCAGAAAATGTTTTCTTTGTACTGGTTAATAAATGTATCGCTTTAAACCAGTACAAATAAGGAAGATTGCTATTCTCTAAAGCGGTACCACTTCTCAAAGTAATACGTTTGCCGCATTTTTTACATTGATATGATTCCCTATCTTTTTTCCAGTAGTATTCAGAACAACCACATTTTTTACAGACTATACCTAATCTATCTCTCTCCTTCTTAAAGTGGGCTCGACAGGAAGCTTCATCCGGAAATCTATCAACGAAATCAAATAGGTTCAAAATTTTTTCTGACAAATATAATATTTTTTGGGAGACATTCCTGATAGTCATTTTTGTTTATGCAGGAGATTATCAGGATTCAAACATTTATGTTCCATTTAAAAGTAATACTTCTACTGTTACCCCTATACCATTATTGGACAACCAACGTTATTTATTTTGTGTTTCAACTAGCAATCAAATATTATTTATGGGATCTGAAAACCAACTAGATTATACAACTACTCAAGCTACCTATTTACAACTAGCTGCTCCAATAAGTATTGATGGGGCTTTTATTAATACTGTTGCACAAGGTATGAGTTTTGGATTGGATTTCATACCAGCTATTTCTGTTACGTTTGATATAGTTAACAGTGTTAATGACATAGCCAAGGAAAATACCATTGTTCCTTTTCCAAATCCTGCTAAAGATGTAATTGGTATCCCTGTAGGAAATGTTTCAGGTTCAGCTCAATTAGATGTTTTTGATATTGCTGGAAAATTAGTTCTTTCACAAAATTTACGTTTTAAAGCAAATGAAGTAGTAAGTGTGAATGTTTCTAATATTGATGCTGGTACGTATGTTTTTAAAATGAAATTTGAAGACAATACTTCTAAAGCATTCAATGTGTTGATTAGTAAATAGTTTAACATTTAATAGTTTACAAAGCTGGCTAAATTTATTTAGTCAGCTTTTTTTTTGTGGTCTTTTTTAAACTTTTAATGTATCACAACAAAAACAGACAAATTGTTATACCATTTTAACCTCTTAATGCCGCTATGGTATTAACCTGAGTTCGGTGTTTAAGCAAAATACTGTCAGTTTGAGCAACCAGATAAAATTTAACCAGCATAGAAAATGACGTTTAATAGGAGTAGCAATGAATAAAAATAATCATTACGAATCGAGTAAAATAATGTGGCTAAAGCCATTTCGTGGTTTGGTTTTAATAGCCCCGACCTTCTAATAGCCCATTTTTTGGACATTAAAAATGTCCAAAAATGGTGTTATCGTAGGTCGCTAGAAAAATTCGTGAACCGAGCTTGCGAGTTCAACGAAGTTAATTTTTCGGATAACCAAACTCCTAGGTATTAATTCGAGAAAAAAAAGAGGCTACATTTTGTGTAGCCTCTTAAATAATAAATACGTACTAAGAGTTATTTCACTATCAATTTTTGAGTTATAACATTGTTGTCGGCATTGAAAACCACAAAGTAAACACCAGAATTTAATTGCTGATTTTGGTCAATTGATAAGGTGTATTTTCCTGGTAAAAAGGACTGTCCATTAACAACACGTGTTACTTCTTTGCCTAATAAATCTCTTACTGTAATTGATAAGTTATTAACTTCTTTTATTAAGTTAAATGAAATATTAGCTGTTTTGCTTGTTGGATTTGGGAAAACACTAAAACTACCAATGTTGTCGTAAATGTCTTTCACAGAAGTAATACCATCAATATTAATATCATCTAAGTATAGGTTATTTCCACTTGAAGGGCTTCCCGATTCGAATGAAAATTTAAATCTAACATTAGTTTCATTGGTTATTGTTGATAAATCAACAGTTTTTTCAGCCCATTCAGAAGCAGTAGGTACCCACATTGTTGTTTTGTTCGTAGTCGTTCTTAACGAGTTTCCTGATAAAGGTAATTTTAATGACCAAGTTTCTCCACAATCTAATGACCACCAAATAAATAATCTATCATTATCAGCACTTGTTTTACTTGCGTGAGCAACTTTAAACTTCAATTGAGGATTAGTAACATTAGATAAATCATAGGAAGGACTAATTAAGTCATCTTTTAATCTAGTTGTTGAATTGGTTAAAAAATTTCTAATTTCAACAGCGGCACTTCCTGTAGCTGCAACAGCAGTTGTACGTTGAAATTTTTGTCCTCCTGTGTGATCAACAACTATCCAATCGTTAGTAAATTGTGTAGCATTTTCAAAACCGTCAATTATTGTTCCTGAATAACTTGCAGTTAATGAACTTATTGTAATGATATTTGTTTTAGTTTTACTACCTGAACCAGCTGAATTAGAAGGTTGATAAGTAGTACTATAAACACCTGGGGTATTGTAAGTAATAGTTGGGTTAATTGCAGTTGATGTAGCAGGGGTTCCACCATTAAGTGTCCAACTTTGAGAAGTTACAACTCCATTATATGAATTATCAGTATAAGTTACTGTTGAACCAACGCAAATCATAGGATTACTATATGTGAAATCAGCAATTGGGGTACAAACAACGGGGCCATAAGGATCATTAATTCCTGTAAATGTTAAGTTTGAAGCTACAGATAATTGTCGTAACCCTGTTGAAGTGCTTGTGCTATTTAATGTAGCATCCATTCTTACTTTCTGACCAGCAGAAAACATATTTTGACAACTGTTGTAGCTCATATAATTTTCTATTTGATCTAATACATTTGTTCCGTAAAAATCTCCTGTTGGAATGTTATTACAAGAGTTTTGCGTTGTTGGACAACCAAAAGTTGATGTTGACACAGGAGGAGTATCTGCTATAGCATCACCACCACCTGTTCCGTTATTGCTACACCCTCCTTGAAAAGTATGTAATAAACCAAAGCAATGCCCTATTTCATGGCTTAAAGTTCTGTCATTTCTTCCAACAAAATTATGATCTACAACAACTCCAAACGTATTATTAATACCCGATTGAGGAAATTGAGCATAACCAGCAATAATTCCACCACCACTTGGAGCTCCTCCAATGTTCACTACTGTCCATATATTAAAATATTTTTTAGTGTCCCATCTACTTACATTCTTTACAGCATCACCAGCGTCAACACTAAGCGAAGATTCTACCCTTACGATACCTTCCGTACAATTTCCATTAGGGTCTTTGTGTGCTAATCTAAATTCTACTTTTGCATCAACAGCAACAGGTGCAAATGGAGCATTGGTAGTATTTCTTGTTTGTGAAGTATCACTATTTAAACGTCTAAAATCTTCATTTAATCTTAAAATGGCATCATCAATGTCTTGTTTAGAAACATATCCTTGACCATTAAAAGTTAAAACATGAAAAACTACTGGAATAATAAAATTAGGAGTTTTGTCATTTGTTCCTCCTTTTTTTTCATTTTGACCAGAATGTGTTCGAGTGTACTCCTGAACATATTCTTCAAATAGTCGATGTTGCTCTTGTAAGGCAGGATTATTTTCTAAAAGAGCTTCGTTGTGTTGGTCTGCACCACACCATTCTCCGTTTCGTGCTACTTGAGCATTGCTATTAAATGAAAATAGTGCAACAGAAACAATAAGCAAGGTTTTTTTGATTGAAATCATAATTTATTTATTAGTTAATTGTTATATTATTTTAGTTATGTTCACAAACTTAATCATTAAATCGTAAGTTTTAAAGTTATTTTAAATCCTACTATTAGAAAGCTAAAAGTAGAAATTATATGTTTCGATTAGAGGAAATACTAAAATTTTCTTTGGAATTAAGCTAATTCTCTTACAGAACAGATTGTTTTATTGTGTAATTTTTGGTCAAAAATAAATGCATACACTTGCTTTGCAGTTTCGTTAGGGTTACTTAAATCCCCATTATTTTTATATTCGATAAATCGTTCAATGTTTGAAAAATTAGCTTTATCTGCTTTGCGAATCTCGTCTTGCATAGATGTATCAATAATACCAGGAGCCAAACTTATTATGTTGGTATTTATATTGTTATCTTCTAATTCGGTTTTAAAAACCAAACTTAACATATCTAATCCAGCTTTTGAAGCACAATAAACACTCCAACCGTCAATTGGGCTTCTTCCAGCTCCGGAACTAATGTTTACAACCAACTTTTGGAGGGTGTTGTTGTAGGTATTAAAAAATTGATTAATAAGCAGTGTTGGAGCAATAAGGTTAATGTTGTAAGTGGAAATAATTTTTTCTGCATCGAGGTTTCCTAAGTGTTTAATATCACCAACAATTCCAGCATTATTTACTAAAGTAATAGCTGTTGCATCCTTTAATGCTGGGTATTGAAATTGTTGAACAGCATCTAAATCGGCTAAATCAAGTTTTAAATGTTGAAATTGTTGGTGACATATATTATTTGTTCTGGAAATTCCATAAACAAAGTTGTTTTTATCACTTAATACTAATTCTGTTAGGGATTTCCCTAAGCCTTTACTCGAGCCTGTAATAAAAAAATAATGCATAATTTTTAGTTTAATGCGTTGGCTAAATCTGCTAATAAATCATCTACATCTTCAACCCCAACACTTAGTCTTATTAGTGAATCAACAACTCCAGTTTTTTCTCTTTCTGCTTTTGGAATAGCAGCGTGAGTCATTGTTGCTGGGTGTCCGATTAAAGATTCTACACCACCCAACGATTCTGCTAAAGCAAAAATCTCTACTTTTTTAACAACATTCAACGCATCTTCTAATTTATTTCCTTTTAATGTAAAAGAAACCATTCCACCAAAACCTCTCATTTGAGCTTTAGCAATAGCATGATTTGGGTGAGTAGGTAGTCCAGGCCAATATACCTTATCCACTTTAGGATGTGTGTTTAAAAATTCAGCTATCTTTTTTCCATTTTCACAATGTCTTTGCACTCTTAAATGCAATGTTTTTATACCTCGAAGTACTAAAAAAGCATCTTGTGGGCCACAAACAGCACCACTGCTATTTTGAATTCTGTAGATTTCTTTTGCTAATTTTTCATCATTTACCACTAATGCTCCCATTACTACATCAGAGTGTCCTCCAAGATATTTAGTAACGGAATGCATTACTATATCAGCACCTAAATCTAATGGATTTTGAAGGTAAGGAGTTGCAAAAGTATTGTCAACTGCTAATAAAATGTTATTCTTTTTAGCAATTACAGCAACAGCTTTAATGTCAATAATATTCATCATTGGGTTGGTTGGTGTTTCTACCCATATAAGTTTTGTATTGGCATTTATTTTTTCTTCAATGGCTTTGGTGTTGTGCATAGGCACAAAGTGAAATTTAATACCATATTTTTCAAATATAGTAGTGAAAATACGATAAGAACCTCCATATAAATCATTGGTAGAAATGACTTCATCTCCAGGGTTAAGCATTTTAATCACACAATCCATTGCTGCTAATCCAGAACCGAAACAAGCTCCAAATTTTCCATTTTCTATGGCGGCTAAGTTTTTTTCTAAGGCATGACGGGTGGGGTTTAATGTTCTAGAATATTCATATCCTTTGTGGTTTCCTACACCATCTTGAACATAAGTTGATGTTTGATAAATAGGAGTCATAATTGCTCCTGTTGCTGGGTCTGGTTCTAGTCCTGCGTGAATGGCTTTTGTGCCAAATTTCATTTCTTTTTGCATGATTTTATCTGGTTTTTTAGTGTTTTCACAAAGGTAAGTAAACAAACTCGTACTTTGAAATTATACTCAAACTTAGTAGCTTTTCGTTAGAAAAGATAGTTAGTTTGAGTAGTACTCACAACCATTGGACTTATTTTAAATACGAGCTATGAGTTTGAGTAGTACTCACAACTAAATCGCTAACTATTTTCTGATTCGCCTCAGGCGTAGGTTGCGGTATAGTAGCTATTTCTTTAGTTGGGTGTTGTAAATCTTACCTAAATTATAATTTTCAGATTATAAAATTGTTTAAAGTTAGGGAAGAATTGAAGATTTTATTCCTCTCCTCCGCTGCAGCAAGCGTCCACGCTTGTGGTGTATTTACCAAACCAATCATTTCTATTTATTTTTAAATCAAGCATAAATTTACTAAACCTTTTGCATTACAAAAACCTATTCATCAAAAAACTGATAATCAAACTGTAAAATAGTTATAAATTCTGTGGCTATTTCTTTGGTAAGTTGTGCTGTTAAAAGCATTTTTCCATCATATAAAAATTGGGTAGAGGTTTTGTAAACCTCATTTTCATATGTTTTTATTTCTATTAGATTGCCTATTTCATCATAAATAAAAACTTCTTTTTTAGTAATTCCTTCAATTAAGTTGGGAGTTGTTTGTTTTTCTGCTAATCTTCCTGTTTCGTTGTAGGAAAATGTAGTTTTCGATTTATTGTTTCCAATGATATATTTACTGTACACTTCAATTAAATAGCCCAATGAATCGTAATAAAAAAAGGTTTCTTTATAACTTTTTCGATAATTATTATAGGTAATTTTTTTGGTTTGAAATGCATTCATTTTTTGATACGCAAAACTATCACTTGTAATGATATACTGTTTTTTTAGCTCAAATTCATTTTTGGTGGGAGAGTTGTTTTCATCTCGGTAGTATGTTTCTTTGATAATATTATTAGTTGCATCATAAGTATATTGGTAAGAAAAATAACCCTGATTGTCTGTTTTTCTTTTAGTGATAATTTTCTTATCATTATCATATTCAAACGAAATTACGCTGGTATCTTTTTTTGTTGTTTGGGTTAAAAAAGTAGTATATTGTTGTTGAAGCATTCCATTAGTATTGAATTCATAAAAAAAATCAAGGTCTTTTTTTCTGATGATATCTTTTACTTTTTTGGAAGACCAACTGCCTGAAATGATTTTGATTTTGTTGCTTTTTATGAAAGATTCATTAAAAAAGGATTCTTCTCCAAAAAGGGTTTTATGAGCGTCTAAAATTTGAGAACTACCCAAATGGAAAGAAAATAAAAGGAATACAATCAATAGGTACTTTTTCATTTTACTGATACTGAATTAGAAGAGGTTCTTTACCTCAGCATAAATTTTTTTTATCCCTTCTTGGAGTTCAATTTGATGTTTCCAGCCTAAAGAATGAATTTTAGATACATCCATTAATTTTCTTGGGGTTCCATCAGGTTTGGATGGGTTGAATGTGAGTTCTCCTTCATAACCAACAATGTTTTTTATTAGCATTGCTAACTCTTTTATGGAAATATCTACCCCTGCACCAACATTCACAAATTGCTCTTTATTGTAATTCTCCATTAAAAAAAGACACGCTTCTGCCAAATCATCTACATGTAAAAATTCTCTCAACGGAGTACCCGTTCCCCATACTTCAACTTGAGGTAAGTTTTCTTTTTTTGCAGTATGGAATTTTCGAATTAATGCGGGAAGAACATGGGAGTTATTCAAATCGTAATTATCGTTTGGTCCATATAAATTGGTGGGCATTGCCGAAATAAAATTACATCCGTATTGTCTTCTATAAGACTCACAAAGTTTGATTCCTGCAATTTTGGCAATGGCGTAAGGTTCATTAGTTTCTTCTAATAATCCAGACAATAAATATGCTTCTTTGAGTGGCTGAGGAGCCATTTTAGGATAAATACAAGAAGAGCCTAAAAATAATAATTTAGTTACTTTATTGGTGTAAGAAGCATGAATAATATTAGCTTCTATCATTAAATTTTGATAAAGAAAATCTGCTCTATACGTATTGTTGGCTTGAATACCACCTACTTTTGCCGCAGCTAAAAAAACATAGGCTGGTTTTTCTGTTTCAAAAAACTGATTAACAGTAGCTTGGTTGGTTAAATCCAGTTCTTTAGAACTTCTGGTTAAAAGGGTAGTAAAACCATTTTTTTGAAGTTGTCGAACTATGGCAGAACCTACCATTCCATTGTGACCAGCAACATAAATTTTATCAGATTTATTCATTGTAATTCATTACATCATGTCCACCTTCGAGCAAATATTTGTCTCTTTTAAATAAAGTTAAATCAGATTGAACCATGTCTTTTACTAATTCTTGTAATTTATATTTTGGCTTCCACCCTAGATTTTTAAATGCTTTTGAAGCATCTCCAACTAATAAATCTACTTCTGTAGGTCTAAAATATTTTGGGTCAATTTCAATAAGAATGTCTCCAGTTTCGGCATTTATTCCTTTTTCGTCAACATCTTTACCTTCCCATTTTACTTTAATATCCACTTCATTAAAAGCCATAGTAATAAAATCTCTTACAGAAGTGGTTTCTCCTGTAGCTAACACATAATCTTCAGGCGTTTCTTGTTGCAACATTAGCCACATCCCTTCAACATAATCTTTTGCATGTCCCCAATCTCTTTTGGCGTCAATATTTCCTAGAAAAATCTTTTTTTGCATGCCTAATTTTATTCTAGCAACGCCTCTAGTAATTTTTCGTGTAACAAAAGTTTCTCCTCTTATAGGACTTTCGTGATTAAATAAAATTCCATTACAAGCGAACATTCCGTAAGCTTCACGATAGTTTTTTGTTATCCAAAAAGCATATAATTTAGCAACAGCATAAGGGCTTCTGGGATAAAAGGGTGTATTTTCAGTTTGAGGTACTTCTTGCACTTTTCCATACAACTCGGAAGTGGAAGCTTGATAGAACTTAGTTTTCTTTTCAAGTTTTAATATACGAATAGCTTCTAACACTCTTAAAGCACCAACAGCATCAGAGTTGGCAGTATATTCAGGAGTTTCAAACGAAACTTTCACATGCGATTGTGCTGCTAAGTTATAAATTTCATCAGGCTGTACCTCTTGAATAATTTTAATAATGTTGGTGGAGTCAGTCATGTCTCCATAGTGCAAAATAAATTTTACATTTTGTTCATGTAAATCTGTATAAAGATGGTCTATTCTAGCCGTATTAAAGAGTGAGCTTCTTCTTTTTATACCATGTACTTCATAGTCTTTTTTAAGCAATAGTTCGGCTAAATAAGCACCATCTTGTCCTGTAACTCCTGTTATTAATGCAACTTTTTTTGACATAATTTTAATTTTTTACAATAATACTAATTCTTACAATAAAAAAAACATCCTATTCAGCTTAATAGGATGTTTTTTTAAATTCTTTTGTTATTTTAATATTATTCTTCTTTATCAAAATAAACAGCAGTCATGTCTCGATATTCCATAGCGTTTGCTGGGAAATTTTTAACATATACTTGAAGTAAACGCGTATTTTCATCATAGAAAATAGGGAGTGTTGCAGCATCATCAACGGCTATTTGATCTGCCTGACGGTATAACTCCATTCGTTTTTCTGTATTAGGCTCTCTTAAAGCAGCATTAAACACTTCATCAAATTTTGCACTTTGGTAACGAACAGCATTGATATAAGATTTGCTAGAAATATCACCAGGAACATGTTCTCCATAAAGCAAGTTTAAGAAATTTTCTGGGTCAGGATAATCAGCTATCCATCCTGATCTCCAAAAAAGAGCTTTTCCTGTTTCTAGGTTTTCTAAATGTTGCGCAAATTGCATTTGTTCGATAGTTATTTTAATATTTAAATTTTCTGAAAGCATTTTTTGAACAACTTCAGCAACTTGCACATTTCTATCTCCTCCACCTGGATTGATTTGAAGAATAATTTCAGGAAATCCTTTACCGTTTGGAAATCCTGCAGCAGCTAAGTGTTCTTTTGCTTTTTCTGGAGAATAAGCATAACCTTTAACATTTTCATAATCATAACCTTTAAATGGAGGAACAATTCCATTAATAGCAGGTCTTCCCTCTCCTTTTAGTGTGTAATTCACAATAGATTCTTTGTCAACAGCGTAGTTAAATGCTTTTCTAACATCTATGTTATTAAATGGAGGGAGTTTATGTTGTAAACCTAAATAAAATACACTCATGGCAGGAACAACTTGCATAACATAAGGTTTGTTTCCTCCTTTTTTTGCTTCATCTAATTCTCCTACAACATCATCAATCATTTCAAGAGGCAATCTAAAAACCATATCTAAGTTTCCTTTTTTAAATTCCAATAACTCTGCTTTTTTCTCTTTAATAAAAGAAAATTTAATTCCATCTAAGTAAGGCAATTGATTGCCGTAAGAATCAACACCCCAATAGTTTGGATTTCTTTCAAGAATAACTGTTTCTGATTCTTTAATTTTTTTAACTTGAAATGGACCTGTTCCTACACAATTTGTTCGCATATCAATACCGTACATATCAACAGCTTCTTTTGGAAAAACTGAACAAGAAATATGACTTACGATGTTTAAAAAACCTGCAAATGGATATACCAATTGAATTTCTAATGTGTGATTGTCGATAACTTTAATTCCAGCAACTCCACCTGATAAAGGAGATTTTTTTACAGTAGATTCATAATATTCATTAGATCCAACTACTTTGTCTTTAAATAACCAAAACATTTGATTTGAAGGGTCGGATTCGCAAATCTTTTCTAAAGAATATTTAAAATCATTTGCAGTAACTTCTCTACCTTTTCCGTCTTTAAAACAAGGATTATCATGAAATTTCACACCTTTTCTTAAATGAAAAGTGAATTTCGTTGCATCTTCACTTATTTCCCATTTTTCAGCTAATGCTGGTAATATGATGGATAAATCTTCTTGGTCTAATTTAACTAATCCTTGATATACTTGGTTAGCTATTCGATGAGATACTACTTCAGTAATATTGGGGGGATATAAACTTCTGAAGTCTTCAGTTTCATTTACTTTGAAAACACCACCATATTTCACATCACCTAATGCTGTTTGATTTTGTTTGTTGTTCGTATTGTCACCACCACAACCAATGATTAGTGCTATTGAAAAGGCTAAATAAACTATTTTTTTCATGCTATTTATTTTTTTAAAAGGCAAATATAGTTAATAGATAAGAATATACTAAATTAATTTTAAAAATAAATGTATATTTTATTTATGGTTTGTATTTTTTTGATACTAAATTCACAATTTTATAGTTGATTAGCCGAGTTGTATATTATTGGTTTTTTTGTAAGTTTATCCTTAAATTATTAATACCATCATTGAAATTTCTAAACTATATATTGTTTTTTGGGTTGTTGTTTCATTTGTTTTTTGCAAATGCACAACAAATTTCAAATTATAGAGAATTTGATGTTGTTGTTAATAATGATACTATTCAAATGGATTCGTTGAGCATAATTGATGATTCTGAAATTATTTATTTTGGAAACCTGATGCTCGATTCATCATGGTATCAAATAGATTATATTAAAGGCGTATTAATATTAAATTCCAAAAAAAGTAATGAGCTGATGGGTAAAAAGTTACGTGTTTCTTTTCGAGTTTTTCCATTGTCATTTTCTAAATCGTATCAACATAAAAACAATAATCAGATTGAACAACTTGGTGACATTGCTAAAAATCCTTTTCTTTTTGAATATGAAGTGAAAAATGAAGATATTTTTTATTTAGATGGACTTAATAAAAGTGGTAGTATTTCTAGAGGTGTTGGTTTTGGAAATAACCAAGATTTATCGGTTAATTCAAACTTAAACCTTCAATTGGGAGGGAAAATTAGCGACAACATTAATATATTAGCATCTATTTCAGATGATAATATTCCTATTCAGGCTGAAGGAAATACGCAACAACTGCAAGACTTTGATCAAGTTTACATTCAGTTATTTAGTGATGAATGGAAGCTGACAGCGGGAGATTTTTACTTGGAACGACCTAAAAGTTATTTCATGAATTTTAATAAAAAAGCACAAGGAGGAAGTTTTCAGGTAACCACACCACTTTCAAAAAAAGAAAATGCAGCAACCACCTCTCCATCAATTAGTGCGGCAGTTTCAAGAGGAAAATTTGCACGAAATAAAATTAACGGAATTGAGGGAAATCAGGGGTCATATAGACTTAGAGGAGCTGAAAATGAAAATTTTATTATCATTTTATCGGGTACTGAACAAGTTTTTATTGATGGAATGTTATTGAAAAGAGGGAATGAATTTGATTATATTATTGATTATAATACAGCCGAATTGACTTTTACTTCCAACCGACTTATAACCAAAGATTCACGTATTGTAATTGAATTTCAATATTCTGATAGAAATTTTGCCCGCACATTAATGCATATCGGGAATGAATTTGAAAGTAAGAAACTTAGTCTTTCTTTTAATTTTTATTCTGAGCAAGATTCAAAAAATCAACCGCTTTTGCAAGATTTAGACGATAATCAAAAACTACTGCTTTCCAACATTGGTGATAGTTTACAAAATGCCATTGTTCCTAACATCAGATTGGTGGAATTTGATGTGAATAAAGTACTCTATAAAATGATAGACACCCTTGGTTTCGATTCTGTTTTTGTGTTTTCAACAAATCCTGATAGTGCTATTTATCAGCTTGGATTTTCTTTTGTAGGATTAAACAACGGAAATTATAAACAAATTCAAAGCTCTGCCAATGGAAAAGTATTTGAATGGCAAGTTCCTGTTGGTGGGATTCCTCAAGGAGATTTTGAACCTGTTATTTTATTGGTTACGCCCAAACAAAAACAAATGACAACGCTCGGAGGAGAATATCGCATCAGCGAAAACTCAAAAATAATGTGGGAAGGTGCCATTTCAAAAAATGATATTAATACGTTTTCCGACAAAAATAGTGGTGATGATGTTGGTTATGCTTTTAAAATGAACACGTTTAATCGAATAGATTTTGATAAAGAAAACAAAAAAAGCTGGAAATTGAATTTTGGAACTAATTACGAATACATTGAATTGAATTTTAGTCCCATAGAGCGTTTTCGATTGGTAGAATTTGAACGTGATTGGAATATTTTAAATGCACAATTTAACTCCGACCAACATATAGTTGGAGCAACTGTAGGAATTGAAAAAAAGGAAAAAGCATCAATTACCTATCATGTTAATTACTTAACCAATATCAATGAATTTAATGGAATTAAAAATGCCATGTTTGTTACAACCAACCACAAAGGATTTTCTTTAAAAGCAGACGGAAGTTTTTTGAAAACAGATGGATTAAATAATACGGAATTTCTTAGGCATAAAGCAGTTTTAACCAAACAAATGGGTTGGATAGTATTAGGAGTTGGTGAAGAAACAGAGCAAAATAAAATTTTTATCAATCAATCGGACACCTTGCAAGCCACTAGTTTTGAATTTAAGATACTCCAAGCATTTATTCATAATGCTGACACTACAAAAAATAAGTTTATGATAAGCTACAAACAGCGAGAAGATAATGCTCCAATAGTTAATGATTTTTTTGCTGCTACACTTGCCGAAGATGTTGAATTATCTATGAGTTTGCTTAAATTTAAAAACCACAAATTAAGAAGTACCTTTACGTATCGAAAATTAAATATTGTTTCAACTACCTTGTCCAATTTGAAACCAGAAGAAACGGTATTGGCAAGAACTGAATATAATGGTAAGTTTTTTAAAAGTTTATTAACAACCAACACTTATTACGAAATTGGTTCTGGATTGGAAATTAAAAAAGAATTTTTGTTTGTTGAAGTTCAACCAGGACAAGGTACACATACTTATATTGGCGATATTAACCAAAATGGAGTAAAAGATTTAAACGAATTTGAGGTAGCTGCTTTTCAAGATCAAGCTAATTTTATTAAAATTTTTACACCCACCAATGAATTTATAAAAACCTTTACCAATCAATTTAATCAAGGATTTTTTCTGCAACCAGAAAGTATTTTTGGGAAAGAAAAAGGAGTTAAGAAATTAATTTCTCGTTTTTCCAACAGAACCAACTATAGAGCGAGCAGAAAGGTAGCTAATAAAGATAATTATTTCAACCCTTTTGTTACAGATATAAATGATAGCTCCTTAATTACAATAAATATGGGGATATTAAATACATTTTACTTTAATAGAACGGATACTAAGTTTGGTGCAGATTATACCTACCAAGACAATAAAGACAAATCGCTGCTAACTAATGGTGTTGATGCTAGACGAACTTTGTTAAACACGGTTAAAGCAAGGTGGAACATCACTCGTGTTTATACATTAAATTTTATGGTGTCTCAGACTGAAAAAGAAAGTTTTTCTGAATTTTTTTCCAACCGAAATTTTAATTTAACCATCAATGAAATTGAACCTGGTTTTTCTTTTCAACCGAGTGTGAAAATGAAATTGAGCTTGTTGTTTAATTACAAAGAGAAAACAAATTTGCCCGTTTATGGGGGAGAAAAATCCATTGCTAAAAAAGGTGGGGTAGAATTGCGTTATAATATTGCTTCAAAAGGTAGTTTGCGAGCTATTTATAATTATATTGATAATTCATTTTCGGAAACAGACAATGCTTCACTCGAATTTGAAATGTTGGAAGGACTGAAAAGAGGAATTAATAATACTTGGGAAGTTTCTTACCAACAAAATTTATCAAAATATATGCAATTGAGTATAAATTATAACGGAAGAAAATCAGAAAACACCAATGTGATTCATGCGGGAGGGGTTCAGGTTAGGGCATTTTTCTAAGGTTGTTATCGCTTATAAACAGGCACAGAAGAACAAGCCTCTCCAAACAAAATATTTTTGGCAACTTGTTGTGTTCGAATTAAAAAATCTACAAAAACAGTTTCGGGAATAGGGTGTTTTCCGCAACCCTTAATAATTATACTTTTTTGTTGATATAGAGAAAAATCGTGTTGCTCAAAAATGCAATTATAGATAGCTATTTCTAATGTTTCTAAATTTCCCAATACTACTTGTTTTGCAAAAGGAGCTATTTTAGAGGCTATTAACATATATGCCCACAACGGAACAATGGCATCATCTTTAAAAAGAACAGCAACAAACTTATCTTGGTAAATCGACCAATCTTTTTGAGCAACAGTTTCCCTAAAAGGTTTTTCTCTAAGCACGAGTCCTTCAACTAAAAAATCAGTAATGTCTAATAATATACGTTCGCCCAAAGGATAAAATTCATCTAAATTAACTTGAATAAGATTGCTTTTTTCTATTCTATTTATGATTTCTTTTTCCATAATAAGACAAAGGTAATTAAATTTTTAATCAACTTTTGTTGCATTTACAAATTGAATTTTAAGACTTCTTTAAGGTTTCAAAAAATTTAAATAGTAAAAGTTAATATTTATAAAATAAACTTTTGTATATTTGTAAAATAAACTTTACACTAGTTTGGATGTTACTAAAATCAGAAATAGAAAAATCGTATAAGAATCAAAAAATTACATGGAAAAATAAACCTTCTGGTTTAACACGTAAAAAGATAGAAAACTTAGTATTGTCTGACAATTACATTCTCATTATTACAGGCATAAGAAGATGTGGAAAAAGCACCTTGATGCACCAATTATCCCAACGAGAAAATGAACCTTCTGCACACTTCAACTTTGAGGATTTTAGAATATTTGGGTTTGAATTATCCGACTTTTCAAAACTTAATGACATTATAGGAGAACAAGTGATGTGTTATTTTTTTGATGAAATTCAAAACGTAGTTAATTGGGAGATTTACATCAGAGAACTACACGATAAAGGGAAGAAAATTTGTATCACAGGTTCTAATGCAGCGATGCTGAGTAAAGAATTAGGCACTAAATTAACAGGAAGAAACATTCAAATAGAACTTTTTCCATTTTCTTATGCGGAATACTGTCAATTTCAAAAACACGAATGGAACACTCAATCATTTAACAGTTATTTACTTGATGGAGGTTTCCCCGATTACCTTAAAAGCAAGCAGAAAGAATATTTACAGCAACTCTTTAAAGACATTATTTATAGAGATATTATTGTGCGATATGGCATCAGGAATGCTAATTCAATGATAGAAATAGCACTATTTCTAATTTCCAATACAGCCAAAGAATATTCTCTGAACAGTATTAAAAAGGCATTTGGTGTGGGGTCAACCAATTCTGTAGCCAATTATGTGCAGTGGTTAGAAGATGCTTACATCTTATTTTCCATTCCTCGGTTTAGTCCATCGCTTAAAATCAGAGCAGTGAACCCTAAAAAAGTATATACCATAGATGCAGGCTTTGCACAAGCCAATTCATCAAGCTTCACAGATGACATAGGTAGGATTTTTGAGAACGTCATTTTTTTGGAATTAAGAAGAAATCACAAAGAAATATTTTATTTTAAAGAACAAGGCGAATGTGATTTTATCGTAAAAAAAGGCAAAGAAATATGTTATATTCTGCAAGTTTGCGTGGAATTACATCCTGATAATATGAAAAGGGAAATCAATGGTTTAATGGAGGCACTATCCTATTTTAATAAGGAAGAAGGAGTTATCGTTACCCTAAACCAACACGATGAAATTTATGAGGATGGTAAAAAAATTATAATATTACCCGCTCACGAGTGGCTTAATATTATTAAGTTAGGAATTTAAGTATTATATTTTAAATACACTCAAAAGCATCGATAATAATAGTTAATCTCTGTCGCCTTTGTTTGCGTCTTCACAAACAAAAGAAATATCGTTCCGAGCTACTCGGGACGATGGCTAAAAAAACTATGAAATACGAGCAAGAGTAAGTAATAAAATCAGTATATTTTTGTTAAATTTGCATTCGTTTTTAAGATTACTCTAACATATTATAACATGACAACAACAGCAATAGCAGATAAATTTGGAATTCAAGAAGCCCTCCATAAATTAGGCGTAAAAGAAATGAATAACGGAACTTCAACAGGTTCAAATTCATTTGGTGGTGGTGAAGCAATAGCTTCTTATTCTCCAACTGATGGTCAATTAATTGGAAAAGTTACCACTACCACTAAAGAAGATTATGAAAAAGTGATGGAAGTTGCAACTGCTGCATTCAAAACTTTTAGAACTATGCCTGCACCACAGCGTGGAGAAATTGTTCGTCAGTTTGGAAATAAATTAAGAGCGTTAAAAGAACCGCTGGGTAAATTGGTTTCTTATGAAATGGGAAAATCCCTACAAGAAGGTTACGGAGAAGTACAAGAAATGATAGATATTTGCGATTTTGCAGTTGGATTATCAAGACAATTGTATGGATTAACAATTGTTTCAGAAAGAGCGGAACATGTAATGAGAGAACAATACCATCCATTAGGAGTGGTGGGAATTATTTCTGCTTTTAACTTTCCGGTAGCGGTTTGGAGTTGGAACACTGCTTTAGCATGGATTTGTGGAGATGTTTGTGTATGGAAGGCTTCTGAAAAAGCTCCTTTATGCTCCATAGCTTGTCAGAATATTATTGCTGAAATATTAAAAGAAAATAACTTGCCTGAGGGAATTTCATGTATTATTAATGGAGATTATAAAGTTGGTGAAATGATGACCACTGATAAAAGAGTTGCGTTAGTTTCTGCAACAGGATCAACCAAAATGGGAAGAATTGTTGGAAAAACAGTTGCTGAGCGTTTTGGAAAATCTTTATTAGAGTTAGGAGGAAACAATGCGATTATCATTACTCCATCTGCAGATTTAAAAGTTGTTGTTCCGGGAGCAGTTTTCGGAGCGGTAGGAACTTGCGGACAAAGATGTACTTCAACAAGAAGATTAATAATTCATGAATCTGTTTATGATAAAGTAAGGGATGCCATTGTTGGAGCTTACAAACAAATAAGAATAGGAAACCCGTTAGATGAAAATAATCACGTAGGACCACTTATTGATAAAGCTGCTGTAGATATGTATTTGGCTGCAATTGAAAAAGCTAAAAAAGAAGGTGGAAATGTATTGGTTGAAGGTGGTGTTTTAGAAGGCGAAGGTTATGAAAGTGGTTGTTATGTAAAACCAGCTATTATTGAAGCTAAAAATCATTTTAAAATTGTCCAATCTGAAACTTTTGCTCCTATTTTATATGTAATGAAATACAGTGGGGATGTTGAAAATGCAATAGAAATACAAAACGATGTCGCTCAAGGATTATCTTCAGCCATTATGACCGAAAGCATGAAAGAAGCTCAAAAATTTCTTTCTTACGCAGGTTCAGATTGTGGAATTGCTAATGTAAACATTGGTACTTCAGGAGCAGAAATTGGTGGTGCTTTTGGTGGTGAGAAAGAAACTGGTGGCGGACGTGAATCAGGTTCTGATGCTTGGAAAATTTACATGAGAAGACAAACCAATACCATTAACTATTCAGATAGTTTGCCACTGGCTCAAGGGATAAAGTTTGATTTGTAAAACAGAAAACCTCAATGGGTTCTAAAGTTTATATCTTACTTTTGTGTTTATGAAAGAACTAACCCCTAAGGGAATTGCAATTCGTGTTGCTTTTTTGCTAAGTTTTTTAGTTGTAATTGTATTAGGAATGGTTTTAATATCAAACCAACTCTTCCTTTCCTTCTATTATTATTTCTTATTTTTTGTTATTACACTTGCCATCAGCTATTTTGGGTTTCTGCTTGCGTTAGAGAAGTTTATTTATAAAAAAATTAAACTTATTTATAGAACCATTCATAATCAAAAACTTAAGAAAGAAATAAGTAATACAAATAAATTGGTTTTTAGTGAAGATATAGCCTTAAACAAAGACAAAGACATTATCAATCAAGTACAACAAGATGTGCTAGATTGGGTAAAAACAAATCAACAAGAAATTAGTCGATTAAAAGGATTGGAAACCTATCGAAGAGAATTTGTTGGCAATGTATCTCACGAATTAAAAACCCCTATTTTTAGTATTCAAGGTTATATTTTAACACTTTTAGAAGGTGGTTTAGATGATCCAACCATTAATAAAGACTATTTAATTAAAGCGAATAATAGTGTTGAGCGTATGATAGCTATTATTGAAGATTTGGATGAAATAACTAAGTTAGAAAGTGGTAGGTTAGCTATGAAAATTGAAAAAATTGATATTGTTCAATTGGTTAAAGATGTGGTTGATTCACTAGAAGATAGAGCAAAAACAGCTCATGTTTCCATTAAAATACAAAAAGAAGTAAAATCCATTTGGGTAATGGCCGATTATGGGAAAATTTGCCAAGTAATGGTAAACTTAATTGTTAATGCAATTAAATATGGAAAAGAAGAAGGTGAGATTCAAATTAAATTTTTTGATATGCACGATACCATTTTGATAGAAGTTGCAGATGAAGGAGAAGGAATAGAAGCACATCATTTGCCTCGTTTGTTTGAGCGTTTTTATAGAACAGACAAAGGAAGAGCCAGGCAAAATGGAGGTTCTGGTTTAGGGCTATCTATTGTAAAACATATAATTGAAGCTCATCAACAAACTGTTAATGTTAGGAGTTCAACAGGTGTTGGTTCAACATTTTCATTTACACTAGAAAAAGCAAAAGGCAAATAAATTAACGAATGAAAATTTCTGTTTTTTGGTTCAGAAGAGATTTACGTTTAGAAGATAATATCGCTCTTTATCAAGTATTAAGCAAAAACAAAAATGTGTTGCCAATTTTTATTTTTGACACAAACATTATCAATGAACTACCAAAAGATGATGCTCGTATTTCATTTATTTATGAAAATCTAAAGAAAATAGATACTCAATTAAAGGAATACAACAGTAGTCTTTTGGTGTTTAAAGGTAAACCTATTGATGTTTGGAAAGAATTGATGTTGAAATATGAAGTAACAAGCATTTATTTCAATAAAGATTATGAGCCTTATGCTATTAAAAGAGATGCTGAAATTATAGCATTAGCGAAAAAGAATAACATTGTTGTTTTCAATTCCAAAGACCAAGTAATTTTTGAGGAAAATGAAGTGCTAAAGGACAATAAAGAACCTTACACTGTTTTTACTCCTTACAAAAACAAATGGCTTACAAAAGCAAGTTCAACCACAATAAATAGTGTTGATTGTATTTCATTGGCAGATAATTTTTATCGATTTCTGCAAGATTTTCCAACCATTGAATCACTAGGTTTTTGTGTTTCAAACATAAAAGTTAAGCCATATATTCTTAACGATATCAAGGAGTATGATCAAATAAGAAATTTTCCATACATTGATAAAACGACTTATTTAAGTCCACATTTACGATTTGGAACAATAAGCATTCGTGGAATTTATCATAAAGCTAAAAAAGAGAATCCTATTTTATTAAATGAGCTCATTTGGCGAGAATTTTTTATGCAAATTTTGTTTCATTATCCTAAGGTAATTACTCAAAATTTTAAATCGAAATACGATGGAATTTCATGGCGTAATAATCAACAAGAGTTTCAATTATGGTGTGAAGGGAAAACAGGCTATCCTTTCGTTGATGCTGGAATGCGACAACTCAATGAAACAGGTTATATGCACAATAGAGTGAGGATGATAACTGCAGGATTTTTATGTAAACATTTACTTATTGATTGGCGGTGGGGAGAGGCTTATTTCGCAAAAAAATTATTGGATTATGATTTGTCTGCCAACAACGGAAATTGGCAATGGGCATCGGGAACAGGCTGCGATGCAGCTCCTTATTTCAGAGTTTTTAATCCAACCGAACAAATTAAAAAATTTGACAATGAATTGAAATATATAAAAAAATGGGTAGATGATTATGAGGAGTCAACCTATCCACAACCCATAGTTGAACATGGTTTTGCAAGAAAAAGAGCATTAGAAACCTATAGAAAAGGATTAATATAATTTTTAGTTTGTTGTATTTAATTTGTTATCAATCAAGTTTTTCTAATATTTTTTTTTATTTTTATCCTGTTTTAAATTCTTCTATTGAAAATATCGAATACCTTTGAGTGTTGAATATAGTTCCCAAAGAAGATATAAATGAACATAAAAAATGTACTTATGAAATAAGCCATGAGCAAAAATGCTCACCAACAACAATGAATATTTCACATGGCGATTCCATATGACATATAAAAAACAATAAAAATATACATATGAAAATATACAGCATTGTAATTCTATTATTAGTTCATCAAGCTATTTTAGCTCAAGAGATAACTTCAAACCACAGTGTTAAACAGGTGGGAGAAACAAACGAATATAACATAAAAACAACAATTTCTGGGTTAGAAGGTGTTGAATTAGGTAAAATAGAATATCAAATTCCAGATAAACATATTTATAAACCATCTCCTAAAAACACTTATTTTTCTGATAGAAAAAATAATTTACTTAAGTTTTATTTAATGGCGTTTCCTTCTAATGGCGTGGTTGAAATTGAGTATAACATTGTTGTTGAAGAAGCAGGAAGTGTTGTTTTTCCTGTTCAGTTTCAATATTCTAAAAATGATGAAAAAAATAAAATTAGCTTAACTTCTATTGCTATCGACAATAGTAGTTCATCTGAATTAGCAGTGAATGAACAACCCTTGCAAATAAAGGAGGAAGAAAAACCAAAAGAAGTTGTTGAAAAGGTGAAAGAGGAAATTAAAGTAGAAAAAAAAGAAGACGCTAAACCAAAACCAATAGCTACCAGTACTTCTAAAGAAACACAACGAATAGAATCAACAACACCTTCTTCAACCACAACAAAATATGCAGTACAATTGTTTGCATTGGCTGAATATTCTCAAGCAAGAGTATATGCTTATTGTAAAAAACATAACCTAAAAATAAACGAAATAACTACTGAAAAAGTGAATGGACTTGTTAAGGTTAGGTATGGAAAAGTAAATTCTGCAACGGAGGCTCAGCAATTAAAAGAAACTTTAATTAGCAAGGGAGTTACGGGTGTTTTTGTGGTAAAACTTCCTTAGGAGCTGTTACAAACATTCATTTCGTTTTCAGTCCTAAGTCCACAATCGTACATCGTACATCGTAATTTGTTAAATTCTAACTCCTATAACACAAACATTCCCTCGATAAACTCGGGACAGGCTGACTCGTTTGTATCAAATTTTCACACCTATTTCATTTGTATTAGATTCCCGATATCCATCGGGATGGTATTATCTGGCGTTCATTCTTTGACTGCGTCAAATTCTCACACCGATAACACAAACATCGTCCAATTGCTCTAAATCTCCTTTCCAATCATAAAAGGCTTTAAGTATTTTTTCTTTTTGTTGTTCTATAGGGAGCGATGAAACTTCTTCTAAAAGTAGTTTAAATTGTCTGTAGTTGAATTTTTTTTCTTTTTCACCACCAAATTGATCTGCATAACCATCAGAAAAAACATAAACCATATCTCCTTTTTCGAGTTGGTAGGTTTTGTTTGAGAAGGATTGGTTACCAACATAAGCACCTATTGGTTGTTTGTCTGCTTTTATTTCATTAATAATCTTGTTTCTTATCACATAAACAGGATTATTAGCTCCAGCATATTCCATTTTTAAAGTTGATGAATTAATGGAGCAGAAAGCAATATCCATCCCATCTCTAAGCTCACTTTCTTCTTCTGTATGAAGATTGATGGTGTTATACACTTCTTGGTTTAAAAAATTTAACGCATCTGCAGGTGAATTCACTCCTTTTTCTTTTATGGATTGATTCAATATTTTTAATCCTATGATGCTTACAAAAGCACCAGAAACCCCATGTCCGGTGCAATCTGCAACAGAAAAAACAACAACTTTTTCATTCGATTTATCTTGATTTGTTGTTGTAACTTCAGAAGCCCAATAAAAATCACCACTAACTATGTCTTTTGGTAAAAAAACACAAAATGAATCTGGTAGTATTTTTTTTAATACTGATGGAGGGGTAATTAGTGCATCCTGTATGCGTTTAGCATAATTGATGCTATCAATAATTTCTTTATTTTTTTCTTCTACTTCTTTTTTTGATTTTTCAAGTGCAAATCGAGCAACAAGTTCTTTTTTTGTTAATCGATAACGCATTCTTATTAGTAAAATAGAAAAAACAGCTACTGCACCAGTTAGTAGACCTCCGCTAACAAGTATTTCATCAATAAGTAGCTTACTATTGAAATAAAAGAAAACAATATTGGCTATGATATTTGCTACAACAATTAAAATAGAAAAAAATATGCGATAAAACATAAACATTCCTGACCCTATAAAAAGAGCTATGTAGGCAAATGCGTGTTTTTGAAGATGCTCTAAATCCATCACGCTCCACATGTAAGCATTTTGTATGGAAATTAGCAAAACAGGGATAAAGCCTAAAATTTCAATAGGGATTTTAAGTTTTTTATGAAAAAGAACAGTAATTAAACAAACTAATGAAACAGCAGTTCTAAATGTTAGAAATTCTTGCCAATATGCATAGAGATTAAAATAATCAGTAACAAAAAAGAGCATATTAAAAACTACAGCTACCCATAAAGCAATGGTGTGATAGCGTAAAATAGTTTTATCTAATTCTGTTTTCCAGTCTATGTTACTCTTATTTTGGGTCATTAGTCAAATAAATAGACCCTAAAATTAATAAAAAAACCACTTCAAAACTGAAGTGGTTTTTTAAAATAAAAATTTAATGAATTAATCTTCAGCAACTATGGAAGCTCCAAAGTATTCTTTGTTCATTCGAGCAATATATTCTAAAGAAATGCCTTTAGGGCATTCCACTTCGCAAGCTCCAGTATTCGTACAGTTACCAAAACCTTCTTTATCCATTTGATCGACCATGTTTAACACACGTTCTTTTCGTTCTATCTGCCCTTGAGGTAAATAAGAAAATTGTGAAACTTTAGCGGCAACAAACAACATAGCGGATGAGTTTTTACAAGAAGCTACACAAGCACCACAACCAATACAAGAGGCTGCATCCATGGCTTTATCAGCATCAGATTTTCTGATTGGAATTGCATTAGCATCTTGCGTATTTCCAGAAGTGTTAACTGAAATATATCCTCCTGCTTGTTGAATTCTTTCCAATGCACTTCTATCAACCACTAAATCTTTAATTACGGGTAATGCTTTAGCTCTCCATGGTTCAATATAAATAGTTTCACCATCTTTAAACATTCGCATATGTAACTGACAGGTTGTTACAGCTCTATCTGGGCCATGTGCTTCCCCATTAATATATAGTGAACACATTCCACAAATACCTTCTCTACAATCATGGTCAAATGCTACAGGTTCGTTACCTTCATTGATAAGTTGTTCGTTCAACATATCCAACATTTCTAAAAATGAAGAATGTTCAGATACATCGTTTAGTTTATAAGTTTCTAAAGCTCCTTTAGCTTTTGCGTTTTTCTGACGCCACACTTTTAATGTTAAGTTCATGTTTATTAAGTTATTAGTTAAGAGTTGTTTGTTAATAGTCTCATAACTGTTAATTATATTTATTTTTCATTTTTAGCTTTCATTAAGTACTTAATATATCCATTTAACAATGCCAACGACTTATTAATTTGTTCTTTCCCTTTTGTTAATTCTTCGTTAGTGATGTATTTTTCATCAAATGCTACAATAAACTGATCAATAAGTTCGTACAACGACCCTCTAGCTTGCCTGCAATATTGAATGTTCTCTTGGTAATGAAACCTACCATAGCCTTCAGCAATATTATGTGTTACAGACCTAGAAGCTCTTTTCATTTGAGAAGTTAAGTCGAACTGCTCTTCTTTTGGGAATGTTTTAACAAGTTGAGAAACAAATCTTCTTAATTCTGTACAAACTTTCCAACATTCTAAATCCTCAAAACTTCTTATTTTATTATCCATTTAATAATTCAAATAACAAATAACAAATAACAAATAAC
>Ga0100377_1000946_pt1 | contig 25065 bp, 9 predicted proteins | sample CryGeymeta201501_FD_83664 | JGI IMG/M metagenome (GOLD analysis project Ga0100377, IMG submission 83664) | Groundwater microbial communities from Crystal Geyser aquifers in Utah, USA - Crystal Geyser metaG 2015-01 | ecosystem: Environmental > Aquatic > Deep subsurface > Groundwater | place: USA...
AGACAACAACGGCGACGGCGGCGCGGGCAACGCCCCCGGAACCGACTCCAGCTGCGCCTGCTCCGCCACAGACGCCAACCCCGCCACCTCCCTCCTCGCCCTCCTCCTCGTCGGACTCGGGCTCCTCATCCGGCGGTAGGCCGACCGACCTCCCTCTCCCATTGCTTCCCGGCGGCGAGCGCGATACCTTCGCGCGCGGCCGGGCTCTGTCGAGGACGTGGTCCTCGGCGTCGGGGCTCGCCAGGGCGGGTCTCCGTGCGCCGCTTTCGCGGCTTCGGAGCGACCTGGAGCGGCCCGACCCACCGTCGGGTCATGGGCGTTGAGCACACAGCAAAGGAGAGATCGACATGGCAACCGAGATCAAGAAGATCGGCGTCGTCGGCGCAGGGCAGATGGGCAACGGGATCGCACAGGTCGCCGCCCAGTCGGGGTTCGACGTCGTGATGACGGACATCAACGACGCGGCCGTTGAGCGCGGTCTCGGCACCATCCGCGGCTCCCTCGACCGCCTCCTGCGCAAGGAGAAGATCTCCGAGGCCGACATGGCCGCCGCGCTCGCCCGCATCACCACCTCCACCGCCCTCACCGCGCTGGCCGACTGCGACCTCGTCGTCGAGGCCGCCACCGAGGACAAGAAGATCAAGGCGGCGATCTTCCGCACGCTGGACGAGGTCTGCAAGCCCGAGGCGATCCTGGCCAGCAACACCTCCAGCATCTCCATCACGACCATCGCCGGCCAGACGAAGCGGCCGGCCCAGGTCGTCGGGATGCACTTCATGAACCCGGTGCCGCTGATGAAGCTCGTCGAGCTCATCCGCGGGCTGGCCACCTCCAACGACACCTTCGAGGCCGTCAAGGCCGCCGCCGTCGCCATGGGCAAGACCACCATCGACGCCCAGGACTACCCCGGCTTCATCGTCAACCGCGTCCTGATGCCCTACATCAACGAGGCCGTCTTCACCCTCATGGAGGGCATCGGCTCGGTCGAGGACATCGACACCGCCATGAAGCTCGGCACCAACGTCCCGATGGGCCCCCTGACGCTGGCCGACTTCATCGGCCTCGACACCTGCCTCGCCATCATGGAGGTCCTGCACGAAGGCCTCGGTGACAGCAAGTACCGCCCCTGCCCCCTGCTCCGGAAGTACGTCGACGCCGGCTGGCTCGGCCGAAAGTCCGGCCGCGGCTTCTACAACTACGCGTCCTGAGCCCCGAGGAGGAATCGATGAGCCAAGACAACCCGACCGTCCTCGTCGAGATCGACGGCCCCGTCGCCACCCTGACGCTCCACCGCCCCAAGGCGCTCAACGCCATCAGCTCCGAGCTGATCGACGACCTCGGCGCCGCCCTCGACGCCGTCGAGGCGGACGGTGGTGTCCGCGCGATCATCCTCACCGGCAGCGGCAAGGCGTTCGCCGCCGGCGCCGACATCGCCGAGATGGCCGACTACGGCAAAGAGCAGGCCTGGGCCTTCTCCACCCGCGGTCAGCGCACCTTCGCCCGCATGGAGAAGCTGCCGATCCCCGTCCTGGCGGCGGTCAACGGCTTCGCCCTCGGCGGCGGCTGCGAGCTCGCCATGTGCTGCGACGTCATCTACGCCTCCGACCGCGCGAAGTTCGGCCAGCCCGAGGTCAACCTCGCGGTCACGCCCGGCTTCGGCGGCACCCAGCGCCTCCAGCGCCTCGTCGGCACGATGATGGCCCGCGAGCTGATCTTCACCGGCCGCATCTTCGGCGCCGAGGAGGCGGTCCGCCTCGGCCTGGCCGCACGGGTCATCCCCGGCGACGAGCTCCTGCCCACGGTCCGCCAGATCGCCGCCGACATCGCCACCAAGGGCCCCGTCGCCGTCGGCCTCGCCAAGAGCGTCATCCAGGCCGGCGCCGCCCTCCCCCTCGACGACGCCAACGCCCTCGAGGCCGAGGCCTTCGGCGCCAGCTTCGCCACCGAGGACCAGAAAGAGGGCATGCGCGCCTTCCTCGACAAGCGGACGGCGACCTTCAAGGGTCGCTAGTCTGCCGGCGCAGGCTCCCCTCCGCTGCAACCCCTCGCCTTGGGGGCTCGCGGGCAGCGGGCTCCCCCTGCGCTGCAACCGCTCGCCTCCGGCTCGCGGGCAGCGTAGACCCCTCGTAAACGAGGGGTGCTCGGGCTCTCTCACGGCCCAGGGTTTGTAGTTCACGAACAATTAGAACATGTTGCGCGTCGCCGTTCGTTCTCGCCGGCAGTCCATCCTGCCGCCGGGCGGCAGAGTCCCCGGAGTCAGCGGGCTCGTGGACCCCGCACATCGATCGAGAGAGGGCCCGAGAACCTCTCGCTTGCGAGGGGTCTACGCTGCCCGCGAGCCGGAGGCGAGCGGTTGCAGCGCAGGGGGAGCCGCGGAGCGCCGCCGCCCCCTACCGCACCCGGTGGCCCAGCCGGCTGAGCACGACGTTCAGGTCGTCCGTCGGCCCCACCTGGATCACCGGGATGCCCAGCTTCTCGATGGCCCGGGCGATGTGCTTGCGCTCCCGGCGCTCCGAGCGGGCGAAGATGTCGTGCAGCACCGCCGCGCGGCTGTGGGCAGGCCCCGGCTCCACGTAGTCCGGCGTGAACGGCGTCACGAAGATCACCTTGTGGTGCCGGGCGAGCAGCAGCCGCAGCGCCCTGGCGATGGGTTCGGGGTTCATGATCCCGCACAGGTCGGTCACGACGACGATGAAGTGGCCGTCGCGGGCGTTTGTCAGGATGGTCTCAAACCCCTGAACCATGCCGCGCTCCTTCTGTCCGAGCCGCGTCTCGACCCGGTAGGGCAGCTCGATCCCGCGGAGCTGACAGAACCGCCGCGCCAACCCCACCACCCCGGCGTCCAGCACGCCGATGCTGAGCGACGCGTCGCCGAACCGGGCCTCCTCCTGGGGCACCGCCGTCGCCAGCCACTGCTCGAGCAGCTCGAGGTCCCAGGCCGGCTCTTCCCGCTCCACCCGATCGATGTCCCGCGAGAACGACCAGTAGTCCATCCCCTGGCCCACCCCGCGCACCACCCGTTGCCGTTGCCGGCGCCGGAAGTCGAGGCGCTCCTGCACCAGCAGGTAGTGCACGAGCGTGCTGATGACCTCGGCGTCGGCGTACTCGGTCAGCTCGTCGTCGACGACCTGACGCACCCCGACGAGGTGGTTGAGCACGTTGGCGAGCTGGCCCCGGCCCTCGCGCGGCCTCAGGTGCCCGTAGAGCTTCTCGTCGAAGGTCAGCAGCCCCACCCGATCGTTGCTCCGCACGGCCATCTCGGCGAACGTGAAGCCGAGCCGCACCGCGTGCTCCAGCTTGGTCGGCATCAAGTTGACGTCGTGGCGGTAGCCCCCGCGCATCGTCGAGGAGATGTCGAGGCACACGTACGTGTCGAGGATCAGCTCCGACTCGTACTCCTTCACCATCAGCCGCCCGGTCCGCGCCGTCGCCTTCCAGGCGATCGACCGGAACGGATCCCCATGCTGGTGGTTCCGGAGCTCCCTCAGCTCCATCCCGAAGCCTCGCCGCACGACGAAGTGCAACCCGGCCCGCTGCTGGGCCAGCGCCTTGAGCGACGGCGGCCGCTCCGCCCGGCCAGCGACCACGTCTGGCAGGACCTTCAGGACCGTCGGACAGCCCACGTACTCCCCCACCTCGAACAGCCCGAACACGTCCCGCAGGCGCACCTCGAAGCCATGCACCGCCCAGCGCCCCGTCTCCAGCGCCACGAGGGTCATGTCCGCGTCGAGCTGGCTGTAGCCCGGCATGGCCAGGTGGGCGGGCACGTCCTGCACCAGCCGAAGCCCTGACGCCAGATGCGGCACCAGCCGAAGCCCCCGCAGCCCCGCTCCCGCCCGATTCTCCAGCCGCACCCGCAGCTCGATGGGCTGCCCCGTCAACAGGCTGCCATGCTGGCCCGCGTCCGGTGGCGTCAGCTCCACCCGCAGCAGCCGACGCTCCAACACGAGCACCGACGGCAGCATCGCGTAGAACGCCAACAAGAGCCCGCCCGACAGCACCAGCCCGAACAGCAGCACGGGCCACTGCCCCGCCAGCGCGCCCACCGCGATGAAGGCGATGGCGGCCAGCAGGAGGGATCGGCCTGCACCGGTCAGGTAGGGGTTCAAGGGCTGATCTGCTCCAGGTCGGGCACGGCGGCCATCTTCGCGACGTCCGGTCAACGATCACAGCGGGGGCCACCATTCCTCGCGCGGCCGCCGCGGACGGCTCGATTGTGCGGCCTCCGGCCGAAAAAGCCAACGCCCTCCCGAACGGGTGACGGTCCCACGCCGCCGACCATCCCGGCCCCGCGGCACGCAACCGACCCACCACGCCCCGACCCACCCCCTTGCAGTCCACCCAAACGATGTTACAATCGTCGCCCTCGCTCCCCCTGAAAACGGGAGCCCGCTGGCCTGCTCAACGGCATCCAGTGCGCGAGGCGCCCGCCGTCAACCGGCCGTCGGTCGCCAGGAGCACAGGCGGCCGTCTGGCACGCAGGCACAACATCCCGATCCACCTCGGCGCCAACCCCCACTGCATGGATCCAAGGCGCCGCACGTGAGCGCTCACCACCTGGACCTGGACTGATGCTTCTCGACATTGTCCTCCTCATCGTGGGACTGGCGGTGCTCTACTTTGGCGCCGAAGCCATGGTCAAGGGCGCGAGTCAGCTCGCCCTCAACCTCGGCATCGCGCCCATGATCGTCGGCCTGACGGTCGTGGCGTTCGGCACGTCGGCGCCCGAGTTCGTCATCTCCCTCATCGCCGCCTTCGAGGACTCGGCGGGCATCTCCGTTGGCAACATCATCGGCTCCAACATCGCCAACATCGCCCTGATCCTCGGGATCGCCGCCGTGATCTCGCCTATGCCCGTAGACGCCCGCGCACTGCGCCGCGACTACCCCGTCATGCTCGGCGCCGGCGCGCTGTTCTACCTCGTCTCCCTAGATGGCCACATCGAGCGCTGGGAGGGCGGCATCCTGTTCGCCGGCATCGTCGCCTACGTCCTGTGGAGCATGCTCCACGCACAGAAGCTGCGACGGGCGGCCTCCGCAGGAGAGGCCGTCGAGGAGCTCGACTCGGAGCTGTCGGAGGAGGACGTCGCCGCCGCCGCGCGGAGCTCCCGGCTCAAGAATGTCGGCTATCTGCTCGGCGGGCTGGTCGGGTTGACCATCGGCGCCAAGCTCATGGTGGATGGCGCCGTCAGCATCGCGCAGTCGATGGGCATCTCGGACTTCGTGATCGGCGTCACGATCGTCGCCTTCGGCACGTCGCTGCCCGAGCTCGCCACCAGCGTCGTCGCCGCCGTTCGCAAGGAGAGCGACATCTCCATCGGCAACGTCATCGGCTCCAACATCTTCAACGTGCTGTTCATCATGGGCGTGGTACCCATGCTGTTCGGCATGGACGTCGGCGAGCGGGCCCTCACCGTCGACTTCCCGATCATGCTCGGGGTGACGGTCATCGCGTTCCCGCTGATGCGGGTGGGCTATCGGCTCACCCGTCTCAAGGGCGCATTCTTCCTGCTGATCTACGCGTCCTACATCATCTCGCTGATCCTCAACCCCCAGGCCGGCTGATCCGCCTCACGGCGCCTCGCCGCCTCCGCCACCCCCGCCGCCCTCGTCGCCCTCGCCGCGCCCACCGGGCCGACGCCGACGGGACCGCCGACGCTTCGACGCCGGGCTGGCCGCGTCGGCCCCGGCCGTGGGTGCAGGCGCACCGTCGGCCGCTGCTGGCCCCGCCGAAGCCCCTGCCTCCCCGCTCCCCGGACGCCCCGTCCGGCGACGGCGCGCCCTCGCCGGCCTGCGGCTCTCCCCTTCAACCGACGGCGCTGGAGCCTCGCCGCCAGCCTCCGCCGGGGCGGCCACGCCACCCTTCACCGTCCGCGTGCTCCGACGACGACGACGACCGCGACGCTCCGCCTCGCCCTCGCCCGACGACTCACCGGCCGCTGCCGCCGGTGCGGGCGCACCTGCAGGCGCGTCCGGCCGCTCCGCCGACTCGCCCTCCTCCGTCTTCCGACGCCGACCCCGACGCCTCCGGCTCCGGCCGGCACCCTCCTCGGCCGCCCCCTCACCCTCCGGCGCCCGCGCTGCCCTCGGCGCCGCCCCCTCGGCCGGTGCGCTCTCCGCCGAGGCGCCATCCTCCCAGATGTACGCCGTCTCCTCGTCCGTCGACAGCTCGCGCAGCGCGCTGCTCAGGTGATCCTCGGCCACGACGGGCTCCGGCGGTGGCCCCGCGCGTCGCCGCTCGAGGTCGCGCGCGCTCAACACCACCACGTCCCGCACCGCGAACGGCTCGAAGCCCCCGTCCTCGAGGAAGACGTCCACCTTCTCCTGCACCACGTCCAGGTTGCGGATCACCCCCAGGCCGCGCGGCGTCTCCACCGTCTTGCCCGCCCTCGGCAGCCGCTTGAGCGCCTTGCGGTAGATCTGCTGCTCATACACCAGGCAGCACATCAGCCGGCCGCACATCCCCGAGACCTTCTTCGGGTTCAGCGTCAGCCCCTGATCCTTCGCCATCCGGATCGACACCGGCGCGAACTGCGACAAGAACGTCGAACAGCACAGCTCGCGACCGCAGGAGCCGATGCCGCCGATCATCCGCGCCCCGTCCCGCACCCCGATCTGACGCATCTCGATGCGCGTCCGAAACCGGTTCGCCAGGTCTCGCACCAGATCCCGAAAGTCCACCCGGCCCTCGGCCGAGAAATAGAAGACCGCCTTACTCCCGTCGTGGATGTGCTGGACCTGGATCAGCTTCATCGCCAGATCCCGCTCGCGCACCCGCTCCAGACAGAACCGGAACGCCTCCTCCTCACGCTCCCGGTGCGTGTCCTCACGACGCGCGTCCTCCGCCGTCGCCACCCGCAGCACCTTCTTCAGCGCGCTCGTCGGCACCACCTGACGGCTCACCTCCGAGGCCACCTGCGCCATCGCCGGCCCCTTCGACGTCTCCACGATCACCCACTCGCCCCGCTCCAGATCGAGCAACTGGGCGTCGTACTCATGGGTGATGAAGCTCGTCTTGAAACGGACCTTGACCACGTTCAGGAGGTGCTTCTTGCCGCCAAATGGCTTCTGGGACTGCCTTGGACGTGACCGCGGACGCACGCCCTTCTTGGCGGTCTCCACGGGGAGATCGCCCTCGAATTCGTCATTCATGTGAACCGTCGGCGCCGAGGCGCAGCAATATCGGTGAGACGCTCCCGGCAGGAGAGGCCACACGACGCGGCGACGCGCGTGGGGGTTCAGGCCAGGGGTCATGGAGTCGTGTCGGATCCAGCACCGCAGCCCTCGCCATGAGGGGCGGGCGCATGACAGGACTATGCCTCATCGGCGGCGATGGCGTCAACTCGCCCCCGGAGCGTCACACTGTCGCCACTTTCAGCCCTCTCGCGGCAGCCCCGCCATATCGAACAAGAGGTCCTCCAGCAGCAGCCGCGCGTCCACGTAGTGACTGATCCCCCGCTCCACCTCGCTGATCCGGTCCATGTGCCTCACCACCGTGTCCAGCGACATGCGGTCGGCCACCCGCTCCACCCGGTCCAGCAGGTCCTGGTTGGCGATGCGCTCACCGGGCACGGCGCTCTTGCACAGCATCACGTCCCGAAGGAAGATCCGCAGAAAATCCAGCCGCGCCCGCAGGTCGTCCGGGCTCGATCGGGCCAGGTCCGAGGCCATGTCGAACACCGCCAGCGCGTCGGCACCCTGCAGCGCCACCACGTCCTCCAGCAGCTGCCTGCGGACCTCCAGCGCGCCCTCCTGACACAACGCCAGCGCGCGCGACACCGAGCCCTCCGAAAAACTCGCCGCCAACGCCGCCAGCTCCGGCTCGATGCCCTGGGCCACCAGCACGCCCCGCAGCACCTCCACCGGCAGCGGCGCGAACCGCAGCGCCTGGCATCGGCTCCGGATGGTCGTCAGCAACGCCCGCGGCTGAGAGGTCAGCAGCACGAACACCGTGTCGCCCGTCGGCTCCTCCAGTGTCTTGAGGAACGCGTTGGCGCCCTCCACCGTCACCGTGTGCGCATCGTCGATCATCACCACCCGGCGACGGCCCTCGTAGGGCTTGAACGTCACCTGGCGGGTGATCTCGCGCACCGCGTCGATCTTCACCACCCACCGCGCCTTCGTGCGGTCAGGCTCGATCATCGACACGTCGGGATGGATGCCCTGGGTGATCTTCTGGCACGGACGGCACGCCCCACACGGCACGCCCGTCTCGGCCGCGCCGCCGACGCAGTTCAGCGCCTGGGCGAACGCCAGCGCCACCCGCTTCTTGCCGACCCCGTCGGGCCCCGTGAACAGGTACGCATGGTGGACCCGCTGGGAGACCACCGCGCCGGTGAGCACGGCGATGGGGCGCGATTGCCCCACCACCGCCTCATATCCCGTCCGCTCAGCCAAGGGCCAGACCCAGCTCCTTACGCAGGGCGAAGTACTCGTCGGAGATCGCGAAAACCACGAGCTCCTTGATCTTCTCCTTCGTCGTGAGCTTGCTCACCGACGCCTGCTCGTTCTTGATCACGCTCGCCGCCGTCATCAGGTCGCCGCACAGCAGCAGACCCACCCGGTTGGCCGTGTTCTCCACCGCCGTCAGCCACGCCGACAGGTTCGGGTTCTGACCCGACTGGAAGAACTGCTGCATGTTCTTCTGGAGCTGGATCATGATGGGCGGCGGCAGACGACGCTGCATCTCCTGCACGAGCTGGATCAGCGTGTCGTTGGCCCCCAGGTTCAGCGTCGGGTTCGTCAACTGCATCGCCGCCAGGAAGAACGCCTTGAGGTTCGCCGTCGGGAAGAAGCCCCCCGCCAGGTAGTGCTCAGGGCGACCCAGCGCCACCGCCTTGCCGATGATGAAGCCCAGCTCCCGGTCCTGACGACCCTGGAACATGTCCGCGCCCACGATGAACGCCGGCGGGTCCAGGTTCGCGTTCCGCATCCCGAGGATCGAACCGTCCCGCTTGAGGTACAGCAGCGGAGGCGGGTTCAGGCCGAGCGTGCGCGCGGCGTACAGGTAGATCTTGCAGAACGGCAGCTGCTGGTTCGGGTCCAGCAGGTCCTTGCGCTTGTGCAGGGTCCACGTCTTATAGTCGAAGGCGTAGTAGTCCCGCATGTTCGCCCCGATGATCCCCATGATCTGCGAGGTCAACATGTCCTGCGCCGGGTCGTACAGCACCTTCCAGTGCTCGTTCGTCAGCGCGCGCTTGGCCGCCTGGAGGTTCTGCCCCAGGTAGCGCTGGTAGAACTCCTGCTCCTCCTTCTCCGCGCTCTGCAGGAACGTCAGCGCCGAGGCCATGCACCACGCCTCGTCGTACTTGCCCAGCTTCATGTACGCGTTGAACAGCGACCGGTAGGACTGGATCCGGAACGGGCTCATCGCGATCAAGGTCTTGTGCTCGAGGATCGCCTCCTCCAGGTTCGTCCCCGTGCGCTCGTACAGGTCCGCCAGGATCTCGTGCAGGTTCGTGTCCTCGGGGCTCAGCTGCGCCGCGATCTTGTACGTCTGGATCGCCCCCTCGAAGTTGTTCATACGCGTGCGGTAGATCTCGCCGAGGTTCTTCCACAGCAACAGCTTCAGGTTCTGCAGCGACCCGTCATCGGGGATGTCCTTCAGGCGGTGCAGCTGCTTGCGGTAGGCCCGCTCCAGCTCCTTCCACTCCTTGAGCGTCGTCAGGATGCGGTCCGTCGCCTCGAAGGCCTTGAGGCCCTGCTGAGAGACCGGCTCCACGTCCAGCGCCCGGTTGAAGTAGTCCACCGCCTGCGCCGCATCACCCAGCTGATCGCGGCTCATCACGCCGATCGTGTAGTAGTACTTGGCCAGCTTCGCCTCGTCCTGCTCCACCTCCGTGATCCGGATGAGGCTCTGGATCGCCTCCGGCCACATCTTCGCCCGCGTGTACAGGTCCAGAAGCTTGCGCAGCGTCGACATCGAGTTCGGCTGCAGCTTCATCGCCTCGTGATACGCCATCACCGACTGCTCCGGATCCGGCATCTCGTCGCGGAAGATGTCGCCGATCTCGTTCAGCAGGCTGAACCGCTCCAGCGGATCCTCCACCCGCTGCAGCTGACGACGCTTGTACTCCACCACCAGGTCCCACTGGCCGATGGAGCTGTTCATCTCCACCAGGCGCGCCAGCGTGTCCACGTGGTACGGATCGGTCTCCAGCGCCTTCTCGTAGAACTGCTGCGCGAACCGCGTCTCGTTCGTCTGGCGCTTGATCTCACCGCACTTGTAATACACCTCCACCAGGTCGCTCGGGTCGAGCACGTGGGCGTGGTGCACCGACAACGTCTGCAGCACCTTGAAGGCCCGCACGAAGTCGCCGACCTTGTAGTACAGACCGCCCAGACCCAGCACCGTCTCGGTGTGCGTGCCGTCCAGCTCGTAGGCCTGCTGGTACTGCTGCACCGCCCGCTGATCCTGGCCCAGCTCCTCGAGGCAGCGCGCCAGGTTCAGGTTCAACAGGTGGAGCTCCGGATCGGCGCGGTCGAACGCCCGCTCCTTCACCAACAGCTCCAGCAGCGGCTCCGCGCGCGCCCAACGACGCTCGCGCAGGTACATCCGGCTCAGCGGGTCGGCCGCCTCCACGTTGTGAGGGTCCAGCTCGATACAGTGCTCGTAGTACCCGATCGCCGACACCTCATCCCCCAGACGGAAGTTGTAGGTGTTGCCGATGTCACACAACAGCCGCGCCTTGTCCGGCAGCGGCACCGTGTACTCCTCCTCCTGCTTGAGCATCATCACGACGCCCGGCCAATCCTCCCGACGCTCGTACATCAGCCGCAGCGCATCCAGCGCCGGCTTGTAAAACGGCTGCAGCTCCAGCGCGAAGCGATACCGCTCCTCCGCCGCGTTGCCGTCCGACAGGTTCTCCTCGAAGATGCGACCCATCTTGTAGTGGATCTCCACCCCCGCCTCGATGTCCGTCACCACCTGCGACAGACGCTCGTAGCTCCCCAGGCACGACTCCCAGTCCGAAGCCGTCTCGTACAGGTTCGCCAACTCCGTCAGCGCGGCCACGTTCCGGCCGTCCACCTCCAGGATGCGCTGGTTCGACTCGATCGCCCGGTACAGGTCCTGGAGGTAGTCCCGGAACACGATCCCCATCGCCTGGTACAGGTCGATCCGGGACTGCGGGTCCGACACCGCCTCGATGTGGCGCTCGTACGTGTCGACCAGCTCGTTCCAACGCTCCAGATCCTGGTACAGCCGCTCCAACTCGACGATCGCCTCCACGTGGTGCGGGTGCACCAGCAGGATCTTGCCGTACGCCTCCACCGCACGCTCACGATCGGCGAAGTGCGCCTCGTAGACCCGCGCCGTCTTCCAGTACAGGTCGATCTGCTCCAGCGCCTCCTGGGCCATCGACAGCTCGATGTCGTACACGTCCAGCAGGTCGTGCCAACGCTCCAGGCGCTCGTACAGACCCTCCAGCGCCACCATCGACGGCTTGTGCGTCTGGTCGATCGTCAGCACATCCCGGTAGCACTCCACCGCCTGAGGAAGATCCTGCAGGCGCTGCTCCTGGATGGTCGCGATCTGGAACTTGATCTCCACGACCAGGTCCGGCTCGAACACCACCGACGCCTTGCGCTGCAACACCTCGATCAGCTGCGGCCACGCCGAGTTCAGCTGGTAGATGCGCTCGAGCGACTCCAGCGCCCCCAGGTCCTGCTCGTCGATCATCAGGATCTGGCTGTACGCCCAGATCGCCCGCTCGGCATTGTCCAGCTGGAGGTCGTACAGGTCGCCGATCTTGCGATACAGCTCGATCTGCGTGTCGATCTCCGGCGTCAGCCGCGCCCGACGCTGCATCACCTCCACCAACGCCTGCCAGTTCGCCGTGCGCTCGTAGATCCGCTCCAGGTCCGCCATCGCCTCGATGTCGTCCGGCGCGATCTCCAACGCCTGATTGAAGTGGTCGATCGACTGGTCGAGGTAGTTCAGCTCGTCGGCCAGCCACTTGGCGACCTTCTTGTGCAGGAACACCCGCTCGCTCGCCTCCTCGATCGACTCGAGCAGGTTCATGTACAGCGAGACCAGCTCCTCCCACGTCCCCGTCGTCCGGGCCAGACGCTCCAGGTCCGACGCGATCTGCTCGTCGGTGTGGGCCTCCATGAACGCGCCGCACAGCACCAGGAACGACGCCTCGTGGTTCCCCAGGTTCTCCTCGTAGATGCTCGCCGCCCGACGCATCGTCTCCACCCGATCAAAGGCGTCCTCGATGTAGTCGCGGCGCAGCAGCAGCAGCTCGACGAGCTTGTTGTACTCGCCGGCGTCCAGGTACAGCAGCTCCAGAGAGCGCGACGCCTCCATGTTCGCCGGGTCGATCTCGCCCACCGCCTCCAGCGAGCTGATCGCCATCGCCTTGTTACCGATCTGGTTCTCCCACATGTCCGCGATGCGCATGTGCAGATCGATCTGACGCTCCGTCGCGTCCTCGGCCCCGCTGGCCTCCAGCACCTGGACCTTGCGGTCGAGGATGTCGACGCACGCCTCCCAGTTGGCGTCGTCGCTGTACAGCCGCTCCAGGCTGTCCAGCGCCAGCCCGTTCGACGGCTCCAGCTCCAGCACCGCCGTCCACGCGCGGATCGCATCCTCGGTCCGGCCCAGCAGGTCGCCCTGGATCTGGCCCAGCTGGATGTACAGCTCCTTGAGCTCCTCCGCCTCGGCCGTCGCCAGCATGATGATCCGCTCGATCGAGCTCACCAGCTGCTCGTACTGGCCCGTCCGGCGGTACAGCTCACGGCACGCGTACAGCGCCGACAGGTTGTCCGGATCCAGCTGCAGCACGCGCTGATACGCGTCCAGCGACTGGTCCTCGTTGTACAGCTGCTCCAGCCAGATGTAGCCCACCCGCGTCAGCAGCTCGATCCGCTGGCTGTCGTCCGACACCAGTTCCACCTGACGCTCGAGGATGCTCACCAGATCGCCAGGCCGCTCCTCGCGCTCGTACAGGCTCCCCAACGACTGCATCGCCGTCAGGTCCGTCGGCAGCAGGTCCAGCACCCGGCTCCACAGGTCGATGGCGTCGTGCGGACGGAACAGCATCCCGTCGGCCAGGTCGGCCATCTTGGCGAACACCTCCGCCCGAGCCTCGTCCTCGTCCACCAGAATCTCCGTCTGACGCTGGTAGACGTCGAACAGAGGCTCCCACCGCTCCTGCATCATGTAGATGCTCTCGAGCGCGCTCAGCGCGTCCGCGTGCGTCGGGTTGATGTCGAGGATGTTGTTGTAGGTCGTGACCGCCGCGTCCAGATCGCCCAGCTGCTGCTCGTACAGGGTGCCGAGCCGGTAGCTCAGCTCCATCACCCGCTGCTCGTCCAGCGACAGCTCGATCTCCCGACGAAGCACCTCCGCCAGGTCCGGCCACCGCCCCTGCTGCGTGTAGATGCGATCCAGCGCCTCCAGCGACGCCTCGTCGCTGTAGTCCATCTCCAGCACGCGGACGTACGCCGCCTCGGCGTGCTCCAGATCGCCCAGCTTGTGGTCGAGCACCTCGGCCACCTTCAGCCACAGGCGCTTCTGCTCGTCCGGGTCCGACGAGTGCTCGATCGCGTCGCTGTAGATCGCTGACAGGTCCTCCCACATCCCGATCTCGGCAGCCAGCGCCTCCAGCTCCTCGATGACCTGAAGGTCGCCGGGGCGCTCCGCCAGCGCGTTGCCCAGGATGTAGAACGCCCGCGAGTTGTCGTTCAGCTGCTCGCGGTAGATGTCCGCGATCCGGTACAGGTGCGCGAACCGCTCGTCCGGCATCTCCTTGTGCTCGAGCTGCACCAGGAACACATCCACCAGCTTCTGCCACTGGTCACGCTCCACGTAGATCGGCTCGAGGATCTCGCCGATCTGCATCGGCGCAAACCCCGACGCGAACATGCGCTCGAGCGCCTCCAGCGACTCCGCGTGCTCCGGCAGCGTCAGCAGGATGTCATGGTAGGTCCGGATCGCCTGATCCACGTCCTCCAGCGCGCTCTCGTACAGCGTGCCCAGGCGGAACCGCAGCGCGATCTGGTGCGTGTCGTCCTCCGCCTGCATGATCTCCGTCTGGAGGATCTCCGCCAGGTCGTGCCACCGACCCTCGCGCTCGTACAGACGGTCCAACGCCAGGACAGCCTCCTGCGTCGTCGGGTCGATGTCCATCACCATGCGGTAGCGATCGATGGCCCGGCTCGTGTCGAACAGCTCCTCCTCGAGGATCCGCCCCATCCGCAGCACCACCCGACGCACCACCCCGTAGTCCGACAGCTGGCCGACCTGCTCATCCATCAGGGCGATCAGCTCCTCCCAGCCCTCCAGCTCGCTCGCCAGACGCTCCAGCGTATCCAGCACACCCTCGTCGTCCGGCATCACCGCCATCGCGCGGCCGAACGCCATGAAGGCCATCGGAGGCTGCATCAGCCGGAGCTCGTAGATCTGACCGACCTCCTTGAGCAGCTCGGACTTGCGCAGCAGGTCGTCGCTCGACTCGATCAGGATCTCGTAGATCCCGATCAGCTCCGCCCACTGCTGACCCTCCCGATAGATCGGCTCAAGCACCTCCGCGGCCGCCACCTGCTCCTCGCCGCGCTCAATCATCCCCTCGAGAGCCACCGCCGTCTCAGCGTGCGCCGGGTTCTCCTCCAGGATTTCGCGGTAGACCTCGATCGCCCGGACCGGATCGTACAGCCGCTTCTCCCACAGCTCACCCACCCGATGCTTCAGCGACAGCCGACCCTCCGCATCCGACGTCAACGCGATCTGACGCTCCAACGTCTCCAGCAGGTCGTTCCACTGCTCGCTGCTCTCGAACAGACGATCGAGCGACTCCAGCGCCTGCCGATCGTCCGGGTCCACGTCCAACACCGACCGATACGTCGAGATCGCCTGGTCCAGATCCTGAAGCTCCGACTCGTACACCGAGCCGATCACGAAGTAGAGCTGCTTGCGCTCCTCGTCCGACCCCGCCATCCGGATCTTGCGGGCGTACAGCTCGATCAGATCCATCCAGCGGTCCGCCGCCAGGAACAAACGCTCCAACGCCTCGATCGACGTCCCGTCGAACTCGTCCAGCATCAACACCCGCTGGTACACCTCGATCGCACGCGACGGATCCTCCAACATCTCCTCGTAGATCGTCGCCGCGTGGTGCAGCAGGTTGCGACGCTCCTCCACGTCCTCCAGCAGGCTCACCTTCGTCAGGCTGATGTCCACCAGCTCCTGCCACTCCTGCGTCGCGGTGTAGATCCGCTCCAGGTTCTGGATGGCGTCCATGTGGTCCGGACGAAGCTCCATCACCCGACGGTAGTGGTCCGTCGCACCGATGATGTCGCCCAGCTGGTCCTCCTGAAGCTGCGCGATCCGCACGTTCAGGTCACACGCCACGTCCGTGTCGAGCACGTTCTGGACCTGCTCCTCCAGCACGTCCACCAGCTGCGGGTACAGCCCCGTCTCCATCGCCAGACGATAGATCTCCGCCATGCTGTCCGCGTGCGTCACGTCCTCGACCACCGCCCGAGCGACCGTCGCGAACGCCGCCTCGGGGCTGCCCAGCTGCTGCTCGTGCAGCTTCGCCACCGCGTGCAGCAGCTCGATCCGCGAAGCCGGATCCTGAGACTCCTCGATCCGAATCTCCAGCGCGTGGATCAGGCGCTCCCAATCCCCCTGCGCCTCGTACAAAGGCTCGATCACGTCCACGATCTGCAGTCGGAAGTCCGGTTCGGTCTCGATCAACGCCTCCAGCGCCTGCAGCGCCGCCGCGTCGTCCGGGGCCTCCGACAACACCTCGGCGTACAGCGTGATCGCCTCCAGCACCTGCCCGAGGTGGGTCTCCATCAGACCCGCCAGCCGGCACTTCAGCGCCCGCTTCTCCCCCGCATCCTCCACCAGCGACAGCTGACGGTTCAGGTTGTCCGCCAGCTCGTCAAAACGACCCTCGCCGCCCAACAGACGGTCGAGCGCACGCGCCGCCAGCAGATTGTCCGGCGTCTCGCTCAGGATCGTGCGGTAGATCTCGATCGCCCCCGTCGGGTCCTCGAGCATCTCCTCGTGCACCATCGCCATCTTGAACCGGATGTCCAGCACCTGCTCCCGCGCCTCGAGCGCATCGGCCGCCGCGTCCGGGTCCTCCAGCGCCTCACCGTCCCCCGCCGACGCCATCGCCAGCGCCAGACGACGGTGGTACACCTCCAGCAGGTCGTGCCACTGCTGGCCGTCCATGTACAGCGTCTCGAGGTGCAGCAGCGCCTGACCGTCCTCCGGCGACAGCTCCAACACCCGACGCCACGCGTCCTGCGCCCGCGGACCGTCGGCCAGCTTGCCCTCGATCGCCCGCGCAATCCGCGTCATCATCGCGTGCTGCGCCGCCCCGTCGGCCAACGTGCCGACGATGTCCTCCAGCAGCGCCACATACGGGCCCCAGTCGTCGATCGCATCGGCGATCTGCTCCAGACGCTCCCGCGACGAGTCCGCCGACGGGTCCGTCGTCAACGCCCGACCGTACGCCTCAAAGCCCTGCTCGAAGTCGCCCAGCTGATCCACCAGGATCGCCCCGATCGACTCCAGCTTGGACACCCGCGCCTCGACCTCCTCCATCGGAAGGTACCGAAGCTGCGTCTCGCGCGCGTCCACCAGCTGCGGCCACGCGCTGAACTCCACGTACAGCGGGTCCAGCGTGTTGGCCACGTCCAGCTCCAGCTCCGTGCGACCGCCCAGCGCCTCGGCCTGCGCCAACGCCTGCTCGTGGTGCGGCTCCACCGCCAATACGTCGATGAACGCGTCCAGCGCCTCGCGCTCGGCGTCGGCGCCGCCAAGGCCCTGCGAGGCCACCAGCCCCAGCTGCACCTTCAACGTCACCAGCTCCGACAGGCCGTGACCGCCCTTGAGGATCCCCGCCTCGGCCGCCTCCACCTCCTCCATACCCAGACCGTCCACCGCCTTGACCGCCCGCGGAGACGTCGACTCGGCCAGACCGATCTCGCGACGGATGATCTCCGCCAGCGCCGGGTAGTCCTCCAGCGCCTCGTACAGACGGTGCAGCGACTGCAGCGCGCCCAGATGCTCCGGGTCAAGCTCCGTCACCGCGACGTAGCAGTCCACCGCGTCCGCGTACGCCTCGTTCTGCTCCTCCAGGATCACCGCCTTGGACAGGTAGATGGCGATCCGCTCCTCGGCCACGTCCGTCAGCGCCAGACGACGGTCACAGATGTCCATCAAGGACGTCCAGTTGCCCGTCTTCTGGAAGATCTCCTCCTCCGCGCTCAGCGCCCGCATCTCGTCCGGCGCCTCGGCCAGCACCTGGTCGTAGAAGTCCAGCGCCTCCTCGGTCCGGCCCAGCTCGGCGTTGAGCACCCGGCCGATCCGAAGGCGCAGCTCACGGGCCGCCAGCGTCGCGCCCTCGCCATCCAGCACGTCCAGGCGGTCCTGGTACACGCTGACCAGATCCTCCCAGCTGCTCAGCGACGACGCGATCCGCTCGATGTCGTCGTACGCCGACGCGTCGGCGATCTCCTCGCCCTCCTCCGATGCCGACGTCAGCGGAGTCAGCGCAAACGCCTGCGAGTAGTACGCAAAGCCCAGCTGCGGGTTGCGCAGGTCCTCCTCCTGAAGGCGCGCCAGACGCGTCAACGTCCCGCGAACCTCCTCCGGAGCCTCCGCCGGCGACAGGTGACCGAGCACGATCTCCAGCACCTGCGCCAGCTTCTTGGCGTCGTGCGCCTCCTCGTAGATCGGCGCCAGGCTGCGCGCCGCCACCAGGCTGTTGGCGTCGATCGACAGGATCCGCTCCAGCGAGCGCACCGCACGATCCGTCTGGTCCAGGTGCTCACGCCACACCCGCGCCGACCGGATCAGCAGCTCCACCTTGACGTCGTCCTCCTTCACCGTCCCCGCCAGAGTCTCGAGGATCCGCACGTACTGGTCGTGCTCCGAGCGCTTCGCGTAGAACTTCTCCAGCGCCTCCCAGTCCTGCTTGTCGATCAGCAGGCGCTTGAGCGAGTCGATGCCCTTGCGGTTGTCCGCCTCCAGCTCCAGCACCGTCTGCCACGCCGCGATCGCCTTGTCCGGAGCGTCCATGCGCTCGCTGTACAGACGACCGAGCTTCTCGGCCAGACGCACCTTCTCCTTGTCCGTGTCGTCCATCTGCGCCAGCTTGCGCTCGCTGATGTCCGCCAGGTTCTCCCAGTCCTTGTTGCGCTCGTACAGCTGCTCCAGCGCGTTCAACGCGTCCAGATCCCGCGGCGTGAAGTCGAGCACCTTCATCCAGAGCTCGGTCGCCACCTCGGGCTTGCGCAGCCGCTGCGTGGCCAGATCGGCCACCTCCTTGTAACGCGCCCCCTTGTCGTCGGCCGACTTCAGCGTGTCGATCTCCTTGATGTGGACATCGATCAGCTTCTCCCAGTCGCGACGGCGCTCGTACATCTTCTTGAGGAAGTCGATCGCCTCGGCGTGCTTCGGGTCGAGCTCCAACACCGCCTCGAACGCCTTGATGGCCTCGGCCTGGTTCGAGAACTTCTCCAGGAACAGGTTGGCCACCCGAAGGTTGAGCTCGATCTTCTCCCTGGTGCGCGTCGCCAGCTCCGCCATGCGCTGGATCACCCCGATCAGGTCGGGGTACCGGCGCATCGCCTCGTACTGCTCGGCCAGACCCAGCAGGATCGGCCGGTTGTTCGGGTCCAGCTCGAGGATCTGGTTGTAGGTGTTGATCACCATCACGTCGAGCTTGAGGTGGTCGCGGTAGACCGCCACCATCGTCAGCAGGTGGGCGACCTTGCCCTCCACGTCACCGTCGTCGAAGAAGCCCAGCTCCTCCTTCAGCAGCTCGATCGTGGCGTTCCACTTGTCCGTGTCCGAGTACAGCCGCTTGAGCCGCGCACGGGCGACCATCGCCCGCGGCGCGTCGGACAATAGGTGGCGCAGCGAGTCGATCTCGCGGTCGGGCTGGCCCAGACCGCGCGCGATCGCCGCCATGCGGCCGTACACGCGCTCGGCCTTGTCCGGATTGCCGAGCCCCTCGTGCGCGCTGCCCAACTCCTGCTGGAGCCGACGCCACGAGCCGCTCTCGGCCAGGCGCACCTCGGCCAGCTGGTCCGCCAACGCGCCAGCGATGCCGTCCGCGGCCAGCGCCTGGATGTCGGCCTCGGCGCCCGCGACATCCCCCATCTCGTACAGCTTGAGCTCCACCGCCTGCCGACGCAGGTTCGCGCCGGACTCGCCGCCGGCCTCCTCCGCGTGCCTCTCCATCAGGTGCAGCAGCGGACGGTAGGCATCGGCCCCGCCGTGCAGGCGCGCCGACAGCGTCTCGTAGAAGCCCTCGAACTCCGGCGCCGAACCCAGCGCCTTGTCCAGCAGCGTCGCCACCAGCGGGTGCGTCTCGTCGTGGTCGAGCGTCGTGCGCAGCGCCTGGAGGTACGCGTCGAGCGCCTCCACCCCGCTGTACTCGTCGGCGATCTCGACCATGTCCGCAACCTGGTCCTCCCAGGTCACCACAGGCTCCTCCGCCTCCTCTTCCTCCTCCGCCTCAGCCTCGGCCTCCAGCGCCGCCTCAACGGCCGGCTCGGCCGCGGGCTCCGCCTCGGCAGCCTCGGGCGCCGCCATCACCGGGGCCTCCTCGATGGACTCGGGCGCCGCCTCGGCCTCCTCCGCCTCCTCGATGGACTCCTCGACCGCGATAGCCTCCTCCGCCTCCTCGGCGGCCTCGACCTCAACGGCCTCCTCCGCGGCCTCAGACACCTCCTCGGCCGCCGCCTGCGCGGCGGCCTCCTCCTCGACGGCCTCCTCGGCCTCGACCTCGATGGAGGCCTCAGCCGCCTCGTCGGCGACGTCGATCGACGGCGCCTCGTCCTGCGCGGGCGCCTCCTGGGCGGGAGCCTCGTCCTGCGAAGGCACGTCGACCGACACCGCCATCGCGTCCTCGTCTGCAGACCGCGCCTCGGCCACGGGCTCCGGCGCCGCGGCGGGCTCGTCGGCCAGCTCGATCGCCTCGTCCTCGTCCTCGTCCTCGTCCTCGTCTCCGTCGACGTCGATCGAGACGTCGCCGCTGTCCTCCGACACCGCCGACTCCGGCGCGGCCTCAGGCTCCGCCTGCGGCTCCGGCACGTCGTAGCCCAGACGACGCAGGCCCGCGCGGGCCTCGGCGTTGGCCGGGTTGAGCTTGTACGCGTTCTGGAAGAACAACGACGCCTTGTCCCCCTGCTCGAGGTGGTCCAGCATCACCGCCGCCAGCTCGCCGAGCACCTCGCTCAGACGCCACGCATCCTCGTCCTTCTGGAGCTGCTGCGCCTCCAGCTGGCAGAGCTGCGCCACAAGATCCCACTTGCCCGCCTCGGCGTAGATGTCACGCGCCGCCGCCAGCGCGCCGTACAGCGTCTGGTCGGTCTTGAACGCCATCTGGAACGCCTTGATCGCGTTCGCCTTGTCCTGGAGCTGATCCCGGTAGACCTCGCCCATCTTGAACAGCGCGTCGGCCTTGATCGACGTGTCCGACTCCTCCTTCAAGGCCTGCTGGCAGAGCTGCATCACGGTCTTCCATTCACCGCGTGCGCCGAGCAGACCGAGCTGAGCGGCCATCGCCACCCCGCCGTCGCCGCTCATCTCCATGGCGCTCTCAAACAGCGTCTGGCCCACGCTCGGGTTGCCCAGGCGCGTGCTCGCCGCCTCGCCAGCGCACACCAGCAGCCGCGCCTTGAGCGGCTCCGAGTCCACCTCGCCGGCGGCCGCGTGGAGGTAGTGCACGAGGCCCGACCAGTCCCCGCGCCCCGCGAACACGCGAACGAGGCCATAGAGGGGACGTCGGTCCGACGGGTTGTCGATCAAACGCGAAAGGTAGTGCTGGCTCTGCTTTTCCATTGTGTTCCCGAAGTCCCGATCCTTTGACCGTTCGTGCGCCCCAGGGACACACGTCGCTCCAAATCATCACGATGCTTGTCGCCGAAATCCTCGAACGAGACACACCGACTCGAGTCGCCTCGTCCACTCAACTGAAGGAAACAGGCAGTCGCCTGCCGGCCTCGCGAAGACACACCCCTCCAGCACATCCACCCTGTGGCCTCTGTCGGGGTACGGCTCGACTCTCGTCGAAATCCCTGTCCTCACCATCTGCGCCAACTGCTTCCGCGTCGACGTGCCGCCACTGTGATCCCTGCCGCCCCGGGGACGCCCCCGGCACGCAGGTCACTGCGACTTGTCTTCCTCTTCCTTGATCTCCATCAGGCGAGCCTGGGCCGCCGCGACGCGCGCTGAGTTGTCGCCGCCGTTCGCCGCCTGATTGAACTTCTCGAGGTAGGTCTTGGCCCGGCCCTTGTCGCCGAGCGCGTAGTACGTCATGCCCAGGTTGTACAGGGCCGACGGGTACGGTGTCTTGAGGCGAAGCGCCTCCTGATACTCCACCACCGCCTCCTTCTGACGCTGCGTCGCCAGGTACGTGTTCCCCAGCCCGTTGTGGAGCTCCGCGTTGTTCGCGTTGTTCTCCACGCCGTTCTTGAACACCTGCTGCGCCTCCGCATACTTCTCGTTGCGGTAGTACAGGTCGCCCAGGTACACGTACGCCTCCGGCAACCGCGGGTCCGCCGTGATCCCCTTGCCGTACAGCTCCGCCGACTGCGTCAGTTCGCCGCGCTGCTCGGCCAGGATCCCCAGCCGCGTCCACGCCCCGGCGTGGTCCGCCTTCAGCTCCACCGCCTTGCGCAGCGACGCCTCCGCCTGCTCCGGCCGCTTGAGCAAGGTCTGGCAGTGCCCGAGCTGGTACCAATAGTCCGCCTGCTCCTTGTCGACCTCCGTCGCCTTCTGCAGGTACGTCACCGCCTGGTCCGGCTGCTGATACTTCCAGAGGTAGATCTGGCCCAGCATGTAGTAGGCCTGGCCGTTCTCCGGCCAGATCTCCACCGCCTCCTTGAACTTGACGGTGGCGCCGGCGTAGTTGCCGTCCCGGTACGCCATCACGCCTTCGTTCATAAGCGTCAGGCTGTGGGTCCGGTCGGCGCTGCAGGCGGTCATCGGCGCTGCCGCCGCTGCGGCCGCTGCGGCCGTCAGCCCCAACATCCCGACCACCGCCACCCGGCGAAGCCAGCGCATCGCGCGCCCGGCCTTCCGGCCGCCGTGAACATCCCTCTGCGTCCCTCGCATTGCAGCTCCAAAGTCATGGGGCCAGGGCTCCTCGCGCGCAAAGGACGCCGAGGAGGGCATTTTGACGAGTTCCTGCACCGCCCGGCATGATAACTGAACGCCAGCCGAAGCCGCAAGGGGGCTCATCCGCTCCACCCCCGATCATTTCGCCCGCGGCGCGTCCTGAACACAGCACCCTCACTGCGCACACGGCCTGGACACCGCGGCACCTGCTGGCCTCGCCCACCGACCGAAGACCGAAGCGCCAACACCTGCGGTCCGATCTACTTAACCCCGAGATCGGCCCGAACGCAAAAAGGGCCGGTGAACTCTCGCTCACCGACCCCTCAACACTCCTCCGGCCACCCTGGGGCGGCCCGATCGCTACTGCGATGCGAACACGAACGGATACTTCACGATCACGATGCCGCCGCCCTTGGGCTCAGGGAAGATCCAGCGACGCACCTTCTCGTTGATGCAGCGCTCCACGCTCCCGTTGCCCATCGTCGAGCTCGACGTCACCGCCGCCACCACGCTGCCCGTCGAGGAGATGGTGAACTGCACGATGATCTTGCCCGCAAGGTTCTTGTCCTTGATCAGCTCCTTCTCGTAGCAGTACTTGACCTCACGACGATGCTTGCGGATCACGCGTCGGATCAGCTCCTTGTCCAGCGAGCCCGTCACCACCGGCGAACCCGGCACCACCTGCGGCACCCGCGTCGCGCGGTCGGAGAGATCACCCGCGTCACGACCGTACCCCGTGCCGCCACCGCCACCTCCCCCTCGGCCCCGCGTGCCGAACGTCCCGGTGCCGAAGCTGTTCTCGCTCACACCACCTCCGCCACGCCCCGTCCCCGCCGTCCCGAAGGCGCCGAAGCCGTAGGCCGTCCCGAAGCTCGTGCCCTTGTTGTCGCCCATCGCCGTGATCGGGTCAAAGCCCGTCGTCACCGAACCCGAACCCCACGACGCCGCGATCTGGTTGCTGTTCAGGATGCTCAACGCACCCGAGTTCATCGCGACCTCTTTGTCCTTCGCCAGCTGAACGTCGGTGTTGGTCGCAGGACCCTTGACCGCCATCGCCTTGTCGTGCTGGTCGGACGTGCGGTCGCCCGCCGCCCCCTCCTCGTCCTTCGCCTTGGCCGCCTCCTCCTCCTCGCCGCCCGGCTTGAGCCAGTCGGGATCCTCCTCCTCCTTCTGCTCCTCCTCCGGCTTGATCACCTGCTGCACAAACCGGTTGTTCACATCGAAGCCGTCGAGGCCGAACGAGTCGGTCTTCGGAGGCAGATAGAACGCCAGGAACATGAAGATCAGATGCAGGCCCACCGACAGACCGGTGTAGCCGAACATCGCCACATCGAAGCTGATCGTCGAGCCAAACGGCAGGCCCTTCTCCAACTCCGCGTAGTGGATCAGGAAGGTCGTCTCGTTGATGTTCACCCGAGCGCGGGTCCGCGACGTCAGCTGCGCCTGGTAAGAGCCCTTGCCGTAGCCCCCCTGACGGGCCAGTCCGTCTCGGATCGCCTCCTGAAGGGTGTAGCGACGGTCATCGACGTAGATGAGCCCCGTCATCCCCTCGGTGAAGTTCAACGTTACGTCCATGCCCGTCGGCTGGACCAGCGGGAACAGCTCCTGGGGCACCGACTCGTCCTTGACGGGATAGGTCGCCGCCTTCGACTCGCCGATCGTGATCGGCACCAGCTTGCGGTACTGATTGACCTGCAGGACGTTGTCCTGCCACAGCATCGCCACCTCGAGCACGCCGCCACCGCTGCCGTCGTAGTCCTTCTCCAGGAACGACGCGGTGTAGATGTCGAGGTCCTTCGGGCGTTCCTGCTCGTACAGGTCCGACTCCAGGTAGTAGTTCCCGTCCGGGTCGTACACCCCGCCGTCGCCGTCGTGGTAGTAGCCCTCGTGGTCGTACCAGCCGCCCTCGGCGTCGTGGTAGAGACCCTCAGGATCGTAGTACCCGCCCGTGCCGTCGTGCCAGTTGCCGTGCTCGTCGTAGAAGCCCTGGGTCTGGACCCCTGCCGCCTGGGCCGTGGCACGAGGCGCCGACGACGACGCTGCGCGGGGCGCCGGAGCGGGAGCCGGAGCCGGAGCCGCCGCGCGAGGCGCTGGAGCCGGAGCCGCGGCGCGAGGGGCCGGAGCGGACGCGAGGTTCATGCCGGCGGCCAACGCCGAGGCGTCTCCCACCGTCGTCGCCACGTCATGCACCGAGGCGCTCCCGGCGGGCATGGGCTGGAGCGAGCCGGCGCCAGCCGCCAACGTCGCCAGATCCATCTCCGCCCGTGTGGGCACGTCGTCCGACGGCGAGGCGCCGACATGGGTCGCCTCCTCCCCGCCAAAGCCGAAGCCGGGCATCGGAGCGCCAAAATCCAGTGACGCGCCCATCACCTCGGCCACAGACGGCGCCGGCGCCGCCAGCGCATCGCCCTCCACGGTGAAGACGATCCGGATGTCGCCGAGCAGAATCTCGTCTCCCGACTGGAGCTTCTGCTTGTTGACCTTCTGGCCGTTCACCATCGTGCCCTTCGAGGAGCCCAGGTCGATGATGTACACCTCCCCTTCGCTCGACCGCTCGATGACCGCGTGGATCCGCGACACGCTGGCATCGTCAAGGCGGAGGTGGCTGCTCGGCAGCTTCCCGACCTTGATGATGTCCTGGGACAGCGACTCCGTTCGCAGGAGCGCGCCGTCCTTGAAGATATCAAATTTCAGTGTTGCCGACCCATTTGACATGGTGTCCTCACCCGATCCGTTGCTCTGGTCTGCGTGGTGCTATCGTGGCCGCGAGCGCGTGTCGACCCTTCCTGACGGAACCTGGAGCCCTTCGGAGCTTAGAGCGCTGATCGGTTTGACGGACCGAGGATGAGCGAGTCCCGTGTTCACCGGGGTTCCCGGCCGAGGAGCCTGTGCTGTTAGCACAGGCGACGAGGACGGGGACCTCGGTGGGCACGGGGCGAAGCTCAGCCGACGGGAGTCAAACCAATCAGCGCT
>Ga0100377_1000947_pt1 | contig 25046 bp, 26 predicted proteins | sample CryGeymeta201501_FD_83664 | JGI IMG/M metagenome (GOLD analysis project Ga0100377, IMG submission 83664) | Groundwater microbial communities from Crystal Geyser aquifers in Utah, USA - Crystal Geyser metaG 2015-01 | ecosystem: Environmental > Aquatic > Deep subsurface > Groundwater | place: USA...
GCCGCCGCCGCCGCCGCCGCCGCCGCCGCCGCCGCCGCCGCCGTAGCCGCCTCCGCTGGGGCGACCGCCGCCACCACCGAAGCCGCCGCCGCCGCCGCCGTAGCCGCCGCGATCACCGCCGCCACCGCCGTAGCCGCCACGATCACCGCCGCCACCGCCATAGCCGCCGCCGCTGGGCCGAGGAGCGCCGCCGCCGTAGCCGCCGCGATCACCGCCGCTGGGGCGAGGAGCGCCGCGATCGGCCGTAGGATCGTAGGGCACGCCCGGGGGACGGGGCATGCCGCCGCCCGCGCTGTAGCCGCCGCGATCGCCGCCACTGGGACGAGGAGCGCCGCCGCCGTAGCCACCGCCGCCTTCGCGGGGAGCGCCGCCGCCGTAGCCACCGCCGCCTTCGCGGGGAGCGCCGCCGCCGTAGCCGCCGCCGCCTTCGCGGGGAGCGCCGCCGCCGTAGCCGCCGCCTTCGCGGGGAGCGCCGCCGCCGTAGCCGCCGCCGCCGCCTTCGCGGGGAGCGCCGTAGGCCGGGCGTCGCCGAACCTCAGCACCGTCGCCGCCGCCGTAGCCGGGGCCGCGAGAGGGCGGGGGCCGCGCGTCATCACGCTCGCGAGCCTCGCTCACCTTGATGTTGCGCCCCTTGACGATGGCGCCATCCATCGCGGCGAAAGCCGCTTTTGCCTCTTCTGGTGTCGCGAACGACACGAAGCCGAAGCCCCGGGAGCGGCCAGTGTCACGGTCGCGGACCACTCGAACGTCGGTGAGGTTGCCGAAGCGCTCGAAGGCCTCTTTCAGGTCGTGTTCCTCGGCGGCCCAGGGAAGTCCGCCGACGAACAGCTTGTTGCTCATGATTCTGCTCGAAGTTGTACAAGGGACGAGGCGTGATTGCGCCGCGGTCCGGTTTTGCTTTGGATCGCCCACTAGGGGACTGCAGGATAACGCAGCGGAGACCGGGAGGCGCAAGTGGTATGGTGGATGATCTTTTGGATGGGCTGTAGCAGCAGCTCGACCCCTACGTCGGCTCCGGCTGATCCCGCGACGAGCGGGGGCGATCGAGGTGCGGCACAGGCGCCAACAATGGGCGCTCCGCGGCTGCAGAAGCCCCAAGGCCCCCTGGTTCCGCACGCGCTCCCGGTGGCGCGTCTGCCGGGCGTCGGCTGCCAATACGAGGAGTTCCAATCGACCTGCCACCTCGTGGACGTGCAGGTGCAGGTGCGGGGCGCGAAGGCGGGTGTGATGGCGCATTACGCAGTGGACGGCCAAGATCGGCAGGTGCCGTGGAACCTCTTTGTGGGCGCGGAGCACGGCGCCGAGACTGAGACCTTCGTGCGCGCGCACGCCGACGCCCCCTGCGCGGGCATGAAGCTCGTGAGCGGCGACGGCTGCAGCCTCGGTCGGGTGCGGGTCATCCTGCCGCCGCTCAACTTCGCTCCCGCCGCGCCCGCCGCGCCCGCCGCGCTACCGGCCGCTCAGTAGCGTCGCCAGCCCCTCATGGTCGATCTTCGACCGATGGCGACGGTCCATCGGGATGTGATCGAGGCGCACCACGCGGCTCACGCCCGTCGCTTGGGCGATCGCGGCGGGCGCGGCGGCTCCTGAGTACGCCACAGCGGGGCCGCCGTCGTGGTGGACCAGCGCGGCGCGCTCGACGCCCGGAACGAGCTCGGCTGCGCGCTCGACCTCGAAGGGGAGCAGGCCGCCGATGATGTGGGCGGCGCGCCCCGCGAGCCAGAGACGGCCCTCGTCGTCGATCCACCCGGCGTCGCCGGTGCGGTGCCAGACGACGTCGCCCTCGATCACCTTGTTGGCGGCGACCGCGGCGGGGTTCTTGTAGTAGCTGCGCGTGACGTGCGGGCCCGCGACCAGGAGCTCGCCGATGCCATCGGTGCGCAGCAGGTCCACGCGCACCGAGAGCGCTGGCACCGGGGCGCCCACGCAGGCGCCGCGAGGGTCGTGCAGCGCGAGCACGTCGTCTGCGTCGATCGCCGCCATGGGCTCGGCCTCGCTGGAGCCGTACAGCACCTGCACGCGCGCCCTGGGGAAGACGGCGCGCAGGGAGGCGAGCAGCTCGGGCTCGACACGCGCGCCGCCGACGAAGACCGCGCGCACCGTGTTCACCGCGCGCTTCGCCTCGCTGAGCCAGGCGCTGAGCGGCTCAAAGAAGGCGGGCGCCCCCGAGATGACGGTGACGCCGTGCGCGTCGAGCTGCTGCGCGATGCTGGCGGGGTCGAGGGCGCTCACGTCGCGCAGGTCGCCGTCGGGAAGGACGCACTGGACGCCCGCGGCGAGGCTGTTGAGCAAGAACACCGGCATGGTCGGCAGGTCGACGTCGCCGGGGCCGATGCCCATGTGGTGCGCGAGCATGTGGTGCTGAGCGAGCAGAATGCTGTGCTCGCGGGGGATCGCCTTCGGGGTGCCGGTCGTGCCCGTCGTGAAGGTGATGAGCGCGGGCTCGCCCTCGGGCGGGTTGGCGAGGGCGGGGGGCTCGCCGTCGAGGCGGTCGAGGCGGGTGGTTGGCAGCGCCGAGAGGCCGGTGCTCGCGTACAAGCGCCCCCCGCGCAGCGCGGGCGTCGTCAGCCGAAGCAGGTGCGCTTTAGGGGGCCCGATGAGGCCATGCACGCCGACGCCCCGCAGCGCGATGCCCATGCGCTTGAGGCCCGCTTGCGGATCGATGAGCACCGCGGTCGCGCCGACGTGAAAGAGCGCGAGCAACACCTCGTACAGCGGCGGCCCGATGGGCAGGAGCACGACGATGCGCGTCCCGGGCCCGACGCCGTGTTTGGCCATGCCGCCTGCGAGCCTGCCGACGCGGTGGTGCAGGGAGCCGAAGGTGTGGGTCGCCCCGCCGGGGGCGATGAGCGCCACGTCGTCGGGGCGCTCGAGCGCGTAGCGGTGAAGGATGTGGAGGACGTGTTCCATGGTGTACGACGAGGCTCCGCAGGTGCGCACAGCCTTTACCCGACGCGGCGCCCTCGCACCCGTCGAGATCGGCTGCCGCAGAGGTGAATCGGCGATAGACTCCAGCGATGGACCCACTACAGCTGCTTGAGAACCACCGCGACGAGCTGCTTGATGACGTCGTCGCGCGCTTGCAGGGCAACCTCCCTCAGTACACGCTGCTCAACGCGGCCGAGCTGCGTCAGAACGCGGGGCCGCTCGTAGACCAGCTCATCGCCTTCTTGCGCACGGGGAACGAGGCCGGGCTCACCCAGGCGCTGTTGGTGACGGCCGAGCTGCGCGTGCGCCAAGGCTTCGCGTTGTCTGAGTTCTTACAGGCCTTGTTCGCGGCCTTTCCCGCGGTTCGCGAGCTGCTCGACCGCCACTCCGGCGGCGATGTCGCCGTAGCCCGCGCCTACTCCATGATTGAGAGCCGCGCGGTGACCATGCTCGCGTCGGCCGCCAACATCTTCTCGGAGATGTCCGCGCGTCAGCTTCAGGCCAAGAACCGCGAGCTCAACAGCTTAAACCAGCGCTTACAGGCTGCGGAGCGCAGGCTCGCGGCCGAGGCCGACCAGACTAGCCGGCAGCTGGACACCGCCGTCGAGCTCAACCAGGGCGTGATCGAGAGCCTCTCGGCGGGGGTCATGGTCATCGAGCCGAACGACCAGCTCGTCTCGCTCTACACGTCGCGCATGGAGAACATCCTCGGCATTCCATCGGAGCAAGCGCTCGGTCGGCCCGTGTTGGACGCGCTCCAAGGGCTGCGAGGGCTCGATGGGCGCGCCCTGCTGGAGATGGTGGTGCTGCGCGGGCGCCTGCCGATCACGCGCTTGCACCTGCACCGGCCCGATGGCCGTTCGGTGGCCGTCTACGTGCGCGCGCAGCGCATGTTCGACCGGCACGGCGACCCGATGGGCACCGTGGTGGTGGTCGACGACGTGACCGAGCGCGAGCTCTTGGTCGACTCGTTCTCTCGCTATGTGTCGCGCGATCTGCTCAACCGCGTGCTCTCGCGCGCAGAGCCCGTCGCGCTCGGCGGCGAGCGCAGGGTGTGCACGGTGTTCTTCGCCGACATCCGGGGGTTCACGGCGCTCGCTGAGGACCTCCCACCGGAGGACCTGCACTCGCTGCTCAACGACTACTTTCGGGTCGTCATCGGGCAGATCACGGCGCACGGAGGCTTCGTCGACAAGTTCATCGGAGACAACGTCATGGCGTTGTTCTCTGAGGGCCCCGCCGCTCAGACGGCGGTGGCTGCTGCGCGGGCGGCGCGTGGCGTGCTCCTGCAGGTCGAGGAGCTCAACCTGCGGCGCGCTGTCGCAGAGCTGGCGCCCATTCGCGTCGGCATCGGCCTCAACGTGGGCGAGGTGCTGCTCGGCAACATCGGCAGCGAGGACCGCATGGACTTCACCGCCATCGGCGACGCGGTGAACGTCGCGGCGCGCCTGCAGAGCATGGCCACTGGCGGCGAGGTGCTCATGAGCGGCGCCGTCGCGGAGCACGTCCGCGGGCTGTTCCCGCTCGAAGACCGCGGGCGCCGACCTGTGCGTGGGCGCACCCAGGACATCGGCGTCTTTGTGATGTCCGCCGGCCACTAAGCGCGTCGAGCGAGGTGGCTACCAGCGCGTGTTGTTGTGGCCCTCGCCGTGACACGCGCCTGTGCAGTGGCCTGCATCGATCGTGATCACGTTGGTGTTGAACCGCACGTCCGCGATACCGTTGACGTGGCGCGCGGGATCGACGAGCGTGTCCGACGCGTTCACGGTGTCCGCGTGGCAGACCTCGCAGCCGATGCCCTCCCACAGGTGCTTGGCGTGCTTGCCGCTCATCTGGAGCCAAGCCGTCCCCACCGACCGTCCAGCGTGGCAGCTGTTGCACGCGAGGTTGGCGGTGCTGGCGTTGGCGGTGCCGGTGTCCGTGCGGCCGTTTCCGTGGCAGTAGAGGTTGCTGCAGCCGCCGTTCCCGTCCCACGCGGCGACGTTGCTCAGGCCCGCGCCGAAGTCGACCTCGGCCTTGCCGGGGGTGTCGTCGAAGACGTGTCCCTCGCTGAGGACGTCGGTTGGCTGGACGTGGCACTCGGCGCAGTCAAAGACCATGTGCTTGTCGCCGCGCCCGTGCGCGCTGTGGGCCTTGAACGCCAAGGTCGCGGGATCGGCGGTGTCGTCCAAGCCGCGGGGTGGCGCGCCGAGGTCGGTCTCGTCGCCGCCGTGACAGTAGGTGCAGTTCGAACGCCAGCCATCGGCGTGGCAGGTGTCACAGCTCACGGTGCTGGTGCCGGAGCCCGTGAGGTCCGCGCCGTGGCAGGCGGTGCAGCTCTGCACGCCCATGCGGAGCTCGGCGCCGTGAACCGACGGATCGGAGAAGCCGCGCGGGTGGTAGCGCCCGTCGGCGTTGGCGCCGCCGTTGCATGCGGTGGCGAGGATCAGGGCGGACAAGAGCGTGAGTGTGCGCATGGCGGGCGAGATACAGGAGGATGCCCACGAGGACAAGCGATTTCTTCCCGAACACCCGTCACGTTCCGTCGCCACGCGGCGATTCTTAGCCAGAAATGACGCTGGCAGGGAGGATCTCGACCGTCAGGTGTTGGAAGGGGGCGACGCTGATCAGCGCCGCTTTGTAGGCGTCGACCGGCCGGTCCGAGGTCGTGCGCAGCGACACCATGGCGAAGCGCTGTTCGCTCATGGGCTTCCAAACGTGAAGATCGACGACTGCGACGTCACCCAGGCCTTCGAGGCTGTGGCGCAGCTTGCGGTCAAGCTCTGGGTCGCCGTGGTCGAGCAGCGTGCTCGCCGTGCTCTGAAGCAGCGACCAGCTCCAGCTCGCGACCAGCAGGCCACCGGCGATGCCCATCAGCGGATCGAGGAAGTTCCAGCCAAAGGTGCGACCGAGCACGAGGGCGCCGATGGCGAGCACGCTGGTGAGCGCGTCGGCGAGGACGTGCAGGTACGCGCCGCGCAGGTTTGGGTCGTGCGCGTGGCCGTGGTCGTGGTCGTGGTCGTGGTCGTGGTGATGGCCGTGCTCATGGCCGTGCTCATGGCCGGGCCCTTCGGCGTGCAGCATGCGCGCGCTGGCCAGGTTGACGAGCAGCCCGGCGACCGCCACGCCGATGGCCTCGTCGAAGCGAATCGCCTCCGGGCGAAACAGGCGCTGCGAGGACTCGACGAGCATCCAAATGGCGCCGCCGCCTAGCAGCAGCGCGCTGGTGTAGCCCGCGAGCGCGAGCACCTTGCCGACGCCGAACGCGAGGCGGTGACTCGCCGCGGCGCGGCGCGCGTACCCATAGCCGACGAGGGTGAGGCCAAGCGCGCCCGCGTGGGAGCCCATGTGCCAGCCGTCGGCGGTGAGGGCCATCGAGCCGCTCCACTGGCCGACGCTGATCTCGGCGACCATGGTGACGACGGTGAGCGCGACGACCCAGCGGGTGCGCCGCTCGTTGCGGTCGAAGGGGGGGATCTCGGTGGCGCAGCAGGTGCTGGTGGTCATGACCTGGCCTCCGTCGCGTGGTGGAGCGCGTTGGTGATGAGGGCGGAGACGTGCTCGTCGGCGAGCGCGTAGAAGATGTGCCTGCCGTCGCGGCGCGGCGTGACGAGGCCCTCGGCGCGCAGCAGCTTGAGCCGCTGGCTGACGGTCGACAGCCCCTCGCCGCTGGAGGCTGCCAAGGCGCTCACGCACTGCTCGCCGCTGGCCAGGAGCTCCAGCGTTCGAAGGCGAGCTGGGTCGCCGAGCGCGCGGAAGAGGCGAGCGGCGCCTAGAAAGGCGTCGTCCGTCCACGGGGATGTGGGGACAGGGGCGTGGTCGTCGCAAGCGGACATGCACACTTCACCAGTTGATGAAGTGTTGTAGCGTCTGCGGAGCGAGAGATCAAGCCCCGAGGCGTGTCGCGCAAGCGGCGCACAGCGGCGCCTCGGGGCGGGCGCGCAGTCGGGCGAGGCCGATCGGGTCGCCGCAGCTGCGGCAGTCGCCGTACTCTTCGTCGGTGTGGGCCTTCAGCGCGAGGCGGACCTGCTGCAAGCGCAGGCGCTGGCGTCGCCGCTGCTCCAGCGAGACCTGCTGCGCCTGAAGCGCGTCGACGCGGCTCAAGCGACCGACGGCTGTCTGGTCGAGGGTGACGGTCGCGGTGAGCCCTTCGCCTTCGTCCAAGCTGCGGGACAGCTCGGCGTCGAGGGCGGTGAGGGCTGCACCGAGTTCAGCGAGGTCGGTCGGGGTGAGGTCTTCCATTTTCGCCGCCTATCCGTTCTCCGGATCCGCGGAGGATGAACCTAGCTCATGCTCGATATACCAGGCGTTGCGCTCCCGCTGCGCGGCCTGTCCAAGCTGACGGTAGAGGCCGTACGCGGCCAACAGTAGCAAGCCGAGCGCGCCCGCCGAGGCGGCGATCGCGCTGCTTCGAATTGGTGATCCGAGCTTGAGCTCGCCCGCGAGCACGCCCTGAGCGTCCAGGGCGTCGGCGTGCAGGTAGATCGCGTCCGAACCTCGCGAAGTGCCCGCGGATACCTGCCGGGCGAAGCGATCCAGACGGTGGCGATCGCTGACGCTCAGGTCCTCCTCGCCCCACGAGCGCACGAAGCGCCCAAGGTGCGTGGAGGGCGCGGGCTGAAAGCGCCCTCCGGAGACGGTCACCCGCTGCAGGTCGTCCTGCGCGACGAGCGGTGGGTGGAGTGTGTGGGCTGTGAGCGGCTCGTCGACCTGCAGGTGCACCGTCGTCAGGCCGCCGGTCAGCCGCACGCTGCGCACCCGTCCTCGCTCGTCGAGGGAGGTCTCCAGCGGCTCGCCGCCGCGGCCCTTCGCCTGGAGTCTGGCGGCGTCGACTGGCGTCGCGAGCGCGAGCTCTCGCGCGCTTGTGGCGACGTAGCTGTCCCAGCGCAAGGTGTCGCCGACGACGCGCCCGTGGTGTACCGCCGGGCCCGCGAACGCGAGCTGCGGCAGCAGGAGCAGCACGATGAGGGCGTACCGCATGATCAGCGCGCCACGAGCGCTGAGGGCGCGTCGCTGACATGGGAGAGCAGGCGGTCCATGCCGCCGTCGAAGACGGTGATCTCCGGCAAGATGGGCGACGCCACCGCGATGAGCTGCAGCAGCATCGCGAGCTGCACGAGCGCCATCGCGCCGACCGGCGCCGTGGCCAGGGCGAGGGGCGAGCCCTCCGGGCGTCGCTGCACGACGGCGCGCGCCATGACGGCGAGGCCGACGCAGGTGGCGACGCCGGCCGCGCCGAGGGCGACGACGGGTCCGAGCCAGCTGCTGGTGGCGTAGTAGACGGCGACGAGCGGCGCGAGCACCGCCAGGACGAGGCCGCCTGTGAGCACTCCTGAGGCGGTGCCGAGCACGAGGTCGAGGGCGGACTGCGCGCTGTTCACGAGCTTCCAGGTCAGCAAGCCGACGGGGAGCGCCGCCGCTGCGGACAAGAGCACGACCATCGGCACCTTGTACAGGTTGCCGAGGAGCAGCGAGGGCTCGTGCACGCCGACGGCGAGGCCGTAGAGCGCGCAGAGGCCCGCGGCGCTACCAGCCGCAGCTGCAGCGAGCTGGACGCGGCGCGCTGGGCCGTCTTCGTCACCGGCGAGGGGGCCACCGCCGACGAGGGCGATGAGGGAGGCGAGGGTCTTCATGGGTGCTCCGTGCTTGGTTCATCGCCAAGGTAGAAGCGCTGTGTGAAGGCCCCGCGGCGCGCACTTGAAAGCTGTGTGAATCAGCGGTCGACGGGGAACGCTCTCGGCACGAAGAAGACGAAGCAGGCGCCCGCGCCCGGGGGCGAGGTGACGGTCGCTGTGCCGCCGTGGGCCTCTGCGACGGCGCGCACGAGCGCGAGACCGAGGCCGGTGCCTCCCGCGCTCGCTCGCTGGGTGAAGAAGCGTTCGAAGACGCGCGGGAGCGCCTCGGGGGCGATGCCAGCGCCGCTGTCCGTGATCTCGACGCGCACGCCAGCGGCCTCGGTCGCCACGCGAACGTGTACCTCGCCGTCGTCTCCCGCAAAGGAGGCGGCGTTCTGCAGCAGGTTGTTGAGGGCGGCCTCGACGGGGCCGGGCGCGACCGCGGCGACGGTGTCGCCCTGGCGCTCCACGGCGAAGCGAACGCCTGGGAAGCGCTCCGACTCCGCGAGCGCCGTGGCGAGCCCCTGCACCAGCTCACCCAAGTTGACCTGTGCGCGCTCTTGTCCGACCAACCCCGCCTCTGCGCGCGCGAGCTCCAACAAACCAGTGACGAGCTCGTCCAAGCGCTGGCTGCTCTGCGCGAGCACGCGCCCCAGCCGCTCAGCGCGCGCCTCGTCGACCGCTTGTCCGCGAGACAGGGACTCGGCGGCTGCGCGCACCGCTGCGACGGGGTTCTTCATCTCGTGGGCGAGGTCGGCGACGTAGCGCTCATTGGCGGCGGCGGAGTCGCGCACGGCGGCGAGCAGCGTGTCGAAGGCCTCGGCGAGGTCGCCGAACTCGTCGTCGCGGTAGTTCGCGATGGGCGGCGCGGTGAGCGGTCGATCGACGCGGGCCTGCACCTGCTGCCGAAGCAGCTCGATGGGCGAGACCCAAGCGCGGCCGAGCCACCAGCCGAGGAACATCGCCAGCGCCATGACGAACAGCGTGAGCTTGAGCAGCGGCGTGCGGGCGTCGTACAGCGTGCGCAGATCGCGGGGGGCGGCGCGCTGTACGACGAGGGTGTCGCCAGCTGGCGTTTGAGCGGCGCTCTCGCAGAGGAGCGCGCCATGCCCGGCGAGCTCAGCGCAGCGCTCGGCGCGCGCGCCCGCGCTGGCTTCGCGCGCGAAGACGGTCGGTGAGGGGTGTGCGTCGGCCGCGCGGGGCCCCTCGGACCCGAGCAGCTCGCCGAGGCGGGCGCTCAGGCGCTCGTCGTGGTCGGCGTCAACGCGCACGGTCCCGTCTGGTGCGACCACGGCGATGCGCACGCCCCAGGTCCACGCCACGCTGTCGAGCCGGTGGCTGAGGGCCTCGTCGTCGCGCTCCTCGCGCACGGCCTCCATCGCTGAGGCCTGCGCGTGGCCGACGGTCCAGCGCACCCGCTCGCGAAAGGCGGCGTCGCCGAGATCGGTGCTCCACACGAAGGCGAGGGGGGCGAGCGCGACGACGGCCGTGACGAGCAGCGCCCGCGACCGGACGGTGCGCGCGCGAAACAGCCGCCGCTTCACGCGAGCCAGCGGTAGCCCGCGCCGATCACCGTGTCGATGGCCCCGAAGTCAGCGTCGATCGCCTCGATCTTGCGGCGGAGGCGGCGTACGTAGGTGTCGATGATGCGCGCCGCCACGATGGAGTCGTCGCCCCTAGCGAGCTCCAGCAGGCGATCGCGGGAGAAGACGACGCCAGGCCGTGAGGTCAGCGCCTCCAGCAGGCGGAACTCGGTGACGGTCGTCTCGAAGCGCTCGCCGCGAAAGCGGGCCTCCAAACGGTCTGCGTCGAGGGTGAGCTCGCCCACGGAGCGCACGGAGGTGGCGGTGGTGGTCGCGCGGACCTCGTGGCGTCGCAGCAGCGCGGTGATGCGCGCGAGCAGCACGCGGGTGGAGAAGGGCTTGGCGACGTAGTCATCGGCGCCGAGCTCGAGGCCGAGGGCCTCGTCGATCTCGCTGTCGCGCGAGGTGAGCAGGATGATCGGCAGCTCACTGCCGCCCTCGCGCAGCTTGCGGCAGAGGCTAAAGCCGTCGAGCTGCGGCATGTTCACGTCGCTCACGATCAGCGCCACCGGCTCAGTCGTGGCCAGCTTGAGGCCGATCGCGCCGTCCGGCGCTGTGAGCACGTCGTGGCCAGCGTCTTCGCAGGCCATGCTGAGCATGTCGAGGAGCGAGGCGTCGTCGTCGATGAGGAGGATGCGTGCCATAGAACGGAGGGTATCCGCTCGCGGTCCGGCACGGGAGATGCGCTTCGGGCTCGCCAGCTTCGCGCGACTGGAATAGAGGGCCGGCGTTCGGGGCGTAGCGCAGTCTGGTAGCGCACCTGGTTTGGGACCAGGGGGCCCCCGGTTCGAATCCGGGCGCCCCGACCATTTCATACGGCGCCGGTTCTGCTCGTCAGGATCGGCGCCGTTCTCGTTGGGGTCCTCGGGGTGATCCGCGAGGAAGGAGAACGGCTTTCGCCAGGTCGCCGAGAGGGCTCCGTCGGCGAAAGTGAAGTTCGAGAACAGCCACTTCAGCAGATCGCGGTGCTCCTCGGCGACCTGGCGGCGGCTCGACTTCAGGGCGTCGATGACCTCCTCGCGGACGTCAGCGGGGAAGCAGAGCTTGCGGACGTGCTCGCCGATCATCTCGCTCATGCGGCGCTCGGGCACGTACTTGACGCCCCGGACGCAGTTCTTGGCGCACCGGTAGTAGACGTACTTGCCCTTCTTGATCTCGGCCGTGTACGCGCCCCCGCACAGGCCGCAGGTGACGAGGCCGCTGCAAGCGAAGGTGTGCTCGCTCGCGCGGGTGTACGGGTGGCCGTCGAGGCGAGCCTGCACGCGGTCGTACAGCTCCCGGCTGATGAGCTTCGGGTCCTTGCCCTTGTAGAGCCGGCCGCCCCACCAGAGCTCGCCGGCGTAGATGGGGTTGCGCAGGAAGCTGTGGATGATGGCGCCGTGCAGCTTGCCGCCGCGCCGTCCCCGCAGGCCCGCCTCGTGGGCATAGGTCTCCAGCGACTTGATGGAGTGCTCCCCGCCGTCGTACAGCTCGAACAGGTTGCGCACGAGCAGGGCGCGCTCCGGGTCGGGGATGATGTAGCTGCGGCCGTCGCGGCGCTCGTTGAGGTACCCGAACGGCGCGGAGCTGGGCCAGTAGCCCTCGCGGGCCTTCTGGTGCATCCCCTTGCGGACCTCCTCCGAGAGGTTGTCCACGTAGTTCTTCGCCATCAACACCTTGATGCCGTGGATGAACTTCTCGGACGAGCGGCTGGCGTCGGAGAGGATGACCCCATCCTTGACCAGGTGGATGTCGACGGCCATGTCGTCGACGGTGACCCAGTCCTTCAGGTTCCGGTACAGCCGGTCGGTCTTCTCCACGAGGATGACGGGCTTCGGCGCGCGGTGCTTGCGCAGGAAACGGATCATCTGGGTGAACGCGGTGCGGCCGGACCGCTTGGCGGTCTCCACGCCACGAACTCCTGGGTGATCGCGTAGCCGTGCTGGGCGGCAGGTTCCATGAATCAATTCGTAGCCAGCCATCATGGGTCTGGCTACGTTATTGACCCTGGAGGGGTGAGGCCCCGCACGTGTGCTGCCTCACCGCGCTCGAGTCACGACAAGAGGCGGCGGCCCACGTGTGGCTTGCGGTCTTGTCTTGCCCACGCCGTCTGGTCAGCGACGGTGACGTGAGTGATGAGCCCGTCCTTCGCGTACACGTAGAGCGCCCGGTCGCGGATGATGTTGCCGTAGACCATCAAGTAGTCGACGTCGAACTCCGGATGCCCGTCTATTCCCCAGGGGCCGTACTCGAGTGCCGCGTCGCCGGCCATGTCCATCCGCGGTTCGCCGTACACGTCGATGAAGTCTTCGATGGTGCGCGGACATCGCTTCAAGAAGCGCTCGATCGCCGACGTCTTCGGGTGCGCTCTCGTCGTCTTCACAGGGGCGGGACGGTGGGAGTCGAGCGACGTGACGAGGCCGCGCGCCTTCGCCTGCTGGTACTCGTCGCGCAACGATCGTCGCATCCCGCCGCCCATCATGACGTTGCAGGACTGCAAGAGGCCGTCGCAGATGATGACATCCTTCCAGGGCAGCAAAGTTGCGTCGACCATCGCGGGCAGTTGGAACCGGAGCATGTCGACGATCTCGGTCGTCAATCCGAGCACGCCGTAAGCAGTTTGAGAAGACTTCATGTCGAGGAACACCGTGTGCTTTTTCAGATCCCGCTCGATGATGAACCGGCCGTGCACGACGTGGCGCCATGCCTTCACCTGGGCGACGGAGTCGGGTGGAAGGCTGGTCGGGTTCTCGTCACAGAAGGAGTCGATGAGGTCGAGGTTCGTGAGCAGCGCATCGCGAACGTGGACCCAATCCGAGAGCGGCCTCTCAAGGAGGCTCTGGTGGTCGGTGATGCCGTTCACCCCGCCGAGCCTGTTCGCGACGTACGCAAGCAGGACGGGGTACACGGCGTGGAAGGTTTCGGCTTCGGCCTTGGGAATCAGCATGCTTCGCCCTCTTGTTGCGGGGGTTTCTCGTCCCGCTGGTCTTCGCCCTCGAAGAACGGTTTCTTCCCTGGCCACACGAAGTGCCGCGAATACGCCTTTTCCAGCCGGGGTTCGTTGGTCTTCGTGAATCGCAGTGTCACGCGGTGGTTGCCCTTGAGCCGATACAATGTCTCACGCGGGATGAGGCAGAGGTCGTGTGCATGCATGCGCAGGATGTGAAGGAGTCGTCTGAGCATGGTCAGATTCCCATGGATGACGCGCTCCAGAGAGGGGATGCGGCCAGCGCTCCACTCGTCGACGTCGCGCTCGTGGAGGATGCCCATGCGCACAAACACGTCGATCGGTGCGACCACCTTCCCGACGGCGAGGATCTCCGCCACCGCGCGCTCGACGCGTGGGTACAGCGGGTCATCACGGAAGTTGTCGACGGTGACGCAACGGGGCATAACAAACCCTAACGAATCGGCGTTTCGGTCGCTCGCCTGGGGTGGAGGAACGTCCTGGGCTGGACGAGGTCGTCAGCGAGGTTCGCCGCGCGCTCGCCCGAGCCTTGGGTCTTGTCTAGCACAGAACGCAACCTACGCCGCCCTCCACCCCCGCACCAGCCAGTCCGCCTCCTCCTCCCCGAGCGAGGCCAGCCAGTTCGAAGCTCGTCCACTCATCGATGAAGTTCGCATGCTCGACAGGGAGGCTGAACGTTCGGCGACGGGTGAATCGCGAGGCTTTTGACGGCGTGGTGACCGAGCTGCGCGCGGCGGGCTGGCGTCCGACCGCAGCGTAGGGGGACGCAGCGCACCCTGGGTGGCGCCGCTCACGGGCGCCCGGATACGGCCTGCGCTGGAGGCCCACCTGTCCAACGCCGGTTCGTCCAGCAAGATCGTGTTCTTCGACGGCGTGTGCGCGGTCTGCGACGCGACCGTGCAGCTCCTCCTCGACCGCGACGCACGCGGTCGCTTCGCCTTCGCGCCGCTTCAGGGTGAGACGGCGGCGGCCTTGCGCGCGGCCCACCCCGAGATCCCCACAGGCATCGACAGCTTGCTGTTGCTGGAGCGCGACGACGACGGCGTGGAGCGGGTCTCCTGGTACAGTACGGGCATCTTGCGCATCGCGCTCGGCTTGGGCTTCCCGTGGTCGCTCGCGGCCGGGGCGCTGCTCGTGCCCGCCTTCGCGCGCGACCCGCTCTACCGGGCCTTCGCAGCCACGCGCTACCGGGTCTTTGGGCAGCTCGACAGCTGCAGGATCCCGCGCCCCGAGGACGCCGCGCGCTTCTTGCCCTGAGGTTGGCGCTTGTGCCTGAGTCGGCCATCAAAACTGATTGATTTCTCGGTGTATGTGGCTAGAATCAATCAGAACTGAGGTGCTAGTGGATGATCTGCTGCTCACCCTCGCGCCTGCCGATGTGGAGGCCATGCTGGCACGGCGGCTTCGCGAGGCCAGGAAGGCCAAGGGCTGGACCCAGGCGGAGCTGGCGCTGCGGAGCGGCTTGTCCGTGCCGACCGTCGCGCGCCTTGAGCAATCGGGGCAGGGGCAGGTGTCGTCGCTGGTGCGCCTCTGCGCGGGGCTTGGGCGCCTCGATGAGTTTGACGCCCTGCTGAGGTCGGCGCCACCAGCCACGCTGGGTGAGCTTCGCCAATTGCACGGGCGCAAGGGAAGCCGATGAGGGAGCTCGCGGTACGCCTCCGGTTCTCGGACGCCGACGAGCGGCCTGTCGGCACGCTCGCCGAGGATGGCCGCCGCGTCTGGTTCGAGTTCGACCCGTCGTTTACAGGTGGTGGGCTCGAGATCTCGCCCCTTCGCCTGCCGCGGTCCAGGTCGGGCCTGATCGAGCACCGGACCGCGGCGGGTGCGCCGATCCCGGGCGTGTTCAACGACGCCCGCCCCGAGGGCTGGGGGCTCAAGCTGCTACACCGTGCGTTCCAGGCAAAGGGACGCCCAGCCTCGTCGGTCTCTCCCATGGAGGAGCTCGCGTTCCTCGGGCCTCACACGATGGGGGCGCTGGTGTTCGAGCCGTGCCTGGGGCCGGTGGGCGACCTTGACGACGCGGTCGAGCTCGCCGCGCTCGCCGCGCACGCGCAGCGCGTCTGGGACGACCGGGTCGAGGACGTGCTCCCGCAGCTGGTGCGCGCGGGTGGCCCGTCGGGTGGCGCGCGGCCCAAGGCGCTCATTGGCCTGCGTCGGGACGGCGGTCCGGGCTTTCGCCACGGCGAGGGCGACCTGCCGGAGAGCTGGGACGCGTGGCTGGTGAAGTTCCCCACGAGCACGGATGACGCCGACGTCGGCCGGCGCGAGGCCGCGTGGATGGCGATGGCACGCGCCGCTGGGGTGGACGTTCCTGAGCACCGGGTGCTCGCGCTGGAGGGGATCGGCGACGCGTTTGCGGTCCGACGCTTCGATCGCTCCGGAGAGGGCCGCAGGGTCCACATGCTCTCCGCCGCGGGCGCTCTGGACGCCGACTTTCGCACCTCTGCGGCCGACTACGAGCACCTGCTTCGCGCGACGCAGGTCATCTGCGAGGGGGACCAATCGCAGCTGCTCGCCATGTTCCGCTTGGCGGCGTTCAACGTCGCGACGCTGAACGAAGACGATCACCTCAAGAACTTCGCGTGGCTCGTTGGACCCGACGGGCGCTGGCGCGTCGCGCCGGGCTTTGACCTCACCTATGCCCCGCGGCCCTATGGCGAGCGCTGGACGACGGTCGCGGGCGTCGGTGCCGGCGTGGGTCGGGAGCAGCTCCTCGCGCTCGCGGCCAAGGTGGGCCTCAAGCCCGTCACCGCGCGCCGCGTCCTGGACGAGGTCACCACAGCCTCGGCGGCGGTGCGGGCTCACTTGAGCGACGCGGGGTGCGTTGGGCCCGTGTCTACGGCTGCCGCTGTGGCTGTCGAGCAGGCGACGGCGCGGGTGTGCGCCTAAGGGACTTGCACATCGGTTGAGACGCCTATACGTATTTCGTAGAACTACGAAAGGTGCGCCATGGAACCCGTCGCTTGCTGTGGACCTGCTGGCTCGAACTTCACGCCAGACCCGGACGCGAGCGAGCAGCTCGCGACCTACTGCCGGGCGCTCGGGCACCCGCACCGCGTCACCATCCTGCGCTTCTTGCTCGCGCAGGACGCGTGCTTTGTCGGGGAGATCGCCGATCAGCTGCCGGTGGCCGCCTCCACCGTGAGCCAGCACCTGTCGCAGCTGCGCGCCGCGGGCTTGATTCGCGGTGAGGTGGACGGCCCGCGGCGGTGCTACTGCGTCGAGCCCGAGGCGGTCGCCCTGCTCAAGACGCTGGTAGGTGCGCTGTGAGCGCCGCTCCCATCGGGCGCTTGTCCTTCTTGGACCGCTACCTGACGCTGTGGATCTTCCTGGCGATGGCGGGCGGGCTGGTGCTCGGGCGCTGGTTTGACGGCTTGCCCAAGGCGCTCGACGCCATGAGCGTCGGCACCACCTCGCTGCCGATCGCCGTCGGCCTCATCGTCATGATGTACCCGCCCCTCGCGAAGGTGCGCTACGAGCAGCTCGGGCAGGTGTTTCGCGACGTGCGCGTGCTCGCGCTGTCGCTGGTGCAGAACTGGGTCATCGGGCCGCTGCTCATGTTCGGCCTCGCGGTGATCTTCTTGGCCGACCTCCCCGAGTTCATGATCGGCCTCATCCTCATCGGCCTCGCGCGCTGCATCGCGATGGTCATCGTGTGGAACGACCTCGCGGACGGCGACCCCGACTACTGCGCGGGCCTCGTCGCCTTCAACTCCGTGTTTCAGATCCTCTTCTTTCCGCTCTACGCCTGGCTCTTTGTGACGGTGCTGCCCACCTGGCTCGGCTTGCCCGGGGCCGAGGTCGACATCACCATCAGCAAGATCGCGCTGAGCGTCGCGATCTACCTCGGCATCCCCTTCGCGGCGGGCCTGCTCACGCGCGTCTCGCTGCGGAGCGCCAAGGGCGACGTCTGGTACCGCGAGCGCTTCTTGCCGCGCATCAGCCCGCTGACGCTCATCGCGCTGCTGTTCACCATCGTCGTGATGTTCGCGCTCCAGGGCGACCGCATCCTCAACCAGCCCTTCGATGTGCTGCGCATCGCGGTGCCCCTCGTGATCTACTTCCTCCTCATGTTCGCCGTCTCCATGGGCATGAGCTGGCGCTTGGGGGCTGGCTATCGGCGCGCTGCGTCGCTCTCGTTCACGGCGGCGTCCAACAACTTCGAGCTCGCCATCGCCGTCGCGGTCGCCACCTTTGGCATCGAGCACGGCGCGGCGCTCGCGGCGGTGGTCGGCCCGCTGGTCGAGGTGCCGGTGCTGCTCGGGCTGGTTCACGTCGCGATCTGGCTGCGCGAGCACCTCTTCCACGAGGCCGCGCCTGCGGCGAGGGGGGGCGCGTGAGCTACCGCAGCCTGCTCTTCCTCTGCGTCGCGAACTCAGCGCGCAGCCAGCTCGCTGAGGCGCTCGCGAAGCACCTCTTCGGGGACGCGCTGCGCGTGCAGTCCGCTGGGAGCGCGCCCACCGCGGTGAACCCCTACGCGGCGCGGGTGCTCGCCGAGCTAGGCGTCGACGCCAGCGCGCTGCGCAGCAAGCACGTCGACACCATCGACCCGGCGTCCGTGGACCTCGTCATCACGCTCTGCGCCGAGGAGTCCTGCCCGCTGTTCCTGGGCGAGGCCACGCGCTGGAGCTGGGCGATGCCCGACCCGGACCGCAAGCACGAGGTGCTGAGCGACGAAGCGCGCCTGCAGCACTTCCGCGACACCCGCGACGCGCTTCGAGCGCGGCTGCTCGCGAGCGCGCCGCTCTTTGGATTGAACCCCGACTCTCACACCGAGGACGACCACCATGGCCCTGAAACTTCGCGTCTTTGATCCTGCGCTCTGCTGCTCCACCGGCGTCTGTGGCACCACGGTCGACCCGGAGCTCGCGCGCTTCGCGGGCGACGTCGAGTGGCTCAAGGCGAACGGCGTCATCGTCGACCGCTTCAACCTCGCCCAGCAGCCCGGCGCCTTCGTCGAGCCTACCGTGAAGGCCGCGCTCGAGACCTTGGGCGAGGCGGCCCTGCCGCTGCTGCTCGTGGGCACGGCGACCGTCGCGACCGGCCACTACCCCACCCGCGAGGTGCTCGCGCGCTTGCTCGGCGTGAAGGCCGACGCCCCCGCGAAGGCGCCCGAAAAGAAGGGTGGCTGCTGCGGATCGGACAGCTCATGCTGCTGACCGGCGACCTGCCTCGCTTCTTGTTCTTCACGGGCAAGGGCGGCGTTGGCAAGACCTCCATCTCCAGCGCGACGGCGCTCGCCCTCGCCGAGGGGGGCGAGCGCGTGCTCTTGGTGAGCACCGACCCCGCCAGCAACCTCGACGAGGTGCTCGGCGTCGAGCTCGCGAGCGCACCGCGCGAGGTGCCCGGCGCGCCGGGCCTGCTCGCCCTCAACATCGACCCCGAGGCCGCGGCGGCCGCCTACCGCGAGCGCGTCGTCGGACCCTACCGCGGCATCCTGCCGGACGTCGCGCTGCGCAGCATCGAGGAGCAGCTCTCCGGCGCTTGCACCGTAGAGATCGCCGCCTTCGACGAGTTCGCGGCGCTGCTCGCGGACGCCGCCGCCACCGAGGGCTTTGACCACGTCGTCTTCGACACGGCGCCCACAGGCCACACCCTGCGCTTGCTGGAGCTGCCGACGGCGTGGTCGGGCTTCCTCGACACCAACGTCGGCGGCACCTCCTGCTTGGGGCCGCTCTCCGGGCTCGAGGCGCAGCGCGCGCTGTACGCTGGCGCTCGCGAGGCCCTCGCCGACGCCGAGCGCACCCTGCTCGTGCTCGTCACGCGCCCCGACGCCGCCTCGCTGCGGGAGGCCGAGCGCACGCGCGCCGAGCTCGCGCTGCTCGGCTTCGAGCGGCAGCGGCTCGTGGTGAACGGCGTCTTTCTCGCGGCGAATCAGGAGGATTCGGTGGCGCTCGCGCTCGAGGCTCGCGGTCGCGCGGCGCTCGACGACATCGCGCCCGGACTCGCGGCCCTCCCGCGCGACGAGGTGCGGCTGCAGCCCTTCGGTCTGGTCGGCTTGGCGTCGCTTCGCGCGCTGAGTGGCTCTGGGCCTGGGCCTTCGCCGGCAGCGGTCGCCACGGACGAAGCGCCGCCGAGGCTCCCCGGCCTCGCAGAGCTGCTCCCCTCGCTTGAGGCCGGTGGTCGCGGCGTCATCTTCACCATGGGAAAGGGCGGCGTGGGCAAGACCACCGTCGCGGTGTCCATCGCCGTCGCCCTCGCGCGGCGGGGGCACCCGGTGCACCTGAGCACCACCGATCCCGCGGCGCACGTCGCCGAGGCGCTCGGCGAGTCCGTGTCGGGCGTCACCGTCAGCCGCATCGACCCCGAGGTGGAGACGGCGGCCTACAGCGCCGAGGTGCTCGCGACGGCGGGCGCAGGCCTGGATGACGCCGCGCGCGCGCTGTTGGAGGAGGACCTGCGCTCGCCCTGCACCGAGGAGATCGCTGTGTTTCGGGCCTTCGCGCGCGTCGTCGCCGGGGCGGAGCGCGGCTTTGTGGTGCTCGATACAGCGCCTTCGGGGCACACGCTGCTGCTGCTCGACGCGGCGGAGAGCTACCACCGCGAGGTGCTCAAGAAGGCGGGCGAGGCCCCTCCCGAGGTGCGCGAGCTGCTGCCCCGCCTCCGCGATCCGCTCTACACCAAGGTCCTGCTCGTGACGCTGCCCGAGGCGACGCCTGTGCACGAGGCGCGCGCGCTGCAGCGCGACTTGGCGCGGGCCGACATCCACCCCGCGGCCTGGGTCGTCAACCAGTGCTTCACGCCGCTCGCCGTGCGCGATGCCGTCCTGGTCGGGCGACGCGCGCACGAAGCGCCGTGGCTGGCCGAGGTCGCGAGCCTCGGCGTGCCGATGGCGGTCGTGCCGTGGCTGGGGACGTCGGGCAGCGCGAGGCTGGAGCTGCTGGGAGAGTAGCGCCGCCTACTGGAGCGCGACCTCGAAGAACACGTCGAGCGGGTCGCCTTCGTAGCCCCAGCCGTCCGCGACGACGTAGGCGCGAAGGGCCTCAGCGCCGTCGTTGCTGTACGTGAAGGTCTCGGGCTCGCCGTTGTCCGAGCCCGCCACGCAGGTGTTGAGGTCCGCGCAGTCAGTGAGCAGGTAGACGGACACGTCCGCCTGTGGAGACGCGGCGCCGCGCACGGTGAGCGTGGCACCCGCCGGGATCATCACCGGGAACAGCCCCTCGGGGGAGAGCGCGGAGTAGCCGGTGCAGTCGTTGCCCTCGCGCGGGTCGAAGAGCGCGGTCGTGCCGCGCAGATCGGCGCGGTACCAGCCTGGTGACAAGGTTGGCGCGCCGAGCGCGGCTGCGCAGTCGTCGGCGGGGGTGGCGGTGGCGACGTCCTCGATGAGCGCGAGGCCGAGCGTCCACGCGCCGGCCTCGCTGTCCGCGCTGGAGTCGAGGCCGAGCAGCACGCTGGCCGTGTCACTCGCGTCGTTGAACCAGGTGAGGTGTTCGCCTTCGCCCGCGATCATCGCGTCGGCGCTGGACAAGCAGGTGCTCGTGTTCGCGCACGCGTCGAAGGCGTAGACCATGGCGTCGCCCACCTCCAAGCGCGCGTCGGCGATGAGCAGCGCGCCCGCGGGCACCTCGACGGTGGCGAAGGCCTCGGGGCCGGTGTCGACGCCAAAGCACTCGGTGTCGGCGGCGTCCGTCCAAGCGCTCGTGTCGCCGCTGTAGGAGCCGGCGGTGAGGGGCGCGCTCGCGACGGCCTCGTCGCAGCGGTCTACGAGCGTCGCTTGGGTCGTGGCCGTGTCGCCCGTGTCTGCAGGCGGGTCGGCGGGGCAGCCGAGGGCGGTGGTGAAGCAGAGGAGCGCGGACAGGCGGAGGGTGCGGTTCATGCCCGCCACTTTAGCTCACAAAGACCGACAAGCCGTGCATGCCGCCGAAGATGGCGGTGATGAGCACGCCGTAGACGATCTGCGCCCCCATCCACGCGCTGCCGGACGCTTCGTCGCCGGCCACGACGTTCTTGTGGGCCGCCTTGGCGAAGACGCTGTTGATCACCATCGCGACGGCGAGGGGCGCCATGAGCACCCAGAGCGGCGCGTAGGACGCGGGCAGGGGGGACGCGCTCCAGAGCGGGATGCCGACGAGCAGGGTGGTGCCGACGCAGGCCGCGTCGACGACCTGCATCACCCGCGCCGCCTTGAGCAGGCCGGCCTTCGGGCTCACCTTGGCCGCGATGGCGACGAGGGCGAGGAGCAGCGCGTTGATGAGGAGGAGCGAGCCGAGGCCGCTGTGCGCGTGAAAGAGCATCTTGTACATAGGGGGCTCCATAGGAAGTGCACCCCTAACGCGAGCGGCCATGCCTGCTGGTCACGGCTTGTCGAGAGCTGGCTTGGACTCGGCCATTTCAAGCGATGGACTTGTCGTCTGTGTCGCGCTACAGGAAGTCGATCGGGCCGATGCCTTCGCGCACCACCACCGGCTCGTCGCCCGAGAAGTCGATGACCGTGGTGAGGTCGGCGCTGTACACGTCCGAGTCGATGAGCAGCGCGAGGCCGGGGAAGGCGTCCTCGATGTGGTCGGGGTCGATGAAGACCTCGCCGTCCAAGGAGGCCGACGTGGACACGATGGGGCGCCCGAGCGCGGCGACGATGGCGTGCGCGATCGGGCTGTTGGGCACGCGAACTCCGACCGTCTTGCGGTTCATGCGCAGCGTGCTCGGCACCGCCTTGGTGGCGGGCAGGATGAAGGTGTAGGGCCCAGGGATCAGGCGGCGAATCACCCGAAACGCGGTGTCGTTCACCTGGGCGTACTCGGAGATGTGGCTCATGTCCGAGCAGACGAAGGAGAGCAGGTGCGTCTTGGGCATGTTCTTCATGCGGTAGAGCGCGTCGAGGCCCTTCTTGTTGAGCAGGTCGCAGCCGAGGCCGTACACCGAGTCGGTGGGGTAGGCGATGATGCCGCCGCGCTCCAAGGCGTCGACGACCTGCTGAATCTTGCGGGGTTGGGGATGCTGGGCGTTGATGCTGACGCGCATGACAGGCTCCGGGCCGGGCAAAGCGGGTGTCTATGCAGCCGGGCCGGAGCCGTCATGTGCGGGTTTGTCGCCTAGAGCATCTCTGCGTAGATCTCCAGGTCAAAGCCGCCTTCCAGAGCGCCGTTGGCGCCAGCGACGCCCACGAGCACGTTGTTGCCGCCTTGGTAGGCCAGGGTCTCGACGTACTCGAGCTCACCCGGGTTGCCGTCGCTCACGTAGTCGAAGCTGTCCTCGCACGCGAGCACCCCCGAGAGGTCGCCCGGCGGGACAGCGTAGGCGTCGGGCGCCATCTGCAGCAGGTAGAGGCTGACGTCGACGCCTGGCTCGGGGGTGACCGCGACGGTGAGGTAGGCGTTCTCGGGCTGGTTCAGCCCAAAGAACACGTGGTTCCCGGAGAAGTTGGTGTTCTCAGTCGCGGGGAAGCAGGCGATGTTGGAGTCCGCCGCCCAGGCGAGGTCGATGACCTGGCCGTCCGCGAGGTTGTGGCCGTACACGCCGCCGATCTCGGTGGTGAACACGTCGCTGGGCCAGCCGATGCCGGCCATGGACGCGAAGTTCGAGCAGCCGGTGAGCAGCGCGAGCGGGAGGAGGTGGTAGAGGTTGAAGCGCATGGTTTCTCCTAGAGCCCGCTCGTGTCGAGGATGCCGAAGTAGCCGTCGGCGCCGGTGATGTAGATGGAGCTGCCAAAGATCTGGCACTTGCTGAGCGGCCCGACGGCGTCCGCGCCGCGGCCGGGGGGCCCGAACAGGTTCCAGGTGGCGCCGCCGTCCGTGGAGAGCACCGCGAAGGCTTCGGAGCGCTGGGAGTAGTCGCCGACCGCCATCATCAGGTCGCCGCTGCGGCAAGCGCCGTAGAACCGGGTGGCGTTGTTGGGGGCCTCCGGGACGATGGGGCCGACGTCCACGCCGGTCCACGAGGACGGGCTGGTGGCGTCGCCGTTGGTGTACCACAGCATGCCGACGCCGCTGCTCTCGTTGACGCCCGCGAGCATCATCGCGCCGGCGTCATCGATGTCGATGTCCCAGATCTCGCCGGTGAAGGCCGACAGTCCGCTGCCCGACAGCTTGATGGTGCTGAAGCCGAAGCTGCTGCCCATGCCGCTCGTGGGCTCGAAGTAGAAGTACGGGGGCTGGCTGATGGTGGAGCCGACACCGTAGAAGCGCCCGTTGTAGACCTCGAGATCGAGGATCTGGGCACCGTTGCCCTCGACCACGCCGTTCCACCAGCCGTAGCCGTCGACGGGCTCTGCGCCAGCGCTCGGCCAGTACATGACGTCCGAGCCCGTGAGCGACTCGGAGACCGCGCGCCCGGCGCCGTCGATGCGGAAGGTGCCGACCTGGAAGGTCTGCCAAGGCTGAGCGCCCGAAGAGGGCTTGAGGTAGTACTCGGTGAGCTGGCCCGCGGGGGTGAGGTAGACGACGCGCGCGCCGTTGTTGCCCGTCCCGGCGATGTACAGGTTGCCGTCGGGGCCGCGGCTGATGCTGTTCACGCGCATGCCCGCGAGGAAGTCGTTCGCGCTAGGCGTGGAGGACCAGGTGACGCCACCATCGGTGGTCTGGTAGAGGCCGTAGCCTTCGGTGGTGGAGCCGCAGCCGACGTAGCCAGTGCTCTCATCATCGAACCACATGGCGTCCGTGCGGTTGCCGATGCAGGGATGCTGGGAGCGAAACCACGGGCCGAGGGTGCCATCGGCGTCGCCGGTGCGGTTGGCGGGCGTGCCGCCCTGGCCACAGGCGCTGAGCAACAGCGTCGCGCCAAAGAGGGTCATGAGCTTCATCGAGTCTCCACGAGAGGAACGGTTGAACGAGGAGCACCGCCAGTTGGCTGCGCGCTCATGACGAGCATCTCATGGGTTGCCAGTTTGGTCAACTGACGTGCTTCACAGCGCTGGAGGCAAGCCGTTCATGCGGATGATCTCGCGGTAGCGCGCGAGCACCGGGCGCTCGACGCGCTCTTTGTTCGGCCCCAAGGCGTAGAGGCCAAACTGCATGCCCATGCCATGATTCCACTCGTAGTTGTCCACCCAGGACCAGTACGCGTAGCCGCGCACGTCCACGCCGGCGTCCAGCGCGTCCGCGAGTGAGCCGAGGTGCGCGAGCAGCACGGGCTCCGCCTGATCGACGTGGGGCGTGCCGTTCTCGGTGACCCAGACGGGCCGACCGTAGGCGGCGGCGTCGGCGAGGACCTCGGCCATCCCCTGCGGGTACGGCTCCCACGAGAACACCGGGACGAAGGTGCTCGCTGGCACCTCGGGCAGCAGGGCGAAGCTGGTGCCGGTCACCTTGAGCTCGTTGTAGTAGTTCACGCCGAGCCAATCCAGGCGGTCGGCGAGCTCGGGGCGCACGCGGTCGGCGGTGCCGTCGAGGTCGTCGTCCCACGCGCCCTGCGTGACGGCGTCCAAGAAGACGCGGTAGTACAGGTAGGCGCAGCGCTCCACCGCGGCGACGTCGTCGGGATCATCGGGGTTCGAGGGGTGAATCGCCGTGAAGTTCATCACCAGGCCGATGTCGCTCGGGGCGCCGTCCCCGTCGGCGTCAACCTGATCGCTCGCGCGCAGGGCGTCGTAGAGCGCCGCGTGGCCCTCGATCTGGTGCTGGAGCGTGGCGACCACGGCGGCGCCGTTCATGCGCACGCCAGGTGGCCCGGACCGATCCTCGCCCGGCAGCAGGTAGCCCGAGAGCGTGGTGGCGAAGGGCTCGTTCAGCGTGGCCCAGCGATCGACCTGGGCGCCGAAGCTCGCGCCGACAAAGGCGCCGTACAGCCCGATCAGGCGCGTGATGCGCTCGCCGTCGACCCATCCGTTCGCGGGGCAGGCCGCGAGGTCCTGGTGGCAGGCGACGGGCTCGTGGACCCACAGCGGCAGCGTGTAGTGGTTGACGGTGACCATCGGCTCGATGTCCGCGTCGCGCAGCGCTTGCAGCATGGCGCGGTAGCGGGCGAGCGCGTCGGCGTCGACGTGAGCGGCGAGCTCCTCCGCTGAGGTCGCCTGCTCAGCGGCTCCGTCGGGGAAGAGCCGCGACCACTCGATGGAGA
>Ga0100377_1000961_pt1 | contig 24887 bp, 23 predicted proteins | sample CryGeymeta201501_FD_83664 | JGI IMG/M metagenome (GOLD analysis project Ga0100377, IMG submission 83664) | Groundwater microbial communities from Crystal Geyser aquifers in Utah, USA - Crystal Geyser metaG 2015-01 | ecosystem: Environmental > Aquatic > Deep subsurface > Groundwater | place: USA...
AATTTTAATCAACTCAATGCCAACTCTTTTGCCGACCCATTAATTACGGATAATAAATTTACAATTGAACCAAATGTTCCCGTAAACATGGTTGCAGGCGAACGAATAGAATTGTTACCCGGCTTTGAAACCAAAACAGGAGCCAATTTTACAGCCTCCATTAACTCAAGTGCTTGTACCAATGGGTTGCGTATTGGCTATACTAATAATACGGATGAGAAACCTTACCGCAGTTTAAGCTCCACCATACCTATGGATTCGGTAGTTAGATTTGTGAATGATTTTGAGATTACTGCTAATGATTTACCAATTACGTTTAACATCTACCCCAACCCTAATTCAGGTCAATTTACCATTGAATTAGAAAATGTAGCAACCAATAGTTCAATTGAAATTTATGATGGATTAGGTAAAAAAATAGTGAGCAAGGTTATGGCTACAAATAAAACAGAAATAGATATCTCTATGCAACCCAAAGGAATTTATTTAGTCAAAGTAGTCAATGGTAATACGGTAGTTACCAATAAAATAGTTTACCAGTAATACCATTTTAACTTCTTAATGCCACTAAGGTATTTCCTAAAGTATAATGCCGATGTAGATTTTAAGGAGCATTTATGCGACATTTAAAATCACAATCGGTATAAAACACTATACAAAAAACTTCAAACCTCAAACTTCAAACTTCAAGTGGAGTCTTAACCTAATTTCTATTCGGAAAATCAGCTAAAATAGCTAGTAAAAATCCCCAGAATTTTTCTACCGTTTTAATATTTACTTTTTCATCAGGTGAGTGAGGATTTTTGATGGTTGGTCCAAAAGAAATCATATCTACTTTTGGGTAATTAACGCCTAAAATTCCACATTCTAAACCTGCGTGACAAGCAGCAACCTTTGGGTTTTCTTTAAATTTTGCGATGTACTTCGCTTTCATCAAATCTAAAATTTCAGATTTTGTGTTGGGTTCCCATCCAGGGTAAGAACCTCTGTGTTCCACTTTACAACCCATTAATTTGAATGCAGCACCAACAGTGTATGCCACTTCCATTTTCCCTGATTCGACAGCACTACGTTGCAAACTTTGGGTAATAAAAGCTCCATCTTTTACAATAACTCTAGCTAATGAAGATGAAGTCTCTACCAAACCTGGAATTGCTAAACTCATTTTAAATACTCCATTATGAACAGCTTGTAAGGTGTTGGTTATTTTTGTAGTTTCGGCTAATGTTGATGTTTTTGCAGGTAAATTGGTCGGCTCAATTGAAATTTTTGCAGTAGAATCTGAAATGGATAATTCTTTTAAATTATCCATTTTTCGTTGTTCAAAAATGTTTAAATAGGCATCATCTTCAATCGTAATAATAGCAACGGCTTCTCTAGGAATGGCGTTTCTTAAACTACCACCATCAATTTCTGCAATACACAAACCAAATTTTTCGGCATCAACAATTAAGCGATTAATTATTTTATTGGCGTTTCCTCTTTCTAAGATAATATCCATTCCTGAATGTCCACCTTTTAATCCTTTTACTTCTATTTTATAAGCTTTTCCAGTAGCTTTTTTTTGCTCGTAGGCATATTCGGTGTTGGTGTCAATTCCTCCAGCACATCCAATAGAAAATTCATCATCATCTTCGGTATCTAAATTTAATAAAATTTCGCCATCCAATAAACCACCTTTCAATCCAAAAGCCCCAGTCATACCAGTTTCTTCATCTATTGTAAATAAGGCTTCAATTGCTGGATGTGGAATAGCTGCACTTTCCAATAAACTCATGATGGAGGCAACTCCAATTCCATTATCTGCACCTAACGTTGTTCCATCTGCAGTAACCCAACCATTTTCAATTAACATGTTAATCCCTTGGGTTTCAAAATCAAAATTCGTGGCTGCATTTTTTTGGCAAACCATATCTAAATGTGACTGAAGAATTACTGTTTTTCTATCCTCCATCCCTGTTGTTGCAGGTTTTTTGATAATTACATTACCAATTTCATCTACGATAGTTGGAAGTTGAAGATTTTCTCCAAAATTCTTCATAAAAGCAATTACTTTTTGCTCTTTTTTCGAAGGACGAGGAACTTTATTAAGTGCTATAAAATTTTTCCAAACGTTTTTTGGTGCTAGGTCTTTTATTTCCATGGTTGAAATTTTTTCGATTGAGAGTTTGCTAAATTACTCGAGCAATTTCAATAAAACAAATATTTAGTCGAAACATAATTTAGAATCAACTAAATAAATGCTTTGGGAGAGATAAAATATTTTTTATTTCCAATTCCTTGAACTATTTCTTTCCAATCATCAATTTCTAATTCAATTTTTACCACACCACAAGTAGGAATGAAATCCATAACATCATCAGTTAAATAATTGGCTAATAGGGTTACCCCGGGATGATGACCGATGATGGCAACCTCGTTGTATTGATTTGGAAGTGAATTAATTAAAAAAATCAGATAATTAAGAGAAGATTGGTAAATAGAAGAATCAAAGATGGTATTGGTCTCTTGTTGATAAATTATTTCGAATGTTTCTTTGGTGCGTTTTGAAGTACTACAAAGTATTATTTCTGGATTAGAATTTAATTTTATTAATTGAGCTCTTATTAGATGAGCATCATCAATACCTTTTTGACTTAAAATTTGTTCAATATCAGATAATTTAGGATTGTCCTTATCCGATTTTGCGTGACGTATGAGATAAATTATCTTCATTTTTAGACGAAACTACAAAAAACTTCGATAAATATTTTTTGTTATCGATAAAAGTTTTATATTTGTAGATGAATTTTAAAATTTAATCGATATGATAATTTTATTCATTTTATTATTCGCAATTTTGGTAGTTATTTTTTTCTTGAGAGGTGAAGGGGGGAGTTTTGGAAAAGGAAATCCTACAAGAATTAGAAATAAAGAAAGAGGTTTTGACTTTTCAGACAAAAACTTTTTTATTTAAAAATGTAGTCCCAATACCTTAGATAAGTTTTATGTTAAGAAAAGCCCTTGAAGAAAAGTCTTCAGGGGCTTTTACTTTCTAAACCACCTATAAACGAGATTACTTATTGACTCTAATTAAAATTAAATTTAATTGTTCCATTTCTATCAATAATTCAAAATATGCATTCATTTGACCAGCTAACATTACTTTTTTTGCTTTCGCTTTCAATTCTAAATATCTTTTTCTTAATTCTAACATAACTTTATAGTTTTGTTGTTGCACTTTCAATTTACGTGCCAACTCTATTTTAATTGCAATAAAATTGTTAAATAAAGTTAAAAGTAATTGTTTTGGTATTTGGTAATTTAGATTTTGTATCTTTACCTTATCAAATGAAAAATAAACTACGCTATATTCTCCTTTTTTGTTTTGGCTCAACCTCCTTTATTTATGGGCAGTCTAATGCAAATAGTGATGACGATTATGTGTTGTCGGGTGATGAATATATAATTCCTTTCGACTCCTTAACAACTAAAGATAAGTTGCATTATAGCTTTACTATGGGTGCTGGTTTTGGCACTTCCAATACTTACGGTAATTACTTTGGAACTTTTTACAAACCTACTATAAGTTACGATGTAACCCCTCGATTTTCTATCAATACTGGAATAATTTATGCCAATAGTTCAGTAAACAATTTACCCGTAGTTTCTGATTACAACTACCAACTTTTTTCTGGCAACATTTCTCAATATTATACTTTTATTGGTGGGCAATATAAATTAACTGATAAATTGTCAGTTGGTGGTTCTATCTTTTACGATGCCACAAATTATAGTGCTTTTGATGGAACAAGTTTGATTAAATCTACTGGTTTAGAAAATTTGGGTTATTCAGCTAATTTTAAGTATAAAGTTAGGGAAGGTTTATACTTTGAAGGAGAGATAAAATATAATGATAAGAATCCTTACCACCAAAATTCTAGCTTTCTTTCTAATGGATTTATGGGAGCAGAGCATACCGTTTTTGGCAGATAAGCATTCTCCTTTCTGAAAGCACAACGCTTTATTATAATTAATTTATTAATTTACTTTTAATTAAAAGAAAATAAACTTAGTTTTGTGCTCCTTAAAAATATAGCTACATATCAGTGTGCAGCTTTTAATAATCATCTCTCGTTAACACTGATTTTAAACGAGATACAAACAAAATAAAATGTCAGAAAAAAAAGAAGAAGCAGTAGTGAAAAAAACTACAGCAAAAAAAACAGTTAAGAAAACAGAAAAAGTAGCTAAAGCTAAAGAAGAAGCTGTAGTTGAAGTTGTTGAAACAGAAAAAGTTGAAGCACCTAAAAAAGAAGTAGAAGCCACTCCTATAGCTAGAGAAAAAGGTGAAATAAAACCATTATCAGATTTTAATTGGGAAAGAATTGGAAAATACGAAGATTCTTACACCATTGCTGAAAAAGATGAAATGGAAAAAGTGTACGATGAAACATTAAAATCAATTTCAGAACAAGAGGTTTTAGATGGAGAAGTTATCGCTGTTTCTAACAGAGATGTAGTCATAAACATTGGGTATAAATCTGAAGCAGTAATTTCTATTTCAGAATTTAGATATAATCCAGATTTAAAAGTAGGTGATAAAGTTGAAGTTTTTGTTATCAGTCAAGAAGATAAAAACGGACAATTAATATTATCTCATAGCAAAGCAAGATCATTAAGAGCTTGGGATCGAGTAAACGAAGTGTTAGCCTCTCAAGAAATAATTAAAGGTTATGTTAAATGTAGAACTAAAGGTGGATTAATAGTTGACGTATTTGGAATTGAAGCCTTTTTACCAGGTTCTCAAATAGACGTTAAACCAATTAGAGATTACGATGTTTATGTTGATAAAACAATGGAATTTAAAGTTGTTAAGATTAACAAAGAATTTAAAAACATTGTAGTTTCTCATAAAGCATTAATTGAAGCCGAATTAGAACAACAAAAAGTACAAATCATCTCAAAATTAGAAATAGGTCAAGTATTAGAAGGAACAGTAAAAAATATTACTTCTTACGGTGTATTTATTGATTTAGGAGGAGTTGATGGATTAGTTCATATTACCGATTTATCTTGGGGTAGAATTAATCACCCAGAAGAATTCTTAGAATTAGATCAGAAATTAAATGTTGTTATTCTTGATTTTGATGACGATAAAAAAAGAATTGCACTAGGTGTTAAACAATTACAAGAACACCCATGGGATAAATTAGATGCCAAATTAGCAGTAGGTGATACCATCAAAGGAAAAGTTGTTGTTGTTGCTGATTACGGTGCTTTTATTGAAGTAATTCCTGGCGTTGAAGGATTAGTTCACGTATCAGAAATCACTTGGAGTAATCATTTAAAACCAGCTCAAGAATTCTTTAAAGTAGGAGAAGAGATTGAAGCTCAGATTTTAACTTTAGACAGAGAAGAAAGAAAAATGTCTTTAGGTGTTAAACAATTAACTCAAGACCCTTGGGAAGGAGTTGATAAAAAATACACCATTGGTTCTAAACATAAAGGTAAAGTAACCAATATTTCTGATTTTGGTGTATTCGTTGCTTTAGAATCAGGTGTTGATGGATTAATCCATATCTCTGATTTATCTTGGTCTAAGAAAATTAATCATCCATCAGAATTAACTAGTGTAGGAGATGACATGGATGTAGTTATCTTAGAAATTGATAGAGAAAATAGAAGATTAAGTTTAGGTCATAAACAATTAGAAGAAAATCCTTGGGATATTTTTGAAACCATTTTCACAGAAGGTTCTATACATAAAGGAACTGTAACGGAAATTACCCCTAAAGGATTAACAATCGTTACTTTACAGCACGGTGTCGAAGGAATTGTAAACAAAAGAAATGCTGAAAAAGAAGATGGTACTTTCCTTAAATTAGAAGATAAAGTTGATTTTAAAGTGTTAGAATTTAACAAAAAATCTAAAAAAATTGTATTGTCTCATACCTTAATGCATAAAGCATCTGAAGAAGAAGTAGCGGCTGAGAAAAAAACTCAAGCTAAAAAAGCTTCTAAAGCAATGAAAAAAGTGAACGATAATGTAGAAAAAACTACATTAGGTGATTTAGATGCTCTTTCTTCGTTAAAAGCTGATATGGAAAAAGGAGAAAAAAAATAATTTTTTCAAAAAATAAATACATAAAGCCTTTCTGATTTTTTTCAGAAAGGCTTTTTTTATTATGTTAAGATTTATCAAAAAATAGTATATATTTGTGCTTTGATGAAGCATAACGATCGAATAATATTAGATTCAACTCAATTTGATCTTACCATAAAAAGGCTAGCTCATCAGCTTATTGAAAATTTCAACGATTTTTCTGATACTGTTATTATTGGTTTACAACCAAGAGGAACTTTTTTAGCCGCCCGAATAAAAGAAGAACTTAAAGCCATCAACAAAAAATTCGATGTCCAAGTAGGTGCTTTAGATGTTACTTTTTATAGAGATGATTATAGAAGACAAGACATGCCATTAGTGCCAAGTAAAACAGATGTTGACTTTGTTATTGAAGATAAAAAAGTGATTTTAATTGATGATGTTTTATTTACAGGCAGAACCATTAGATCTGGATTAGATGCCATGTTAGCATTTGGAAGACCAAGAAATGTGCAATTATTAGTATTAATTAATCGGCGATATGAAAGACATTTGCCCATTCAAGCCAACTATATAGGTAAAAATGTACATTCAGTTATCTCTGAACGTGTAAAAGTGAGTTGGAAAGAAACAGAAGGCGAAGATCGAGTAATATTATATACACCAGAAAATGAATAAGTTAAGTGTTAATCACCTCTTAGGTATTCGGTATCTTGAAAAAAGAGATATTGAACTAATATTAGAAACAGCAACCCACTTTAAAGAAGTAATTAATCGCCCCATCAAAAAAGTACCTTCATTAAGAGACATTACCATTGCCAACTTATTTTTTGAGAATTCTACCAGAACAAAACTCTCTTTCGAAATAGCCGAAAAAAGATTATCAGCCGATATTTTAAATTTCTCTTCAGCCAATTCTTCTGTTAAGAAAGGAGAAACATTAATTGATACGGTAAACAACATCCTCTCCATGAAAGTGGATATGGTGGTGATGCGGCATCCAAATGTTGGAGCTGCAGAATTTTTAGCCAAACATGTAAAAGCTAAAATCGTAAATGCTGGTGATGGAGCACACGAACACCCAACTCAAGCTTTACTAGATGCTTTTTCTATCCAAGAAAAACATGGAGATTTAAAAGAAAAAAATATTGTTATTGTTGGCGATGTTCTTCATTCACGAGTTGCTTTATCCAACATTTTTTGCTTGCAAAAGCTAGGAGCTAATGTAAAAGTTTGCGGACCATTAACACTCATCCCTAAATACATTTCATCGTTAGGTGTTGAAGTAATCATTGATTTAAAAGAAGCGTTGAACTGGTGCGATGTAGCTATGATGCTGAGGATCCAACTAGAAAGGCAAGACTTAAAATTATTTCCATCTTTACGAGAATACTCCATGCTTTATGGTTTAGATAAAGAATTGTTAGACTCTTTAGACAAAAGAATAACCATAATGCACCCTGGTCCAATCAATAGAGGGGTTGAAATAACTTCTGATGTTGCGGATAGTAAACAATCCATTATTTTAGAACAAGTTCAAAATGGTGTTGCTGTAAGAATGGCGGCACTTTATTTATTGGCAGGAAGAATAGAATAAATTAACAATACGTCATCCTATGTGAGCGTAATGCAATGATTAACAAACAAAAAAATAAAATGAAAGCAATAATTAGTACAGCAAAAGGAGACATGACCGTAGAGTTTTACGAAAAAGATGCTCCAAAAACAGTCGCCAATTTTACAACATTAGCTAAAAAAGGATTTTATGATGGATTAACTTTTCACCGAGTTATTCCTGATTTTGTAATTCAAGGTGGTTGCCCTAATGGAACAGGAACTGGTGGTCCTGGTTATGCAATAGATTGCGAAACAAGTGGCGAAAATCAATACCACGATAGAGGCGTTTTATCAATGGCTCATGCAGGTAAAAATACAGGAGGTTCTCAATTCTTTATTTGCCATAGCCGTAACAATACGGCTCATTTAGATGGAGTGCATACTTGTTTTGGAAAAGTGGTAAAAGGGCAAGAAGTAATTGATTTGATTAAAGGCAATGATGTTATTAATAAAATTGAGATTATCGATTAATTTATCACCTCCCTTAATCCCTCCTCAAGGAGGGAATATCCCCTTGAGGGGATTATAGGGGTGAGTTATAAAATGCCAAACCTCCAGCAGCAATGTTGGAGGTTTTTTTATTGGTGAAACTATTGAGTTTCGTTTTAGCCTTTGTTTGTGTCTTCACAAACAAAAAAGATATCGTTTGTGTGACACAAACGATGGCTAAAAACTAGCAAGTGTATGTTTAATACATAATGTTGGCAAATCGTTAATTATATATTAACTCTTAATTGAGCGTAAAGGTTCATTTCTTTAGTGCTATTACCGCCAAATGTGGGGTTGTATACAATAATTAATTCTACTTTTTTGAAAAGTTTAACTTGTGCACTAATATTAGTTAATTGATCTATATAAGAATCATGCATAATTCCAAATCCAAAAAGTTTATTATAGTTAAAAAACAAACCAATCTTATAATCTTTTTCAGCATTGTAATTTTGGTGATGCAAATATTCAAATTGAGGAGTTAGTGTTAGTTTTTCTTTTATCTTAAACTCATATTTTGCAATTAGGTTGATTTGAAAAAGCTGTATGCCACTTTTAGCATTTGGTTTATACGCATAGGAAAGAGCACCTATATCGTTCCAAAGAGCAAGTTTGGAACTTACCCCAATTGTTAGCTCTTTATACTTGCCAGCTAATCCCAATATTCCATGTAAGTGATTATCAGTAAGATCAGAAGATTTTACGGGAATGTTTGGATCTAATGAGTAATTATCAATTGAACTTTGTAGGTAAAATCCACTGTAATCAACACTGTAATAATTAATATCAAATCCTCCTGCAATATTTAAATTATCACTTAAATCTTTAGAGTAAGAATAACCCAAAAGAGCACCATTCCATTTTTCGATATCACTAAAACCATATCTTAAATATGAGAATCTTATGTTGCTGTTAATTTTCTTTAGCTTAAATATCGCATTAAAAAGACCTGAAGAAGACGGGTTAGAAGAGTTAGATATTTTAATTTCTCCCATAAAATCTAGTTGTAGTTTGTTTTCTGCAGTTGTCAATGCCGGGTTATTAATATATAAATTAAAAGATTTCAGACCAGATGCGATGATGTCTTGAGAGAAAGAATTTAAAACTGATATGAATAATAGTAATGTAATTAATAATTTGCTTTTCATTGTATTAGATTAATTTTTATAAAAATAAATTATTCGATAAATGTTTGCCAACGCTAAGCTAAGAATTGTTTCAATTATTTTTAGTGGTTGATAAACGAAGGTAGTCTTTTTTTATGACAAAGTCAAGTCTATTTTTGAGAGACTTGCTTAAATGAAGTTAAATTTCTTTCTGAAAAGCAACCATTTTGATAGCAGTTATAGCAGCTTCATCGCCTTTGTTGCCGAGTTTTCCACCAGAACGGTCGATGGCTTGTTGCATGGTGTTGTCGGTTAACACTCCAAAAATGGTGGGTTTGTTGTATTTTAAGGCAACATCTTTAATTCCAAGAGTAGTTCCCATACAAACAAAATCGAAATGTTTGGTTTCGCCTTGTATTATACTTCCTAAGCAAATCACAGCGTCAACTTTTGTTTTTTCAAAAAAAGTTTGAGCTCCAAAAGCCAACTCAAATGCACCAGGTACACTTTTTACAATGATGTTGTTTTTTTCTACACCGTTATCTAGTAATGTTTGATAAGCACCATTTAATAAGCCAAAGGTAATGTCTTTGTTCCATTCCGAAACAACAATTCCGAATACCATGTTACTGGCATCCGGAATTGATTTGATATCGTAATCAGATAAATTTTTATTAGCTGTTGCCATTATTTTAATGCTTCAACTCTTGCAATGTATTTATCAATTGTTTGAGATTCTCTAGAATCAGGGAAATCTGTTTTTATAGTTTTATAAGTTTTTTCTGCAGCAGTAAAATCTTGTTTATCTTCATAAGCCAAGCCTGCTTTAAACAAATAAATAGGGGATGTTAAATTATTCGAATTTTGTGCAGCAGCTTTTTCGTAATAGTTTATCGCTTTATCGATGTCGTTTAATTCCATGTAAGAATCTCCAATTGCACCAAGAGCAACAGCACTAATCATAATGTCATCAGAGCTAAAATTATTCAACTCTTCAATTGCCAATTCGTATTCGCCAGTATTTCTATAACAAATACCTAAATAATAATGCGATAAGTTGGCAGCTTTTGTTCCTCCAAATTCGTCAATAATATCAACAAAACCAGCGTTTAAACCATCTCCATTAATTGCTTTTTGTAAGGAATCTTGCTCAAAATATTTTTCAGCCATAAACATTTGCGATTGAGCATCGAACTCCATTGGAGCAATAATTAGTTTTTTATATCCAAAATAGCCACCAACAATAACAATTATTGCTAAAGTAACGATTGATATTATCTTTTTATTTTTTTCAATAAACTGCTCAGTTTTGCTGTAAACTACCTGTACATCAACAATTGGGTCTGTTTTTTCTGTTGTTTTACTACTCATTTTTAATCTTGTCGTTTATAAGATTGGCAAAAATAGTTTTTTTTTAATTTGATTAGCAATTTTAACACTTAAATCTCTACATCTTTTTAAATTTGTAAAATGTTTTTAAAACAACTCTCTATATTAAATTTTAAGAATTATGAGGAAGCTCAATTAGAGTTTTCAGAAAAAATCAATTGCTTTTTAGGAGATAATGGAGAAGGAAAGACCAATTTATTAGACGCTATTTATTATTTGTCTTTTTGCAAAAGCTATTTTAACCCTATCGATACTCAAAATATTAAACACAATGCTCCATTTTTTGTTATTAAAGGCAACTATCAAATCAATTCGAAAGAAGAGATAATCTCATGCGGTCTAAAAAGAAACCAGAAAAAAACTTTTAAGAGAAACAAAAAAAATTACGATAAATTTGCTGATCATATTGGGAGAATACCTTTAGTAATTATTACGCCATTAGATGTTACGCTGATTATTGATGGAAGTGATGTAAGACGAAAATTTATTGATGGCATCATCTCGCAATACGACCATGGTTATTTAACTAATTTATTGTCATACAATAAAGCCCTAAACCATAGAAACTTATTGTTGAAGTCTTTTTGGTTAAACCGAAATTTTGAGCAAGAAGCTTTAGACATTTGGGATGAACAATTGATTCAATACGGTCAATCTATTTATGAATCCCGTAAAAAATTCATTATCGATTTTACACCTATCTTTCAAAAATTTTATACAGAGATAAGTAAAAATAAAGAAAAAGTGGAATTGGAATATAATTCCCAATTAAACGACGGTGATTTTAGTTCACTTTTAAAAGAAAATATAAAAAAAGATAGAGATAACCATTATAGCAACATAGGCATCCACAAAGATGATTTGTTATTTAAGTTAGGTGAATTTCCATTAAAAAAATTAGGTTCACAAGGTCAACAAAAAACATATTTATTGGCTCTTAAACTGGCTCAGGCAGAACTAATTGCAGCCATTAGTAAATTAAAAGTGATTATTTTGTTAGATGATATTTATGATAAATTAGATGGAAATAGAATGAATCAGTTGCTTGGCATTGTTGGTAAAGGTGCATTTGGACAAATTTTTATTACAGATACTGATTTATTGAGAATTCCTACGATATTATCTAAAGAAAAGATTAATTTTAAATCGTTCACTATAAAAGAGGGAATTGTAACGGATGTCTAAAAGTAAACCACTTAAACAAGTAATTGATCAACTATTGAGAGCTTATGGTTATCAAGATCAATTGGATGAATTAGACCTCATTAAAATTTATGAGGAGTTGGTTGGCAATATGTTTGCAAAACATACGAAGAAAATATTTTTTAAAAATAAAACGCTCCATATCAAATTAGATTCAGCAGCTTTAAAGCAAGAATTAAGTTATGTGAAAGAAGGGTTACTTCAAAAATTAAACAAAGAAATAGGTAGAAGAGTAGTGGAAAATATTGTTGTTGCATAAAAAATGAGTTCAATAAAAAAAATACAACAGAAGATAGGTCGTTTTACACTAAAAAAAGAGTTAAAACGACTTAAGCGAAATGTAAAAGCTTATAGCATCGAAAAGGCTTTTAACATTGGGGTTATCTACAATGCTACTAACCGCAATGATGCCGATATGGTTAAAAAATTTATTCACTATTTAAGAGAAGAACGAAAAGATGTTTTATCGATAGGTTATATCAATTCTAAAGATTACTCTGACATTGTTAAACCTCATTTAAATTATGTTTTTTTTGACAATAGAAATCTATCTAAACGGTTAATTCCTAGAGGTATAGATGTTAAAAATTTTATGGAAAAACCTTACAGCATATTAATAGACTTAACTATTGAAGATTGTTTCCCTATCGAATACATCACTTCCTTGTCACAGGCTAAATTTAAAGTAGGAGCAAAGGGTTGTTACCGAGATGCTGTTTGTGATTTGGTTATTGATGTTGACAACAACAAAAACATGGAATATTTAATTATACAGCTAAAGCATTATTTGAAGATGATTAAATAATTAAGTGCTTTATCTAGAAATTAACTAAACCAAGCAAAAACCACTCAAAAAAAAGAGGACTTCAATTCCACTTGATATGCATAGTATCAACTTTACGATAACTCCATAGTGTTGGTGCAAAAAAACCGGTTCCTCCGATGTATCGGAGCAGGCAGTTCAACACAGGTTTCATTGTTGGTGCTACGCACCCAACGAAACCTTAGCTGTTATGCACTGGGCATTTTCACTTTAAAAGCATAATTTTTTCTGTTTTAATAGGTTGTCCGTTTACAATGAATGCACATAAATACATACCTTTGGAAAATGATGTACCATCAAATGGTATGATGTAGTTTCCAGAAGAAAGTTGCTTGTGATTTATCTCACTAAAAACCTCATGTCCCATGATATCCGTAATTTTTAATGTAACTATTGAATTATTATCAAGGGAGAATGCAATATATACAATTCCATTTGTCGGATTAGGATATACTATGAATGAGCGAAATGTTAAGAAGGAAGAGTCTCTTGAACTAATATTTTCTTTTTTGTTGATAAGCGTTAAAGTGCTTAGGGAAGAATCCTTGTAAGATGTGTCTACAATACTTTTTGTTAAATTATCTTGATTTTTCCCGCTACCACTTGGATTTCCAATTCGCATACCGTCTGAGCAAATATTGGGGTCAATATATGCGTGAACATTACTTCCTGCCTTTAAATGTGTGCCAGGTCCAAATACAATGGATTCTCCAGCAACAAAATTAACAGTTGTCCCTGGTTCAACTACAAAACGATCTTTGGAGCCGTTGTCTGCGAATGTTTTTGGCTCTGCAAATGGGTCATCCACTCCTGCTTGATAATTATTGTCGCTTTGTTGTGGTGCAACCACAAGCTTATTTTTTACAACAAAATCTTGATCGTAAACTACATCACGATTGTAAAGAGTTAGGTTTACACACTCTTTGTCCCATTGTGCTTTTACAACTTCTGATAAACCATAAAAACTTTGTGTTCCAGAGAGATTATGAGTAATACTTGAACAATATCCGGGTGGAAGAAAAGCAGTTGGGTCATCGGTCAGAAGTTTTACTGTTTGTGTAACAAGTACGGTGTATACGTCATTTGGCGATGCACTAAAATCATCAAATGGATACAGAGGCATCCATGTTAACACCTCCCCAGGTCCGTAGAAATTTTGAGTTCCATTTGAGGGTATTGTTCCTCCGCAAATACTTTGGGCTGGATCAATACCGTTATCTGTTCCAAAAACATTGTTGTGAAATACTTGATTATTCCTATCCCAAATGTTATAGGTGAAAGTATTTGCGAACTTATTCATTTCACTGGGTTGATATAATCCATTACCATAAAGTAAATATGCCACAAGAGGAATATGGATGTCTATTCCCCCATGGGCAACATCCTCTCTAAAAGTATCATCATGAAACCATGTATAAGACTGGTTAGGTGGAAATTCTGTAACCCTATTTCTGAAAAACGTAACAATTTGCTCAGCTTTATGAGTATAGTTAGAAAAATTTATTGGATCAATATACCCGATGAAAAAAAGTGCCGCAGCAAAACTAGATTGAAAATTAATAACAGCCGGTTCAGGACAACTACAAAAAGTACAAGGGATTCCAGAACATCCTGCGTTCGCACAATTTTTTTCACAATTTGTCAAAGGAGCTTCATTATAACATTTATCATCATTAATCCAGAATTCACTATTATAATGGTCTAAAGTTTCAACAACCCTTCCTTGAAGCCAATTAGCAAAATCTCCGTACCCAAGAATGGTTTGAGTACCGATAACGGATGGAACTAGTCCAGATATTAAATTTGTGTTATATAGAATATTGTTGTTTTTTATGATAAAAACAAATTCTGCCATTGGCCGAAGTAGTTGCCCTGTATAAAGCATTTCTTGGTTATCTGGATTAATTGCTGCAGACCAATCAGCAGGTGAACTTCCACGATGTACCTGAATTCCGTATGCATGTTTTATGAATTTGTTCAGATATGCTTTGTCTTGCGTTGATTGATACATCCTCAAATAGGACAGCAAAGTCCAACCCCATGATTGCCACCAATTAGTGCTGTTATTATTGTAGTCAATTGCTGAATATTGTGGCTCAAGAATTTGGTCATAAGATTCTTTAATCGAATAAATTTGTTGACACAAAACATTCATTGTTATCAACAAAGATGCGAAAATTGTACACAGTTTTTTCATTATCTTACATTTTAGTTTTTAGGTCAAACCGATAATATATTTTAAATAACAAAGCATGCATTAAGTGTTTTTTCTTTACCAAGTCAACCGGTGTCCATACCTTTGCTAACGTACCTGAATTTTTAACAGGAATTGGGGTTGTAGATGGAGGGTAAATAATCATATCATTTGTTTCAAAATTAACCGAGGAATAGGATGATAAATTGAAAGTTGTTTCAATACTAATATTGATACGAGTTTTAATATTAAATGATAACCCTGCTGGAATTTGCAGCGAAACAAGATGTGATTTATTTTGTTGGTTATAGTTGCTTGAGAAGCTTGGTGCAGATTTGAAATATTTATATTCATAAATCAACTTCATTCCTATATAGGGACTATGCTTCATTCGAAGAGGAGAATAATTCAGCTGATAATAAGATGTTAAATTGGTGAAATCATAAATACTAGTTGGTACTTTCTGAGGAGAATAATTCTTAAATACCTTATATTTTAGCCCTATTACGTGAGTATAGATTCTAGTTGGTTGAATAAGAACCTCCATTCCTGGAGGTACAGGGTATGGCCATTCGTCATATAAGTCATAGAAAGCATCTGTTTTTTCAACATCATAACCCCATAAAGATTCATTATACAAATAGATAGTAGAAAACATTAAACCAACACCAAATTTTTTAAAATTGTCCGAAAAATCATTTTTTACAGTCTTTACGGTGTCAATTTGAGCAAGTGTACTCACTGTACTCACTGGAATCAAGAAGATTGTAATTATTGTTCTAATTTGTTTCATTTTTATATTTTCAATTTATTCATTGTCTTGTCTTTATGCCTTGTGCCAAACATCTGTGCTTGTTGCATAACAAACATACGAAAAATAAATTATTAACAATGAGTTACATTTTTTGTTCATAACTATTTGATATACAGCAGTATAAATATATTTTTAGTATATTTGTGTTATGCAAGGCAAAAAGGACATACAACCCAAAATGCTTTACCAATTAAGCATTTCAGATTTAGTACCTGAAGACAATTTTTACAGGCAACTAACAAAAGAATTGGATTTAAACTTTCTATACAAACAAACTAGAAAATACTATGGGAAAGACGGACAAGAGAGCATCGACCCAGTAGTATTTTTTAAAATATGTTTGGTGGGGTATTTAAACAATAGTGAGCTATGAAAGTTAAGCTTTTATGGGTAGGGGAAGTTATGGGTCAGGTAAAAAAGTTGGGGAATAATATTGTTTTTATCGTCCCAAGTGTGATAGGGCATTTTTTTTGGCAGCTGATATGGTTGAATCAAACCCAAATATCAGTCTTAAACGCCCTGTAGTTGTTTTAATAATTAGGTATTGTTGCGGACAATCATTTAAATCTTAGCAATCTTTAGGAAGTATTTTTCTGTGTTAGCGTTCGCCAATTAAAAAAATTAATCTAGCCAATCGGCAATAAACAAGTTGGTATCGTGATTACCACCATTGTTTCGGTTACTGGAAAAAACTAACTTTTTACCATCGCTGCTAAAAACAGGAAAAGCATCAAAAACACCGTCGTAAGTAACTTGTTCTAAGCCTGTTCCATCTAAATTAATGATAAACAAATTAAAAGGATATCCTTTTTTAGAAGTATGGTTGGACGAGAAAAGAATTTTTTTGCCAGAAGGATGGAAAAAAGGAGCCCAATTGGCACCACCTAAGTTAGTGAGTTGCTTTAAGTCGCTGCCATCTACATTGCACGTATATAATTCCATTTCAGTAGGCTGAACCAATCCTTCGGAAAGCAGTTTTTTATAATTAGTAATCGCTTCTTCAGTTGTTGGTCTCGAAGCTCTAAAAATAAGCTTTGTGCCATCAGGTGAAAAAAAAGCACCACCATCATAACCTAAACCACTCGTAATTTGTTTTACCTCAGAGCCATCTATATTCATGGTAAAAAGTTCTAAATCGCCTGTTCGTATAGAAGTAAAAACTATTTTATCACCTTTTGGGGAAACTGTTGGTTCCGCATCATAACCAGGAGAGTTGCTAATTTGTTTAAGGATATTGCCTTTTAAATCGGCAACAAAAATGTCGAAACTTTCATAAATCGGCCAAACATATTTTCCATCAGCTCTTTTTTGGGGAGTTGGAGGACAATTAACATCAGTTAAGTGAGTGCTCGCATAAACAAAAGTAGAGTCGCCTTTTAAAAAGTAAGAACAGGTTGTTCGTCCTTTTCCAGTGCTAATCATTTTTGGGCGACTGTGTTTGTATGTAGAGTCAACATTTAGTAAAAATATTTGGTCGCAGGGTATTCCCCAAGCATCATTTTTTATTTGTATCACTAATTGTTGGTTATCAAAACTAAAATAAGCTTCAGCATTATCGCCACCAAAAGTAAGCTGTTTCACATTTTTTAAATGTGTTTCTTCTGTATAATGAATGGAAGATTTTTTAGTAGCACCAGACACTTGATCAACTTTTGTTTTATCCACTATTTTTTTCTCATTCGAATTGCAAGCAATAACAATAATTGTTGTAAGAATAAAAAGGGTTATTTTTTTCATGGGCACAAAAGTATTTAATCTTGATTAAGAATAAAGGTTTACTCCTTATATTTTTCTTAAAAAATTAACCTTAATTTTGAGCAAACAAAAAAAATAATAATAATGAAAACTTTATTGGCACTTTTAATTGTTGGATGCACTACAGTTGTATTTTCTCAACCGAACATCAACAACGAATTAAAAAAAGATGTTTCCTTTTTAGCTAGTGATGTGTTGGAAGGAAGAAATACAGGAACAAAAGGCGAATTACTGGCTGCAGGATATATTATGGGAAAATTTTATGAGTTAGGGTTAATTCCTAAAGGAGAAAATGGCTATTTGCAAGAGTTTTTTGTTAAACCAAAAAATAACCCCCATTCACGTATAAAAGCCGATACGAGTGTTGCCATTTCTGGTAGAAATATTATTGGTTTTATTGATAATAAGGCAGCAAAAACGATAGTGATAGGTGCCCATTACGACCATTTAGGCTTTGGCGACGAAGGTTCGCTTTATTCGGGCAACGATTCTATCCATAATGGGGCTGATGATAATGCCAGTGGTGTTGCTTCAATCATTCAATTGGCTCGAATTTTAAAAGATAAAAACAAAAGCAACAATTATCTTTTTATCGCTTTTTCTGGTGAAGAAAAAGGCTTGTGGGGTTCTGGTTGGTTTGTAAAACATCCTACTATCGAACTTTCCACCATCAATTACATGATTAATTTAGATATGGTTGGTCGATTAGGGGCAGACCTAAAATTATTGGTTTATGGAACAGGAACTTCTCCCGTTTGGAACGCAGCGTTAGATGCAACTGCCTCAGGAAAATTTCATTTAATTAGAAAAGAAAGTGGTGTAGGTCCTTCCGACCACATGTCGTTTTACTTACAAGATATTCCTGTACTTCATTTTTTTACTGGTCAGCACGACGATTACCACAAACCAACCGACGATGCAGAAAAAGTAAATGTGGATGGAATGGTGGCTATCATTCAATTAATTGATGCCATTATTACCAATTTAGACGGTTCTGATAAATTAGCATTTACCAAAACCAAAGACGAAGAAAGTGAAAAAGCCCCAAAATATTCTGTTACTTTAGGTGTTATTCCAGATTATATGTTTGAAGGCGAAGGAATGAGAATAGATGGTGTGAAAGAAAATCAACCCGCTCAATTGGCAGGAATTTTAAAAGGAGATGTGGTAATAACCATGGGAGAAATACCAATTAAAACGATGATGGATTATGTAAAAAGCTTGAGCCAATTTAAAAAGGGAGATAGAACAATTGTTACCATACTAAGAAATAATAAAGAAAAGATGGCTGTAAAAGTGCAGTTCTAATTTTTTTCTATGTTTGAACAAAAAAAGCAAGATTTGAATTTCGACGATATAAGACCATATTACGATAATGAATATCAAACTGTCATCAAAAAGTTGATAGAAGTTGACCAATTGATGAAAGCCATTCAGATGTATTTACCTGAGTTATCTCAGGTAGAAATTAAAGAGATATTACTATCATTTCATACCATTCGTGATTTTCAAAGCAAAATGGTTTGTCGAATCATACAAAGTTTAATCAATTCTTCTTCCGAAGGTTTTACTTACGATGGTTTTCAGCATTTAGATAAACATACGCCTTATGTATTAATTTCTAATCATAGAGATATCGTTTCAGATTCGGCACTAGTTAATTTTTGTTTAAACATTAACGATTATGATACTTGTGAAATCGCTATAGGAAGTAATTTATTAGCAAAACCTTGGATTAAAGACTTGGTTCGAATTAATAAAAGTTTTATTGTTAAACGAAACATTCCTAAACAAGAGCTGCTGGAAGCTTCAAAAAACCTATCCACTTACATCAATCACACGTTAAAAGATAAAAAACAATCCATTTGGATTGCACAGAGAGAAGGAAGAGCAAAGGATGGGTGTGATAAAACAAATCCTGGGGTGTTAAAGATGCTCGGTTTATGCACCGATGAAAATTTATTGGAACATTTAATAAGTTTAAACATAACCCCTGTTAGTATTTCTTACGAATTGGATCCTTGCGATGCATTGAAAATTCCTGAATTACTCAATAAATCAGAAGGAAAAGAGTACGTAAAATCAGAAGGAGAGGATGAATACAGCATGATTTTAGGAGTACAAGGTAAAAAAGGACATGTGCATGTTCAATTTGGCATTCCTATCAATGAGGAAATTAAGCAATTTAGTCACATCAAAAATAAAAATGAATTGCTTAAAAATATTGCAGATGTGATTGATAGAGAAATTTATGCCAATTATCGGCTATGGAATTCTAACTATGTAGCTTACGATTTATTAAACGAATCCACTAAATATGCAACCAACTATACCGCCGAAAGTAAACAGCAATTTATTGATTACATGAACAAAAAGTTGTCGAATTTTACGGGTAACGAAAAAGCAAAACAATTGTTTTTGCAAATGTATGCGAATCCTTTAATTAATTGTGAATCGGTTGCTGTTAAATAGAAATAGACAGGGGACAGGGGACAAGTGAAAGGGACAGGGGACGAGTGAAAGGGACAGGGGACAAGATTCTTTTACAAACAACTCTTAACTCTAAACACGAAACCCTTAATTCTAAACTTTAAACTAATTTTTAGTAAACATATTTCTAATCTACTATTTGAATATTTTATTAGTAATAACCATCGTAGCTACCCAAGCCAGTAAGCAAAAACCACTTACATATTTCATCACAATTGAATCTTTTCCAACAATAATATAGGAGGTGATTAATAACACGACCAAAGTAGAAACAACAGCAATTTTTATTTTATCTTTTTTTAACAATTTTATATCTTTTTAATTGCGTGAAATTACTAAAATTGTTGATTAAACAGGCTTGTTTAATTCACTTTTTGTTGAAAAAAATAGTAATTTTTATAGATTTTATAACGCAAATCATCGAACTATTTATTAATTTTATCGATTGATTATTAGTTATTTATCAAAACATAAATTATGAAAAAGTTACAAATCTTACTCTTGTTCCTTGTATTAAATGGAAGTGTTTTTTCACAAGCCTACTTTCAAAGTTTTAAAAATGGAGAAACTCATTTTAAAAATAATGAATACACTTTAGCCATAGAACAATTTACAAAAGTAATTGACTTAAAAAACGACCACGACAGAGCCTTAAATTATAGGGGCTTATCCTTTGAAGCAACTAACGAATTTGAAAAAGCTATTGTTGACTACAAAAAAGCAATTACCGTTAAACCAAAGGAGGGAAAATATCATCTAAATTTAGGAAGAGCGTTTTATAAATTTGGAAAGTATGATGATGCCATTGCTGCTTTAAATTTAGCGATAGATTTTGATAAAAAATTATTGGATGCTTATTCCTACAAGGTATATTCGTGTTTAGCTATCAAACAATTTAAAAATGCGGTAGAAACTGCCGAAATTGCAGTTACTCAATCAAAGACCGGAGAAGCCTATTATAATTTGGGAATGGCTCAAGATAGCTTAATGCTTTATAAAGAAGCCATTTATAATTTTGGTAGAGCAAAATTTTATACCCCAAAAATGGCTGGAGCTTATATCGGAATAGCATACACCAATATGAAATTAAATGATTTTCCTAAAGCTATTGAGGCAGCAGATAAATCGTTAGAATTAGAACCTGAAAATGTCCATGCGTTATTGGTTAGAGCCGAAATTCACGCTGCCAACCATAATCCTCAAAAAGCAGTAGATGACATTTCAAAAATAATTTCTTATCATCCCAACGACTTAACATATTACCTATTAAGAGGAAAAATGTATCAAGATTTAGGGCAATACCAAAACGCCATTGCTGACTACACTAAAGGAATTTCTATTAAAAGCGATGATTATTTTGTGTATTATCAACGTGCTAAAGCTTACGAAGGAATTTCAGATTATAAATCTGCTATTAAAGATTACGAAACATTACGTAAATTATCTCCTTACGATGGAAAAGCAATGCAATTGTATGATGAAGCTAAGAAAAGATTATACGAATTAAATAAAGAAAATAACAACCCAACCTTAACGATGATTGCACCTTTATCGCCAGAATCAGGAATGGTTAGTATTGCCAAAAACTCGTTGCTTTACACGATAAAAGGTCAAGTAAAAGATCAAAGCCTTATTGAATTTATTAAAGTAAATGGACAAGATGCAAAGTTTAATAAAGATACTTTAAACCCAACTTTTGAATTGGAAATTAATATTGGAGGATTAAAAGAATTATCTGTTACTGCTTTCGATAGTTATCAAAACTCAGAAACTTGGGCTTTTAAAATTATTGAAACTGAAACCAATGCTCCCATTGTTAAATTAATGGCTCCTTTGGCTTCGGATGATGGAACGGTTTATTTAGATGCTGATGACCCCACTTTGTATGTAGAAGGTAAAATGGAGGATGAAAGTTTAATTAAAAGCATATTGATAGAAGGAGCTACAGCAAGTTTTATGTTGGAGGAGAATAATCCAAAATTCTCAGCATCCATAACTATAAAAAATAAAGATGGCTTTACCATTACTGCGGTTGACCAATATGGCAATAAAACAGAAAAGAAATACATCATCAATAGGGAAAACATAGCTCTATTAGCAGATAATCCGATGGGTAAAACTTGGGTTATTTTTATCGAAAATGCGAACTATAAATCTTTTTCTCCATTAGATGGACCAACAAAAGATGTAACCATGATGAAATCTGCTTTTGCTAAATATAAAATTCATAATGTAGTGCATAAAAAAGACATGACAAAAGCTCAATTAGAGAAGTTTTTTTCCATCGAATTAAGAGATTTAGTAAAAAGTAACCAAGTCAACTCCCTATTGGTTTGGTATGCAGGACATGGAAAATTCATCAACGAGTCTGGCTACTGGATTCCAGTTGATGCAAAAAGAGACGATGAGTTTACTTATTTTAACATCAACAATTTAAAAGCGAGCATGCAATCGTATTCAAAATTAATTACCCATACATTAGTGGTTACTGATGCTTGCGAATCTGGACCCTCTTTTTATCAAGCAATGCGATCAACACCCGAGGATAGAAGTTGTAACGATTGGCAAGCCACTAAATTTAAGTCTTCTCAAGTTTTTTCTTCTGCAGGATATGAGTTAGCTTCCGACAATTCTCAATTTACTAAAACATTTGCCAACACCTTATCTAGTAATCCTAACTCCTGTATTGCCATAGAAACGGTTGTTTCTAAAGTAAATACTGCCGTAGCAAAAGATGGCTCTAACCAAAAACCTAAGTTTGGTAAAATTGCTGGTTTAGAAGATGAAAATGGCACGTTTTTCTTTATGAAAAAATAATTAAACAATAATGTTATGAAAAAACAATTAATAATCCTAGCATTATTTGCTCTTTGTGTTCTAGCATTTATTAACAATAAGGCATATACTCAAACGCCCAATTTTAAATTCCACTTAGCATTTAAAGATGCCACTGGTGCTAAAGATACGATTTGGTTAATATGGGATTCTTTAGCGACAAACGGTTATGATACAATTTTTAATGAAGTTCCACAATCGTTACCAACCAATTCATTTCGGGTATATATAAAATATAGTGCTATTGATTCTGGAAAAGTGAAAGCATTACCAATGAATAACAGTTTAAACGGTCTGTATATTAGGGCTCAAAATTATGTTTATCCAATCAATTTAGAATGGGATACTTCTTTAATTTTCAATAATAATCTTCCTTTTCAAATTAACACAGCAACCTTAGATAATGACTGGTTTTTCTTTAATAATAATGATCCAATAAACCACATCTATCACATGCAATTTGAGGATTCCATTCAATTGCCATCATTTTCTTGGTTTTCTCAAGATCATTTCCCAATTAATTTTAATATTGGTTATGATCCATTTTTAAATATTGAACAAAGTAATTACGCACTTAACAACAATGTTATTTTATATCCTAATCCTGTTAATAACCAACTACATATTTTAATAGAAGGAGAAAACACAACGTATCAAATAAATTTAATGAATATTACTGGAAAAGTAATAAAATACCAAAGTATCAATAGCAATTCAACCATCATAAATGTTAATGAATTACCTAAGGGAGTTTATTTTTTAAAAATAACAAGTGAGCATAATATAACCATTAAAAAAATAATTAAATACTAACGATATGAAAAAACAAATGCGTATGAAAACAGCCCCTTAAAAAACATGAAGCCTTTTAAAAACTACATATTATCCCTTTTGCTGCTGTTGGTGTTTACTGGCAGCAAAGCTCAAATAGTATATGCAGAACCCTTTGGAACGGCTGGTTGGGATGCAGCAAATGATATTATTATTGATTCCGACTCTAATTATGTAATGTATGGCAATCATTATAAAAATTTATATATAGCCAAAGCCGACACTGCTGCCCAGTTAATATGGGAAAGAAGTTATCCCACCGATAGTATTTTATTATATCCTAGCTCTATTTGTGAAATTGGTGATACCAGTTATATTGTATCAGGCAAATATCAAAATGTAGGCTTTCTGCTAAAAGTAAATACAATAGGAGACTCGCTCTTTAGTTTAAACGATTCTACTATTTTAGGAACAAATGTGGGTAGTTTAAGAGCTGCCCCCGATGGTAATTTATTAGCGATGGTTACTTTTAATGGTAATGGTACAAGTTTGGTTAAGTTGGATAATACCCTAAATGTGATAAATACCATTACCAACATTACACCTGCCATAAGGGGGATTGAAGTAGTTAACAATAAAATATATATTTTAAAACAAGATAGTATTAATAATTTGTTGATAATAAGCAATGATTTTACTCAGATTGATACGGTTACCGTACCACTTAGTTTTCCTGTTTATTTAAAAAAATCTTTTAATACAACACAACTCATAATTGAAGGAAATAATTATGGAATAAGAAGAATGGTGTATACAGATTTATTGGGAAATGTAAATTCAATGTGCGACTCTGTGTTTAGTATTTATAGAACCGATTTTAAACCTGTAAATACTCAAAATGATTGGGTATATGTGAGTTCTTATAACAATGGTCAGTGGGGATATGAAATTCGTTTGTATTTTACTGATAGTTGTGGGCAAATAGTACACGATACCATTTTGGCTCGTTGGTCTTTTACGATACAACCTCTTGATGAATATGGAGTAAAATTATTGGTTGACTACAAAGGTAATTATGTTATTTACGCTCGGGGAGCAGAAGGTCCATTGGGTGATTGGGATATTTTCTTATGGATTTACAAACAATGGGATGGATTCCCGACAAATATTGATGAAGTTGAAAATGATAAATTGATAACTGAAAATAGTATAGTTATTTACCCCAATCCTACCCAAAATCAGTTTACCATTTTAGGTGTAACCGAAAATAGCAGTATTACGGTACTAGATGTAATGGGCAAGGTGGTTTACCATGT
>Ga0100377_1000962_pt1 | contig 24884 bp, 37 predicted proteins | sample CryGeymeta201501_FD_83664 | JGI IMG/M metagenome (GOLD analysis project Ga0100377, IMG submission 83664) | Groundwater microbial communities from Crystal Geyser aquifers in Utah, USA - Crystal Geyser metaG 2015-01 | ecosystem: Environmental > Aquatic > Deep subsurface > Groundwater | place: USA...
CATCATTGGGTGACGCACCATCCAGGCACCACGAACGCCCATGCCCTCACGGGGGCATGGGCGTTCGGTGCGTCAGGCCCAAGAGCCACCCAGAGCGGCGCACCATGGGACTCCCATGTCCGTCCACCCCCTTACGTGGGCATGGGCGGACCGTGCGGAGACCCTGCGAGCGTTCTGGGCGACGCACCATGGCACTTCTACGCAGCACACCCATGCCACCCCCGCATGGGTGCTCCGCACCGACGCGTCACACGCGCCCACAGAGCGCATAACGCGTGCGCACCAGGGGTCCTTGCACACGTGTGCAACGTTGCACCCCACCCGCGCAGGGCTCAAAATAAATCAGCACGTCGTGTCGATTTCCGCTTGCGTTTTCGCCCGACCGACGTTAGATTCTGAATTGTTGGAACGGGGACGCACCCCGGAACCGACGCGCGGGACAAACCCGCACACGCCCGCAATGACCGGGCAACGGAGACCCCATGAGCAACGCGGCCGTTTCGACCCCCGCCCACACCGCCAACGTCTACACCCGCAACGACATTGCCGCGATCCTGAACGATCAGACCCCCTCCAAGCAGTACCCTGGCGCCACCCGCGGTGACGTCGCCTCCATGCGGGCCGTGTGCCGGATCGCCGGTCTCCAGACCGCGGCCGAACTCGCCGCCCTCGCCACCACCGAGTCCAACGGGGTTGGCTTCAACGGCGCACACGCCGCGACGGGCGTGCGCCTTGCCCGGTGGATGGCCTGGAACGGGGCCATTGGCGAGATGAACCGCCGTGTCGGCGGACTCCAGACCTTCCGCGGGGTCAAGACGGATCGCGTCGAGATCTGCCGCGAGATCGCCCTCGCCTACACCCGCCAACTCGCCGACGCCGCCAATGCCAAGTAATCCAACGCCCGCCAACGCGGGCGCCCACCTGGCGCCCGCGTTGGCGTATGTAGGTAACGATGAGCATCCTTTGGGGAACGAAGACAGCCGGTGGATCGATCCAGTGGGACGACCCGGCACTGACGGTGCAGGGCGATCAAACCCCTAGCGTCGTGCGCATCCCAGCCGGGTGGCCGAGGGATGGCGGAATGATCGTCGCTGTGATTGCCACAGCGGTGGAGCCGTGCGGTTTTGGAGGGTGCACCATCACATCCCGCCGCATGGATCTGGCCAATGCCATGACTGTTATTGAGTGCCGCAAGCACGGCTTCCTCGTGTGCGAGACCGAGGTGGATATGCACACGTGTGCAACGGAGGAGGCGTCGTGACACCTGAGCAATGCGGTCAAGTGGAGATGTTCGGTGATGTGTGGGCCGCAGAGGCGAACAAGCTGGAGCAACTCGGTGTGGAGCGAGCGTGGATCATCAGCAGCGCATGGGGGGATATGCTTGCAAGACTGAAGGCAGGCGTGCACCCCCTGGAGGTCGCCAATGGGGGTGTGATCGAGATCAAGATGCTCGCCGGCATCGTGGACGAGGTTAGAGCCCGTCACGGCGACGATTTGGCCATGGGGATGATCCGCGACATAGCCAAGCAGCAGGCCCTCTTCGAGAAAGAGGGCATGCCCATGTCCCTAAACAGCGCGCGTCACGCGCTTTCGTTTGCCATAGGACTCTAGTGAAAAGCGTCGCCTCCATCCTGAAAGCCATCCGCTCCGAGAACCGCCAGCGCACCATGGGAGATTGCGCAAGCGTTGCCCCCTGCCGGACGTCCACCCGATCCGCGCGCGAGCCGTACGCGAGCCCTCCCAGGCCGACACCGGCCCACGCGGTGCGCGTCACCCGGCCCCAACGCGCCCGAACGGGGACAACGCGCCCCGCCCTCACGAGCTGCAAAATAATCAACATCCCGTAGCTTTTCCGCTTGTGCATTCGGCGACCATGCGTTAAATTTTGTCTTGCCGGCGGGGAACCGCTGGCGAACGGCCACGCGCCCGCGACGGGCGCCACGCGCCCGCGACGGGCGCAACGGAAACCCCCATGAACGTCAAACCCGCATCCGCCCTCGTTCTCAAGATGATCGACGCCAACCCCCGAAATATCGGGCTCAGGAATCGAACCTTCGTCCTCGCGATCATCCCCCAGGACAAGAACTTGTCCAAGATCCGTCCCTGGCAATACCTCGACACGGCCACGCCGCCTGCCTCGCAGGCGGCGATGTGGGAACACGCCGTTCCCGTCGTGTTCGCGCGGCAGATGAACGCCAGCCAAATGGCCGCCGCCGTGGCGGTCGTCAAGAAGACCAAAACCCCGTTCGAGATCCACGAGGTGGTGGCCTGACCTCGCTCGTCCACACGGGATTGCACACGTGTGCAATCCCGGCGTCACCTCAAACCCCTCGTTGCCCCATGGAGGTAACCATGTCCGTCACCCTTCACGCGAACACCACCCGCCCGGTTCAAGTCGACTGCCCGCTGTGTGATGGCCGAGAGGATCGGAAGGGCGAATGTAACTTCTGCCTCGGGACTGGGACGGAGACCATCAATGAGCCTGAGGTCTCCATGAACCTATCCAACAGCAACTGGGTCTGGTTCCTCGGTGTGTCCGGCCTCGGCCACGTCTTTTCCTGCGCCGAACAGGATCAGATGTACGGCGAGATCGGGCGCCTTCGGATCATGGACGCGCTTGACGCGAGCAAAGGTGCTCGCAACTATCACGTGGCCTTCGTCAATTGGCGTGGCCGCACTCCCGATCAATTCGACCGCTACCTCGACGCGGCGGAAAAGGTCTTCACTCACGCCGTGGAATGCGGCGTCACTGTCTGTTGGGGGTAACCAATGAGCAAACTTCGCCAAATCATCCTCCTCATCGCCGAGCTGTGCTCGGCGCTTGAGAAGCGGGATGCCACGGGCATCGACGAGGTCGGTGCCCGGTACGAGAGTGAGATCCGCAAGATGATCGCCGAGCTGAACTCCGATGAGTGGAGGACGCGCGCTCACCTGGAACGCACCCTCGCGTTCATCCTCGTTCTCTCGGAGATGCCCGAACCCGCGTTCGACCCGCCCATTCCGATCAACCAGGTGCGCACGGGCGCCGACGCCACCCCCAACATGGAGGACTGAAATGCTCACCCACCGCCACATCCAGGTTCTCCTTGCCGACCCGCTGAAGTTCAGCGGGCTTCGTCGCAAGATGATCAAGACGCTCGTCACTCCCGAGGCCGTCATGGAGGGGCTGTTCGCCATCGCCGAGCGTCACATGAGTGAGGAGGGCGTGGTGGTGGATGAGGTCGGCTTCGATGCGGCGGATTGGGAGCGCGTCCGCGCCGTGGTCGACTATGCCTTGCGCGTCAAAACGAAGCTCGGGGACGGGCGGGCCGTAGGCCCCCTGCGCCTCAACGCGGACCGGGCGGCTCGCCTCTCGAATTGGGAGGGGGCCACCCCGATGATGAGACGGGACGAGGTGGCCGAGGCCTACAGGGTCCCGGTCAAATCCACCTCCGCCCTGCAAGCGCTTCTGCTCGACGGTTACATTGACCAGCTCGTCGAGTCAGCCCTGATCAACGGGTGGACGGACAAGCACTGGATGTCCACCTCGCCGAAGGACCACCCGATCCCTGTGGAGGCGGACCTTGTGGGGGCGTTGGACATGATGGATGTCATGGTAGCGTCGTTCGGTGACCAGGGTATCAACTTCGAGGCTGCCGCCCGTCGCGCCGAGGCCAAGAAGTTGGCCGCGGTGTGGAACCGCGAGGCCCAGACCATGGGCGCGGATGAGGACGACATCCGGGTGATTGCGCAGCGCGTCAACAGCGACATCACTGACGCTCCCGAGCGCCGGCCCGTGGAATACCTTACGCCGGAAATGCGTGCGGAGATCCGCGCCCGTAACTCCGCCGAGCGCAACGCCGACGTCGAGAGCACGCAACGGATCGGCGCATCCAGGACGCGCCAGATGGCGGCGCTTGTGGCCCGTCGCGCGGCGGCAAAGCCAGCCGTCCTCCCCGAGGGCGTGGATGCTCGGTTCGCCATGATGGAGATCGGGGACTCGGTTGACGCCCCAACGGGACAGAGTAAGAATGAGTCCGAGGTCATGAACCGCTTCGCGGACCTTGAGCTGGACTGACGCATTGCACACGTGTGCAACACCACCGCATGAGAACGCTTTGAGAAAAGATCCAACACGAACGCACGTCCCCATCAGCTTCATGTACACCGACGAGGACGGCATCGAGAGCGAACATCTGGTCGTCGGCACGTCACGCACGCCGTGCTATTGCCGCGCCATGGGTGACCCCGTCCCCATCAGCGAGTGCAACGAAGTCGGCCACCTTATCGGGGAGAGTACGTCGTGCCTGATGTGCCCAAGGGAGGGGGTGATGTACTATGACACGCCCGAGGGCGTGGACACACTCCCCGATGAGGTGGCTGACCTTGTGGACATCCGCAACCGACTGCAAGCCGGCCTGTTTGACGCGCTCACCGACGCCACCCTCCGCGCGTCGATCCTTCAGCGGATCGACGAGATCGACGTCAAGATCGCTTCCCTCAAGCCGATGGTGGAAGGTTGAAAACCAAGCAGACATGCCTCGCGGAAGTCCGCGAGGCCTACCTCATCCATCCGTCGTCATCTCGACCGGGCGTGCACCATATCGTCAAACTGACGATCCGGGATCCGTCGGCGGTGACCGTCACGTGCTCATGCGAGGGCTTCAGGTTCCGGGGCACATGCTCCCATGCGATGATTCGCATGGAGAGGTGCAATTGGGACGCCGACAACGACACCGCACAGACCGACGCGCAGCGCGACACGATGACTTGCCCGCGGTGCGGTTCGCGCACCGTGATCACCATGGGGAGGAATGCATGAGGCCTGAACGACTGACGCTAGGTGAGCGCAAGTTCGTAGCCAAGCTGGCCAAGCGGACGGACGCCATCGGGCGCAACCTTCACCTCAGCATGACGGAGGGTGTGCGGCCGGACCTCCGGTCGTGTGGGTCTTGTGCACGGTGTGCAATGGTGAACAAGCTGGTGGAGATCAACCCTGCAACGCTCAAGGCTGAACCCAAGGTCGCAGACCGGTGCGTCTGGCGCCAAGGCGCCCTCCCGGATTTCTGCGCGCCAGACAAGGTAGGCGCCTTCATCGTGATGAAGGACGGGGTAGGGTTCGCGTTCGAGTCGGGGTCGGCCAAGGAAGTGGATCGCCAGACCTTCGTGGCGGCGTGCGAGGCCATCGCGGTGATCCGAGGGGTCGGCGTGGCGTACCACGATGAGAATGGCTCGATCCAGATCGTGGCCAACAGCCACGCAAGGCGCGGTGACGTCATCACCGCCGTCGACAAGCGCATGGGCCATGTCTTTGCGGGCGGGATCGTGAACGATGAGCCGGTGTTCTTGGTAGGCCCGAAAGGCTCAACCTCCAGGCTGCTGAAGTCCCTCACGGATAAGGGGGCAACGGACGTCGAAGTTCTGAACGAACGACCGTTCGGTGTCGAGGTCCACAGTATCCTCGACTATGCGTAAGTCGCCCACGTCAGGGATCTGGATCTCCGCGGTCTGCGATTGGGATCGTGGCGTGATCGACGTGCGTTATCAGCCTCGCCTTCTCCGTGAGGGCGAGGCGTTCCTGACGCACCATCTGAACCGAACCGAGCGGACGACGGGTTCGGTGCCCGTGATCGCGTGGGTGGTCGCTGCGACGGTCTCCATGGAGAAATGGATCATCCCCGGTGTGCGCCCCGACGTGTTTGTTGCACACGTGTGCAATCTCATGGAGGCGTTGATCGTGGCGGGGTGGGGGGAATCTGTGGAGGACGTAACAGGATGGTTCCTGGAGCCCATGGCGGGCGAGTGGGTTGTGGATGGAGTGTACGTGTTCGACGGAGGGGAGGTCGCGGTGAACGGCGGGGTGGCCCTCGTGAACGGCGTCGAAACTGCCATCGACCACGAACTCATGGAGTTCATGATCCTCAACACGACGTATCGAGGGTGAGATGTTAAGACCGCAACCGCAGGAGATGCTTCATGAGCTCAAACTTGTCAAGCTGACCGACAAACAGGTTGCGCTTGTCAAGGAGTGTGTTACTCTTCTCCTCAATGGAGAGCTTCCACTTGACAAGTGGAAGCTCCTGTCTCGCGCCCACAAGACGCATCGCGCACGCATCGCGATGGTCAAAGAGGCACGAGACAGGGCGCGTATCTCCATGGCTGTTGAGAAGGATGCACACGCGCGCGCGACACTCCGCGCCGCAAGGGAAAAAGAGAACCATGACGCTGCCACACGACGCGACGGAGGGTTTGGCTTCTAGGCTGACCATCGTTCTCCGCGCAATGGTTGAAGCCCTGGTGTCAAACCCAGGAGCCGTGGTTGTGCAAGGCCACTGCATGCACCATCGCATTGTTCTGGAGCTGGAGACCGACCCCGTGGACGTGGGGCTCGTAGTCGGAAGGCACGGCGCCGTGGTAACGGCAATACGGACTATCCTGTCTGCGGTCGGCGGAAGATCCAGGGTTGAGGTTAATCTTGATTACACGACGGATCGGGTGTCGAGGGGTTGACCCCCAAAGCGCCATGGGCGCAAGATTGCACACGGTGTGCAACACACCGCAACGGCCCGACCCCATGGGCCAACGGGAGGTAAGAAAGCATGGCAACCAAGAGTCCCCGGACCGACCTGGCCCGGATTGTGCAATCCAAGAGGCGCTTTGTTCTGCCCAGAAGCATGGACATTGACTTGGATTGGGAGGCTAGGATCGCCGTCAAGATGATGGCGTTCCAGTCCTCCCTGGAGCGGTTCGACCCGGATAGCACTGTCCTCACGACGTCCATCAGGTTGGACGACGGGAGTATTTTGCGACTCCCCCACAAGACCATGTCGGCAACGTGGCAGGACAGGATCCAAGCCATCGCATCCATCAAGACCCCCAAGAAGCACATGCGGCCCGCGCGCATCCGTTTGATGATACAGGCGGACGGGTGGGTGGAGGCCAACGGGATCCTCATGAACCCGCCATGGATGGTTTGGGCCGATCCATGCGATCAGCCCATCGAACGCATTGCAAGGATGCTGGATGTCCACCCAAACGCCCTCCGAGACCTACGCGAGAATCGGTGACCGTGTCCGCCTGAAGGGCGGCGCGGTTGGTCGCGTGATCGCCCGGACCTCATGGAAGTCAGCCCTGGCCGGGCTGAACCCCTACGACCGCTCGGAGGCTGAACGTGACCTCAGGGCGCGCTACGGTGACACGTGGCGCGAACGGTGGCAGCTTCTATGGGTGGACCTGGGTGAAACGACCGTGGAGGTCGACTCCACGCATGTAGAACGCATAATGGAGAGAGAGCATGGATATGAGCAAGTTGAGGAAGATCGCGACGCTGGCGAAGAGGAAGACGGCGGAAGCCAGGAATGAGGCGGAGAATGCCAGGAGGGTCCGTGCGGACCGCATGATTGAGATCCTGAACGACGAGAGCCAGTGCGCTGCACACGTGTGCAATCCTCGCGCCACGAAGCCCGCCAACGCCACCGACGTCCGACAGTGGATTGTGGGCGCCGTCCGGGAGATCTACCCCAACGCCATCCTCCCGGCGTGGGGAGGTAAGGAGAACGCACTGGCCAAGCGCCTTCTCGACACCTACGGGTCCGAGCTGGTCCACGCGGCCGTGGTCCTCATGGTCGATGGGTGGGAGCATCTGCGCTCCACCCGCGGTGTGAAAGGGCTACCATCGGTAGCCTTCCTGTGGGCCGCGAAAGACATCTATTTCGGTGAAGTACAACTTCCCAAGGCCCGCGTCGCGAAGAACTCCGACGAGTGGGAGGGTGAGGGTGCAATTGAAGAGGACGTGCTGTCATGAGGCGACCCCTGACGGAAGAGGATCTGCATGACATGCGCATCCCGAGAGGGTTGTGGCATGTTCGGTGGGAAGGGGTGCAAGAAGGGCGTCACAAGGACGCCCTTCTGCGTTACGCGAGCATGATCCCCACCATGCAGCGTGACGGGGTTGGGCTCCTCCTGTGGGGCGCCAACGGACGGGGAAAGACGGGGATCGCCGCGTGCCTCCTGATGGAGGCACGCCGCCGGGGCTATACAGGTCTGTTCGTCCCAGTGGCCGCCCTGAAGGACATGGCGTTCAACAACATCATGTACAACGCGAGCACGCGGGTGATTCAGCGCGCCCGGTCGGTGGACGTGCTGGTCCTCGACGACCTCGGAAAGGGTGTTCAAGACCGCACGGGCGCCGGGGCACGCCTGCTGGACGAGCTCATCCGGGAGAGGGCGCTGGCCATGCGCGTCACCCACATCACCACGAACATGTCTCCGGTGCTGACAGGAGACAAGCCCTCGCAATTGGAGGAGGAGATCAAGATCTCCACGCTCCACGCGATGAAAGACCGGATCGTCAACCTGCTGGTTGGAGGCGTGGACCTGCGCGACGGGAACAGGATGGATGTTCTGAGCACACTGAGGGGAGAGCGATGATCAACCTTGAATCGGCGGCAGCTTACCTTGCTGCCACAAGTCCGGGCTTCCTGACGCGCATGGACGCCCTGGAGTGTGATTCGGCGTTCGTTCAGGACGCCTACCGGCGCGCCATCTCTTTCACCCGGAGGTACACCCAGGAGCACCGATCATCGCCCGGCGCACGTCTGGTTGGTGAGTTCATCGGCTTTGACCTCGACCCCTGCGAGGCCGAAGAGGACTTCGTCCTCGACGGACTCAGGCGGATCGCCCTAAGCAACCTTGTTCAGGGTCGGCGCAACGAGATCGACGCCGCGCTGAAGCGAGGGGACGCCGATGCTGCATTCGAGAAATTGACCGAGCCCCTGGCGGTCCCCGTTCGCACACGTGTGCAACAGCTTTCCGACGTGACAGACGCGGTCAAGGCGCTGTATGCCCAGGCCAAGTCGGGGGAGATCGACATTCCGACGCCGTGGCCGACCATGACGCGATCCATGCGAGGATTCCGGCGGTCGGCGGTGACCATGATCGTAGCACGCTCGGCGGTGGGCAAGTCGCAAGCCCTGATGGTCATCGGGCACCATCTGTCCTTGCGAGACTCAAGATGTCTCATTGTGTCCCCCGAAATGTCCAAAGAGGACCTGGCGGAGCGCTTCTACACCCTGGAAGCACGCATCCCTGGCATGGACGTCCTCCACGGTGAGTTGGCCCACGATCACGAGCTCCGCTACATGGAGGCACTGGATATGGAGATTCGTTCAGCGCCACACGTGATGGACTACGATGACGCCATCACCCACAGTGGCATCAGGGAGGCGGTGATGGACCTCCGCCCACCCATCGTACTGGTCGACAGTTTCTATCGACTTCTTCCACCGGCCAACGGTCGGCGCTACATGGACAGGAAGGAGAAGTTCGAGGCCAACGTCGCCTTCCTCCTTAAGCTCGCCAAAGACAGCGGATCGGCGGTCGTCTGCACGTCCCAACAGAACCGGGGTGGCATCGGTGCGGCCGAACCCGATCAGGACGTAGTCGCCATCTCCGACGAAGCGGTGTGGGACATTCAGTACATCTACGCCATGCGCCAAGACAAGGACATGCTCCGAGACAGGGTGATGGAGTTCATCCCCCTCAAGATCCGGCGGGGCCGCGGATCGGCATTCAAAGCCCGATGGGACTTTGACGTCTGCAATTTCTCGGAGCTCACCGATGACGGTGAGCTCCCCTTTGTGGACGAGGATTTTGGTAACGTCCCCTTCTGAGGGGACATTGCACACGTGTGCAATGGATAAGGGCCGCCACATCAACGACCTCCTGGCCGCTATCGACATCGTCAAGCTGGTGTCGGCCAATGTCCAACTCAAGAAGGCGGGGGCGTCCTACGTGGCGTCATGCCCCTTCCATGCGGAGAAGACGCCATCGTTCCACGTGTTCCCAGCAGACAGCCGGGGACCGGGGCGGTACAAGTGCTTTGGGTGTGGGGCGTCTGGGGATGCTCTAGCATACATACAGGAGAGTGAGGGATTAGACTTCCCCTCGGCCGTGCGTTACGCGTCCGACCTGACGGGCATCCTCTCGCCGGAAGAGGCACGGAGTCAATTGGATCGGGCGCGTCCTCGGATCGAGCGCGCCTTGCGCACCCTCGGTCTGGCCATTCTGCGCAGCGGCGGGACGTACATGGAGGTGGCGTGCCCTCGCCACAGGGGAAGCCTCACCCTCTCCCCGCGCCAAAACGTGTGGGGGTTCCAATGCGTCCACTGTGGCGTTCAGGCGCCAATGGGGGCCTTCGCGCGGACCTTCGATAAGGAGTTCCCGGACATGTCCAACGCCATCCGCGACGGGCTAAACGGGCAGGACCTGGACTGGTCCACCCCACCCGACGCCGTCCCCGTGGATGCGTTCCAGGGGTGGGGAGGGGCGCACCATGCCAATTCACCGGCGCACTCGGTCGACCTCGACGCTGTCCCCCCGCTGGACGCCACGCTGCGTGAGGCACACGAGCGCAGAACGGCCATCGTCCCCGTGCCCACCCCGGGGCGGGCGCTTCTATCCCCAGCGGCAAGGCAATATCTGCACGGCAGGAAGATCGACCTCAACCTTGCCGTGCGCCTCGGCGTGCAAGAGGACGTGGCCAGGGTGCGTCTCGTGTTCCCCTTGGTCCTCCACACGGGCCAAGCCGTGTCGTGGACCGGACGCCTGTATGCCCCCGCCAGCCCGTGCCCGACGTGCGGGACACCCAGCGTTGCACACGTGTGCAGCCGGTGCGGGTTGCGTCTAGAGAAGTGGTATCACGCCCCCGGGCTCCCCAAGGATGTGTGCCTGTACGGCGAGAACGACATCCTGCAGGGATACCCCCTCGTGCTCGTGGAGGGCGTGACCGATCGCTTGAACCTGCGCCACCACGGGATAGCCTCTCCCCTGGGGTGCCTTGGCACCCAGGTGACATTCCATCAACTGGCCCTGGTGGTCTCATGGAGTCGTGACATCATGGTCATGGGTGACGGGGACAAGAGCGGTCGAGACTTCAATGCCCACGTGCACCATGTGTGCAGCGCGTGGGGCGCACGTGTGGAGATCCTGCGACTGCCTGACGGAATCGACCCTGGCACCCTGACGGGCGCGGAGGTGACAAAATACTTTCATCCGCGTGCCTTTGTTCATTGACGCCCGGGATGAACGGCCTTAGATTGGTATCTCTCGGGTGACGGCCACTGACGGCGACCCGCGGGTGACGGCCACTGACGGCGACCCAAACCGAACCCGGCCCACATCGGCAACCGGGGCGGAAACAACAGCGCAAATGCGCAACCTCAAGGTGAATGAAATGTCGTTCAAACCCCTCAGCACCAACGGGTCGGCGTGGGACGCCGCCGACCTCTTCGACAAGCCCGGGGAGTTCGGGGTCAAGGATCTGATCATCCCGGTGGGCAGTGAGAAGCGGGTGTGCTTCCTGACGGCGGAGCCGTTCGGTGTCTACAGGCACAGCCTCTTCAAGTACACGAAGAGCGGGGCGCGCGAGATCTGCCTCCTTCACCACGGCGACGGCTTCTGCCCCATGTGCGAGAGCGGTGACAACCCCGGTTACGCCGGGCTCTTCGGTGTGATCGACTGTGGGGTTGTCGTCCGCAACGCCAGCGGCGCCGTCGTGAAGCTGGAGGGCTTCACGCCCACGCAGGGAGCCAACGCGGGCAAGTCCTACAACTTCCTGGTGAGAATAGCGGCCTTCAGCAGGGGGCGGAGGGAGAGGCCGGGGACTCTCCCGCTGCTCAAGTCCAAGGCCATGCGCGCCAGATGCGAGAACGTCCAGTTCTCCATCTGGGACATCGGTCGTCTCGGCGGACAGTCTCCATCGTCTGGAGACGACTTCAACTTCGTCAAGAAGCTCACCAACGTCGCCGAGGTCCGGGCCGAGCTGGCCCGGTACAAGTGCCCGAAGGAGACGATCGACAAGATCACCGCCGCCTTCAACATGGAGGCGTCCCTTGTCCTCCCCACCGCAGAGCACCTGGCCCGGATCTGCAACTTCGACATGAACAAGGCGCCCACGCGGCGCACCTCCGCGCCGGAGCCTGAGATCGACGCACCGCCCGCGGACGGTTGGTCCAACGGAGGCGTGCCGTTGGACCAACTGGACGACCTCGACGCCCCGAGCGCGGGCGCCGTCCCCGACGACGGCCCTGTGACCCTCGCGGACGCTGAGGGTGGGGAGGCGTTCGCCGCGGGGCTCGACGACACCGAAATCCCCTTCTAGTTGCACACGTGTGCAACGCCCTGCCCCGCCCCGGGGCAGGGCGGCGTCCCCACCCGGGACAACGCCCCCAACGGGGCAACGGAGGTGCGCCATGCAAGTTGGAGATTGGCTCCGGGTGACTCCGGGGCAGTGGACGGACACAGAGGGCAACGCGGTCGCCTCGCTGTCGGTCAACAGCAATGCCACCATCCCGAGGCTCAAGTCCACAGCCCTGGTCATGGTCGCCCACCACGGACGTCTTCATTGGCGCACTGAGGTGGAGGCACCTATCATCCTCCCCCACCGCAAGCTGCTGGTGTGGGTGAAGTTCCATGCGCCGGTCTGGCCTTGCCAGACGGGCACCGCAAAGGTTCCATTCCGAGGCGGATCGAAGGAAGTGCCGTGGCGTCTGGCGCGCCGTAACCTGCACACGCTTGGCGTGGACGGGCCGATACACACATACCTCCAGCACGTTGTTCTGCTGTGCACAGGGGAGGGGATGTAAGATGTAAATTGCACACGTGTGCAACGGAGAACGACGATGAAGGTGGCCGTAAGAGGGTATGTGTGGATGGCGTATGGGGACATCGCGGCTCATGTGGACGAGCTGCGAAGAAAGCTCACGGTCTGGCCACGCAACACGGCGGGTGTCGGCGACGACCCAGCCCCAATCAAGCTGTTCCGCAACAGCGAACACGCCCTGGGGATTCCACGGGGGTTCTACCTCCAGAACCGCAAGATGGAGAACGAGGAGGTAGTCCAGGTCTCCGACGGGGCGCCCCTCGACGTCCCGACGCGCTTCTGTGCGTCTGGACCGTTCGCGGAGCAGTCCAAGTGCCTGGATGTGTGCATGGAGGTGATCAACACCACCCCCTACGGCGGATTCCTTATCCAGGCAGGGTGCGGGTGGGGCAAGTCATCGGTCGCGCTGGAGTTGGCGCGCCGCATCGGCCAGCGGACCTTGATCATCGTCCACAAGGAATTCCTCATGCGGCAATGGGTGGGCCGCATCAAGGATCTCATGCCGTCGGCGACAGTCGGCATGGTCCAACAGGACGTGTATGACATGGAGTCGGATTTCGTGGTCGGCATGGTCCACTCCCTAACCAAGGGGGCTAAGAGCTACCCCCGCGAGCTGTTCAACTCCTTTGGCACGGTCATCTTCGATGAGGTCCACCGGTCGGGGGCTGCCACGTGGGCCAACGTCGTTGCCATGTTCCCAAGCCGGTGGCGGATAGGGCTGACGGCCACGCCACGCCGCAAGGACGGCGCAGAGGACGTGTTCTTCTACCACATTGGCGAAACGATCTTCAAAGCCACGACGCGATCCATGCCCCCAAGGGTCCACACGGTCAAGACGGGGTTCATGCCGAGTGTCACCCTCACCCATGCGGTCAGTCAGGCGGTCATCAGGCAGATGACCGTAGACACCATGCGAAACAAGACCATCGTGGATACGGTCATGCGGGCCGTGGCCAAGGGGCGCAAGGTTCTGATCGTCTCCGAGCGCATCGCCCACCTCGGGGAGTTGGCGGGCGCCATCGGGGCGCGCATCCTCTCCGACAACCTAGACATCAAGGCCCATGTGTCGGCCTATACAGGACAGTGGTTCACTGTCCGCAACGGAAAGCCCGCCCTGACGCGTCGCTCGGAAGAGGAGCTGAAGGAGGCAGAGCGGGCCAATGTCATCATGGCGACCTACCAAATGGTCGAGGAGGGGTTGGACATCCCCGCCCTGGATGTGATCGTCATGGCGACACCGAAATCCGACGTCGAGCAGACGGTCGGCCGCGTGCGTCGCTGGTGCCTCCCGGAGACGGAGAAGTGCGAGCGCTTGTGCCCCTGGCGGGCGGGGCTGTGCTCGGGCAAGCCGTCGCCCATCGTGGTGGAGCTGGAGGATAAGGGTCAGTTTCTCCAGAACCGCGCCGCCAGACGGCGGACGTACTACAAGGCGGAATGCACATGAGCCTGTGGGACAAAATGGCCAAGGAAGCGGAGTTGGCCAAATTAGAACCCACCCCCGAACCCACCCCCGAACCCGTTGCACACGTGTGCAACCACTCCGAGACGTGGCGAGAGCTCCAACCGTGGCTCGCACCATTGAAACGGCATGGCAAACGGCGCCCGCGCTTCGTGGATGGGGACGTGCCAACGGTGCAAGAGCGGCTGTTCCACGTCAACGGGGTGTACGTGAAGGCCCTGAGTCGATCTGCACTGGCCCAGGAGTTGGGTGTGTCGGTGTGGACGATCAAGGCATGGGCGATTCGTGGGTGCCTCCCCATTTCTCCCCTGGTAACCGGAAGCGGGCACCGCTACTATACATATGCCATGCGGGCCGCGGTGGTCGCGGCCTTTGTGAAGTGTGGCCGACGGATGGTCCAGGGATCCACGTTTTACGAGGATATCCTGAGGGCATGGACACGGATGGGACTTGCGCCCATCCAACGGGAGGTCGACGATGGAGATAAGGGCATTTGAACCGGTCATCATGACGGAGATGGGCGGGATCAACGGCGTGGAGACGACCGCGGGAGAGGTCGTGGAAGTCGAGAACGCGCACCCCGTCTCGGCGGTCGTGTCCTACTTCGAGCAACACACGCACGAGATCGGCCGGTTCGCGTACGCCAGGGTGGGCGTCGGCATGAGGGTGGTCACCCACGATGATCTCGTGGAGGTTGTCCGCGACGCCCTTGCACACGTGTGCAAGGCCCTGGTCAGGAGAGAGTCAGCGTCCATCACGGGCGTGGAACACCCTGAGAGTGTGATCACGCTTGACGTGCCACACACGAGGGCGTATATCAAGGTGGTGTACGGGTTCACTGTCCCTGTGGGGCAGCGGGACAGTGTCAAGTTTGACATCGAGGTGGATCGCCCCGTCAAGAAGGGCGAATCACTGGATAACGCGTACGGGCGGGTGGCAGCGGAGGTGTCGGCCACCGCAAAGGCTCGTCTCGCCTCCATCAAGAATCAGGAGTGATCCCATGGCAGCCGCCAACGCAAAGACCGTGCTCATCAGTCTCGCGGGCCTCGCGCTCGCCGAGGCCAACACCGCCATCGACGACGAAATCACGACCCAAGAGGGTTTAGGCTTCGTCTTGACCAGCAGTCGCCAGATCGAATTCCCCAACGACGCGGGGACCTTCGAGAACGCCGTGGCCTTGGACTTCTCCAAGCCGTTGTATCTCTACGGCCCTGGCGCGATCACCTGGAGCGTCTTTGGCGCCGCCATCGTCGGCGACCCCGGCGCGGTGACCGTGGACGTGGTCAACGGGGAGTTCGTCGGTATCGGCGACGCCCTGGCCCACACCATCACCCTCCCCGCTGTGCCATCAGAGGGCGACCGGGTGTTCATCAAGGACGTCGCAGGCGCGGGCCTTGCTGGTGTCATCATCGACGGCACCACGAAGAACGTTGAGCAGATCGCGACGCGTCTTGCGTCTGCCACGACGAGCGTCATCACTCAGGGTGTCGGCGCCTACGTGGCCTTCATCTACGACGGGACGCAGTGGCGGATCACCCAGGAGTATCTGCCAGCCCCGTAACCTGAGCCCATGATCGGGCGACGGGGGCGCTTCGGTACCCCCGTCGCCGTCTGCACACGTGTGCAACGCCCCCTCACTGGGGACAACGGAAGGTAAACATGAGTAAGATCCTATTCCGATCCCACAACATCAAGTTCGGCGTCACCATTGAGGTGTTGGAGAACCAGGCGGGTGAGCACATTGCCCGCGTCAAGACGTCCAACGACCCCCTGGGCATGGACACGACCATGACGATCAAGGGGTTCGTGGGGCCGCGCGGCCAAAACCGCCTTGCCATCATCCTTGATCTTCTCCGATTTGCTCATGGCGATCGGCGCCACACCGCCATGAGCCAGCGTCGTGCGGCCATCGCCGCCTGGATGAAGGAGATCACCCATGCAGAAGCCAAGTGACCTCAGAGCCCTCGTGGCGGGGCTCAAGAAGAAGTACCCCACCTCGGGCATCGGCTCGGGGCTGGCCGTCCGCCCTAACAACCTCAAGCGGGTGACCACGGGGTCGCTCATGCTCGACTATGTGCTCGGAGGGGGCCTCCCCCTCGGTCGCATGACCATCTTCTATGGCAAGGAGTCCAGCGGGAAGTCGACAGCGGCGTACCGCACCATGGGGAACGCACAAGACCTGTGCGCCAACTGCTTCCGCTTCGTGGAGATCGAGGATGTCGTGGAGGACGAGAATGGCGACTGGCACGCGGAGGCCACGTGCGACTGCGTCAAGAAGGGTATCTTCGTCCCGAAGCAGCTGGACGGTGAGAAGGACGCCGAGTATGCCCAGCGCCTTGTGGCCATGTCCAAAAACTCCTACAGCGAGTTCATCTGCTGCCTCGTGGACGTAGAGGGATCGTTTGAGATGGAGTGGGCAACGGCCGTCGGGCTGGACGCCCGACGCCTGTTCATGGTCATCCCAAATTCGGCTGAAGAGGGGATCGACACGTCGGTTGCGCTCCTTCAGTCGGGAGCTGTGCACCTTCTGTGCGTGGACTCCATCGCCGCCCTCACCCCATCCAAGGAGCTTGAGGAGTCGACGGAGTCTTGGCAGATGGGCCTTCAGGCCCGTCTCGTGAATAAGTTCGCCCGTATGTCAGGCATGGCCCTGAATTCGACCATGGGCGAATACGGCTTCCCACCGACGATGATCTGGATCAACCAGGTCCGAACCAAGATTGGGCAGTCCTACGGGGACACCGACAGCCTCCCTGGCGGGGCGGGCCAGAGCTTCCTGGCGTCGGCCATCGTCAAGTTCTGGGCTGCGCAGTTCAAGGGGGGCAAGGAAGAGGGAATGGACTTCAACATCACCCTCAACGCCGACGAGAAGGTGAAGCGCGCTAACACCGTGAGAACCTGCTTCAAGATCATGAAGAACAAGACTGCGCCTCCCAAAGCGGCGTCGTCCTTTGTGATGGGACTGACGGGCTCCGACAAGGGGAGGGTAGTGGACGAGTCAGTTTACGTCGACACGGGAATGAAGCTCGGGCTCATCATCAAGTCCAGCGGCAAACTGCACATGGGTTCGCAGGAGTTTCCATCTGCGAAGCAGATGTGCGTATGGTTGGAAGAGAATTACGACGACAAACGCGTTCTGCGGGAACGCCTCGTTTCCAAAATGCTGGAGAATTCATGAACACCGACCATGTTGCACACGTGTGCAACGATGAACCCATCAAGCCCTTCGACGTCGAGGTCACCCGCTGCTGGACGTGCGGGGGTGACATGGTCCTCCACGTCAATGTCGGTGTGTGGGCCTGTGCGTGCGGCCAGGCGATCACTGCGGACACGCACCAGGCCCTTGCCATGGTTGGCGGGATCATCGCCCTCCCGGACACGAGCCCGCCGTTCTACATGAACGGGTTCGGGCGGGCTGTGCGTGTGGCCGTGGCATGAGCCCAAAACGATCCAAGCTCCTGCTGGAGATCGACCCCGCCTCCGACACCACGGCCGACTGGAGGGCGTCGGAGGCCAAGACCGCGCGCAATCTTTCCCGCACCATGGGAAGAGGAGCGCGCGTCCAACCGGGGTCGGGCTCCTCCGACTATGCCAAGGGCGACGTCAAAGAGCATTCAGACGACGCCATGGCGTCCAACAGGTTCCTTGTGGAGTGCAAGTCCACGGAACACGCGTCACTCGGCGTAAAGTTTGAGTGGCTGGACAAGATCGTGAACGAGGCCATGGGGATGGGCCTACAGCCTGCGCTTCTGATAGAGTTCCTTCGGGCGCGCGGTGTGTGTGAGAAACGATGGGTGCTCGTCCCCGAGAGCACCTTCTTGCGAATGAAAGAGGACAACCATGATTGAGACGGACCGGGACGAGACAAAGAACATTCTGGACGGAAAGGCCAACGCCATCTCCAGGGTCTACTTCGACAAGGGGCGCCCCATCGGCCGCCCCGGATACCAGATCGGTGAGCGTCTGGAACTGTCGGTTTCCATTCCCACCCCCAAGGGCAATAAGGACACCATCCGTGTGTACGCCACCGCCACGGCGGTGTCCATGCGTGAGGAGTCCATCCGCAAGCGAAAAGAGGACACAGACATCAACGACGAGATGGCGGAGGGGGAGGGGTACTCAAGCGCCCTGGCGTGGCGGCACGCGTTCACTCAGCGGTACGGCGAGGCCCTGGAGGGCCTGGTGTGGAGGATCCAGTTCAAGATCGAGGAGATCAGGAAATGATCGGTGACCTCCTGGGGGGAAAACTCCCACCCAAACCAAAGCCCAAACCACGGGCAAAGGCCGTGGCCCCAACGGTCTCGGCCATCACCGAGAGTCCACATTGCACACGTGTGCAAGATCTCCTGATGGCCCAACAGCGCGACGGGGATGTCATCATCCAGCCAGGGCAGTGGATCCGTTCCTCCAGCGCGCACAAGGCGTGTGCCCGGCTGGTCCACTACGGCCGCAGGGGCCTGGTGGATGTGGGGGAAACATTCGATGGGGCGAAGCTCTTCGTGTTCGCCGCTGGCACGGCATACCATCACGCAATCCAGAACGTCCTTCTCCCGGACACGGGCGTCCTTCTTGGTTGGTGGCGGTGTCCGTCATGCGCCCATGTCAACACGGGTCACCCAAGCACTGAGTGGGTGGGGTTCCACGCAATCCGTCGGCCGCACACGTGTGCGGAGTGCGACTGGTCATCCCCACAAGGTTGTGTACAGCCTCGGGTGTGTGTGGGTTCCACGTGCGAGTGTCGATTTGAGTACGTAGAGCTCTCGTTTCGCAACCCCGACCTACGCCTGTCCGGGCATATGGACGGGATCCTGAGCTGGGGCGATGGGCGTGAGCTCCTGGAGGCCAAGTCCATCGGGACCGGACCGTACGGGTTCGTGGCCGTGGATCCGCGGAGCGGACACGGCCCCAAGTGGGAACACATAATCCAGAGTCACATCTACATGAAGGCGTCCGGTGTCCACCGGGCGAGGATCGTGTACGTCGCCAAGGCCGACCTCCCCCTGGTCAACGTCATGGCCGAGCATGTGGTCGACTTCGACCCTGCACTGTGGGATGACATCGAGCTCACCATCCGTCAAACGGTGGCCGAGCTTGACGCGCCGTCCTCGGCGGCGCCCGCACGCGCCCTGCAATGCACGTCGAAGGGCTGTGACATGGCCCGGTGGTGCAAGGGCAAAAAGGAGTGCTGGTGAAAGAGCGGTACGTGGGGATCGACCCATCTTTGCGGTGCACAGGTCTCGTTGTGCTGGACGAGCACGGTGAGATCCTGCACCATGCGACCTATGGGTACGCCCTGACACGGAAGGCCACGGATCAGGATAAGATGTTGCGATTCTGGAACGTGGCCGATTGGGTTGACATGGAGGTCGCCCGGTGGAGCGTTGAAACCGCGTTCCTCGCCGTGGAGGGGTATGCCTTCTCCAAACACTCCAGTTCGGTGACCGAGCTTGCATCGCTCCGGGGATCCATCACGGCCATCCTGTACGAGCGGCGGAGGATCATTCCCATGGTCATCCCGCCGAGTGAGGCGCGGAAACTCGCCCTCGGCGCCAACGTCCCTAAGCGGGATGTGGCCAAGCATCTCGGCACCATCGCTGACATGCTTGACCGACAACCGGATAAGATGGATGCTTACGTTCTGGCGAGAGCGACCATGTTGAAGGTTCGGCCGCCCCTCCAGCTCTTCTAGGTCCGCACCATTGGACTTCACGCGGGACGCACCCCATGCCCTTGCATGGGGGGATCGGGGCAACGGCCCATGCGAGCGCACACGGCGTTGCACACGTGTGCAAAATAAGATGACCGGACGATGCTTTTATGATTGACCTCCGACCGGTTCGGCCATAGATTGTCTCTACGGTTGGACGTCGGGGCGGACGGATGCCCGCCCCTTGAACACCGGCGAACGCAAACGCCACAACGCCCACGTGGGCAACCCCAGGAGAATGACCATGGCAACGAAGAAGACCGTGACCCCCACCCCCACCCCCACCCCCACCCTCGCCGTGGCCCCTGCCCCCGAGGACGTGATCGACGTCACCGCCGAGATCGAGGAGGCCGAGTTGGCGCCCGAGATCGCCGACGACGTCGAGCCCGGGATTGACGATGGGGTTTCCACCGTCAAGAAGAAGAGGGGCAAGGGCGCCCTCAAGAAGGGCAAAGTAAAGAAGGAGCCCGTGATCGTCGTCAAGCCGATCGACGATTCCTGCCCGGACGTCGAGCTGCGCCGGGAGGCCCTGCGCCTCAAGGACGCACTCGATGACGATCACTATGCCATGGGCGACATCCTCACAAAGCTGTACAGGGAATCCACGTTCACCAAGTGGGGGTACGCGACCTGGCCGCAATATGTGGAGTCAGAGCTGGACTTCGCGCGCCGCAAGGCGGACTACTGTATTGCCATCTCCGAATTCATCGGGCGTCTGCGTCCCGAGTTCGCCGCCGAGTTTCGCAAGATGCCCTGGACGGCGGTTCGCGAGTTGTGCACGGTCGTCACGAACGAGAACGCCAGCGAGTGGCTGGCGAGGGTCAAGGGCCAGACCGTGGCGGGGATCGCAGCCATGCGTCGCTCCGTCAAGTCCACCGGTGAGATCACCGACGGCGAGAACAAGAAGCTGAAGAGCGTCGCCTTCAAGTGCTCCGAGGAGCAGGTCGAGAACATCACCCGCGCCCTCGCCCGCGCCGAAGCCATCGCCGGGAACGACGCCAAGGGTCTCCTGCTGGATCTCATCTGCACGGACTTCCTCGCGCACAACACCGATGGGCTGGGGATCCACGCGATCCTCGACGGGATCGAGAGGGCCAGCGGCCTGAAGCTGGTCGCCTTCACCGCGGAGGGTGCCGTGCCGTACGGCGAGGAGACGCTGGACGCGATGCTGGAGGTGCTGGGCGGCGACGCCGCCGGGACGGACGATGAGCCCGAGTTCGACTGAACCACCCCCGGTCACTCCCACGTGGGAGTGACCGGCGACCCCAAGGGGGTGGCGACGTCGCCACCCCCTTTCCTTGTTTAGCACACGTGTGCAACGGTGAGCCTGCACCATGGCAGAACGTAGACAAGTTCGGATGCTGTACGTCCCCATCTTCAACTTCCCAAGGCGCCTAGAGGCAGATTCGATTTACCACATCTCCAACGACTGGTGCCGAGCGATGGTCGAGGCAGACCCCGATCTCGCGATCTATCGATTCATGCCCGCCAAGGGCACCACGACCTACACGAGCTTCCGGTACACCCCGCGCAAGATCCATCCGCGCATCCATGACATCCAGGTGAACATGTTCACGTGGTACAGCATGGAGGAGTGCCACGTGCCGTTCGAGCACGTGATGGATCACCATCCGATCCTGGGGCGGCGCCCCGTCGACATTGTGGTGTCCACGTCAGCTGTGAAGACGGCGTACATGTACTCAGTCATCAGGGCGCATTCGCGAGGCCGGATGTGGCCCGCCTTGTTTAACTTTGAGCTTCTGCTTCGGAGCCTGGAGGGAACGAACGAGGCCAGCTTCGTTCAAGAGAGCGAAGCCATCTTTCAAGCGGTCGGCGAGACCATGGCGTACAACCTCTTCGAGAGCCCCAAGTGCGCGGACATGGCGGCGAGCAACGCCCGGTCCCTCTTGGCGCCACGCCTGACAGCGCGCATCCACGCCAATTCCGCCATGGCCTATTCAGGCTACCCAGCCCGCCGCGGCTTCGTGGGACTGGAGAGCGAGAAGTTCAAGGACTTCACGTTCTTGACGCGTGGGAGGCTGGCCGCATCGAAGGGGATCGACAAGATCCTCCTGACGCTCGACAACCTCTATCGGTCCGGCCACCCCATCAAGGCCCTCATCACGACGGGGGAGCGACCAAGCAGGCTCAACCGACTGTACGGGCCGATCATCGACAAGATGGGGAACCTGGAGGTGATGCACTGCAAGACGGCGGACGAGGCGGGCGAGATCATGAGGAAGTGCCACGCCTTCCTCTTCTGGTCTAGCCACGAGCTCTTCGCCGTCTCGGTCTGGGAGATGCTGGCCAGCGGGTTGATCGGGATCTTCAAGCGGGCGGACTGGTTCTGTGACCTCCTGCCGAAGGAGTACCCCTATGTGTTCGACACCGACGAAGAGGCATACGTCATGGCGTCCCACGTGTCCAAGAACTACGCCGCCGTCAAGAAGGAGCTGGCATGGGTGCCCGGGTGGGTGGCCGAACGTTACGAATATGGAGTGACCACGTCACGCACCATCGAAACGCTGCGGTCAAAGGTGATTGAAGTCCCCTATCGGAAATGGATCGCGGACGCCCTGCGAGCACACCGAGCGGACACACTCACGTACGCTCAATGTGAGGACATTGTGGAGGCGGCGTCAGACATGGGCCAAGCAGTCATGGCCCGGAAGGGTGGTGCCTCACGCCCCGCTCGCGCCGTTGGCCGGGCGGAGATCCGTGAGGCCATGTTCGCCCTTGGATTCCGCGAGGACTTGGCCCGGATGGACGGCGTGTTCACCAGGTGATTGCACACGTGTGCAATTTGGTTGACACATCAGTATCGAGAGGTGATACTGACTCACGGGCATGAACCCGCAACGCCCCGTGTCGGGGCAACGGATGATGAAGGAGTTCTGAATGCAAGAAGACCTGTTCACCCCCAAAGCGCCCCCAGCGCGCAATCTCGACGCCATCTACGGGACGCCAAAGGTCCCAAAGCCGATCTATTACCTCGCCAAGAGCGCCTTGCAGAAGTGCATCCGGCGGGGGCTCGCCGATCAGGCGTGCCGGATGGCGTGGTACATGGAGCGGTTCAACAAGGGATCGGTCCGTCGCCGCCTCCCGGTGATCGCCGCCGAGGACGTCAGCTTTGCCAACCTTGCCCTCATGGCGCGTGTGTTGGACGCCCTGCGAGTCCGCGGAGGGTACAGCACCACGTTCATTGACAGGGCGGTCGGGGATCTGGCGGAGTCGGTGAAGTGTCGGGACTTGGACGACGTGTGGCAGATCCAGGGCAAGGCGCGCGCAGGCTACATGACAGCCGGGCTAGACTGTGCGGAATTCAGGTCCATTGTCGGGGACTTCACCTATAGCATCTGGTCTGATGACCAGAAGGCCATGTTCCTGAGCCACCCAACCAATCACATCTGCGATGAGGCGCAATGGGTGTGCAGAATGATGTCAGCCTTCAGGGCTGACATTGGTATCAACTACGCGTGCGTGGGGACTCAGTTGGCGAAGGCCAGGGACTTCGCCAACGCACCAAGGGTGGTCGAGGACGTCCTCGACACACCCTGCCTTGATGCCTCTGGGCACTTCCCAGAGGCGGCGCTGGACACGCACGTCTTTGGCTCCAGAAGGGCCTTGGAGTCCATCGCCAACCGCAATGGAGCGTCTGCCGAGGTCGCGGGGCTGTACCTGTTCCTGACAGAGGGGGCGCGTCTGGATAGGCGCGCTGTGTTCGAGTGTGACTACCGCGCCGAGGCGGTGACATACGCCAAGGGTCTGGATCCGGCAGCCGTGAAATCGGCGCACGAATTCCTCCTCGGTGGCCACCGGAGGCGCGCATGGATCTCCATTGCAAGGGACTGGGTATGATATGGAGGAATTCGGACACCGACCGCAGGGTATCAAGAACAGGGTACGACCTGGGTAAGAACCTTCTCCAGAAAGCCATCCGAAGGGGCCATCATGAAGACGCGCTGCGCGCTGCGTGGCTCATCACGTCCGTCAAAGATGACACCATTGCAGCCAGGCTGCCGGCCATCGCCTGTGAGAATATCGGGCTGGGGAATCTTGACCTTCTGAATTGGTGTTACGGGCCGAACACCATGGAGGCGGCAAGGTCGTACCAAGGGGAACGTAGAGCGCAGCCGTGGTTCAAGCTCGAACCGAGAGTGTTTGAGTCATGAGACTCGTCATGCTTCGCATACGCCTAGAAGAGGTGGATGTTCTGGAGGCACCGCGCGGCCCCCTGGAGCCTGGGCGCGTGCGTGTCCACGGTGCACGCCGGATGGCATCCGTCTTTGGGGTGATCGAGACGTGGCCAAGGGACATTGCACACGTGTGCATCGTGGGTCGAGTCAAAGGGGCGCGACGTGGGCTCTACATTGACGCAGACAGGCCAGGGACATCATGGATGCTCTGGACGCCAGCGGACGATCCGCGGGCGTTCATGGATGTTTACCCTGTTGGGGTGAACACCAATCTGTATATGCCATGGCATCCCATGGCAAAAGCTCGCCTGCCGGTGGACCTGTTCGTGGCTACCATGCCCCACGGCGCGCGGGAAGCCTCCGCGCTTGCGTCCACACGAAACAGGCGGATCCCTGGGCTCGCCCGTTGCGAGTCGGGCATCCACCCCGCAAAGGGGAACATGACTGAGTACGTTGGAACCGTGAACAAATCCGACGCGTCAGGGGAGATGTTTGCGGGCGCGTCGCTTGGCATCCATCACGTGTTCTTGTCGGAGGCCGACCGTGACGCCACTGTGGATCTCTTCTGGAGGCCACACCTGAGCTCCTCCGCCTTGAGGGGCATGTTCGACCGAACCAGGGTGATCCCAAACGGGGTGGACCTCCGCGCCGTGGAGCCATCCACCCTGGATCGTGGGAGGTCGGTTGGATCTTTCTACGCCGTCAAAGACGCCAAGGGGACACCTAAGCTCCTTGCGCTGTACGCTCAGATGTTTCGCGCCGGTCAGGTGGACCGGGTGACCGTGACACAGGGCGCGGACGTGGACATCACCCCGTACACTGGAGGTGTGGCCATGGATCACCATCCACTGTGCGGGAGGAGTGATTACCTTCAGCACGCCA
>Ga0100377_1000966_pt1 | contig 24823 bp, 26 predicted proteins | sample CryGeymeta201501_FD_83664 | JGI IMG/M metagenome (GOLD analysis project Ga0100377, IMG submission 83664) | Groundwater microbial communities from Crystal Geyser aquifers in Utah, USA - Crystal Geyser metaG 2015-01 | ecosystem: Environmental > Aquatic > Deep subsurface > Groundwater | place: USA...
GCTCACGCAGCGGCTCACGCAGCGGCTCACGCAGCGGCTCACGCAGCGGCTCACGCAGCGGCTCACGCAGCGGCTCACGCAGCGGCTCACGCAGCGGCTCACGCAGCGGCTCACGCAGCGGCTTGCCCGGCAAGCCGCCTCGCGCACTGCATGATCGCGTGCCCAGGCTGCGGCGGCGCGTCGCGGTAGCAGACGCAAGCGCGCCGCGGACGAAAGCTCGGCCGCGGCGCGCGTGGGGGCGGACCCCGAGGGGCCCGGCTCCGGTCTCAGCAGGCAGGACTAGATCGGGTTGCCGTTGGGGTCGATCTTCACCGTCTTGGTGACGGTGCCGGTCACGGTCGCCGTGCAGCTGCTGCCGGTGCAGCGCTCTTCGCCGACCTTGATGTTGTCGACCCGCGAGTAGCCCATGCCCTTGCCCTTCGCGACGATCTCCTGGCGGCCCTTGTTCTCGATGGTGGCGCGCTTGTTGGCGTCGACCGTCACCGTAGCGGTGATGGTCTCGGTCACCTGCTTCTCGGTGGGGGGGGGCGGCTGCTGGGGCTGCTGCACCCGGGGCTCGACCGTGATCACGGGTGCGTCGCTGGCGTTGTCGTCGCCGCCGCATGCGAGGGCGAAGCCGAGGAAGATGGCCAGGGTCGGGAGGAGCTTGCGCATTGGGTCTCCGGTGCGGGGAAGGCCGAGGTGGGGCCACGGGGGCGAGGATGCCAGACCAAGTCTGGGACTCGGGCAGGGTAGTGCCTGTGTGGCACCCAAGGCAAGGGCCCCGCCTGGACCCGGCTCAGCGCGAGGCGATGGCCACCATGCGGGCGGTGCAGGCGGTGGCCTGGGGTGCACCCTCCTCGCAGCTCGCTTCGATCTGCATGTTGTCCAGCCGCCGGAAGCCCAGCGACCGGGCCCGGTCCACCAGGGCGTCGCGCGCCGCGCGGCGCAGGCTCGTCTCCTGGCTGCGTGGCGCGGTGATGGTCCCGGCCAGGCGGTAGTCCGCTACGCCCGGCGCGTGGGACGCGTCGTCGAGCCAGGCGATGGTGAGCGCGTCGTCCGTTGGCGCACCGTCGGAGGGCGCGCCATCAGGCGTCGTCTGGCCGGCGCAGGCCGCCAGCAGCAGGCCGCACAGGGCCGGAAACCAACCGGCGCGGGGCCTCGCCGCGAGGCGGTCTGGGCGGGACATCCTGGGCCTCCACGGGCGGGGAAGGTAGCACGTCGAGGGCCGGGGTCCTGGCGCCGCGTTAGCGCAGACGGCCACAGAAAGGAGAATCCGTGAACCGCGACTCAGACACCGAGCAGGATGTGCTCGACGAAGCGACCGCCGATCAGGCCCTGGCCGCTACCGATGACGATGGGGACGACCTCGACGACGAGGACACCGACGACCCGACCGGGGGCGACGACGACGAGGACGACTCGGACGAAGACTCGGATGACGAGGGCTCCGACGACGAGGGCTCCGACGACGAGGGCTCCGACGACGAGGGCTCCGACGACGAGGACTCGGACGACGCGGACTCGGACGACGAAGACTCCGCCGACGCGGACGACGAAGACGCGGACGACGAAGACGCGGACGACGAAGACGCGGACGGTGAAGAGGACACGGAGGGCGACGACGAGGAGGAGGCCGACGTCGACGCGGCCGACGCGCCCGATGCGCCCGATGCGGACGGGGACGAGGACGGGGCGGTCGAGGAGGACGGGGGTCTCGACCCGCGCGACACCGCCTACAGCTCGGACCGCTCCTTCAGTGACTTCCCGCTGTCTCCCGAGATCCTAAAGGGTATCGAGGAGAAGGGCTACAAGGTCGCGACGCGGGTCCAGGCCATGACCCTGGAGCCGGCCCTGGCGGGCAAGGACCTGGTGGTCCGCTCCAAGACGGGCACCGGCAAGACGGCGGCGTTCTGCATCCCGATCCTGGAGCTGATCCCGGCCGGGACGCGCAAGACGCGGGGCATCGTGCTGGCCCCGACCCGCGAGCTGGCTCGCCAGATCGCCCAGGAAGCGACCGAGCTGGCCCGCTACAAGGACCTGCGCATCGCCGTCATCTACGGCGGCATCGGCTTCGGTCCCCAGGAAGACGCCCTGCGGGAGGGCGCCGAGCTCGTGGTCGGCACCCCCGGACGGATCATCGACCACCTGCGCCGGGGCAACCTGGACCTGTCCGAGGTGAGCTTCGCCTGCCTGGACGAGGCCGATGAGATGCTGTCCATGGGCTTCCTCGAGGACGTGACCAAGATCCTCGACAAGTGCCCGGCCGAGCGGCAGGTGCTGCTGTTCAGCGCCACGGTGGACGATCGGGTGCGGGCGCTCATCACCCGCTACACCCGCGATGCCGTGGACTTCCGGATCTCGACGGACGAGGACCGGGTCGAGGGCATCGAGCACATCATGTACGAGACCAGCCCGGACTACCACAAGGCCCGGGCCCTGCTGGCCGTCATGGACATCGAGCAGCCCGGCAGCTCGATCATCTTCTGCAATACGCGAGAGGACACGGCCACGGTCGCGACCTTCCTGTCCCGCCAGGGACTGGACGTGGAGCTGATCAGCGGCGAGCTGCCCCAGAGCAAGCGTGAGAAGGTCATGGACCGCGTCAAGCGCGGCGAGACCCAGTTCCTGGTGGCCACCGACGTCGCAGCGCGCGGCATCGACATCAGCGACCTGACCCACGTCATCAACTACTCGCTGCCTGAAGACCCCAAGGTCTACCTGCACCGGACCGGCCGCACCGGCCGCATCGGCAAGAAGGGCACGGCCATCTCGCTGGCCGGCGGTCAGGACCTGCACACGCGGGCCTTCCTGCAGAACCAGCACGGCATCGCCTTCGAGATGCGCGCCCTGCCGACGGTGGAAGAGGCGGCCCGGGCCCGGGTCGAGCGCCAGGCGCTGCAGATCCGCGACGCCATGGGGAAGATGGCCTTCGAGGGCTACCTGTCGACGGTGCGCGCCATCAAGGAGCGCCCTGACGCCGACCTGCTCTTCGCGGCGGCCCTGCGGGCCTTCTTCCTGTGGGACCGGATGCGCCGGGCCGAGGCCGATGGCAGCGCGGGCAGCATCGAGGCCATCCAGGAGGCGCGCGAGGACCGCGACGACCGGCGGCGGGACGACCGCGGTGGCGGGCGTGGCGGCGGCGGCGGCCGCGGCGGGGATCGCGGCGGGGATCGCGGCGGCGACCGCGGCGGCCGCGGTGGCGGCCGGGACCGGGATCGCGGCGGAGATCGCGGCGGAGATCGCGGCGGAGATCGCGGCGGAGATCGCGGCGGAGATCGCGGCGGCGAACGCGGCGGGGATCGCGGCGGGGATCGCGGTGGGGATCGCGGTGGCCGCGGTGGTGACCGCGAGCGCAGTCGGGATCGCGGTGATCGGCCCGAGCGCAGCGACCGGCCCGGGCGCAGCGACCGGCCCGAGCGGACCGAGGCCGCGCCGGCCGCCGGCCCCGCTGAGCCTGCCCCAGCCGGGGGCGGTGAGGACGGAGCGGCCCGCAAGCGCCGCCGTCGTCGGCGCAGCCCCAAGCCCAAGAGCGAGCAGACACCCCAGGGCGAGTAGGCGCCCCGGCGCGAGCAGGCGCCCCAGGGCGAGTAGGCGCCCCGGCGCGAGCAGGCGCCCCAGGGCGAGTAGGCGCCCCGGCGGCGCGCAGGCGCCCTGGAGCAAGCTGGCGCCCTGGAGCAAGCTGGCCCGGTCGGGGACGCCGCATCGCCGGCGTGCCCCGGCTCAGCGTGCGTTGACGCCCCAGTCGTAGTCCTGCCAGTCGGCCTGGTAGCCGCCCGCCCGCAGCCAGGCGGCCTGGTCGGCGGGCGCGTGGGCGGCGGCCCAGCTCGCGGCCTCGGCCAGCGTGCCCTCCAGCCCCGCCGGGTCGGCGTCGCCCTCGACGCGGAAGTCATCGGCGTACCAGTCGAAGATCCGGCTGAAGTGGGCCGCCTTGGCGCTGCGGTCAATCTTCACGCCGTCGAAGCCGATGAAGCGGGCGGCCGCGGCCTGGAGCTGGGTCTCCAGGCTCGGGCCGGCGAAGGCCTGGCGTGACAGGGGCGGACAGCCCTTGCTGGCGCAGTTGATGGCGGCGTGGATGCGGGGATCGCCCTCTGCCCGCAGGCGCCTCTCGATGGCGTCCAGGGTCAGGTCCTGGCCGGCGACGGTGAAGTGGCGCGTGGTCCAGGGCTGCCCCTGGTCCAGGTCGCGGATGCTGGTGATGGGCCAGTTGTCGGCCACCAGGTCGACGGTCAGCGCGTTGTAGGCGTTGATCCAGAAGGCCGTGCGGCTGTGGGGCTCGGTGGGCTCGGGGGCCGTGGCCAGGGCCACCAGCCAGGCGTCCAGGGGGTGGCGGCTGTGGATGGCAGCGTAGTCGACAGTGCCGGCCTCATCGACGTAGCGGTCGAGGACCTGCTGCCAGGGCGCGTCGTCGAGGGCCCGGGCCGGCGCGACCAGGGGCAGGAGCAGGAGCAGGGTCGACGGCATGCGCTTCTCCGTGGGCTACGGTCCCGATGCCGGGGACGCGGTCTTGTCACGCCCGTATCCCCTGGCGCTGCTCCCTCCGTCCCCGTCCCTCGTGCCCGACCCTCCCGCCCGACCCTCCCGCCCGACCCTCCCGCCCCGGAGCGACCGTGTCCGTCCTGGCGATCACCGGCGTGCTCACCGTGGTCGGGATGCTGGCCATGGTCGTGGGCCTGCTGATGGTGGAGGGCCGGTGAGCGCGCCCCCCATGCCCTTCGCCGTGGAGGCCTGGCAGCTGCAGTGCGGCGAGGTCGTGCCCGACCGGATTCTCGACCTGCGCCAGCCCGAGCGCTTCTCCCGCGGGCACCTGGCCGGCGCGGTGAACCTGCCCTACGAGCGGCTGCAGGTCGAAGCCCTGGAGCTGCTGGACCCAGGGGAGACGGTGCTGCTGGTCGACCCGGGTGGGGCCCGCGCGGCCGAGCTGGCGACGTGGCTGCGCGCCCGGGGCCGCGCTGCCGGCTACCTGGAAGGGGGGCTGGCCGCGTGGACCGGGCCCCTGGAGACCTCGTCGTGAGCCTGCCCTTCTCCGATCCCTTCGACCAGGCGATGGCCGAGCAGGGCCCGCCCGCCTTGTTCACCCTGACCGCCGACGGGGAGCTGCGGCTGCACTCCGACCGGACCCGCGACGCCTGGCAGCGCCAGGAGGGCGGGGTGCCCGCGGCGCGGGAGACCTGCCACTGCCTGCTGCACGACCACGGCACCGGCTGGGTGCAATACGTCCTGGCCACCTCGCCCCTGCTGCTCGCCGACCACCCCCGGGCCCGGGTCTGGCGCTTTCCGACCGAGGCGGCGGCCCTGGCGGCCCTGACCCACCTCGGGCCCGTGCCGGTGGCGGCGGCGGGCTGGGAGCCGGGCGGCAGCGCTGCCTGAGGGCCGACAGGCCCAGCGAAGCCCGCAGCCTCAGTGCAGCAGGCCGCCGCGGCCGCTGCCCAGGTGGTGGTCCCGGGAGCGCGCGATGAGGGCGCTGACGTAGACGACTGCGCCCTCGGCGGCGGTGGGCAGGTCCTCGCCCCGGGCCAGCCGGGCGGCCAGGGCGCTGGCCAGGGTGCAGCCGGTCCCGTGGGTGTTGCGGCTGTGCAGCCGGGGGTGGGCGAAGGTCCAGGCGCCATCGGCGGTGAACAGCCGGTCGACGACCTGGGGGCCCAGGGCGTGGCCGCCGGTGAGCAGCACGGCCACGCCGGTCCGGGCGGCGAAGACGGCGGGGGACTCCTGGCCCAGCAGGGCGGCGGCCTCGGGCAGGTTGGGCGTGATCACCGTGGCCCGGGGCAGCAGCACGGCGCGCAGCACCGCCTCGCTGGCGGCCGAGAGCAGGGCGGCGCCGCTGGTCGAGCGCAGGACCGGGTCGACCACCAGGGGGCCCCGCCAGGCGGCCAGCGCCTCGGCCACGGCGCCCGCGGCCTCGCCCAACATGCCCAGCTTGATCGCGGCCGGCGGGATGTCCGCCAGGACCCGGGCGATCTGGAGGCCGACGAAGGCGGGCGGCACCTCCATGACGGCGGCCACGCCGGTGCTGTCCTGGGCGGTCAGGGCCGTGAGCACGGCCATGCCGTAGACGCCGTGGTCGACGAAGGTCTTGAGGTCGGCCTGGATCCCGGCGCCGCCCGAGGGGTCGGAGCCGGCGATGGTGAGGACGGGCTGCACGGGTCTCGCTGTATCAAGAAGCCGTGGCGGGGCGGGGCGGAGAAGCTGCGGGCCGCCGCCACGCGCTACGGTGGCGCCCATGCCGGCCCTGATCGTCGCGCTGTGTGGTGCCATCGGCTTGGTCGCCCTGGGTGATCTGCGGGCCCACGCCTGGGCCGCCATGGTCCTGCTGCTGCTGTGGGGGCTGCTGGCCGGCCTCTTCCACCTGTGGGATCTGCGCCGCTCGACGGTGCGCGCCGCCCCCTGGCTGGACGTGCGCCGCCTGCGGCCGGTCCAGGCGGGGGTCGCGGCCCTGGCGGTGCGGCTGGTGCTGCTCGCATCGCCCCCCGGCCTGTCCGACGACGTCTACCGCTACCTGTGGGAGGGCTGGTTGTCCCTGCACGGCGGCAACCCCTACGCGACCCCGCCAGCCGGGGAATTCGGGGCCCTGGACCACCCCGTACGGCTGCTGGTCAACCACCCCGAGGTCAGCAGCATCTACCCGCCGGTCGCCATGTGGCTCTTCGCGGCCCTGGCGAGCGTCGCCATGAAGCCCGTGCTCTTCAAGGCCGTCATGGGCCTGGCCGACGCCGGCGTCGCCGCCGTCCTGGCCGACACCTTGCGGGCCCGGGGGCGCAGCACGGCGGGGGCCTGGCTCTACGCCGTGCTGCCGCTGGCCGCGGTGGAGAGCGCCGGCAGCGGCCACATGGAGCCGATAGGCGTGTTGGGCCTGGCCCTGGCCCTGCGGGCCTGGAGCCGCGGCCGCTCGGGCCTGGGCTGGGCGGCCCTGGGGGCGACCTTCAAGCTGCTGCCGGCGGCCCTGGTTCCGACCCTGTGGCGGCGCCAGCCCTGGCTGCTGCTGCCCGCCCTGGCCCTGGCGGTCGGCGCGACCCTGCCCTTCCTGGACGCGGGCCCCACCCTGCTACGCGGCCTGTCCACCTACGCCGAGCGCTGGTCCTTCAACGCCAGCGGCTTCGCCTTGCTGTCCTGGTCCCTGGGGCGCTGGCTGGCTCCGGACGCCGTGCGTGCCATCGCCGTCGGCCTGGGGGTCCTGGTCAGCCTGTGGGCCTGGTGGCGCCCGCGGGACCCGGCCCGGGTGGCCCTGTGGGTCGGCGGCGCCTTCGTGCTGCTCTCGCCGACGGTGCACCCCTGGTACCTGCTCTGGGTCTGGGTGCCGGCCCTGGTCTGCGGCGTGCGCGCCTGGACCTTGCTCGTGGTCCTCGCCCCGCTGTCCTACGCGGCCCTGGCCAGCTACGATCCAAGCACCAGCACGTGGACGGAGCCTGCATGGCCGGTCTGGGCCCAGTACCTGCCCCTCCTGGGGGCCCTCACGGCCGAGTGGCTGGGGCACGCGATCCGGCCGGGGCCCTGGGCTCCCTCGCACTCCCCGCGCGCCCCGGCGAGCGGCTCGTCGTCTGCATCCCCGACCTGACGCGGCCCGTGGACGTCCGCCCGGCGCTCCAGGCCCTCGCCGCCCGCCATGACGGCCCGCTGCGCGTCGTCGTCGGCCTGGGCCTGCACCGGCCGATGCGCGCCCTTGAGCTGGCCCCCCTGGCCCCCTGGGACCCCGTCCAGAGCGACCCGGACGACGCGGTCGTCTATGGCGAGTGGCGCTCGGGTCCGCACCGCGTGCCCGGCTGGCTGAGCCGCGCCGCGACCGGCCCCAAGGTGAGCGTCGGCATCTGCGAGCTGCACCAGTACGCCGGGGTGAGCGGCGGCCACAAGGGAGTGGTCGTCGGCTGCGGGGGACGCGCCACCATCGCCGCCCTGCACCAGCGTGACCTGGTCACCGACCCCGCCGTGCGCCTGGGCGAGGTCGAGGGCAACCCCTTCCGCGCCGCCATCGACGCCCTGGGGGCCCAGCTCGGCCTGGAGCTGTGCCTGGGCTTCGTGCCCGAGAGCCAGCGCTGGCTGGCCGGGGACCCGACGGCGGTCGTGCGGGCCGCGGCCCAGGCCCTGGATCCCTGGGAGGAGGTGGAGGGCCTGTACCAGGGTGTCGTGCTGCACGTGCCGCCCGCCAAGGCTGGCAGCCTGTACCAGGCCAGCCGGGCCGCCACCTACCTGGCCCTGTCGCCCCGCCCGCCCCTGGTTGAGGGCGCGACCCTGGTCCTGGACGCCGCCTGCCCCGAGGGCCTGGGCGCCGAGGCCGGCTTCGTCGCGGCCCTCGCCGCCTGCCCGCCCCCTTGGACCGCCCTGCTCACCGGGCCGCCCCCCACCGGGGCGGGCGCCCAGCGGGCCGTGATGCTGGCCCTGCTCGCCCGGCACTGCCGCCTGCAGCTCCGCGGCTGCGCCGATCCGGCCCCCCTGCGCGCCGTGGGCCTGGACGCCTCGGCTCAGCCCGCGCCCAGCGGCCCCGGCTGGCTGGACGTGCCCGCGCCCTTCCGCAAGCTGCCCCAGCGCAGCAGGCCCAGGCTGGACAGCCCGACGTAGCCGAAGCCCAGGCCGAAGAGCAGCAGGAAGGGCAGGCTGGCCCACAGGTGGCGATCGACGCAGGCGACGATGGCGGCCAGGTAGTAGGCGGCCAGGGCCAGCTCGACCACGGGCGTCCAGCCCGCCCCCAGGGCGTAGTGGCGCACGGTCTCGGCCCCGGCCTTGGGCGTGCGGATGAAGGTCCGGTCGCTGCCCAGCAGGCCCTCGACCACGGCCCGGCTCTGGTTGACCGCCATGCCGATGCCCAGGGACATGGCCAGGGGGATCCGCCACAGCCGGCCGCGCCAGCCGCCGGGCCAGGCGTCGCGCTCGGCCAGGGCGTAGAACCAGGCCACCGAGCCCGTCGCCATGCCGAAGATCGGCAGGTCCAGGAGCAGGGCGCGGGACAGGTCCCCCGGGCCGCGGGCCGCCACGGCCAGGGGCATGAGCAGGGCCAGGAGCAGCACCAGGGGGTACGCCAGGTTGCTGCTCAGGTGGACCAGCGCTTCGAGCCGGATGCGCAGCGGCAGCCGGCTGCGCAGGATGCGCGGCAGCAGCTTGCGGGCCGTCTGCATGGTGCCCTTGGCCCAGCGGTGCTGCTGGGTCTTGAAGGCCCGCATATCGGCGGGAAGCTCGGCGAGGACGACGTCGTCGCGCAGGAACACGAAGCGCCAGCCGGCGAGCTGGGCCCGGTAGGACAGGTCCAGGTCCTCGGTCAGGGTGTCGTGCTGCCAGCCGCCGGCCGACGTGATGCAGGCATTGCGCCAGATCCCCGCCGTGCCGTTGAAGTTGAAGAAGCGGCCGCTTCGGTGCCGGGCGGTGTGCTCGACGATGAAGTGGCCGTCCAGCAGCACGGCCGACAGGCGGGTCAGCAGGTTCTGCTGCTCGTTGAGGTGGCCCCACCGGGCCTGGACCATGCCGACCTGGTGCGGGCCGGGGCCGAAGCCGTCGAAGTGGGGCACGACCCGGCGCAGGAAGTCCGTGGGGGGCACGAAGTCGGCGTCGAAGACGGCCAGCAGCTCGCCCTTGGCGGCGGCAGCACCCGCGGCCAGGGCCCCGGCCTTGAAGCCCGTGCGGTCGCTGCGGTGCAGGACCTGGACGTCGACGCCGCGGGCCTGCCACAGGGCCGCCCGGGCGCGAGCGACGGCCGTGGTGTCGTCGGTGCTGTCGTCGAGCACCTGGATCTCCAGCCGGTCGTGGGGCCAGTCCAGGGCGCAGGCCGCGTCCACCAGCCGCTCGACGACGTTGCGCTCGTTGAAGGTCGGCAGCTGGATCGTGACGAGGGGCAGGCCGTCGGGGGAGGAGGGCTGGGGCGGGTGCTGCCGCCAGCGCCGGTAGACGGTGCCGATGTAGAGGCGGTGGGAGCCGTAGAGCGCCAGGAGGCTGAGGACCCCCAGGTAGGCGGAGACGATGACGAGCTGCAGGGTGGGCATCGGATCGCGCGGGTCTCCGGGGGGCGGTCCTAACGGCCGCGTCCCCCCGATGCCGCAGGCCCCGGTTGGCTGCACCGGCCCCACTTCGGTCTATCGGTAGCTGGAGACCGGGCTATGGTCGGCCCATGGCGTTGCGTCCCTCGCACCTCGGTCCGGCCGAGGCGTGTCCGGCCGGGAACCACCGGTCCGAGCCTGGTCCGGTGGAGCGGGCCGTGCTGCGCCTGGTCTGCTACTTCGACATCTTCCGCCACCCCCTGACCCGGGCCGAGCTGGTGCGGCTGGTCGCCCCCGGCGACGATGCCGCGGTGGACGCAGCCCTGGCCCGGCTGGTGGCGCACGGGCGGGTCCAGCGGCAGGAGCAGTGGTGCTTCCGCCCCGGCCAGGCCCACGGCGTGCCGCGACGGCGCGAGCGGGCGGCCCGGGCCGAGCGCCGCTGGTCCCAGGCGCGTCGCTCGGCCGGCGCCCTGGCCCGCCTGCCCGGGGTCCGCGGGGTCCTGGTCACCGGCGGGCTGTCCAAGGGCAGCGTCGGCGAGGACGACGACATCGACTTCATGCTCCTGGTGGCACCCGGCCGGGTCTGGACGCTGAAGAGCCTGCTGCAAGGCGTGCGCAAGCTGGGGCCGGCCGGCCTGCGCGACCAGGCCTGCACCAACTACCTGCTGGGCACCGACGGGCTGGAGCTGGACGACCGCAACGTCTTCACCGCGGTCGAGCTGGCCACCGCCGTGCCCATGCACGGCCCCGAGGCCTGCGAGGCCCTGCTGGCCCGCAATGACTGGGCGGCCCGCTACGTGCCGGGCCTGGACTGGGCCCGCCAGCGTGCGCGTCGTTGCCCGCCCCTGCCGGCCGTCCGCGGGGCGGCCCGGGCCGAGGCCTTGCTGTCGGGCCGGCTGGGAGAGCGGCTGGAGTCGGGCAGCCTGGCCTTCTGGGACGCCTACTGGAACCGGCGCTACGCCTGGCTCCCCGCCTCGGTCCGCGACCAGCGCTTCAAGCGCCGGCCCGAGATCGCCACCAACCACCTCCACGACTTCCAGGACTACGTGTTGGGCGAGCTGGGGCGGCGCCTGGCGGCGGCCGGGGCGAGCGAGACCCTGGAGCTGTCCCGGGGCGGCCTGCCCGTGGGCGGGCCCTGATGCGCGTCGCCATGGTCGGCTTGCGGGCGCCCTGGGGCGCCGAGGGGGGCGTGGAGCGCGTCGTCGGCGAGCTGGGGCCGCGGCTGGTGGAGCGCGGCTGCGCGGTCACGGTGTTGTGCCGGGGGCGCTACAACCCGCTGGGCGCGGCGCTTCACCAGGGCGTGCAGCTCGTGGACATCGGCACCGTCTACACCAAGCACCTCGAAGCCTTCGTCCACACCGGCGCCGCCCTGCCCCGCGCCATCGCGGACGCCGACGTCGTGCACGTCCACGCCACGGGTCCGGCCCTGTGGAGCTGGCTGCCGCGCCTGGCCGGGCGGGCCGTCGTTGTGACGGTGCACGGCCTGGACTGGCAGCGCGACAAGTGGGGGCCGGGCGCGCGCGAGGTCCTGCGCCTGGGAGCCTGGGCGGCGGGTCGCTTCCCGCACCGGGTCATCGCTGTCAGCCAGGAGCTGGCCGGCCACTACCGCGACCACTACGGCGTGCGGGCCACCTGGGTCCCCAACGGCGTGGCCCCGGTGCCGTGGGTGCCCCTGGCCGAGGGCGGCCTGCCGGGCCTGGAGTCGGGCCGGTACCTGCTGCTGCTGGGGCGGCTGGTGCCCGAGAAGGGGGTCGAGGAGCTGCTGCGCGCCTGGGTCGCCGCCGAGCTGTCCGAGCCGCTGGTGATCGTCGGCGGTGGCAGCTACTCCCAGGGCTACGTCGACCACCTGCACCGCCTGGCCACCCCCGGCGTGCACTTCACCGGGCCCCTGCACGGCCGGGCCCGCGACGCCCTGCTCTCCCACGCCCGGGCCCTGGTCCTCCCCAGCCGCCTGGAGGGCTTCCCCCTGGCCCCGCTGGAGTCGCTGTCGGCCGGCCGCCCGGTGATCCTCAGCGACATCCCTCCCCACCGCGAGCTGCTCGCCGGTGCCGATGCCGGCTGGTTGGTGCCCGAGGGCCAGGCGGCCTGGGTGGAGGCGCTGCGCCGGATCAGCGCCTGCTCGCCCCAGGAGCTGGCGCGCCGCGGGGAGATCGGCCGCGCCCACGTCCGCGCCCTCTACTCCTGGGAGGAGGTCGCGGACCGCACCCTGGCGGTCTACCGGGCCGCTATGGAGGACCGGGCGTGACACGCTGCCGGCTTGCGGATGGCGGCCGCGCGGCTATCATCGACCTGCCTGCCGGGTACGTGTTTCGGACAGAATCACTGGCCCCTGTGTCCGATCTTTCGGGATCTGGAAATCCGGTCGTGGACGGCGCGCCTCTCTGGCGAGGATCCGACAAGCGACCGGTTCTGAACCCACCTTCGTTAGGAAGGGGGTCCAGGAAACTCGTCCTCACGGCCATGGTGGGTCCCCCCCCTTCGACGCCCTCGCGCGCTCGAGGGGGGGGGCTCTTTTTTGGGGGGTGCATGAGCCGGCGCCTGCCCCTCGCAGTGCCCCTCGCGCTGCTATTCCTCGGCCTGTCGCTGGGGGCCGCGGCCACCGAGATCACGACCGGCCTGGCCCTCGCCGCCGCCCTGCTGCTGGGCGACCGCCGGCGCATGCTGCCCCTGCTCGGCCCGCTGCTGGTCTTCGCCTTCGCCTTTGGCCTGGCGGCGCCGGCAGGCGGACCGGGCGCCTGGCGCGAGGTGCTGGGCCGCGCCTGGCCCCTGGCGCCTCTGCTGATCGTGCCGGCCCTGGCCGGGGAGGAGCGGGACGCGCGCCTGGAGCGCCTGGGCCTGTGGGCTGCATGCGGGGCCGCCCTGTGGGGCCTGGGCCAGCACCTGCTGGGCGCCGAGGCCGGCACCGGGCCCTTCTCCCACCACCTGACCCTGGGCTACGCGCTGATCCCGCCCCTGGCCGTCGCCGCCCGCCGGGGGCGCCTGCCCGAGCTGGGCCTGCTCCTGGCCGGCGTCTTGTGCACGGGGGGCAGCGGGCCCCTGCTGTCGGCGGCCGTGGCCCTGGCGGGGGCGCGGCTGCTGCCCCCCGCGGGGGCCCTGGCCGGCGGGGTGATCGCGGCCCTGGTGGCCATCGGGGCCAGCGTGGGCCTGGGTCGCCAGGACGTGCAGCAGCGCGCCGTGTTGTGGGCCAGCGGCGCCTGGTTAACCCTGGACCGGCCGCTGGGGGTCGGCACCGGCCACTTCCGCCAGGCCGACGGCGCCGTGCAGCAGGCCCTCCAGCCGGGCTTCCACTTCCCGCTGCACGCCCACGACAGCGCCTTGCAGCTCGGCGCCCTGGTCGGCCTGGGCGGCTGGGTGGCCCTGGCCTGGCTGTGTTGGGAGGCCTGGCAGCGCACCGATCGGGCCGGTCGCGCCCTGCTCGCCGCCCTGGCCGTGGGCTCGCTCACCCAGGACGTGTTGGGGGACCTGGAGGTGACGCGGGCCGCGGCGGCCTGGCTGGCCTGGGGCATGGTCGCGGGGGAGGGCGAGCGGGCGGGATCGCGCCCGCCGGTAGATTGGGATCACCCCATGAACGCTTCGCCGACCGCGCTCCGCGTCTTCCACGGACTCGCCGGGCTCTTCCTGATCGGCTGCGTGCTCCTGGGCCTGGTCAGCCAGCTCTCCGGGGATCCCCACCTCAGCTTCCCTCTGCCGGAGATCAGCCTGGGCCTGCTGGGCGGGCTGCTGCTCCGCTTCGCCTTCGGGACCAGGCAGTCCCGGATGGGCGCCATCGTCGCAGTGATGGCCGTGGTGAGCGGCCTCATCTGGCTGGCTTCGCGGTACTTGCAGCTTCGCTCAGCGTGACCGTGAACCCCTGGCGCGCGCGGCGGTCGCAGGCGAGGTTCATCCCCCCCTCGGAGCGCCGATGTTGATCCTCGCCTGCCTGGGCCTCGCGCTTGCCCAGGAGCCTGTCCCCGCCCCCGCCCCCGAGCCTGCGGCCGAGTCGGTCCCTGCCACCGTCGAGTCGGTCGACGACGAGCGGCCCGAGGCCTGGGCGGCCCTTCCGGCCCAGGAGCTGCTGGACGCGGCCATCGAGCATCGCTCCCTGGGGGATGTGGCGGGCGCCCGGGCGCGGCTGCAGAGCCTCCAGGCCCGGGGCGAGCTGCCCGTGTTGGTGCGCTACCACCTGGCGGTCTGCGAGGAGGTCGAGGAGCGCTACCTGGAGGCCCGGGACGGCTACCAGGCGCTCATCGACGCCTTCCCCGACGAGCCCCTGGCCAACGACGCCCGCTACCGCCTGGCCATCGTCCTGGAGGACCTGGGGGAGCACAAGCAGGCCGACCGGGTGGTCAAGGCCCTGCAGCGCGGCGGGCGCAGCTGGAAGGAGCGGGACCGCCTGTCCATCGCCCTGGTCCGGGGCAGCTCCGAGCTGCAGTCGGGGCGGGCCGGCAAGGGCATCCGCCGCATCCAGGACGCCCTGGCGCCGCTGGAGGGCACCGACCAGATCACCTGGGCCCGGGCCCGGGGTCGGCTGGCCCTCGCCCAGGCCCTGCTCGACCAGGCCGCCCAGGTCGAGATGACCAACGGCGGGCAGGCCAAGAAGGCCCTCGTGGCGCGGGTCAGCCTCCTCCAGCAGGCCATGGACCAGGTCATCGCGATCAGCCAGCTCAAGGAGCCCGAGTTCGCCCTCGCTGGCCTGCTCGCCCTGGGCGACGGCTACGCCTCCCTGCACCACGACCTGATCGCCGCCCCGCCGCCCCGGGGCCTGGACGCCGACCAGCTCGCCATCTTTGACCAGGAGCTGCGCCAGCAGATCGACATCCTCCAGGTCAAGGCCTGGCGCCTGTACGACCAGGGGGTCAGCCTGGCGACCCGGATGCGCTGGCAGGGCCACGTGGCCCTGGATCTGCGCCAGCGGCGGGACGCGCTGGGTCCCCTGGCCACGGGCGGAGCACCTGCTCCTGAGCCTGACCCGGCGCCTACTTCGGTCCCCGACCCCGGGTGATCAGCTCGACCTGCACCTGGCGCAGGAAGCGGGTGCCACCCTCTTTGGGGCCGAAGCGGCAGGCGACGCTGTGCTCGTCCACGCCGTCGAGGGCGGTCATCAGGAAGACGTCGCCGCTGGCCCCGCTGATCGCCTGGATGTCGGCCATGTCGTCGAAGCTCAGGCGGCGGGCCACGCCCGGCTCCACCCGCAGCACCGCGCTGGCCGTCATGGCGCAGGCCGTCTGGCCGCTCATGTCGGGGCTCTCGTCGTGGAAGGCCGTCGGCAGATCACCTTCACCCAGCAGCCCGGCCACCCGCAGGGGAGCCAGCCGCGAGGCCTCCACATCGGTGCCCGACAGCAGCTCAAAGGGGCTGTGCTGGCCGGTGCTGCTGACCAGGTTCCACGAGGCCAGGCCCATGCCCACCAGGCCGGCCACACACATGACCAGCAGCAGGATGGCGTAGGCCGCCAGCCCGCAGCCGGGGGACCGGGTGTCGATGCGCTCGGTGTCGTCGATGAGGCGCAGGGGGGCCATGGCCCGCCGCTATCGCCGTGGGGCCTCCGCCACCACCACCGCCGGGTGCTACCGGATAGGCTCGCCCCATGGTTCCCCTCTCCCTCTTCGTCCTGGGCCTCGAGCTGCGCCGCTTCCCGGCGACCGATGACGCGGCCGCCTCGCTGGGCGACTCGCTGGAGGTCATCGAGGGGGGGGGCCTCTCCCTGGCGCCCTACCAGGGCCCGGCCTTGCAGCCGCTCGTCGGCTGGCGCAGCCGCCACGTCGAGCTGACCCTGGCCCCGGCCCTGGCCGGTCAGGGGCACGACGCCACCTCCAGCGACGGCCGCAGCCAGCGCGTGCGCACCTTGCAGTGGCGGGCAGAGGGGCGGGCCTGGGGCCGCTTCGGTCCCGCCCTGGCCGGCCTCGACCTGGGGGTCTCGGGCGGCAGCGCGAGCACCGGCGGGGCCACCGTCGCCACCGCCCCCGTGCAGCTCGAGCTCGCCCCCACCGGCGGCGTGCACGCCGAGCTGGGCGCCCACCTGGACCTGGTGCTGCGGGCCCGCTGGGGCGTGCGGCTCAGCCAGGACCAGGTTGAGCAGGGCCTGGGCGGCGCGCTCTCCTTGGAGTGGCACCCCGCGGCGCCCGCCGAGGGGGATCCCCCCAAGGGGGAGTAGCGTGCCCGGCGTCGCCTTCTTCGATCTCGACCGGACCCTGATCTCGGTCAACTCGGCCACCGGCTGGATCCGCCGCGAGCTGCGGCTGGGCTACATGTCCAAGCGCCAGGCCGTGGTTGGGGCCTGGTGGATCGGCAAGTACCAGCTCGGCTTCGCGCGTATGGAAGAGGCGATCGCCGACGCCGTCGCCACCCTGGCCGGACACGACGAGGCCGAGGTGCGGGCCCGCACCCACGCCTTCTGGGACGAAGACATCGCGCCCCGGATCCGCCCCGGCGCCCGGCAGGCCGTGCAGCGGCACCGGGACCAGGGCGACCACCTCGCCATCCTCACCAGCAGCAGCAGCTACATGTGCGAGGTCGCCGGGCAGGCGCTGGGCATCGAGCACTGGGGCTGCAACCGCTTCGAGGTCCAGGACGGCGTCTTCACTGGCGCCGTCTCCCGCCCCCTGTGCTTCGGCCCCGGCAAGGTCGAGCACGCCCGCCGCATCGCCCAGGAGCTGGGCGCCGACCTGGCCGACTGCGCCTTCTACACCGACAGCTACAGCGACCTGCCGGCCCTCGAAGCCGTCGGCCAGCCCATCGTCGTCGCCCCCGACCCGCGCCTGCAGCGCCTCGCGAAGGCGCGAGGGTGGCAGATCCAGGACTGGGGGGGCTGAGGGGGCTCAGCGGCTCCCGGTCCGCACTCTCACCCGGTCCGGGGAGACGGTGAGGATCGCGCCTTCCCGCAGCTCCTGTTCGTAGGTGGCCAGGATCTCGGCCAGGACCGGTCCCTGCTCCCTCGCCCGCAGGCCGACCAGCCGCACGATGCCGGCATGCGGGGCCCCCTTGACGACGGCCAGCTCGCCGAAGTCCTTGTCCAGGGTGGCCAGGACCCGCCCCTCCTCGTGCGCCACCCGCAGGATCTCCGCGTCGCCAGGGTCGCTGGGCCAGTCCCGCACCCAGGCCACCTCGTGCCCGGCAGCCTGCACGGCCACGCGCGCGCTGCCCCACACGCAAGAGTCGAGCAGGACCTTCACGCTACGGGCGTGATGCGGGGCTCCACCCGCTCATGGGCCACCAGGCGCCGGGCGTACTCCACGCAGGCCAGCACGTCGTCCCGCTCCAGCCAGTCGTAGCCCTCGAGGATCGTGTCGATGTCGTCGCCTGCGGCGAGCATGGCCAGCACGTGCTCCACGGCCAGCCGGTGCCCGCGGACGATGGGCTTTCCGCCGAAGATGCTGGGGTTCACCGTGATGCGGTCGAGCAGGTCAGGCATGGGGGCTCCTGGGGACAGGATAGCGCCTGCCGAATTGTGGGTCAGCCCTCCTCCAGCTCCGCGATCAGCGCCGCCATCCCCGGGGCCATGTCGGCGACCAGCTTGGCCCGCGCCTCTTCCATGCGGTCCAGCAGGCGCTTGGGCTCACGCCGCGCCCCGGCCTGGAACAGGCCGTGGACCAGGAAGGGCAGCACCGCGGTGACGTCGGTGTGCACGTAGACCGAGGAGGTCTGCACGCACTCGGCGCTGACCTTGCCCCAGGTGTGGCCCTCGCCGGCCGGGCAGCTGGACAGGGCGCCGTTGTCGACCGGGTCCACGCAGAACTGCAGGTCGACGTCGAAGCCGCGGGCGTCCAGGCCCAGGATCTGGGACAGGGTGGGCTCGCCCTGCAAGGTGTAGTTCTTGGGCACGCCGCCGCCGAGGATCCAGACGGCGGTGTCGCCCTCGTTCTGGACCATCCACTGCAAGGCGGCCATGTCGCTGACGTCCTGGTTGATGTCCAGGGTCAGCTGGAAGGCGTCGCCGTACAGGGCCTTGAGCTTGACCACGTTGAGGAAGATGCTGCCGTCCTGGGGGGCACCCACGAAGATGGGCACGCCGGCCTGGTAGCAGGCGGACAGCAAGCAGGGCTGGTCAACGTCCAGGCCCTTCTCCAGCTCGAAGAGGGCGCGGCCCAGCTCGCGGTGCAGCTCCCAGGTGGTCATGGCGCGCTGGAACTGCGGCCGCCGCAGGATGCGGGCGAAGACCAGGTCGGTGTCGAGCAGCACCTGCTCGTCCATGCCCAGGTCGTAGATGCGGATGATGCGCTCGGCCCGCAGGGCGGTGTCGCCGGCGTCCGGCGCGATCTCGCGGATCCGGTGGCCGATGACGCGATGGGCGTCGTGGTACAGGTTGGCGCCGGTCGTGGTCAGCGAGTCGATGAGCCCGTGCTGGACCAGGGGCACGATGCAGGAGCGGTGCAGGCCGGCCGGGGTCATGGCGCCCGACAGCGTGGCGAAGACGGTGTGCTCGCCGGCGGCGCAGCGCTGCATGAGCTCGAAGGCGGTGCGGACCTGGCGGCCCACGAAGGCCGGGAAGGCCTGGGCGAGCAGCTCGGCGGTGCTCTCCTGGCCGGTGATGCCCTGAGGACGGACCTCGGTGGCGTCGGTGAAGGCGGAGCGCAGGCTCATGGTGGACTCCCAGGAAGGCCGGCCCTGCTATCTGTCAGGGTCGCAGAGGGAAAGAGGATCAGGTCACGACGACGCGGCCGGGCACGACCTTGTCGCCGGCCCGCACGCTCACGGGCTCTCCGTCGTTCCAGGTGCCCTCGCGCAGGGTGGACAGGGCCCAGACCTCGCCCAGGGCCCGGGTGGCGCTGCTGACGGTGCCGACGACGTCTTCGCCATGCACCACCTCGGCGCCCAGCGGCGGCAAGGCGTCCTCATCCAGGCGCAGCCGCATGAGCCTCTTGCGCACGCCGCCGCGGCGCTCGATGCGGTTGATGACCTCCTGCCCCAGGTAGCAGCCCTTGTCGAAGCTGACAGCGTCGACGTGGTAGCCCAGCTCGTGGACCATGCTCTTGTCGGTGCCGTCCTGGGGCCAGGCGGCCCGGCCGTCGAGGATCCGCAGGGCGTCGAAGGCCAGGTGTCCCATGGGCGCGGCCCCGGCGCCGACGGCGGCGGCCCAGGTGGTGGGCGCGAGGTCGACGGGTACGAGCAGATCGACGCCCCCCAGGCCCGTGCGGTCGCGGCGGCACAGGTGGATGCCGCGGTCCATGGGGGCGCTGGCGTCGACGGCCCGGTACTCGTGGTCGAGGGCGGGCACGGGCATGCCCAGGGTTGCCAGGACGGCGTCGGTGCCCGGCCCTTGCAGGCTGAGCAGGAGCAGGCCGTCGAGGACCTCGTGCTCGATGTCGTCGAGGACCAGGTAGCGCTCGAAGCGCTCCACGAAGGCCTCGGTCGTGATGCCCTCCAACACGCCCAGGAAGCGGTCGGGGGCCAGGCAGTACCAGTCCACCAGGCCGTGTACTCGGCCGCGGTCGTCGGCGATGACGCTGCGGCGGCCCTGGCCGGGCTCCACGTCGGCGTACTTGTTGGTGAACATGCCGTTGATCCACCGGCGCGTGTCGGCGCCCGACAGGATCAGCAGGCCGGTGGAGCTCAGGTCGACCAGGCCGGCCCCGGCGCGGGCGGCGGCGACCTCGCGGTCCACGGCGGGCTGGCGGTCCTTGCCGTAGAAGGCGGGCAGCATCCAGTCACCGAAGCGGTCGAGCTGGGCGCCCGCGGCGCTGTGGGTCGGGAAGAGTGGCGTCTGGTCCACGGCGGGCCCCGGGGCAGGAGAGGAGTGCTCCTCTATCGGCCCGAGGGGCAGGCGGGACGTGGGCCCGGCGGTCTGGGTGGTCTGCCGCGGTCCTCAGCTGCCCTCTTCTTCGGGCTTGCGGCGGCGCAGGGGCATGACCACGGTGCTGTCGTCGGCCGATCCGTCCTCTGGCGTCGACAGGACCAGGGTCCGCATTCCCGGCGGTGGCGGGGGAGGCGCGTGGCGGTCCGAGGTTCGGGCCGGCCCCGGGGGAGGCGGGGGAGGCGGGGCCGCGCCGGGTCCGGGAGCCGGGGGCGTGGCCGGGGCGGGGGGCACGCGGGGCCGCATGAGGACCGTGGCGACCTCGGGCGTCTCGTAGCTGAGGGGGCCGCTGCCGTGAGGGGCGGTGGCCGAGGGGTCGGGGGGCAGCAGGGGCCGGCGCGTGGCCTGGGTCGCGGGCGCGGCGGCCGGCGGAGAGGCCAGGCCGGCCGGCGTGGGCGGCCGCGGGCGGGTGGCGCCGGGACGCTGGCTGGCCGGCATCTCCAGCGTTCGGGTCAGCTCGCGGGGCGGCATGGTCGGGGTGGGGCTGGGCTGCAAGGCCGGGGCGGGCGGCGCGGGGCTGGGCGGCATGAGCCGAGGAGGTCGGGGCGGCGGGGGCGGCGGGCTCGCGCCGGGGGGCAGGTCGAGGGTCGGGGCGGGCGCGGCGAGGGCGATGGGGACCGGCACGGGCGCGGCGGGCGCGGCGACGGGCGCGGCGACGGGCGCGACGGGCACGGGCGCGGCGGGCACGGCGGGCGCGGGCAGGACCGGGTCGAGGATCTGTCCGGTCGGCAGGCTGGCGGCGGCCTGGGCGCCCTGCTGGTGGGCCGAGGCAGGATCGGCGGCCTTCTTCTTCCGCAGCAGGGCGATGGCCCCGCCCACGAGGGCCGCTGCGGCCAGCAAGCAGCACAGGCTGGAGCAGCAGGCGCCAGCCAGGGTGGTCGGTTCGGGCATATCGGCTCCCCGGAGCGCATCCATCCTCGCACGTTGCGCGGGGTCCGTCTCGTGCGCGCGGGCGGCGGGAGATCCTTGTGAGCCGGACCTCGACGGCGTAGGCAGGGGCGGTGAGCCGCCTCGACCACCTCGCCGCCCAAGGGCGGGATCTCCTGCACCGCCTGCCCGCCTGGGCAGCCGACCCGCAGCTCCTCGTGGGCGGCCTGGGCGTGCTGCTGCTCGTCGCCGGGCAGCGGCTGTACCGCCTGGCCATCGTCGCGCCCGGCCTGGCCGCTGGGGCCATGGTCGGGCTCGAGCTGACCCGGCACGAGAGCACGGGCCTGCGCCTGGCTGCGGCGGCTGCCCTGGCCCTGGTGGCCGGCTTCCTGCTGCACAAGGTCGAGCGCCTGGCCGTCGCGGCGGCCGGCGCCTTCCTGGCCGTCGGCGCGACCCAGGCCCTCGCCCCGCTGGTCCTGCACGGGCCGACCCCCTGGTTCCTCCTGGTGGGGGCCGGCGTGTTGGGCCTGCTCCTCTTCCCGGGCCTGTACCGGCGGCTGCTCCTGGTCATCACGCCGGCCATCGGCGCGTTGTGCGTGGCCTGGGCCGCCGGTCGCCCCACCGACCTGCTGCTCATCGCCGGCCTGACCCTGGGCGGCATCGTGATCCAGCTCGTCCTGGGGCGGAAGGGCGGCAAGGAGCGGGACGAGGGCTGAGCGCCTGTGAGCCTCCCGGAAGGCGGCGCCGAGCTGCGCCCCGCGCCAGAACTGCCCCCAGGTCCGGAACCTGCCCCCGGCTGTGGCGCCGCTCTTGTGGCGCCGCTCTTGTGGCGCCGCTGTGCCCGCCGAGGCCGGACCGCCGGGGTAGGCTGGCGGGACCGAGGGAGGAAGGATGCCGGGCGAGACCGATCCCGTGCTGCGCGCGCTGGAGGCGGCCCTGGCTGCCGCCCCCCACCTGGACCTCCAGCTCGCGCTGGGGGACCGCTGCATGGCGCTGGGCCGACCCTCCGACGCTTTGGCCTTCTTCGCCGCCGCCCTGGCCGAGGACCCGGCCCACCTCGGCGCCCTCGACCGCGCCGCCCGGGCCGCCGACGCCGCCGGACTGCCCCAGCGTGCCGCGGGTTACCGCCGCCTGCTGACCGCCATGGGGGGGGCCGCGCCCTCCCAGCCCGACGCCCCCACCCCCCTGCGCCTCGCCGAGACCGGTCAGGGCACCGCGCCGGGCGCCGACGCCGGCCCCGACAACCTCATCCGCCTGGCCCCCGAGCCACAAGACGCCGATCGCATCGCCTTCGACGACGTGGGCGGCCTCGAAGCCGTCAAGCGCCGCATCGACCTCTCTTTCCTGGCCCCGCTGCGCGACCCGGCCCTCTTCCGCGCCTACGGCAAGGCCATCAAGGGCGGCCTGCTGCTCTACGGCCCGCCCGGCTGCGGCAAGACCCACATCGCCCGCGCCACCGCTGGCGAGGTCGGGGCTCGCTTCACGAGCATCGGCCTCATCGATGTCCTCGACATGTGGATCGGCGAGAGCGAGAAGCACCTGCACGAGCTCTTCGAGACGGCCCGGCGCGAGGGCCCGACGGTGATCTTCCTCGACGAGCTCGACGCCCTGGGCCAGAAGCGCAGCCAGCTCCGCCACAACGCCGGCCGTAACCTGGTCAACCAGCTGCTCATCGAGCTGGACGGCCTGGACAGCGGGGCGGGCGTCTTCGTCGTGGCGGCCACCAACCACCCCTGGGACGTCGACGCCGCGCTCAAGCGCCCCGGGCGCTTCGACCGCACCGTCCTGGTGCCGCCGCCCGACCTGCCGGCCCGGGCCCACATCCTGCGCCGCCACATGCAGGGGCGCCCCCAGGACGCCCTGGACTTCGAGGTGCTGGCCCGCAAGACCGAGCGCCTGAGCGGGGCCGACCTGGTCCACCTGGCCGACACGGCGGTCGAGGGCGTGCTGGAGGAGGCCCTGCGCGGCGGTGCCATGCGCCCGGTGGGCATGGCCGACTTCCAGCGGGCCCTGGCCGAGGTGCGGTCCTCCATCGGCCCCTGGGTCGAGGTGGCGCGCAACTACGCCCTGTACGCCAACGAGGGCGGGGCCTACGACGAGCTGTCCCAGTGGCTCAAGGCCCACAAGGCCTGATGAGGGTCAGCGAAAACGAGGCCGTGAGCGCCAGCGAGTCCACGGCCGCCCAGGTCCACATCAAGCGGGCCGAGGCGCTGACCAACCTGGGGCGGGGCGAGCAGGCCCTGGCCCAGGCCCACGCGGCCATCGCCCTCGATCCGAGCCGCTACGAGGCCTGGCTGGAGGGGGCCCGGGCGCTGCTCGAGCTGGGGCGCCCCGAGGAGGCCCTGGAATTCTGCGACAAGGGCCTGGCCTGCCGCCCCCAGTCGGTCTGGGCGCACCGGCTGCGCTCCTTCACCCTGAGCCGGCTCGGCCGCCACGAGGATGCCCTGGCCGCGGTGCAGGCGGCCCTGGCCATCGACCCGGCCGAGACCGCCAGCCTGCGGCGCCAGGCCCGCTGCTTGTGGAGCCTCAACCGGCGCCTTGAGGCCCTGGCCCGCATCCGCGAAGCCGTCGCCGCCGAGCCCGAGCACCCCGAGGGTCACGGCTTCCTCTCCGACGTCTGCTACGGCATGAAGATCGCGGACGAGGGCCTGGCCTCTGCCCGCCGGGCCGTGGCCCTGGCCCCCAGCCTGGCCTGGCCGCTGAACTGCCTGGGCGACGCCCTGGACCAGTCCGGCGAGCCCGAAGCGGCGGCCCAGGCCTTCCTGCGCTCGATCCGCATGGATCCGACCCGCGACTACCCCAAGAAGCGGCTGCTCGCCGTGGTCGACACCCACCTGCGCCCCCCGCCCGACCCCTGGGTCCTGGCCGGCGTCCTGGTCGGCCTGCTGGGCCTCGTGGCCTGCATCGTCGCCCAGCTGGCCACCGACCTGCCCTGGACCATGGTGGCCCTGGTCGTCGCGACGCTGGTCCTGGCCGGCCGCCGCCGGCAGCGCCGCCACGCGGCCCGCCTGGACGCCATCGAGCCGGGCATGGCCGGGCTGGTCACGCAGCTCCGCGCGGCCCAACCCCGGAAGCGAGCGGGCCGACGGTAGAGCGGAGGGGGCGGGCCGGGCGCTCTGCTTCCTGGTCGCCATCACCAGCGTCGGTGCGTAGGCCACCTCGGGCTTCTCTTCGGGCGTGGCCGGCTTCGGCCTGGCGTTCCTGCTTGCGTGGCTGCTTGCCCGGGTCCATCGCCGCGCCGGGCTCCGGCGCCTGGAAGCCATCGCGCCCGGCATGGCGGACCTGGTGCAGCGGCTGCGGGAGTAGGGGAGGGGAGGCGGTAGACTCGGTTGAGGGCGGGTGCGTCTGGCGAGTAGGGAAACCACGCGGCATGAGTTGCGGTGTGGCTCCTTTCTGGTGAGATTCAAACACATGACGTGGAGTATTCGTGGCGCGGTATCTTGAGGTTCTGCTCTCGGTGTTTTTCGCCGGCGCCTGTGATGGGACCAAAGGGGGGGGGTACCGCAGACACAGGCATCCCTGAAGCGCTGAGCCTCGACGCCCCCGAGGCAGTCGACACGTCCGCTTGTGATGGAGTTGTTCCATCAGCACGTCGCCACCAGCAGATGGCCTGGTTCTTCACCGACACGCCGCTCTCGATCGACGGCGACTGGGTACAGCGCAGATTTCTGATGTATGGGGGAACCACCGACTCCACGGTTGCCATGGACGACTTGTGGTTGTTCGACCTCACCAACATGGGCGCGGATGGCTACTGTCCCTGGCATGAGATCTCGAGCGCGGCCAGTGGTGACCACGAGGGCATCTTCGGGGGCACGCTCATCTACCGGCAGGACAGCGAGGAGTTCGACCTGATCGGTGGGTACACGACCAACAGTGGTGCGCGCTGGTCGAGCAAGAAGATCTTCTCACAGGACCCTCGGCGAAAAGAATCCGCTCGATCCGCCGTTATGAACCAGTCTGTACATCCACGACTTCGAAGCGCATGCGCTTGCCTCCCTTCACCAGGCGGCGCCGGGTGATTTCGGCGCACGCGTCGCGCAGGCGCTGTGTGTTGAGTGGGCTGCGTGGGTTGGCCTGCAGCTCGTAGATCAGCTCGTAGATCAGCTCGTAGATCAGCTCGTGCCGAGTCTCGCGAATGGTGAGGGGCACGGCGACGAAGAGCTCGATGAAGGTTCGTGGCTCGATGCGTAGACCGCCGAAGTACTCCTTGAGGACGAATTCGATGAGCATCAGCACGGTGAGCTTGGCA